>Ga0208375_1000065_pt1 | contig 169300 bp, 151 predicted proteins | sample RifOxyD1_FD_184038 | JGI IMG/M metagenome (GOLD analysis project Ga0208375, IMG submission 184038) | Soil microbial communities from Rifle, Colorado - Rifle Oxygen_injection D1 (SPAdes) | ecosystem: Environmental > Terrestrial > Deep subsurface > Rock core/Sediment | place: Rifle, Colorado... | reverse complement strand
GTGGGAGGCAAGTTTAATTCTGTCTGTTGAAGAAGTTTGTAGTGAGTGAGTGGAGGGGGCTTCTGGCCGGCGGGGGAGAGGGAGGAGGTGGGTAGGGTTGGGTAGGTAGTTAATAAGGGGAGGAGGTAGTGCGGAGATCCAGTTTGATTGTCGTTATAAGGTGTGCTGAGTTTCGTGGGTCCTGTTCCTGGCTCTTGGTTGCATCGGGGCTGACGGTGTTCGGAGTTTCGATGGGAAGGTGGCCCAAAGGGCCAGCGGGGGAATGGACCTGCGAGCTCGTTGGGGCTCTCCGGTCCATTCCCCCTTGGATCGATCGAGCTTCTCGCGACGTGCGGTGGTTGGCCCTTCGGCGGCGTTTCGGACGATTATTCGATCCAGTACCTGTTAACTCGCCAAATGAAGTTGGGGTGATCTTCTGCGTGCAGTCCGCATCTGGCGGTGAGGAACGCGATCCAGATTTGCGGAGGAGCGTACTTGCATTCGGAATTGGGGCGTCCGTCCCGCCAGGCTGCGCCTGGCATGCCGGGACGCACAGGGCTGGTTGGGGTGAGGCCCGATTGATGGGCCGATGTTTCGAAATAACCATGAAGAAAGGCGATCCCATGAAGTCCGCAATCGAAAAAATCCTTCAATCCGTCGGTCAGCTCGACCGGTTCAATGCCGGTGGCGATTTTCATCTGCGAATTGAGAACGCGCCCTATATGCCTCTCTCGATAGAGCGGCATGGCGAGATCGTTTCAGTCACGCACTATTTTGAGATGAACGGTGACCTGGTTCCCGACCCGGATCTGGAGCTTCTACTTACTGCTTCCGGTGACTGGCTGCCACTCGCGATTCAGCATAGCACCGGCCACTACTTCCGCGCGGTAGAGGTTATCGGGCGCGGAGGTCGCTTTGAAGTCATGAATCCGAAAGTCTTGCGGGATCTGCAATCGTTCGCGCGACAGTGGGGACGCAATCTTCTGATGCAAGGGTTTGATCGAGGTTGAAATATGGCTCCGCCACGGACGGCCAGAGCCATACGGAGGTTGTCGCGAGCCAGGCAGGATCTTGCACTCTGCCTGGCTCGCAAATATCAGGTCAACGGCAGCGTGAACAGCTTGCAGGGCATTTCCTTGAAGCCGTTCCTTTTGTAGAAGGCCTGCAGGTGATCTTCGGTAATTCCGACACCGAGGAGAATGTTGGAGCAGTTCCGTTCGCATGCGATTTGCTTCACTCGTTGCAGCAGTAAGCCGGCGATCCCTTGCTGTCGGTATGCCGTTTCCACATAGAGGTCGTCAGCCCATGCGAATGGCGCTGCCTTGTAACTGCTTTCTCCAAACGTTAGGGAGCACATTCCAATCATCTTTGTGCCGGTGAGTGCAGCGACGCATACGAAATTGGAAGCTGGATCGACCAGTTTTCGAAAGAGGGTTTCAATGGAAGTTCGATCGAAATCCTTTTCTCCAGCGTACTGGTAAAATCCCTGCATCAAATGTAAAAAGCCGCCGAAGTCATTTCCGTTTAGTTCACGGATAGTGATCATTTGGATATCCTTGTTTTTTTGGAGTTCTGCAGAATAGGAGCACGCCAATGACGACGCGCAGGAGCCCGCAGAACTCCGGTTATTTAAATTAGACAGAGTTGAGATGAGTGAAGATCAGCCAGTTCCCCGGATCGGTCTCGCGTGAATTGCAGTAAATGCTTAGCGGGAGACGGAGTTGAGGCCGGCCAATGTATTTTCAAACTTGCTGCTCATATGCCAGGCCTCCTCGTCGCTCAGGATGAGCGATATAACAGAGTATCGGCCAAAAGACTGCGGATCTCAATATGCCCTGCGTTAGCGGCCTTTTTGGACTTCCGCTCACTTAGAATTAAGCCGGGTCAGCTCGCCACCTGCGCGCGGAAAAATAGTCGGTTCAATCTGGCGCATCCACGCGAGTAGTCCGCGGAGTGAATTTACCCGCTCGGCTTTCAAGGCGGAGTTCTGCTTAATTGTTTCCAGCCCGCGCAAGAACTTCAAACGCTGAGCGTTCGGCACGCGGATTTCATCCGAGTTTGGAAGGATGACTCCGGTAATTTGCCTCGCTGTCCCTGGAGCGACCCTTGAGGTTTTCCGAGGGTGCGCCCGCAACCGTACTCGTCTTAGCTCGCTGCGAACTGCCAACTCGAACTCGCGCGGAATTGAAAGGTCAGCCGAAAAATTCGCATCATCGACGAAAAGGGTAAAAACGTATCCACGTTCTCGGGCCATCCTTTCGATCCGATCGAAAACTCGACGATGCATCCAAAACGCCAGCGACATACTGAGTGGGCTTCCCGTAGGGAGCGCTCCATCACAGGTGCAAAGAAGACTAAGCTGATGGGCAACGTCACCGGCCATGCCCATGTCGTGATGAAAGAATTTGGCTAGGCTGAGTCGAGAACAGCTGGGGAAGAACTTCCGCACGTCAACCCGCATACCCGCAGCACCGGAACGATGCTTTTTTGCATTTGTCACGGGGCTCCGCCCCTTCACGCCGGAGTGAAGGTATTCGGGCGCTTTCAATTGAGCGAAAAGATACCGCACTCGATCGTGAACCTTGCGGAGATCTCCTTGCGGAACCTGAAGCATCCGGGGCTTTACGTTCTTGTCTAGGATCGAAGTCAGCTTGTACTGCGTTCCACGGGCTAAGAATTTGAGGTGCCGAGGCGATATCAGAAGTGTCTTAGCGAGGCGGGCGCGGCTCTGAACTTTGTAAAGGGCCGACTGAGAAAGCGGCAAGGTGTTAGTTTCTGCCATGCTCGATCGCCTGCATGAATTTGATCAGCTTTGCTCGAATTTGCGACGATACGGATGCCGGGAGTCGCGACGATCCCAGCTCCTCCCTGAAAAACATGATCGCTGAGGGTGAGGTATTAAAGACCTCGGCGTACTTGTCGACTAGGCTCAAGTTCGGCTTCTTTTTGCCAGTTTCGATTGCAGAAAGGAAACTTGCGGATACGTCCAGCTCCTTGGCCAACTGAGAAAGAGTCATATCGTGGAACACGCGAAAGAGTCGCAGGGCTTCGCCTAATTCGGTCGCGTCTTTGTTCTCAGTCTTGGTTTTCATATTTATTCATCACTTAAAAAAAGAGGCAAGGCTACTGGTTCTCCATGAGCTTTTTCGTAATCCAGAAAACAATCCTAATGATTGTCCTCCTGCGTCGCCAAATCTCAGACATCAAGAATTCGCGAACTCTACGACCAGAGGGGTTCGGGTGGATCGGGTTGGACTTTACTTCATTTTCCATGACTGTCTCCTTTTGTGGGAATCGCACGCCTCACTATTGAGTCGTGCTGCCCCCTTCTCCCTGAAAGGAAACGTCGGTAAACCCTAATACCTTTTCGCCCTGCCTCCTTAATCCGAATAGCCCCCTATTAAATTCCCATTTAGCCCTAGCGGATAAAACCACTTGAGACAGTCATGCGGTAAAGAGGCGGCTAACTGTTAATGCCCCGAAGGTGCTTGGTGCATTCGGAAGATTCCGAGGTGCGTAAGCCTACGGCGCAGCTCCGTGGGTCAACGTGGTCCGGAAGCCTCCGGAACCTTGTGACTCGCAGAGTGGGTAGCGACCAGATCGAACTGCATCTGCTCGCCGCGAGCAGCGGAATGCATTCCCGCTGCCCAGATCCTCGGATCTCGCGATCCGAGAGGAGAAGCGTTTAACCGACTTCATCCCGATCCAGTGCAGAATACTTGGAAGCGAACGGCTTGCAATAAAAAGAACCTATTGGTTGAAAAAATTAACCAGCTATCCATAAAACGCACTTCAGCATGGATGCGCAGTGACAGCGCTTTGCGTCTAAAGCTACTTCTTCACCATACGATTCAAGCGGGAGAAGAGTTTCGCGATGTCGTCGGGGCTCTCTTCTTTGTGGAACAGCGCTACTTCATCAATAGTCAGATGTTCACCACGAACGAACATCTTTTCGAAAAGCCCGGCGCGCTCGTCAAAGCACATTGCGTGGAACATGATGAGGCCCTGGAGATCATCAGTTGCTTCTTTAAGCTCGGTGATCGTCAGCTCCAGTACTTCACTTGAAGCGACCTCCAGGAACCAGCCGAATAGGCCGGCCCGCTTGATCTCTGCCATATCTCGCATTTCACTCATACGTTGAATAGACTGATCACTCAGCCGGAGACGCCAGACCGCACCCTGCATACGTTCCCTTATCGCTTTAGGTTTCCCTTCTATCGCGTGCGTCTTGAGCTGGTGAAAGTTCCCGTGGATCAGCGCGTCCCGCAGGTTCTTTCGTTTCGTGATCCATGCGTCGAGCTTGGGAGCCGCCTTTTTGAGGTCGTCGATAATGGGTTCGAGTTGTCGGAGTCCCGGCGACTTTCTTTTTGAAGAAGTGACTTCCTCAAAGGCCGATACCTTGAGCTTCTCCGCGAGCTGCTTTACAGTGAGTTCCCAGTACGCCGCGATGCCACACGCCAGTACGTAGGTTATCTGGCGGTGTCCTAGCATGTCTGGGTGATAGCGCTTCACCTGCTCGGAAATCGACAGGTCCGCGACGCCCGCTATTTCAGCCAAGATCCTATTGGCGACGTCTGCAACCATTTCCACTGCAGCAGGCGAAGTGGAGGTCATGTTCTGGCGCATTATCTTTTGTACTGCAGCCGCGAGGACATCGCGATCAGTGAACTTAAGGAGCCTCGCGCCTTTCGGCATCGGTTCCTTGATGTGGACATATCCTAAACGATTTAAGAGCGGCTCTAGTATTTTCACGAGCCAACGGAATGCGTATGTCATTTCCCGAGTATGCATCTGTTCCGCGCACGGTTCCATGTGCAACTAAAATATTAGTTGACGATAACTAAACGTTTAGTTATTCTTATTTTCAATAAGGGGGATTTCCGTGAAAAAGATGAAAGGCAGCTCCGAAAAGCTACTTACCGACGTTGAGCTTGAACTGATGAACATTCTCTGGAGCATAGGGGAAGGTTCGGTTGCTGACGTCCTGGAGCACCTGTCGACTGGCAGGGACCTCGCGTACACCTCGGTCTCCACGATTCTCAGAATCCTCGAACAAAAAGGCGTATTGAAAGCTCGCAAGGAAGGACGAGGGCATATCTACATACCGGTTCTCAAGAAGACAGACTACGAAGCAAAGGCGGTGAAGCATGTCGTCGAGAAGGTGTTTGAAGGCACCCCTGTTGCGCTTGTCCGGCAGCTACTCAACTCCGTTCAACTGGACAAAGGGGAAATTGAAGAACTCAAAAAATTGCTGTCCAAAAGCGAGGACAAGAAATGAGCCTCGCTCAGCTCCTATCCACTTACGTTACACTGAATCTCCTTGTTGCCGTCGCCGCGATTGCGTTGATAACCGTCGAAAAAATTGGCGCATGGCGAGGTTGGCGGGTCAGGGGGCGGGCGGCACTTCGCCTTCATTACTTTGTGCTATCGATGGTTCTCTTGATTTGCGTGATTCACCCACTAATTCCAAAGAAACCCTTTTTTGAACCTCCTGCAAAGGTCTGGTCGGCGCAATCGCTGAAAACGTTTTCTCGGGACTTCGCCGCAATAGATAAAGGCGGTTACTTGGCGTTTCCTGCTGCGAATGGAACCGCGATACTACAAGCGGATCAGGTTTCGATCGTCTTGTTTTTTTTGTTGGTGATCCTGTCAGTATACGGTTCATTCCGCGTAGGGAGAGATTTGTCGTGTTTGAGGCGAATTAGAAAAGAATCCTTCCTAATAAAACGATTTCGGAACGTGTACCTTTTTTGCAACGATCAGATCAAGGTCCCTTTCTCCTATTGGACACCCAGACAAGCCGTGGTTGTTGTCCCAAGCTCACTGATGTCCAAACACTCCGATTACAGAATGGCAGTTGCTCACGAACTTCAGCATCATCGCCAATTTGATACAAAATGGGTTTATGGGATGTGGGCGCTGCGCGCTCTTTGCATTCTCAATCCCTTCATTCATTTCTGGAACCGTTGGCTTTCAGAACTTCAAGAATTTGCCTGTGACGAGACGCTGGTCGACCAAAATAAAGTCGAGTCACGGCAATATGCCCGCTGCCTTATTGAGGTGGCGGAAACCGCGCTTACTCAAAAATACGTCCCTGCCTGCGCAACAGGGTTGATATTTTTGGTGGAGCGCAATTTATTGAAACGGAGAGTAGAACAGATGATGAACTCATCGAACACTAAGGTAACTCGGTCGATCAGTTGGTCCGTAGGAATCATTGTAGTTGCGCTCATGGCTGCGACGGCTTTTGCATCGCAGTCTTTAGTTCAGGACAGGCGGGTGTCGGCAGCCGACGCTCGGAGGATGGCTGTTAATGCTCAGAGCGAGACAGGGTTTCCAGTCGTGATTAACGATCTCGTTTTACAAGAACTCAATCGCTACATCGGAACGCCCGAAGGGCGGGAGTTCATGAGAAAGTCTCTTCAGCGGATGGAGAATTACCGCAGTCTCGTAAAAAGGAAGGTGACAGAGTACGCCGTGCCTGAAGAGCTCATGGCGATACCAATTACTGAGTCGGGCTATCAAAATCTAGAACAAGCTAAAAACCCGCAGTATGCGGCCGGAATTTGGCAGTTCATTCCATCCACTGCAAGGAAGTATGGAATGCGTGTCGATGATCAGGTGGATCAACGTCTCGATATTGAGATGGAGACCGATGCGGCAATGCGATACCTGAAATCGAACGAACTGATGTTTGGTGATTGGCTTCTCTCGGTAATGGCGTACAACATCGGAGAGAGAAGAGTGCAAGAGGCGATCAATAAAACAGGGTCTCGGGATGCATGGACTCTGATTCGTGCCGGTTTCGAAAATGATAAGAGCTATTTGGCACGAGTGATGGCCGCGATTTTAATTATGAGGAATCCTGATTCCGTTGCTCAGTAACCAATCGACAGCTTTTGCGACCCCTAGGTATAATCCCGGGGGTCGCATCGTTTCTTAAGGCATTAATCAATCGGTACGCCGCGTTTGAAGTCGGGCTGTGCTGTTCACCTGTCGCGCAGCTCCCACCGGTACCAGATTAACCAGAACCGAGTGAACCGCCTGAAGCTTCGAGTCATCCAGTTGCTTTAATATACCCAGGCACTCGTCCCGCATGCTCAGCGGCACGGGCCTTCCGCCAAAGAACTCTAAATATTCTTCCTGCGTGAATCGATACGCCTGGAGCAGCGTTTGAATCCGCGCCCGCGAGACATCCATCCGGCCTTGCTCAATGTGCGAAATGGCCGAACCGGAAATGCCGACCAGATGACCGGCTTGGTTCAATGAGATGTTCCGGCTCTGCCTCATGTACCGGAGGACCATTGCTTCTTTGGTAATTCGTTTTTGCTGACTTCGTTGCATGCCAATCTCCTTTGCAGTTTCGGCCAAGGCCCGAGGGGACCTGGCGCTGGTTATCGAACCTGGCTAAAGAGGGGAATTCGGGTTACTCAGTTCGTAGACAACGAATCTCGAAAATCGTCCAAAGCGCTACAACGTCCGCGTACTCAGTTGGTAGATTTCGAGACCGCGAAACTGACACGGTGTTTTCGGCCCCGCGAGGTGAGGGGACCCAAAACTGGACCCAAATCGGTGAGCCGCTGTGAGTTTTTGTGATTTTCTGTGAGGAGGCCTCACAGCCGAACGCGTAAGTGATCGCATTCTCTCGTTATTGATATTACAAATGAAAAGGCCCCGATCCCGCCGAAAGGCGAAACCGAGGCCGAAAATTGGGGTGACCAACGGGGATCGAACCCGCGACATCAGGAATCACAATCCTGCGCTCTACCAACTGAGCTATGGCCACCACTGAAAAGACTGATCTTTCTTACGTTGTCTCGGCGCGGCTGTCAACGGCTTGCCGGGAATAGTTTGACTTGACTTGCGGCCCTCGTCATCGGAATTTGTCCAAATACCGGAGAAATTTGGCCAAAGAGGAGTGAACCACATGATCACAAAACCCAGGTTTATCAGCTTGCTTGTCTGGATCGCCTTTGCGGGTGTCGCTTCGCGAGCCCAGGCGGGGGTCTTCACGATGCCTCACTTCGTCGCCCCCGGGGAGTTCTCTTTGGGAATGGAAGGCGAGTTGACCCTGACCCACGGGGCTGGGGCGGCCGCGAACGTCAAGTACACGCAAGGTCTGAACGATTTGATGAATGCGACGGCGATTCTGGGAACGGGCGGCGGCCCAAGGAAGTTTCGAGCCGGTGGTAATCTGATTTTTGATATTTTTCCCGACATCGAGGGCCAACCCGGCATCGGACTCGGAACTCAAGCCCTCTATTATCGGCTGCCTGAAGTGGGACAGCTTGAACTGACCGCCGTGCCTTACATTCACAAGACGTTCATTTCGGCCGGCAATGAAATTGAACCGTACTTCGCGATTCCGTTCGGGGCCGCTTTTTCTGAGGGCCGTTACAAGGCGATCTCAAACGTGGCAATCGGCTCGATGTTCAAAAGCGTCGAGCATTTTCGTTATACTTTGGAGTTCGGAATCGCGGTAAACAACTCCGATACCTATGTTACGGGAGGAATCGCGTATTTCCACTGAAACAAGGCACCGGGCAGCCTCGCTTGCCGTGATCGTCACAGCTGTTCTGACCGCGATGAAGTTCGTCGTCGCGTTTATCTCAGGGTCAGTCGGCGTTCTGTCCGAGGCTGTTCATTCGCTTCTTGATCTCCTTTCGGCGGGGCTTTCGTATTTTACGGTTCAGCACGCGATCAAACCAGCGGACGAAAGCCACGCTTTCGGACACGGAAAAATTGAGACTCTTTCGAGTCTGTTCGAAGCGGTTCTCCTGGTCCTAGCTGCGGGGCTCATCGTCAACGAAGGAATCGTGCAGCTCAATGATGCTCGCCCTTTGCAGTACCAGAACGCGGCGATTCTGGTTATTTTGTTCTCGTTAATCGCGAGTTGGTTCGCCTATTCCCACAACCTGAAGGCAGCCAAGGAAACGGACAGCAGCGCCCTGCACGTGAATGCGCTTCATTTCCTCTCGGATGTTGTTGCGAGCGTCGGTGTTCTGGTCGGCCTGATTCTCATCAAAGTGACCGGCTGGACCGTCGTTGACCCGATCATGGCTTTTCTGGTCGCCGCTTACATTCTCGGTATTTCGCTTAAACAGATAGCCCATACGCTTCGTGAGCTTTCGGACGGGCGGTTGCCCGAAGCCGAGATCCAGGCTATTTGCGGCATTCTGAATGAGTTCAAAGGCCACATGATCGAGGCGCATGACCTCCGGACCCGGAAGAGCGGTTCGATGCGGCACGTGGACTTTCATCTCGTTGTCTGTGGACAGCTTACAGTCGACGCCTCTCATGAGGTTTGTGATCAGATGGAGAAGAAGATCATTCATGTATTTCCTCGTACTTCGGTCAACATCCACGTTGAACCCTGCGAGGCTGATCGCGCTACCTGTCACACGAAGAAAGATTGTCAGGTTTTCTGGCGCGCACGAGGAGGCAGAACGCCGTGACCCAGCGTAAACGTCCCAGTCCGTGGAGCGGGGTCAGCCTTCCCGAGCTCAAACCGGTTCGGGCGATCTGCCTGGATGTCGACGAGACGCTTTCGACTTCGGGCAAGCTGACGAGCGAGGCTTACGCGGCGCTTTGGTCGCTCAAAAACGCGGGTTTCATTGTCATCCCGATCACCGGCAGGCCGGCGGGGTGGTGCGATCATTTCGCGAGATTCTGGCCGGTCGACGCGGTTGTGGGTGAAAACGGCGCATTCACTTTTTTCATGGAAAAGGGTATCCGAAAGCGCCTCGATACCCCTGCGGGAGAGAACGCCACTGTTCTTCAGGCGAAGCTGAGGACTCTCGGCGGCAAAATTCGCGAAAGATTCCCGCACGCCACCTGGGCTTCGGATCAAGCTTACCGGGAATTCGATCTCGCGATTGATATCTGCGAAGATGTCCCGCCTTGGAGCCGAACTGAAATCGACGAACTCCTCGCGCTTTGCCGGGCTGAGGGGGCAAGCGCGAAACTTTCGAGCATTCACGTGAACACGTGGTTTGGTGATTACGACAAACGGAAGGGGCTCGAACACTGGCTCAAGACCGGAGCACCGGGCATTTCAGCGGAGCGAAAACCCGTGTGGGATGAGCTTCTTTTCATCGGTGATTCACCGAATGACGAGCCCATGTTCGCGAGCTTTCGGTATTCAGTGGGAGTCGCGAATTTGAGGCAGTACCTGGATCGGTTGAGTCATCCGCCACTCTGGATTACAGATTCCGAAAGCGGGGCAGGATTTTCTGAAATGGCACTGAAGGTAGTCGCCTGCCGGCTGGGTTAAGTGTCTGATTTCCACTACTTAACGCGGTGCTTAAACTGGATTGCGTGATCTCGTCCCTTCAGCTATGACTGGCGACCATGAAGTCGCGTGCCCTAACGGGAGTTCTGCTCGCTACCGCCTTGATGCTTGGCATCGCAGGTTGTGTTCGCGACGAAAACCAGCCCGGCGCGACTCAAGAAGAGAGCCGGTCGGGTGATACGAACCCCGATTCCTCCGCAGAGCGGCTGATCACGATTCTCCAGACGAATGATATCCATGGAAGCGTTGACAGCCAGACGACCAATTCGGGCGATGCGCAAGGGGGTATGGCGTTTTTCGGCGGCGTTGTCCGTTCCATCCGCGAAGGATTGGCCAGAAGGTTTGGCCGGAATGCGGGGGTACTTGTTCTCGATGCTGGAGATCAATTTCAGGGAACGCTCTTGAGTAATTACGGCGAGGGGCAGGTGGTTTACGCCACCATGAACCAGGTCGGGTACGACGCCGTGACCCCGGGCAATCACGCTTTCGACTTCGGCCCGATTGGCTGGCTGGAAGACCAGGTGACCTCCGGGACCGCTGACCAGAATCCTAAGGGAGCGCTCTATCGGCTGGTGCGGCAGGCGAACTTTCCCCTTTTGTCGGCCAATACCTATGCGCGGGAATCACTCGTTGACTTGAACGGCGAAAAAGTCGCGGTGAACGGGATCGGCTGCAAACCGATGGACGAATCGCGCATCCTGGATTGGTCGCGAGCGTCTCAACCTGATTTTATCAGACCCTACGTGCTTCGCGAGGTCGCGGACCTCCGAGTCGCGATCATCGGGCTCGATAATATTCAAACTCCGCAGACCACCACCTCCGCGAACGTCTCGGATATTTGCTTTCGTGACCAGGTCGAAAGTTATCTCGAGACTCGCAAGCTGATTGAAGGGAAGGCCGATATTTTCGTCGCGGTTATTCACGACGGCAATTCTGATAACGAAGCGAGCGCGACGAAGTTCGTCGAACAACTCGTGCCGATAGGAGGCACGCCGCTCGTTGACGCGGTTATCGCCGGGCATACGCATTACAAAAACAGTTTGAGCATCAAAGGCGTTCCGATCGTCCAGTCCGGCGGGAATGGCAAAATGTTCGGTCGGATCGATCTTGTCTGGAATCAAGAGCGCAAAGCGCTCGATCGCAAAAAGACGCGCTTTTACGGCGGGATTCCGCTGCTTCATCAGAGTTGTCCGCGGGAGGCGAAGGACTTCTGTACCGAACGCGGCTCTGGACAAGTCGCTTACCAGGGTGTCACGGTTCAACCGGACATTTCGATTCAAGAGACCATTGCGAGCGCTAAACGCGACCTCGATCAGATGGCGAAGAGAAAATTGGGCGTCGCTGAAGGAAAACTTTGGGTGGATCGCATCAAGGAAAGTCCGCTCGCGAACCTCATGACGGATACGCTCCGGGGGCTTTCCGGGGCTGAAATCGCGTTTATCAACACCGGCGGGCTGCGCACGGCAATGTTGAAAGGAACGGTCACTTACGAAAATTTGTTCAGCATTCTTCCGTTTAATAACCGGGGAGTGGTCGTTGGTCCGATGCCCGTCGCGAAGCTCTTGGGGCTGTTGCTTCGTTCAGTTCAGACTTGCGGAAAGTACGGGGCCCTGATGCAGAGCGGGCTCCGGGTTGTTTTTGAACATCACTGTCCGAAGGACGCCGATGTTGACATGAACGCGCGTTTGCTCCGGGTTGAGACGTCGAGCGGAGAAGTCCTTTTCGATGCGGAATCGGGGGAGCGGGCCCCGGCAACCCGCGAGTTCACGGTCGCGACGCTCGACTTCCTCAGTTCGGGTGGATCGGGCTGGGAGCATTTCAAAGGCATTCCGGTTATTCGTGATCTTGGCGTGCTCAGGGAAGTGCTGACGGAACATTTTATCAAAGAAGGAGGCGGGGAGACTCGCTTCAGATCGAAGATTGACGGCCGGTGGAAAGAGCCGTCGACAAAAAGCGCCGGAGGTCGTCGGGCAATTCAGAGGTGAATTCGACCGTTTGGCCCGTAACGGGATGACGGATGCGAATTCCCGCCGCGTGAAGGGCGTGCCTGGGTAACAGAAGCTTCGCTTCTGCTTCTGGGCTCAGGTGTTTTCGTTCGAAAAACCGAAGCGCCTCGTCCTCTGAGAGCCCGTAAAGCTTGTCACCGACAATGGGATGGCCGGCTGTTTCAAGGTGAATCCGGATCTGATGTTGTCGCCCCGTCTTCGGATGGCACTCGACAAGCGAAAAAGCTCCGTGCGTCTCGAGCCGGCGGAATACCGTCAACGACGGCTGGCCACCTTCGGATTCCGGCGCCGCCATCATTTTCAGTTCAATTGCTGAAACGGTCGTGCGTCGGAGGGGGGCATCGATGGTGAATTCAGCCGGTGGAATTCCGTGCACGACGGCGAGGTAACGCTTCTCGGTCCGCCGCTCGGCAAACTGACGGACGAGCTTCGCGCAGACCTCGCGATTCTTGGCCAGGACGAGAATTCCGCTGGTTTCCTTGTCGATGCGATGGGCGAGAAAGTATTCGCGCTCGGCCTTGAGCGGGTCTCTGTGGCCGTTTGTCCGGAGGTGAACGAGGAGGGTGTTGAAAAAATACCGGCCGGCCGGATGCACGGGAAGATTCGGGGGTTTGTCGATCACGAGAATCGAGTCGTCCTCGAAAAGGATTTTATAATCGAACGAGACTTCCGGTTCCGGCTTCCGCTCGGAAAGGACGAGCACTTCATCGCCGCCGATCAGCTGCGTACTGGCTTTGAGGCGCCCGATATGAAGATGGGGGCTCTGGTTGCGTTGAATCGAGATCGCGCCGGAGTCGATCGCGCGTTTCAGCGTCTCGCGCGAACGCTTGCGATAGCGTCCCTTGAGAAAGGAGTCCAGGCGGATCCCGGTCTGGCCAGGGTCAACGTAATGGGTGACGAGATAATGGTTCTCGTTCAGGGTATCGGTCGACTTCATTCAGTTTGTGTCCCTCGGCCAGGCTAATAACGCTGGCGCATAAGGAACGTGATGACCTCTTTAGCACATTTTTCACAATATCCCATCTGGGATTTCATGTGTTCCAGGGTCTGGCGGACGAGCTTTCTGCCCTCGGCCGAAATGGTGTTGTCATTGTCGGTTCCGTAAACGAGAAGGGCGTCGTGCATCGTCGTGAGCATTCCTTTCTGGCTTTCGAAATAGTGCTTTTCGAGCTTCTTCCAGAAATCCCCGTAAACCTTGCCGTAAACGACCGTTTCTCCCGGATGGTCCAGGGACCAGGCGCCGATCTGCGAAATCACGTTCTGCCTGAACATCTCGCGGTCGGCGCTGTCGGACGGGGCTTCGACGATGTTTTCGAATTCCTCGATCAGCGTGAGATCCGGGTCCTCGAGCTTTCCGGTGATCGGGTTTTTGATTTTTTCCCTCTTGAGGAGGAAGGAAACTTGCTGAACGTAGCGCCTCAGGAAGTCCTCCCATTGAACCGAGTTATAGAGCCCCATCGCTTCACGGACTTCCCGGTCGATGCGGTTCAGATATTCGGTGCGGACCACGTTGATGAATTCGTTCGCGTCGTGATAGCCGTCTTTGATTTCCTGTTTGAGGAATTCGTATTCGGTGACGTGTTTCACGAATTCCTCGATTTCTCTCAAGACGGAGAGCGGTGAAAGACAGGGAAACTCCGCGTTCTGCGCGGCATCGTAAACGATCGATTTGATCTCGCGTGCCGAGGCGCCCATCCTTCCTTCGTAATACGGTATGTTCACGTACTCTTCCCGAAGTTTTCTGATGGTGGCTTTCAGGAGCTTCCGGTCCTCCGACGAGAGCGTCGGAAGTTCGCCCGTGTCATAGAGCCTCGCCTTGTCGAGCGGGCTCAGATTCGAAACGATCGTACTGATGCTCGGCGGATAGCTGATGCTGTTCGGCTTTTTGAGGCGGGTGAGCACGGCCCAGAGTGCGACCGTCCAGGCGATATGCGGGGCGATGTGTTTTTCGCCCGAAAACTGTTGGAGCTGTGAAGCGTAGATTTCCTTTTCGCCGCTTACTGAGAGGAGATAAGGCACACGAATCAGTTCAATTCTCGCTTTGAAACTGGTGAAATCGGGGAATTCCTTGAACGCGTCCAGCTGTATCTCGTTCGTTGAACCGAGCATCACCGTATCCAGGTGCGCGATCGCGGAACCGATGTTGACGGAACCGGTTTCGCAAGCGCCGAGCAGATATTTAAACGTATCGATGGGACGTTTGAGGAGATCACTGTACTCGATCATCCCGCGATTGCCGTCGACGAGATCGCCGGTCAGCGCGAAGAGATTCAGGCTCTGCAGGGATGCGGGAAGGGCGGAAACGCTTCGGTTGTACGTGAGCTGATGGTATTGCGCATCGACGTGCATCTGCGGTTCGATCGTGACGAGCCCGCGCCGGTAGCGGCGGGCGAAGTAAAACCGCTCGACCTGAATGTGCATCATGACCTTTCGGAAGTCTCCGCCGTTTGCTTCGAGAACGGCGTCGAAAATTTCGCGGCACCGATGGCAGAGGTCACCCTTTGTCAGATAATTGGGGAGGGTCTCCCATAACTCGTCGGTGCGTGACTTCCCGATCAGGTTTTCGAGAAAAGCACGGCGATGTTCTTCGGGGATGATCAGGAGAGGGTGGTCACGGAGATCGCACGGAATCCGCGCCGCGACCTCTTCGTCGGGGAGTTTCGCGTAGCTTTGGAGCGCCGCCGGCTGAGTGCCGGCGTAAGCGTTCATGCCGATTCCACCTTTGGTGTAGCGCTCGACCGGAAAAACCCAGTTAAAGGTGTAAACCGCGCCCTCGGTCGTGCGCGAGTAGCGTTCCATTCCGCCCATCAGCGCGTGCGCGATCGAACTCTTTGCGCTGCCGTTCGGGCCGTGGAGCAGGATCAGCTTGTTATTGATTTGCTGGCGGGAGAAAGTTTTGAGAGCACGGTAGATATGATTTTGAACGGCCTCCTGCCCGGCGACCTTTGGAGCCAAGCCGTCGACGGGCTGGTCGAAAAGCTTGAAACGGTAGGTTGCTCCGCCTTCGGCCGCTTCAGGGCTTTTGTTCAAAATGCGGCCGAAGTGATCCATCATGTCGGCGAGGTACTTTGCCGAGCCCCGGGTCTGCCGTTCCGGCTGGTCAGCGAGAAGGGCGACGTATTCGTCTAAACTCAGGATCCGGTTATTCTGGTCGAATTCCTTTTTGACCGCGCTGTCGATGGAATTGATGATCTCTTGGGGCGAAACGGGGCTTCTCTCGTAGCTCATATAAGTAAAGCTTACCTGAGTTTAATCAGAACCGCGAGTGCCCCGCGCGGGGCCGCCTTGTCTTGGCTCAACGCTTCCTTCGTCTTTTCTGTTTCGATTTCGCCTTCTTCCCTTTTTTCGCCTTTTTCGCTTTCGGGTTTTCAAACTGAAGCCGTGGATCGGCAGAATTGATGAGGGGTTGATAGACGGAGTTCCATTCCAGACCGCCGGAATTCCGTATATGTCGTATGAATCGAACGACGGCCTCGCGCATCGGGGTCCCGTCTCCCATGTTGACGCGTTGGGCTGGAATTCGTGACAACGGCCATTTCATGTCGTCGCCACCGAGCAGCAAAAAGTCGATTGTGGCGAGTGTGTAGATCCTGTCGTCCAGAATCGGAGCTCCGTTTTCGAATTTCGCGCTGATCAGGCGATTGATTTCCCATGGTTCGATCCGACCATCCTGGTTCAAATCGTTGGAGGGAGCGTCGAACCGGGGGTCAATTAACCGAAGCCGCAAGCCTGATATCGAAGGGAAGCCGCGCGAGCCGCTCTGGGCTACCCGCAGAATTGTTTTCAGCTCGCGCCCCGTCACGCTCAGAACGACGATCGAGTTATCAAACGGCAAGCTACGAAAAACATCGCCATAGCTGATCGGCCCGGCTTGGAGCGGAGCCCGGATACCGCCCGAGTTCATCAGCGCGACGTCACTCTGGGCGGCGCTTCTGATCGCGTCGGCCACGAGATTGCCGAGTTCTGATTCTCGCGTCCGCTGGTGCTCAATCTTGCGCGCGGCTTGGCCGATGATCTCGTTCTTTATCAAGGCGGACTTCTCGAAACTTGATCGCAGGGTTTCCTGGGTTCCCACGTCGGCTTCGACCACTTCATTGTGAAAGCGCGGTGGAACGAGCGATCCGCGGCCGTTTTTCGGTGCTGGGCGATCACCATTGCAGTCATTTTGATTTTTGAAGACCAGGGGACAAACCGGAATCGGACCCTCGATCCTGACTCGGTCCTGCAACAAACGCTTTTGGCCGAGGTCGTAGGGGAGGTAAATCAGGTTGAAGTATCGGCCAGAGGCGCCTGCCTGAATCACCGGAACACCTGAAACCCAATGATGAATAATGCTGTGTGAATGGCCGGAAACGACAGCATCCACCGTCCGTTCTGGTAATTCACGAAGGAGTTGCACGAGTTCGCTCTTTGAATCGCAGCGCCCGAGCGGGTCGCTCGATTTCCAGATGATCTGATGCGCGGGGGTTTTGCCGGGCCCGCATTTCAATCCCGAGTGCGCCAGAATGACGACAAGATCGGCTCCTTGATTGCGAAGGGCCTTCGCTTCGCGAAGGGTTGTTTTCTTCAGCTCGGCGAATTCAAGCGAGCGGATATAAGTCGGCATCGTGGTGGTGGCGGTCTCGGGCGTAGTCAGGCCGATAATCCCTACTTTTACCCGGCCGACATCGAGTATCGAGTGCGGCGTGGAATGGAGATCCGCAGGCCGCGCTTGGGTTGCTTTGTCGAGAAGGTTTGCGCTCAGATAAGGATATTTCGCTTCGTTAACTCGTGCTTTGAGCGCGCCGAGTGTGTCGGCGGAACCGGGGATCTCGGCTCCGAAATCGAATTCATGATTGCCGATCACGGCGGCCTTAAGTCCAAGGTGGTTGAAGAAGCGCACCATGGCGGCACCCTTTTCAATATTGCTTTCAATACTGCCCTGGAATTGGTCACCGCCATCGAGCCAAATGAAGCGATTTCCAAATTGCTTTTGCAGTGTCTTCACATAACTCGCGAGGTAGGCTGCCCCGCCCGCCTGGTAGAGAATGGGTGCCTTTCCATCAGTTTCGCGCGTTGAGAGTGACTGAGGTTCAAGCGCTCCATGAATGTCGTTCGTGCCCATTATCACGATTGTCTCGAGATCGGATTTGTCCGCCACGTCCGACATTTCGAGGAAATCCATTCCAGGTTGTCGGCCAGAGCTACAGGCCGAGGAGAAAACGAGAATGCCTAAGACAACTGAAAATGCGCGTATCGACATGCCGGAATACTGCCGAGATTTCGTTCAAAGTTCAAGCGCGCTGAACAGGGGGCGAACCTTCGTCAGTACTTTGACGCCGGTGCCATTTGGGTTGTACGTTTCGATTACATTGAGTAAAATTCTGGATTAAGGAGATACATTATGCGCAGGATGCGCGATATATCGATTTGGCAGTGGGGACGATACTCCGCAGTAGTCCTGATCGTAGCGGTCGCCGGCATCGGTTCCGTGCGCGCGATCAGGAGGTTTGTTTCGAATCCACCTCAGATTTGGACTTCGAAACCGGATCTCCAACGGACGGAAATTCCAAAACAAGTGCCTTTTATTGCGCAAAAAACGACAAAAGCCGAAGCGCCTGAGGTCAGTATCGCGGCTTTGCGAGAAGTAGCCGCTCGTGCAGAGCGGCGTTTGAAAAGTTTTCCGGTTATCGGAACCGAGCTTCCTTCAGAGCAGGCTGATCAGGTCTGCAAGACCGCTGAGTACCGCGGCTATGGGATGAAAACAGCGAAGATCAGTGCTTCGGAGTGGTCCAAGTTCATGCAACAGTACCACGGTGTGAAGAAAGAGCTGATCGCTTGGTTGCATCAGCATCGAAACGCCTTTTCCCAAAAACAGGCGGAACTCATGGAAAGACAAATTCGTGAGCTACGGGTCCAGCGTGCGCCGACTCCTGAAAGCCCAGATCTCGCATGGAGAGGCATTGGTGTTTACTCCGAAGATATCCAGAGTCGTCGGGTAATCCGTCTTGGTGGCGGATTCATGGAACTCGTGAAAACCCAACCCAAGCGAGCGAAGTTCGAGTTGGCTCGCCTCATTGCTCAAGGTTGGGCTCCTTGCGAATTGAGTCGAGCTGAAAATCCCTGGACGCCGCTTCTGCAGTGCCTCGGCCTTGGAATGAGTGAGTCGCAGAATTGCGGCGAGGGCAGCTACTCAGAGGGTGGTTGGGCCGTTTCTTCGGCAGTGGCTGCGATCGTGGCGCCGCCCAACTGCAAAATTCCAGCTTTTGACTCTCCTCAAGCCGAAGAATGTCTGGGCAAGGTTGGTCGATCCATAGCATCTGAGGTGACCGCGGTTATTCCGAGGGGGCCCGAACGAGCAGAGAAAGTCGCGAAGGAGGTCGCGCAATGAATATCACCACTCGATGGGTACTCGGTACTCTCGTTGTCGGCATTTGCACGACGAGTATTTCTTGCATGAGTGCGCGAAATCACCCGGCGCTGGACGCGGCCCAGAACGCTCTTAAAATCGCGCCGTGTGTCGAAGCCTATATCGAATATCCTGGTCCGCAGGAGAAATGGGCGGGACCGGCAGGATTTATTTTGCATGTCGTCGCGCGTGAAGGGACTGCGGTTCAAGTCACGGCGACTCCAGCGTGGTTCAATACGCCGATCAAAGGTATGGGCGAGATCGATGCGCCGACGACGTTGGGTCGAGCGCCTGCTTCGGCCATCGCGATGCTGAAACCGCTTGAACGAATTGCTCCTCCGCCTGCGCCGGCGGGACTGTCCATCGAGACAGCGAGGGGGCAGCTCCAGTTGCTTTCAGAGGCCATTCAAAGCGAAACGGAGCACAAATTCAGCGGCTGCTTGAATCCCGTGCGCGCCCGATTAATTCGAGCAGACGGATCTCTCATTGAGAAGACCGGGTGTCGAAGTGATCTGGGTTGGCCCCGTGTCGCTAGTGAGTCGGTTCATTATTTTATGACGGCATCGCTTTTCGGACCAGATTCAGTGAATTAAGCGAGTCGACGCTGCGTAGAGGAATTGTCAAGGACCCTGGGGTGGGGCACTCTGTTTTGCACTCCTCGTCAGATTTGCGTTATTCTTGCCACTAGCTTCGACCTGGCGTGCCGAGTGCTGTTCCGAAAGCATGAACTCTCAATCTAAAGTCGCTGAATCAAAGCTCGTTGTGCCACTTGGGCCATTTACTCTCGAATTTCGCGTCCGAGGAAGGAATTTGAATATGAGGGCGCGTAGAACTGTGCTTTTAATGCTTTTTCGAGAGTTGCGCGGTTTAGTCGCTAGAATTGAGGAGTGCGGAACGATTCATCATAGTGACGGACATTATATGAATTTTGTTCACGAAATGAAGCGAGAGCTCTCGTTACGTCAAAGTATCCGGGTTCAAACCCCTCTTCAAAAGCTTGGGTATGTGATTCGGATGAGGCGACTTGAACTCGGAATGACCCAAAAAGATCTCGGGCAGCTGTGCCGGCTGAGTAGCTTTCACCTGAGTAGAATTGAGCACGGCCTGTATGCGCCTCAAAGCGAAACTCTTCGCACACTTAGCCAGGTGCTCAATATTCCGCTTATCGCAAATAAATCGCAATTTTGACGACCGGGTATTAAAGAGGCCTATTATTAAAATGGTCGCGCACGATTGCCGGTAGCGGGGCAGTAGGACACGCATGCTTGGAGTTAATTCCACTGGACGGGGACTTGGACGGGGTTATTTTCTGAACGTTGGATTCGTACGAACCCGTTCTGTCGACCGAATTGGAATATGTCACGTGTTACTTTTACGTCCTGCGTGCAGTAGTCGATGATTCTCTGGATCTGCCCGGTCTTCCACCATTCAACCGCTTGAAGTCCGTCAGCTGACTTGCCGGTTCCGAGGGTTCCGCGTGCGACCGCTTCGAGTTTCAAGAATTGCTGACGCGTGAGGGCTTGCAGGTCGTACATGATGTCGAAAACGTCCAGATCTTTTTGAACCAGGCCATACGGCACCATAACCGGAAGGTCAAAACCGCGGATGTTGTAACCCACGACCAGGCGATCGCGGCAGAGTTCGATGAGGTCTTTCAGCTTGTTTTCTTCGAACGAATAAAATTGGTCTGTTTTACTGTCGTAGGCGCACGCAACGGAAATGCCCAACTTGGCAATATTGTCCCAGCCACCTACATCCTGAACAAGACGCTGTGTCTCAACGTCGATCACCAGGAAATGCCGGTGTTTTAGAAAAAGGCTGGAAGGGATCACATCTTCTGAAAAGGGAACGCAGCTCGCGTGTCTCCAAAAAGAGGGGTTCAGCTTGATTCGGGTCGGCGCGACAGGGGGTGGCGAGGGTGTCATGACGCCACACTCCCTGGAAGGTTTTTTGTTGTCAAGTGACGTGGGACTAAGCGACTGTACCCGTTGGAAACAGGAGAACATTATGGATAAAGTCGCAGCCTCTCTGGAGAAGAATTTTCCATCCCATCTTGATGACTTAAAAAGTCTAATTAGGATTCCTTCAGTCAGTTTCGCCGGATTTCCGGAAAATGAAATGCTGCACTGCGCCGAAGGTGTCGCAGCAGTTCTGCGAAAACGAGGACTTGAGAACGTGACGTTGCTTCATGTTGGAAATGCGGCCCCTTATGTTTACGGTGAGCGCCTCCGAGCACCTGGAAAACCCACCGTCCTTCTCTATGCACATTACGATGTCCAGCCTCCTGGACGAGAAGAGCTCTGGACGTCTCCTGCTTTCGACCCCGTTTTACGTGATAGCCCCCAAGGGCAGCGCCTTTACGGTCGGGGAACCGCCGATGACAAAGCCGGAATCATCATGCATACGTCTGCCATCGCTTCCTGGCTCGAGGCGGCCGGTGAGCTGCCGGTTAACGTCAAAGTCGTTATTGAAGGCGAAGAGGAAGTCGGCAGTAATCATCTCGGCGAGTTTCTGAAAGTGCATCGAAAAAAATTGGATGCCGATGTTCTTGTTTTGACCGATACGAATAACTTTGATTGCGGTGTTCCGGCGATCACTGTCGGACTTCGCGGGATCGTCGCTCTTGAGGTTGAAGTTCGCGCGCTGACGAAGACCGTGCATTCAGGTATGTGGGGCGGGCCCATTCCAGATCCAGTGATGGCGCTTTCGAAGATGATCGGTGCTCTGACGGATGACCAGGGTAGGATAGCCGTGCCCGGTGTGCTCGAACAGGTTCGTCCGTTGAGCGAGAGCGAGATTGCCGAATTTCAACGCATTCCCTTCGATGAGGCGGACTTTCGTAGGCAGGCTGGGCTTGTGTCTGGCGCGAAGCTCCTGAAAGACGGTCCTTCCCCGCTTGCGCAGCTCTGGCGACTTCCGGCTATGACTGTGACCGCGATTCAGGCGTCATCGAGAAAGCAGGCGGCGAATATCATCAATGACACAGCCTGGGCGAAGGTCACCATCCGCGTCGTTCCGGGAATGGATCCGCACAAAGTTTCGCAACAGCTCGAAGCGTTTTTGCGTTCGAAAGTCCCTTGGGGGCTCGAAGTCACGTTCAAAGGCGACGGAGGTGGGGCGGCCTGGTCGGCAAATCCGACGGGACCTGCGTTCGAAGCGGCAGACGCAGCCCTGGAAAAAGGATATGGAGTCGCCCCATATAAGATCGGCTGCGGTGGCAGTATTGGGTTTGTCGGTCCCTTTGCTGAAGCTCTGGGTGGCGCGCCGTCCATTCTGATCGGTGTGGAAGACCCTTACACGAATGCCCATGGCGAGAACGAAAGTGTTCTTGTCGCTGATCTGCGGAAGGCCTGTACCAGTGAGGCCTACTTTTTCGCCGAACTTGCAGAACGTTGGCGCAAATAACGAGTGTATTCGAGGAGGATCACCATGAGCATCGTCGAGGAAACATTACGGTCCCAGCGACAGGTTTGGCGGGAAATTGTCGAGCGGGTTTCGCGGATTTCTGTCCGGGAACTGACCCCAGAGGCGCCGAAAAGAATTTTGCTTTTCGGCCTTGGGAGCAGTCATTTCGCCGCGAGGCTAACTGCGTATGCGCTCATGAGGGATCGTACGCGGGCGCGGATCCCCGTCGTTGCCTGTTCGAGCATGTCGATTGGTCCGGAGATTACGCCGGTAAAAGGCGATTGGGCGATTGCCTTTAGCCATCGTGGGCAGAGTCGTGCCACTTTGAAAGCACTCAAAATCGCCGATCAAGCAGGGGCTTTTACGATCATGGTGGCCGGGCAGGGGGCACCCGAGGCTGAAACGGTTCGTTATAACCTCCCAACCTCGCCGCAGGAAAGGTGCGAGCCACACACCATGGCGGTGACTGGCTCCATTTGCGCGGTCACGACTCTCATGCTTGGGATGAAAGTCGCCGAAGAATGGGATGCTTTGAGAAGTTTTCCTGATCCTGATCTCGAGGTTTATCGCGATCGCGCGCGGTCGGGGCCGTCACTCCTGCTCGGGGAGTGGGAAGGTGAATGGCTTGCGCGAGAAGCGGCTCTGAAGCTCATGGAAATGGCGAGACTCCCCGTTCGCGTTTTCGGAAGCGAAGAATTCTTCCATGGTCCGAGGTTCAGCGTTCAGAAGGGTGACTCGATCTGGCATATTTCATTGCCGAAAGACGCCCGTGCTCCTGAAATCGACGCGGCTTACCGGATTGAGGTTTCGGGCAACAGTCCACTTGCGTTCATGCCGGCCCTGGTGGAATTACAGTGGCTCGCGCTTGCCGTCGCCCTGAATAGAGGCGTTGACCCCGACCAGCCGTAACGCCCGGCTATGCGTCGCCCGAAGCAGGTGGAGCAGGTGGAGTTGGCGGCGCCGGCAATGCCGTGGGTTCCATCGCATCCTGCGTCTCTCCGACGAGGCGAAATACCGAGGTCTCGTAATGCCCGAGATGGGTGTGAGCTGTTTCGAACGCCTCTTGCGCTTTTCTCAGGCCCTTTCCGATTTCATCGAATTTCTTTTCAAAATGTTCGAAATGACGACGCGCTTTTTTGACGTCTTCGATGGTTTTTTCCACGCCCCGGGCCATCTCGTAATATTCCTGCGCGATTGCGATCGCGTGAAGTGAGATGGAAAGCGTATTCGGAGAGACCGGAAACACCTTGAGCTTCGATATGGCTTCGAAGAGTTCGCCGTTGCGAATGACCTCAAAATACAGGGTTTCGCTCGGGAGAAAGAGGAGCGCCATGTCCGTTGTCCCGCAGTCCGGGCGGATGTACTTGGTTGCGATGGACTTGGCTTGGGTCTTTACGAAATCCGAGAGAAGGCGGCGCGCCTGTTCGAGCGCGGCGGGATCCTGTGAGTTTTCAAAAAGCGGGAGCACCTGTTCGCGGGGGAACTTGCTGTCGATCGGCAGGATTTGACGTGAGAGCTTGACGACCGCATCGACCCGTTCGGTCGAGCCTGCGATCTGATATTGGAGCTCGTAGGCTCCCGAGGGAAGGAAGTCGGCCAGAAGGCGTTCCAAAGTCGCTTCGCCGAATCCGCCCCGGAGATGCGGGAGCTTGAGAAGATTGTTCAGTTCCGAAATCGACTGCCCGACCGTATTAAGCGAGGCCAGTTTGAGTTCGGCGGCCTGAAGGTGTTCCTGAACTTTCTCGAAGTGCTTGAAACCTTCTTTCAGATTCTCATTCAGCTTTGTTTCGACATTCTTTCCGATTGTTTCCAGGCGCGTCCCGACCTGCAGTTCCAGGGACTGGAATTTGGTTTCGAGCGCCTGCGTCGTTTTGAATAGTCCGCTTTGCATCTCCTGACGGTTTTGGGCGAGCGTTCGGTCGGTTCGCTCCTGAGTCTCGGCAAAGTGTTTGCTCAGGCGTTCGGCGACGACATCACGCATTTCAATGTTGATGCGCGTCATTCGTTCGGTCAGGCGTTCCGAAAGTTCCATGAGCGATTTTTGAAATGATTCGGAAAAGTCGCCCCGAGCTTTGAACTGGGACCGAAGCCATAGAAATTGCAGAACCATCAGAATAAGCAGGCCGATCAGTTCGTAGTGCATGGCTATGGACCTAGCACAGCGACGGTTTTGAGGCAATTTTGATGGGGACACCGCATAAGAGTATTCGTGTTTTCGAGAACCCGATTCTTGAACGCTTCACTCACGTTCACCCCCTGACGCCCCTAGTCTTGTGGACTCCGATCATTGCTTGGCTTTTATGGCATTCGGTGCGGGTGCTGGAATTCGGCTGGCTCGAGCTCCTGGGATTTGCCGTTGCCGGGCTTTTTACCTGGACCCTGACCGAATATCTGGTTCACCGGTTTATTTTTCACATGAAAACTGGAACGGCTTTTCGGAAGCGGCTTCAGTTCCTGATGCATGGGCTCCATCATGCCGATCCCACAGACCCCACCCGATTGGTTATGCCGCCGATGGCGGCGATGATTCTCGCCGGAGTGCTGTTCCTGTTTTTTCGCACGGTTTTGGGGGGGCAAGCTGTTCAGCCGTTTTTTGCTTTTTTTCTCATCGGGTATCTTTGCTATGATTACATCCACTGTGCGATCCATAGCTTAAATCCGCGTTTTAGCATCGGAAAGTCCTTGAAACGTCACCATATGTTGCATCACTATGTCAATGCGGCTTCCCGTTGGGGAGTCAGCTCACCATTGTGGGATCACGTTTTCGATACCTTGGACTGAAGAGGCTGAGTTAAAATTCTATGCCACGTAAAATATTCGCCGCGATCGTAGTGGTCGTTTTTCTCTATGTGACGTCGCCCCTGATTACTCCGGTGGCGATGGGCGCCGTGTTGGCGGTTTTGTTGTTTCCGCTTCTGATTCGAATGGAAGCCCGGAAAGTTCCGTCATCGCTCGCGTCCGGAGTTTTGACCATCGGTATGACGATGATATTCCTACTCCCGACCACGCTGCTCCTGTTCTTCATCGCGAAAAGTGGCTTTCAGCAGCTCCAAACGTTTAAAGAGGCGCCCAAGGGCGGAGGTGGTTGGATACAGGCCTTTCTTGACACTCCCGCCATTCATACTGTTTTCGAGTGGATCGCGAACCGATTCCCGGTCGGAATGCAGGAGCTGCTCGATGCAGCACAGGATCTCGTTTATAGCATAGGCCTCAAACTCACGGATCTGCTCGGGGGAGTGATGACCCTTTTGCCGGGCGCCGTCATGGCCCTCGCGGTAATGATTGTCAGCACCTATTTTTTCCTGGTGGACGGGCGAAAGCTCATGCAGTTCCTCCGTCGGATCTCCATTTTCACCCCGCCTCAAACCGAGCAGCTGGCACGCACGATGGGTGGCGTTTGCCGATCGGTTATCCTCGCCTCGCTCGTTTCGGGAGCTGTTCAGGCCGTTGTTGAAATGATCTCCTGTCTCATGACAAGCACCCCGAATGTCATGCTGATCGGAGGACTCGTATTCATGGGGTCCTTCATCCCATTGATCGGCTCAGCGCCGATCACCCTTGGCGTGGCACTTCAGCAGTTGATTGCCGGACGCACGAATGCCGCGTTCATACTTTTCATTACGGCGATCATTGTCGCGAGTCTGGACAATTTTTTGCGGCCCCTCGTGCTCCGGGGCGCCGCCAACCTGCACCCGCTCCTCGCGTTCGTCGCTGCGTTTGGAGGTCTTCAGACACTCGGGGTGCTCGGGATTTTCCTGGGTCCGATCGTCGCTGCTATGTTTATCGCCATCGTTCAGCTAATCGTAGACGAAGTCTCGGCCCGAAGGGCGCGTTAGTCGAACTTAGCCGACCGCTTCACCTTTCTCGTGCTCTTTGACCGCATGGATCGAGTAATGGTGAATGAGGCTCGATAACTCCGATGCGTGCTCTTCCTCTTTGGCCAGAATGGATTCAAGCAGGCGTCGCGTCGTCGGGTCACGATCGGCGAAATACCGGATCAGATCGCGATAGGACTCGATGGCGATTCGTTCTGAAACGAGATTGCCCTTGATCATCTCGACGAGCGTTTTGCCTTCGATGTACTCGGCATGGCTCCTTTGGAGCAGGGTCGCCGGATTGTAATCCGGGCTTCCACCCAGTTCCTGGATGCGTTCGGCAACCTGATCGGCATGTTCCTCTTCCTCACGGGCATGCTCGAGGAATTCTTCCTTCACGCCGGGAGATTGCAGTCCGTCAGCCATGATGTAGCTGAACTTATACCTGAGAGTGCACACGATCTCGGTTGCCAGCACTTCATTAAGAAGCTGAACCGTGGTTTGCACGTCGCCCTCATAGTTTGGCGTCACCGCGCCATTTTCAAGGTTCTTACGGGCCCGATCCCTGATTTCCTGCACATTTTGTAAATTCATCATGCCGATCGGGTTTGCAATTTTCAGGCAATCGGGTTCATGACGCCGGTTGACAGGAAGATGGTATTTTTGGTTGAATCGTGCCATGGCAAAAACACCGAGCAGCAAAATTACGACAAGCAGTACGGCCGAGTATTTCTCGAAAAATCTGCAACAAGTCGGGTTTTCATCCCAAACAAAAGCGGTGCTGACAACGCTCAAGGAGGCCGTCGATAACGCGCTCGATGCCTGCGAAGAAGGAGGGATTCTTCCGGAAGTCGCCGTTTTTATCGAGAAGGTCGGTGCCGGGTCGATCAAGAATTCCGATCAGATCCGCGTCAGGGTCGAAGATAATGGGCCGGGTATCGACGCGGATGATATTCCGAAAGTTTTCGGGGAATACCTCGCGTCATCAAAATTCGGTCGCGGCAGGTGCTCCCGCGGGCAGCAGGGAATCGGCATCTCGGCCGCTACGACCTGGGCGCAATTAACGAGCGCGAGTGGCGCTCGCGTTATCAGCAAGACCGCGAATATGCGAAAAGCGATTTCGTGCGTCGTTGAAGTCGATATCAAGAACAATCGTGGTTTAATGAAAGAACGCGAGACCATCGACTGGGATCGCCCGCACGGTACTTCAGTCGAGTTCATAGTTGATGGCAGAATTCAGTTGAACGGCGATGCGGGCCTCCTGAATTATCTGAATGGCACCGCGCTCGTGAATCCGCACCTGACCCTTCATTACAAACTTCCGGATCTTGAGCTCCACACGATCGAACGCGTCAGCAAGGAAATCCCCGAGATTCCGGATGCAACCGAACCGCACCCGCATACGATGAAATTGGGAGAGTTCATCGCGCATTCGCACCTTTTCGGGCGGGTCAAGACCGCGGTTTGGCTCAAGAAAGGTTTCTCGCGCGTTCATGACGGCGTGCTTGAGGAGCTTGTCAAAGGCGGTGTGAAGCGCAACCTTCTCGAGAAATCAGTCGATTCTCTGGTTGAAGGCGAATTCAAGGACCTTTTTGTCGCGATTCAGAACATGAAACTCATGGCCCCTTCGACGCGCTCCGTGCTGTCGATTGGCGAAGAGTCGCTCGCCAAGAGCATTAAGCGGCTCGGCGCCGTGGATTTTTTCTCGGTTGTTTCGCGAAAGCCGACGATCTGCGATTTCAAACCCGTTCAGGTCGAAGTGGCCGTCGCACGGCTCGAGGAACGATCGATGGAGCCGGATGCGCAGGTTCAGGTGCTTCGGTTTGCGAATCGTGTGCCCCTTCAGTTTGATAAGGCGGCCTGCGCGATCGTTCACGCGATTGAATCCGTGCATTGGCGGACCTACGGGCTGGTTCAGCCCAAGGGCGCGATTCCGCAAGGACCGTATATCATCGCCGTCAGTGTCGTGTCGCCGTTCATCAAATTCAAGAATGCCTCGAAAGAAACAGTCGATGCCTCGGAAGAACTCGTCGAAGAGATCCGGAGGGCGTTGATCCAGGCCGGACAGCGGCTTTCGAAGCACCTCAGGCGCGAGACCAAGGCGAACGAGCTGGAAGAGAAGCTCCGGCACATCGAGCAGTTCTGTCCCATTCTGGTCGAGGGGCTCTGCCGGATCACGAAAGCTCCGGAGACCAGAAAAAAGAGAGCCGAAGACGGACTGATCAAAATCCTGGGCCGCGATACCCACATGGCCAAGAAAGAGCTCGCCGAGGCGCACGCCGTGCTTGAAGCCCAGCAGGAGGCCGAGACCCAGGCAAAACAGCTCGTCATGGATCTTCAGAATTGAAACAGGTGAATCGAATGACAACATCAAAAGCTACTTCATCGAAACGGCTCGGCGACGACGCGATTCCGAAACTCAGCAAGGAACTGTGCAGCCGGCTGCTAACGGACCTCGAAAGAGCAAAACGCCCGGTTCTTTATGCCACGAAGTGTTCACTCGACAACGCCCGCTACAATCAAAAGGTGGGCTTTCTCACTCCGGGGCCGAAAAAAGTCGCGACGGAACTGAATGTGAGTTCGGTCAAGAAAATGTCGCGCGCGATTTTCGTGCTCGAGGTGCTCTTAAGGAATCTCGAGACCGGCGCCGTGAATACGAAGCGCGAGCTCTATTACATCAGCAAAGGTGAGATCAAGCATAACCCGATGCTGAAGCCGCTGGATTTCGCCGATCAGAACGAATCGGATGACATCATCGATTTCATCTGCGAGATGCTGGAGTGTTATCGCGAGGAGCTGAACTGTTATGCCAACGATCGCGGCGGTCAGACGTACTCGCAGCAGCTCGTCGTGACCGAAACGCTGCCGGACGGCGACAAGGCCGTCGTTGACCTTTCCAAGCTTGGAACAACGCCCTTCCAACCGAAGAACAGGCCGCAGAACCTGAAACTCTCGGCGCGTAAGCCGATCGATTTCTGTCTCATCGTCGAATCCGAAGGCACGGCCAATACCCTGGTGGCGAATGGGTTCACGAAACGCCACAACAGTATCTTGATGGGTGCGCAAGGTGTGCCGTCAAACGCGGTTCGCGGGTGGTGTAAGCTCATTCAGGATCAGCTCAAAGTTCCGCTGTACTTTTTCGGGGATCTTGACGCGTACACGATGCAGAATATCTTTCGAACCCTGAAGGCGGGCTCGGCGGCGAGTTTGATCCGCAATTCCGATTATTCAGCTCCTGACGTTCATTTTCTCGGTGTTCTGCCCGAGGACATCAAAAAGTATGACCTGAGCGATTATCCGGTCAGAGAGAACGATGCCCAGGAGGTGCGCGCGCTGAAGAAGGCGCAGGACGCGCTCAAGAACGACCCTTTCTTTCACGACAAGCGCAACAAGGGGCTTTCGCAGATTCTCAAATGGCTCCTCGAGAATAAACGCCGATGTGAGCAGCAAGCCTATTTCACGGTTGACCCGCGCGATCCGACGATGCCCGAAAAGATCATTGTTGATAAGATCAAACGCGGGAACTTCGTGTAGAGATCGCCGCTAAAAGCGGAAGTTCAGCCCCAGACCCAGCGCCGGCGTGGTTACCCCGGAGTCCGTGGCCGCGGTAATCAGTTCCAGCGAGGCGGTTGGGGCGATTCCGTCAATGAGTTTCTCTTCTTCACTCTTTTTGAGACCGAAACCGAGCGCCGCCAAGGTGTTGACCCCGCCGATGAAATAGAGCGACGTGCGGAGTTCGCTCTGCGAACTGGTAGCCGCACTTAAAAAATTCAGGGCTGCGGTGAGTGAGTGAGTAATCACGCGGATCCTCCGGACCCGCCGGGCACGTTCGGCGTTCTCCTCGAGAAAAATTCTGGCAAGGTTGTCTTTTTGAGGTGCCGTGAGATTCGGAACCCGGTCGATAATCCGTTTGTAACGGGTGTAATCATTGTCGATGAGAACAAGATACGAGCCGTAGCCAATCGCCGCTACTCCCAGCGTTTCACCTACGGTGTAGATGACGCGCGCGAATAGGTCCGTGGAGAGATAATAGGCCGGGATAGAAACCGTGAGGGTCACGGCGCCGCTTAAGATGTACGCCCATCCGGTCTCCCGATCGTCAGTCGAAATCGTATTTGCCTTCTCGGTGAGGAGCTTGTAGGCAGGCATGGGCTGCTCGGCCGCGAAGCTCGATCGCGGCAAAATGATAGCGGCGATCGCAAGCGCAAGCGCGAGCCCGAATAATGGGGAGTATTTGTTACAGCGCTGCCGACATCTCTGTTGCGATTCGATTGGATAGCCCTCCTTCAAGGTCAGCTCTCAGGAACTCGTAAACAATCCCGACTCGGATCAGTTGGAATCCGAATTGTAGTCCCACGGTCGTTGCGCTTTGATTGTAACCGGCCATGGCTTCAACAATGCCAAAGCGGTACGATAAGCCTGACCTGAACCGACCCATCGCGCTTTCGCCGTGCAGGAGTTCCGCGAAATCGATTCCGAGTTTCAAGCTCCCGAAGCCCACCGGCGGCTCCAGCCCCAGGCCAAAACCCAAATCTGCTGGTTCGGGGTAAAGGGGATCCTCCGGCCAGACGCGTCCCAGATTGGAGAAGCCAAAGCTAACGCGCTTTTTCCAGGGTCCCTCTGAAGTCCAGGCAACTGAAGGGTCGACGAAAACCGCGGTCTGACTTCTCATCGGTAACAGTGAGCGAGCTTCTTCGCTCGCGGCAACCTCGAACATCGAAAAGCGGCCATGAACAAAATCGCGACTCAGAACCCGGAGCTTCGCGCCGAAGCTGAAGCCGTCCAGAGCGCTGTCCAGGGCGGAGAGGGGCAGACCCGCGGAAAGCGCGAAGCTTTTTTCGACCGCCGCGTGAATGGCGATCACGGCATTATTCGGGTTGTGAACCTCGTGGGTGTATTGCACACGGTAGGGTGAAAATTCAGCTGAGAAATAGCGGGAAGAGAAAGACAACCCCGCATGTGCCTCAAGACTCGTGACGTTCTGTCGCGTGAAGAGCTCCTGCAGGAATTCCTTCGAAAGCGGCTGGTAGATGAAATTATTGGCGGTCGATAGAGCCGCGTAGCCGTTACCCAGATAGAGTCGCCCAAGAAGGGTCGATTCGTTCAATTCGGGAAGAAAAGCCGGATTGCAGATGGTCCCGTCCGGCATAGTGCCGCGTGACAAACAGGTCTCCCCCAGCGCCCGCGAGCTCGCGGTCAGTTCTCGGGTCTGAAAGCGCGAGGGAACATGAGTGAACGCGTAATCGGTCGGGACGGCGAGAGCTGCCGTCGACTGGAGCACGAGCCAAAGCAAAAAGTGCATCCTAAATTTATGTTGGCTATTTCACTTCCGCGCAATAGAAAACTTCTTTGATTGTCTTTTCGAGCGCGAGCAGTCCTGTGCGCGAGCCGGACGGGGCGTTTTCCTGGCTCATTTGGAGTTCTGTCACGAGGGCTTCGACTGTTCCGTGAAACGCGTTGAGCGACATCGAGCGCTTCGGGAAAACTTTCGTCAGATCATCCGAAATGTGAAACAACATGGACGAAGTCCAGGTCAGGTCATCTCTGAATTCGTAAAGGCGTATCTGGCAGGCCCATTCGCGGGTACCCAGGCCGAGATTAGCGAAAAGCGCATCATCCAGAAAGCTCTTCAGGTAAATGACTCGAAGAAACGACCGATAGAGCCGGATATCGGGAGTCGGGTCTTCCATCATCAGGTGCTCAAGCGCTTTGTCGAGGAGCGGCCAGCGTTCCGGAGAGATTCTCGGAAAGCGATCAAGGAACATCGCGATTTCCCGGGCGTCGTTGAGGAACAAGTCGAGACGGTGAATGGCCCGTTCGAGTGGCGTTTTACTTTTTGCGGCTTCGTCCGGCTTTTCGAGCGGCCTGAACTGGCGAGTGGCTTGCTCCGGATCAGCTTCTCCCGGCGGACCGTCTTTTCCACCCCAAAAGTGCCCGCTCAACGGCTGTTGGAAGAGGAGATCCTGAAAAGAGGAATGGAGCCGGTAAACGTCCACTCCCGCCGTTCCGGCGTACGCCGAGGCGAGCAGGACGCGTGCTTCGGTGTTGTCCGGAGCCGCGGTCACCGTGTCTTCGAGAAGCAGAATCGCCTTTTCGTTCTCTCCCAGGTCCATCAGGGAATAGGCTTCAGTGATCGGGTGGGGAGTCGCGGCTTTTTCACGACAACCGCCCTGGATCGCGAAGCAGAGGGGAATCGCGAGGAGAGCAAATGCTCTCTGATTGAATTTCGAGTTTTGCACGAACGCTCCTTATTTCCTGGTATTCACTTCGATTCGGGTCGGCAAGCCGGGTTGGGCTTCGAGCTTCAATTCGGCTTTGACGTTCTGGTCGTGGTCTCTCAAGGTTGCTTGGATCAGGGCGGCAGTTTCGGTCCCGGTCGTCGCGATCTCGAATGATTCGACCGTGATGCTGTGACGATCGAGTCTGATCTCGAATGGTTCGCAATAAATGTCGCTTTGTGTTTTTTTGATGCGAATCGAGCAGGATTTTGTTTGAAAATCCTGATAAACGAGTTTGTCGAGTGCATTCGGATCAAAGGTCATTTCGATTTGGTGCTCTGAGGCTTGGCCAAAGACTCTGACCGTGGCCAGAACGAGCGGTTTCGGATCGACGCAATCCTGAATGGAAACCGACATTTCATCAACGTCATTGATGCGCTGGCCGAGGATCTCCAGCTCCGAAGTCTTGCATGCGGGATCCTGCCGAGGCACGAGCAGCTCGAATTTTCGTTTGATCACCCATGCCCCGTCTTGTCTGTACTCAACGATGCCGCGCGCGGCTTCCTGCAGCGTTTGCCTGAGCTCGTTGCCGATATGCAGCAGTCGATCCTCGGCCTTTCGATTTACTTTGATTTCCGTATCCACGCGTTTCGCGAGATCCGCGAGCAAGGCATCGAGGGGGGCGAGCGCGTCGAGAACTTTTCTGATATTGCGGCGCACTTCCTTGGTTTTTTTCAAGCGGGTTTCGATCGCCTTCTGAGCGTCCACTCCGGAAATCCCCAAATTACTGATTTTTTCACTCGGCCGTCCGCAATAAACCAGGGTCAGAGCGAGGAGGGCCGCGAGGGCAAGTTGCAAGAATACGTTCCGCATGGGTTCCCTTTCAGAATAAATTGGCCCGCTATGATCAGCGGGAGCCGTTCTCTAAGCACGGGATATGCCAGACTGCGTTATTTTCCATTCCGCGATTCCAGTGTGAAATTCCATCCGGCATCTCGAATCTCGCGACTTCAAGGCCAACAGCTGTCAAATTTTTCGACAGACATGGTAAGCTTGGGTTGGAAGCCAGGTGCGTCCGTGAATACGATTATCGTGAGTGATTTGCATCTTTGCGATGCCGAGCCGCCACATCCCCGTAATCCCTTATGGAAGCGATTCAAACGTCCGCGCCATTTTGTGGATCGAAGCTTCAGCGATTTTCTTGAACACGTCCAACGCAAGCTCATCAGGAACGACGGGGCCGTCCCGATCGAACTGGTGCTGAACGGCGATATTTTTGATTTTGATTCCGTGATGCAGGCGCCCGGGCATTTTGAGGCCACCTGGCTTGAAAAACGACGCGGTCTCGCCTCCGAAGAAGAGAAATCGAGGTACAAGCTGAGCGTGATTTTACGGGACCACGCCGTTTGGCTCTCGGCTGTCCGTGAATTCGTGATGAACGGCAATCGCCTGGTGTTCGTCATCGGGAATCACGACATGGAATTACACTGGCCTTCCGTTCAGCAGGACTTTCTTCGCGCGCTTGACCTGCCCAAGGATCGGGTTGAAGCGGTGAGGTTCTGTGAATGGTTTTATATCAGCAATGAAGACACTCTGATCGAACACGGCAACCAGTACGATGCTTATTGCCTCGCTTCAAATCCGATTCATCCGCTGATCCGAAAAGGCTCGAAGGTCTATGTTCGTCTTCCTTTCGGGAATCTCGCCGGAAAATATATGTTGAACGGCATGGGACTGATGAATCCGCACGTCGACAGCAGTTTTATCAAGAGTTCATTCAAGGAATATTTCGTTTTTTACTATCGCTATATGATGCGAACGCAGCCGCTTCTTTTCTGGACCTGGCTCTGGAGCGCATTCGTGACGCTTTTGTACTCGCTTGCGGACGGCTTTCTTCCCGCGATGCGGGATCCGCTGACGGTGCCCACCCGGATCGCGGATATCTCGAGCCGCGCGAAAGCGACTCCCATGATGGTCCTCTCCCTTCGGGAGCTGCACGCGCACCCTGCGATTTTTAATCCCGTCAAGATACTCCGGGAGCTTTGGTTGGATCGGGCGCTTCTTCTGGGTCTTATGGTGTTCGGGAGCTTCCAGGCTTTTTCGGTCATGAATGTCTTCGTGACCGTTTCGGTCTGGTGGTTCATCGTACCTCTCGCGATCATGATCCCGGTTTTCATGTCCTACGCCCAGAGCGTGGATTCGGAAGTCGACAAGACTCAGACCGCCTCATTTGAAATGGTGCCTCTGAGCGCGCGCATCGCGAAAGTCAGCCGGGTCATTCATGGCCATATTCATCGCGAAAGGCATAGCTGGATCGAGAACATTGAATACCTGAATACCGGGACGTGGTCTCCCGCCTTTCGCGATGTGGAGTGCACGCAGCCTTTCGGACGTAAATGCTTTGCCTGGATCAAACCCCAGGGGACAGGGGGCCGTACCTCTGAACTCTATGAATGGACTGATTCTGGTGTCGAGCTGATTTCTCCTGACGTTTCGGGCCCCATAAAGTCTCAATAAAATTCCACTTTACAGATCCGACACGGTGCGGCATAACTCGGGTCGCTAGGTTCCTTTTTTCGAGAGGTAGGTTATAAGTGCTCGTATATACAAAGATAAGTCGGTTCAGTCAGTGTGCGACGGTCTTCCTTATACTGCTTTATGCTGGATGTGGCTTGGGCGGAAAGCCCAATCGGGTTAGCCCCGAGATGAAACCGGTCTACAATTATTTGACCGCGGCGAACGCCCGGATCGCCGGCCAATCCCGAGCTGAATTCAGAAGTGATCTGATCTTTCGTGATGCAAAGGGAAATCGGATAAGTCTCCTGGGCGGCGCCGCTGATGCGCCCTCGTGGGCTCTTCTCGATCCCGCTCAGGACAAGACGGAAGGCACGAGCACTGAGCGCCTTTATCGCGAGTATCAGTTGAAGTCTCCGGAGCAGCCGGTTGTTGTCGCGGTGATCGATGGCGGCGTGGATGTCAATCACGAGGATTTGAAGGATCTGATCTGGATCAACGAGAGAGAACGTGACGGTACTCCTGGAGTCGATAACGACGGTAACGGGTATGTTGACGATGTGAATGGCTGGAACTTTCTGGGCAATCCGAACGGAAAAAATGTTACGACGACCAGCCTCGAAGTCACTCGCGAACTTTCGGGTCTTCTGAAGAAAGAAGCCTCAGAAGGGCTGAGCGAATCGGAGCGCGTTTATCTCGAGCGCGTCCGCAAGGATTATCGCGAACGGTCGGACGGGTACCGTACGGGGTACGAGAAAGTGCATGCTCGATATCTCGAGCTCGACACCGCTCTCGAGGTTCTCCGAAAACAGGGTTTGAAAGAGGAGTCCTCGTCCGCGGTCTCGGCGATCGAGTCAAACGATCCCGTCGTTCTGGAAGCGAAAGAACTCGCTTTGAAGTATCTCAAAGAAGGTGTCACGACCGCCAAGCTTAAAAAATCGATGGAATGGTTTCGCGGACCCCTCGATACCTATTTTAATCTAGATCTTAAACCGAGCGCGATCATCGGCGATGATCCGGAGCGCATGGATGAGCTGGGCTACGGAAACCCTGACGTGAAAACCGAAACGGCCGCTCACGGGACGCATGTCTCGGGAATCATCGGTGCCCTTCGGGAGAATGGAATCGGGATGAACGGTCAGGCCAACTACATACGAATCATGGCGATCAGGGCGGTTCCGGACGGCGACGAACGCGACAAAGACGTCGCGAACGGAGTTCGTTACGCCGTTGATAATGGCGCACGTATCATTAACATGAGCTTCGGAAAAGGCTATTCCCCGAATCAGGATTATGTCGAGGCGGCGATGCGATACGCCGAGGCAAAGGGCGTTCTGCTCGTCCATGCCGCCGGTAATGACGGGCAAAACATCGACGTGGCGCCCCATTTTCCGGTTAAGCCGGCTTCAGCGGGCCATTGGATCGAGGTCGGGGCCTCGGGTGAAAAGAAAGGCGATTACCTCGCCGCGAGCTTTTCGAATTACGGTCAAAAAACTGTCGACCTCTTCGCGCCTGGCGAGGATATCTATTCCGCGATCCCGGGGGATGGCTATATGTCGATGAGTGGAACGAGCATGGCGGCGCCTGAAGTCGCGGGTGTTGCCGCTCTCATTCTCAGTCAATTCCCGTCTCTCTCGGCATCCGAGCTACGCGAGCTTTTGATGGACAGCGTGACGCTTTATCCGAACCTTCAGGTGATTCGACCTGGCACGGATACCACGGTCTCTTTTGCCGCCCTATCCGTATCGGGAGGGATCGTGAATGCACTTTCTGCCTACCAGCGCGCCTTGAAGCGGTACGGCAGCCAATAATTTTGATTTATCGCTTACGAGCGTCTTAAGAAATCACCGCCCGCTCCGAAAAGATAAGTGACTCAGAACAGTCACACGAGGGGGGACTCAGGTGAAATCTATTTCGAAGGGCATTGCTCTGATTGGGATCTTTTTCGCGTTCGGAACCGCTTTGGCGTACGCCGAGGCTCCGGTCGAAAAGGAATGGACCTTCTTGGTCTATCTGAATGGCCACAATAATCTCGATTCTTTCGGCACCGCGGATATGAAAGAAATGGAACAGGTGGGTTCGAATGACAAAATGAATGTCATCGTTCTCCGGGATACCGCCTCGACCGCAAAGAGCACGAAGATGTACTACGTCGAGAAAGGCTCCTCACGGGTGATCAAGGATTACGGCCAGAACATCGACATGGGCGATTGGCGTAATCTCGTGGAATTTTTTAAATTCGCCAAAGCGAATTATCCCGCCAAACGATTCGCGGTCGACATTTGGAATCACGGGTCCGGATGGTCCAAGAAAGCGGCGGCGGAACCGGTGCGTGGTATTTCGTATGACGACGGCTCGGGAAATCACATCACGACCCCTCAGTTGAAAATCGCTTTCAAGGCGATGCAGGACGCCAACGGCGGCCAGAAAATCGATCTCTTCGGGATGGATGCCTGCCTGATGCAAATGGCCGAAGTCATCTACGAAGTCGCCGAAAGCGTCGACGTGGTTGTCGGTTCCGAACAGACGGAGCCGGGTGATGGTTGGGCTTACCAGCTTTTTCTCGCCCTTCTGGCCAACAAGCCGGGAATGGATGCTGAAGAGCTTGGGATGCTGATCGAAAGAGAGTACGCGGCGTCCTATAACGGCGGAGTTCAGGGGCGCCAGTCGGTTCAGGGTAGCGCGGTTTCGGCCACGCGGCTGCTGCTCGCTCGTGAACACATCGACAATCTGCTTTCGTACATGATCGCGATTGCTCCGCAGTACCAGCGTGTGATGGCTACAGCTCTGGCCGCTTCCCAGCACTTTTATTACGCTGAATACAAGGATCTGATTCATTTCATCAAGTTGGCCAAAGAAAAGATCGATGACCCCACTTTCCAGGCGTTGGCGGACACCGCGCTTTCCGCGATTGGTGACTCGGTGATTGCCAACTATGTCACGGGCACCGGGCTGGGTAATTCCTTCGGAATCTCGGTCTGGGGTCCCACCCAGAAGCAATATACTTCGAAAAAGCTTTCCTATCGCGACTTGGCCTGGACGAAGGAGACAAGGTGGGAGGAGTTCCTTGAAAATACGCTTTTCCCGATCGCTCCGGTTCTCAGCCTCGCTGAAATCACTCCCATGCAGGAAGATCAGGACGGGTTCATCTCAGCGGGTGAGCGAGTCGGCTTTCGCGTGGATATCAAGAATGAATCGCCGATTGCCGGCCAGGATGCGAGGTTATCAGTGGTTCCGGCCGAAGGCTTCTTCGCCGAGGTCGGTACCATCAGTATCGGGGTGATCGAGGAAGGCGCCAAGAGCGTTGAAGGCCTGATTACCGCGATCGGGAGCAATGTTCCGGCAGGGACTTATACGTTCAAGTTCATTCTTGAGGTGGCTGGGCTTCCGCCGATCGTACGCGAAGCTCCAGTTACGGTCGACGCGAATTACACGATCGAGGGTTATAACCTCTCCTCCGCGCACAATTACGTGAACGGCGCGACTGTCGAATGGGTGATATCCAAGCCGGGCGTGGCCGGGATGCGAGTGCATTTCGCTAAATTCGCGACTGAACCGAAGTACGACTATGTTTTGATATTGGACAAGAACGGAAACGTGATTTCAAAGCTCGACAATAAGAAGGGGGCCTTCTGGGCTCCTTTGGTTCCGGGTGATACGATGAAGATCCGTCTCGTCGCTGACAGCAGTGTGAACGACTACGGTTTCGATATCGATAAACTGGCGTATTGAGTTCCCGGTCCTACTTGAACCAGGGCTGATCGTCCCAGAGAATGGATGAGATGGTTTCGTGTCCGCGGCGATTCGGATGGAAGCAATCCATGGCGAGCAGCTCTGAGTTGATTTCGGTTTCAAAAAAACGATTGCTGTAGTGGATGTCAAGGTTGTGAAACTCCGAATTCGCATCGGCGACGGCGCGTTCGATCACCCGGTTTTTGCCGACGATGAATGCAAGCTGTTCCTCGAATTCGTTGGTGCTGTTCCATTTCGTGTAACCCGGACAGAATTTGAAAATGCGGCTTCTTGCGAAAGCGCAGCTGAATTTGCCGAGGGTGATGCTTTCCTGAACCTCTTGTCTTCCGAGAGAGGAGATACTTGGAATGCTCGATACGAGAATGCGTATCGGCTCGGTTTGCCGGATTTGGGCAAGTCGGCGGAAGGCATCGCGTAGGTTTCGTGCCATTTCCTCATCGTCGACCGGGCCGCTTCGTTTGCAGACATCGTTTGAGCCCACCATGATCGCGATGTAGGTGATGTCGAGATACTTCCCGCTCAGGGCGGCTTTTACCAGTTCATCCGCCTGTTTGCCGAGGGCTTCGGTTCGTTTGCCTGGAATTGCGACGTTCAGGACGTTCAGGGTTTCGGTGCCTCTCGAGGCGCGCTCGATCAGGTTTCGCAGGCGAACGTAATGTGAATCGACGCGTTCACCCGAGGCCCAGGAGTAGGTCGGCTTATTCTGAATCAGAACCGGCGCGTCCCATCGAATTCCCGAAATCAAAGTCTTCCAGTCGCGCCAGTCGCTACGAATGATCGTTTCCTGAAGGTACGGAATCGTCGAAAGGAAATCATTGCTGGTTGTTGTGTCCGCGAAAGTGCCTGAGGGGATGGAGTCGCCCATAACACCCATCAGATGTGCAGGAGGGCCGTTCTGTTGTTTCTTTCCCATCGCGAAGGCCTGAAGTGGGCTCATGAGAATTGCCAAGATCAAGATTATCGGGGCAAGGTGCATAATTAAACTCCCGCTGGAATATATAGATATTTTAGTCTTGTGAAGATAAATTTACAATACGAGAGTGCGTGATGTAAGTACTAGTAAGGCCAAGGAAAATTAGGGCTAGGCCGCGAAGTCTTTACCGACCTTCAAGCGGAAGTGGACGTGGCTTTCCGTCTTCACGAGGAGAATGAGACAGTGCGCTTGCCGTAGAATATGTTTGAGCACGCGTGCGTGGCCTCGTGTGAGCCGGCCGTGCCATTCGATCGCGACGAGACTGGTGTGCCGCTTCTTCATTTGATTCACGATTTCCCGTGCGGCCTCCCCGGTGCAGAAATGGAAATCACGGATACTGGCCTTTTCTTCGATGCTCGTGAGCGGGCTTGCTTCAGCAATCAGCTCTTCGAGCATTCTTGGGTACTCATGATAGGCGTCGTCCAAAAAACTCAAAAGCGGACAGGGGCATTCTTCGCTGACGGTTTCCGGATCGACGACATAAATCAGGTCGAGCGGAACCGCGAACTCACTGGCAAGCTTGATCCCGAGGGTCAACGCATGACTTGTCCGGATTTCGCCACTCATGGGAACGAGCACTGAATTGAACTTTCGAGGGACGGGGGATTCGGGAACGAGGAGAACCGGAATCGGACTTTTATGCATGAGTTCCTGGGCCCGGGATCCGAAGACGATCGCGGTCGGTAAGACGAGGAGGTCCGACGAGAGTCTCTCGATGGTGGAGAGCATCTTAAGAGGCGATTCGTAGCGGAGGTCGATTTCAAGGATGTGAAACTCGGCTCTCATGCTTTCCGCGATCGCTCTCATGCGCTCGATAGAGGGATGTTTGATTCTTCCGGATGTGACCGGCATCAGGAGTGAGTTGAAGGTGCTCATGCGACATCCTCCTTCGAGTAGACTCGCTCCCGGTAACGCAGGTTGAAACTGATCGAGCGAACCCCTTTGGGAAGGCCCGCTGGATCGATACGAAGATCGGGGTCAGGATTTTGTTGGAAGCGTACGCCGAGATAGCCGAACATCAGGGCCTGCCAGGCCCCGCCCATGCAGGCGGCATGAATACCAAGCGCGGTATTCTGCATCAGGTTCATGAGATCGAGTTCCAGGCTTTGGCGGTAGTATTGATCCGCGATTTCGGTGAGGCCGAGTCGTGCGGCAACCATCGCATGAACCGGGGGGGAAAGACTGCTGCCGTGATCGCAAACGGCTTCATAGTACTCAAAGTTCGCGCGGATGATCTCCTCGGGAAAGAGATCCGGAAACAAAAAGAAGAGCATCAGAGTGTCGGCTTGTTTTATGACTTTGGTTTGGTTGACCTCATCCCAATTGAGGAGCCGCTTGACTGGAGCTTTGAATCGGCTCTTCTTTTCAATTTGCACGTCCCGCAACGAAAAGAACCCTCGAAACTGCTCGATGAGGCCGTCCTGATTCGGTTGAGGAAGGAAGAGGCGCTCTTCGAGGTCCTTCCATTCCGCTAACTCGTGATCCTCGAAATTCAAGCGATGAGTGAGTTCCCGCCAGTCGCGCGGGAACCGATCTCTCATCCACTGAACGGTTTCGATCGCTTTCCTGAGATTGTGGCGCGCCATCCAGTTCGTGAACGCATTATCCGTGACGTTGTGGTGATATTCGTCCGGGCCGACCACTTTGACGATATGGAAAAGCCGGTCGGCTTCGAGCTGACAGCGGGTAACCCAAAAGCGCGCCGTCTCGACGAATATCTCGCAACCATATCCGCGCATGAATTCGTCATCCCCCGTAGCCTCCCAATATCGCCAGAGCGCGAAAGCGATATCGGCCGTGATGTGAACCTGCTGAGTGCCGGTGAAAATCGGGATCTCCTCGTGCATTGAACGCAGGACGATGGTCTTCGGCGTCACGTCTTCGCCGGTCACCGTGGATTCCCAAGCGTAGCAGGCTCCTCGATAACCCAGTCTGTGGGCTCGCTTTCGGGCTCCGGGAAGGGTGTGATAACGGTACATCAGGAGTGTTCGCGCGATTTCGGGAAATGTGTGGAGAAAAAAGGGCAGAAGAAATATCTCGGCGTCCCAGAATATGTGGCCGCCGTATGCTCTCCCGGAAAGGGTGCGCGCGGCAATGGATGTCCTTGGGTCGTGATCAGCCGCGATGAGAAGATGATAGATGTTGAATCTTTGGGCTTGTGTGAGCGATGGACTCCCTTCGAACTTGATGTCCGCCCGCTCGTAGCGCCTTGCCCATTCGCGCTCGTGCTCGAGAAGTTTTCCGTCAAAATCGGACCAGCTCTGGCTTGAAAGGTGAGCGCTTGCCATTTCGTGAGGCGTCAGCTTTGAGTCATGGGGAGTGTCCAGGGTCGTGAAAGCTGAAATATAGCGGCGAACGCGAACAGACTTTCCAGGAACGAGTCTGGTAGTCCAATTAGCCGTGTTGAGCTCTTCCCCGTCCTGGGTTACTTTCGCCGCCAAACAGGCCTTCAGACCTGATGATTTGGTTTCAAAGAGGAGAACTTCCGCAGGGACCTCGGGAGAGGGTAATTGGTTGAGATGAGGGTGATTGAGAGCGAGATGCGGGTCGTGCATCGAGGTGGAGATTTCCAGCAGACCTTGGCGATTTCCGGCGTTGATTTCGATATCATGCATGAGGAGATGGCGATCAATCGCCGAGCAGCAGCGCATCGTGGTGAGCACGACCGGTTCGCCGCCGTGACTAAACCGGTAAACGGACCGGTCAAATGACAGTCCCTTCTTCATGTCGAGAATGCTCGAGTGATCGTAGTTCTCCCTGTCGAACAGGGTGAGAGGGTTACCATCCAGCTTCAGAAGAAGCTGAAACGGAAATGGAAAAGACGCGAGTTCCCCGAACGGATGCTCATCCGAGTCGGGAGTAAGAAATTCCAGTTCGGAATAGGGGAGAACCGGGCTTTTCCGGTCGTAGATGCCGGCGATGAACAAATCGGCCTGCGAGATCGCCAGGGGAGATTCAAGTGATCCCCGGACTCCGAGATAGCCGTTACCGAGCGTGAAGAGTGTTTCCATTTCACGCTCGCGCGAAGGATCAAAGCCTTCTTGTTCGATCCGCCAGGTCGGATCGGTCACAGGTTCGTGTCGCTTCCATGGGGGTTGCTGCTCGAGAGATTTCCGAGATGGGTGCATTCGACGATTAAGTTGCACGGAGCACGCCATTGCGGTGGCTTGCGCTTTGCAGCCTGCAGGAAGACGGGAGGTCGGCTCTCATGAAGGGTTTATTGATGTCTTCCGCTATGGTGGCGCTGATGATCGCGATCGCGGCTGCCGCTGGAGCTGCATCGAATGTGGGGAAGAAGGTAATCGAGCGTTTGGAAAACCAGCGGTCCGGCGAGCGGCAGGCACCAGGCAGGGTCGGCGAGCGCGGACCACACGGGGGGGAAATCCTCGAGGACAAGACAACCAGCTTCGAAGTGAGCATCTCGCCGGGGACCGGGCAAGTGAGTGTCTATGCGCTTCGCGGCAATCAGTTCCCACGCTCGATGTCGTTGACGGTATTTCGAGATCCGTTTTCGTCAGAGACGATCGAGGTCGCGGCAATCAGTCCGCCCGAGGTTCCGGTGCCGCTTTACGCGGGAAAGCTTTCATTTGATGCCGGCAATTACACGGGGCTTGAACTCAGGATTGGCTCGGACCCGCATCCGAAAATCCTGCGATCAGGTCCGAGGTGATCTGAGCGCTTCGATTCTCTTCAGGACAGGTGGATGGCTGTATTCGAGCAGGACTTTGAGAGGGTGGGGCGTCAGGTGTGACAGGTTATCCACGCTGAGTTTCTTGAGGGCGGTCGCGAGAATTTCGGGATGTCCAGAGGTCCTCGCCGAGAACTCGTCGGCCTCATACTCAAACTTCCTTGAAAGCATGTTGACCAGAATGGAAAGAAGGCGACTCAGCGGCGAGTAGAGGAAGCCGATGAAGATCAGGCTTGAATAGATAGAAGGCTGTGCGAGTTTAAAGGCGCTCGAGAGTTCCGGGTTCGCGATGAGAAAAGAAAAGAAATAAAACATGAAGCCCGTCGTAAGAATCGAAATCGTGGTGAATTTGATGATGTGCTTTCGCTCGAAGTGCCCGACTTCATGGGCCAGGACCGCGATCAGTTCGTCCGTCGTATGCTTCTCGATCAAGGTGTCGAAGAGCACCAGACGTCTGAATTTGCCAAAACCCGTGAAGAACGCATTCGCTTTCGTTGAGCGACGCGAGCCATCCATCGTGTAGATGCCTTTCAATTTGAACTTCCTGTTCTGGAAGTATCCCTCGATGGCCCTTTTCAGTTCACCATCGGGAAGCGGGGTGAATTTATTGAAAAGCGGCATGATCACGGCCGGGGCGAGATAGAGAAGGAGGAGCTGAAACGCCGTAATCACGAACCAGCAATACAGCCAGGCGTTACTGCCGGCCTTTTCGAAAAGGGTGACGATCAAGGCGAATGCCGGCCCTCCGATCACGGCAATGATGAGGCCCGCTTTGAAAATATCCAAAACGTAGGTCTTGACGGTCGTTTTGTTGAAACCGTACTTCTTTTCGATCTCAAAGGTCGCGTAAACCGAAAACGGGAGTTGAACGATGAATCGCAGGGCGGCCAAAATCCCGGCGAAGAGTACGCCTGTGATCACGGATCGGGAGCTGCCGGCCCGGGCGAGCTGATCGGCCGCACTGAAGCCACCGAGCAGCAGGAAGGCGATGGTCACCGTTATCAAGAAGGTCCTTTTAATCGTATCAAAAATCATCCAGTCCCTCTGGTAGTGAAGGGCTGTCCGGTACTTCTCCTGGTCATAGAAGCCCTTGAATTCCTCGGGAAGCTCTTCATGAAAATGTCTGAGATCGAGCAGGTCGGTGAGCGTGTCGAGAAGATATTCGAGGACCAGGAGTGCCAGAACCAGTGTGAGGTAAAAAGTCGCGGTCATGGGATTCAAGTCCCAGATTTGGTTCGGGAGATCAAGGAGTATCGGGGCGGCTATCTGAGGTCGGGGTTAAATTCCTGGAGTTCGTCCGCGTAGATCTCGCGATATCTTTCGGCAAACCCGGGTTGGAGCTTTTCGAGGGTTCGTTTCAGCGCGACGACCTCCATCCGGAGTTGTTCGACCTGCGCTTTCCGTTCAAGGATTTCCGAGGAGAGCAGCTCCCCCTGAGCTTCGAGTTCTTTCTTGATCAAGGAGAATTCGGTAGGACTGATTCTTGATTCCGCCACGGGGATTACTTAAGCAACGCTTGTGCCACCAATTCCAATGCAGCGCGAGCGAAATACTGTTTGTTCCCGGTCCTGCCGAGCCCCTCGGGCGCATGGACTTCGCGCACTGTAGCGGATTCATTATCCACCGCGAGCGCGATGTAGCAGAGCCCGACTTGTTTTTGAGCCGTTCCGCCGCCCGGGCCGGCGATCCCGGTCGTTGCTATGCAAGCGAAACGCTGGGGAACGCTGCGCCCCGTTGAACGAGCCGCAGCCCACGCGTTCTTCATGTTCCTGAGTCCGGATTCAGCCAGCATTTGCGCCACCTCGGGGGAAACCGCGCCGCGCCTGAGAAGGACGTGGCCGGGCACGTCCAGCAGACCCTCCTTCGCCGAATTTTCGTATGCTACGATACTGCCCCAAAACATGTCGGATGACCCGGGAACTTCGGTAATCCGGTCGGCGATCAGGCCACCCGTGCAAGACTCAACAGCGCACAAAAAGCAGTTCAATCCCGGGAGTCGTGCGACAAGCGACCGGGCGATATCGTTGATTTGCGCGTTCAGCGGATTTTCGGAATCCTTCATGACGACCCTTGTAGCGATCAGGCGCGCAATTGGCAAGCGTGGGGCTTCTCCATTGAATCGCATTCATCGGTATGGCATGGTTGCTACGCGGTATGTCGAGTGAAAGTGCGGATTTTTCGGCTTTTTATGAAAGGGTCTATCCCGAACTGGCGGGCCATGGCGTTTGGCTTCGGGGCGGCGAACTCAACACGCTGGCGCGTCAGGAATATCGAAAGCGCGAGTTCAGGATCCTTTTCGCCCGTCTTTCTACCTATGCCGATACCGCGGCGTCCTTCACTCATTCGCTCCTTTACCAAATCGCGGCCGGAGTTCCGGGCGTTTACCCCGATCTGAGTTACCTTCCGCCGAAACAGGACCGCGCTCTGTTCGCGCAATTCGAGGGTGCGGAGGTGCCTTGGTTGCTCGGGACCCAGAGCAAGCAGGGTCCGATGGGTTTCGACGTCATCGGTTTTTCCCTTTCCCTGGTGCAGGAGCTGATCAATTTACCGACGGTTCTCTGGAAAAGTGCCATTCCTTTGAGCAAACGCGAGAGGCTGCGGCGGCCGGAGGTGCCACTGATTATCCTCGGAGGAGCAAGCGCACTTTACAGCTCTGTCGCGTGGGGGCCCGACGCATGGGTCGACGGGGTTTTTGTCGGCGAAGGAGACCAGGACATCCGGTCTTTGCTGGGGATGATGGCGGCCGCCAAAACCGAGCGTCTCTCGAAGGAAGACCTTTTGAAACGTCTTGCGGCCGAGATTCCCGGTTTCATTCTTCCGGATGAATCGGAATCGGCCCCATCCGCCCAATCAGCAAAGAAAGCCAGGAAATCATATTCGCGTGATCTCAATGAGGCTTCGACGTTGATTCGGGGGTTGGTTCCTTTCGATTCGGAGGTGGTGGGGAGCAGCCCGGTTCAAATCAGCGAAGGCTGTCCGTGTTTCTGCAGCTTTTGCGCGGAATCCTGGGACCGTAAACCCTATCGCGAACGAAAGGCGCTGCAAATATCCCAAGCCGCGCGGGCCATGAAGGCGGCGATGGGATTGGACGGAATTGAGCTCTATAGCTTTAATTTCAACATGCATTCGGAATTTTACCGGATTCTGTGGGATCTTGTTCCCGTTTTTCGAAGGATCGGCTTGAAGAGCCAGCGGTTCGATATTCTCGCGCACGAGCCCGGAATGGCCGAATTCCAGCATGTGCTTCAGAAGTCCAACTTCACCTGCGGGCTCGAGGGGATTTCGTCGCGTTTGAGACGGTACCTACATAAGAACCTCGAAGAAGAGCAGGTGATGACGGGCCTCGGCGCGATCTTCAGATCCAAGGCGCGCGAGGTCAAGATTTTTCTGGTTGCGACCGGGCTGGAAGAAGACGCTGATTTTGCCGAATTCTCGGATTTCGTGGAGCGCGTGAAATCCGTGCGAACGGCGGGATCGGCTGGGGCGCGATTGATTTTCTCGATAACGCCGTTGGTGCGGTTTCCCTGGACGCCGCTGGAGTTCGGGGATGCCTATCCGGCCGATCATTACCGGAAGATCGTCGAGAAAGTATCAGCCATCGTGCGCCGTAACGGGTTCGAATTTCGTGAAGCCGCGGATCTTCCGGAATATCAGGTCACGCAGATCCTGGTTCGAGGTTCTGACTCCCGCATCGGTTCGGCGCTCTTTCGAGCGGTACAGAAGACGGGCTTCGTGTATTATCGCGATGTTCCAGAAAGCTTCGCCCGGGAGTTCGAGGTGGGCTTGCGCGAAAGCGGCGTTGACCCGACGCATGCGCTTCGAGGTTTCTCGTTCGAGGAAAGCCGCGGGAAGCCCTGGACCAGGATCGAAACGGGCGTAAAGAGGGAATTTCTCTTTGAGCAGTTTCAATCGGGCTTGCGTTTCGTCGAGAAGGATTACTGCCTCGGCCGTAGCTGGAAAAAAGCGCGTTGCCTGCACTGCGGCGGTTGTCCGACCAGATTTCACGCGCGGGATATTTTACTTTCGAAGCAGGAACGTGATTATTCGCTGGATGCTTTCAAGGCGCGGGTCCGAGCCTCCAGGGAGGACGAGGGAGAAGTTCGTATTCGCGTCCGTGCGGGCGAGGCCGCCCGAGGTCTCTCAAGGAGGATGCTCGGAACCGCCGTTGCGCGTTCGCTGATGCTGGCCGAGCCAAAACTCATCGAGGGCTATGCGGGTTATCGTATGAGCGATTGGGCCGGTCATTCCGAGGAGCCGGTGTACGTGACGGGAGAGGACGTTCTGACCTTGAGCTGGAACCGCAAGTTCTTGCCCGAGCTGGACCGTTCATTGGCATCCGAATCGATACTCGCGCGCGTGAATGAGGAGCTCGCGAATTGGGGAGAGGTTGTCGGGATGGCGGGCCCTGACGAAGAAGCGTTCCGGCGTGTGCTTCGCATCGAGGCTCCGTTTTCAAGTCAGGTGGATGCTTACCTCAAGGACCATGACTATAAACATACGTTGCGAAAAGCGGACGGCGGCTCCTACCATTATGAATTCACGCCGCAAGTCAGGCGAAAAGGCAAGATGTACCAGCTCTGGGTATTACGAAAAACCCCCGCCTCGATGGTTTTGAGTCCCGGCCCGAAGTTTCTGAACGAGGAGTTTGTACTATTCATGAGGAAGGCGTTTCGATTGCCGCGTGAACAGGACTGGGTCCGGGTGAGGTGTGAGGCGCAGCGGGGTGCATAGCAACAGACGATCTGCTATAATCCGGATATGCTGAAATTTCTTAGATTCCTTCCTGTTGTTGTCCTGGCTTCCCTGGTCTTCTCTCCCAATTCGAGGACGGACGAAATCTACACGTTTGTCGTGAAAAAGCAGGAAGAAAAAGCAAAGAACCGCTGGACGCTTGCCGAGTGGCTCGAGACGCGGGACCGAATGCGTCTCATGGATCTTTGGCTCGCGCTTCATTCGCCGACACCTTATGAATTTGTCTTTGAAGGTGCGTACGAATCCGGCGAGCGGGTCGGAGCCGTGCCGCTGAAAGGGACGCGCCTCGGGGCAACGGCCTATGCCTCGATCTTCGGCCTTGGCGTCAGCCGGACCTCGGTGAACGCGACGGACGTTCGTGATGTGGATCTGCTTGGGACCTTTTTCCTTCGAATCTTCGGTTTCCACGCGCAAGGCACGAACATTACATTGCAGGCCGGAGTGCGCGGTTTTCAGAACAACACTTTCGATTCAAGAAATGCGTTCGCGGGAGTGGCCAGTTCGATTTACCTGAATCGTTTCTTCGGAATCGAAGGACTCTATCGTCATCATTTCGATTCACTACCCGGGGCCTCGGGGAGCATTCTTTCGGGGGCTCGTCACGAGGGCGGCGCCTTCATCGACTTCCGGTTTTTTCGGGTTTTCGGGAACTATTTTTCGGACTCGGATAAGTTGGTCGTTTCTGGAATCGCAGCCGAATCCCGTCGCACCGGAATCAATCTCGGGACGAAACTGTTCTTCTGATCTTAACCGTCGTTCGTGACACGCGCATTAAACTGCTTTTGCATCGCCGCGCTCAGGGCCGCGCCGGTCAAGATAATCAACCAGACAATGTAGATCCATAGGAGCAGGATCGGGACGGCGCCGAGGCTTCCGTAAATCTTGTTGTAGGTGATCACTTTCCTCGTATAAAGCGCGTAACCGAGGCGAGCAAAATTCCAGAAAATCGAAGTCGTGAAGGCGGCAAGCAGGGCGTACTGCCATTTAACGACGCAATTCGGGACCCATTTGTAAATCACGAAGAACAGCGCAACCGCGATGACGAAAATGCCGGTCCCGCTCGGAAGAAGCTTTGTAATGGGGAAATCAGTCGAGGTCGCCGCGCCGACGACGACGGCCAGGGCCAGCGGGCCCAGGGTGATAAAAAGCCAGTAGGCCGAAACCCGCTGAAAAACGGATCGCGTATTCGTCGTCTGCCACACCTGATTGATCGCGTTCTCGGCGCTCAAAAGCATGCTCATGCTGGTCAGAATGAGGGCGATCAGGCCGCCCGCGCCGATCGCGTTCGCGTGGGCGTTGGCGATAAAGCCCCTCAGGGTATCGATCACTTCCTGACTGGTGCCTTCCGTCAGATTCTGCAGAATCAACGGCGAAAGCGTGTCGTAAAGTTTATCGAGCCCGCCGAAGGCCTGAAAAATCGCGAAACTCACGGCGAGCAGCGGGATAACCGAGAGAATCGTCGTGTAAGCCAGGCTGGACGCGACGAGCAGGAGCTTCGCTTTGCGCATATGCGCCCAGGTATCTTTGAGGACGTTCGAAACATGCTTCGGCCAGGGTTTGAGTTTCATTCAGGGTCCGCTCTTGAGAAGTTTCCGCGAGCCGCGGAAAAGTTTCTTGAAGTCCCCGCGTTTCTTTTCCCAAGGAGAATTCCAGGGGAGCTTGGGTTTGAGAAGCGCATGGCAAAGCTCGGTCATTCCGGCGACGTCGGCGCGGTGTACGAATTCCGGCGCGGGCCCGAGCGGACCCAGCGAATCCGGACCGCCTTCGAAACTCTGGTTGTGGTAATTGCCGAGTGGAATCGAAATCGCGACCGTTGGGAATCCATAAACCGTGGCCGCGCTTCCCTCGCAGGTCCCTCCGTCCATGACTCTGCGCTGAAATCGACCGGGCAGCGCCTTTTCGGCGACATCGAGGAACACCCGAAGTGACTTGGCATCGAAGACGGTGAAGCGGTCGCCGAGCCTGACGACCGGGCCTTTGCCGATCTCGGCATCGGGGAGCGTGCGTGAGGTCTCGAGAGAAACGCACAGCACGGGCCGTTTTGCCTTCTGCATCCAGCCGAGCTCGAGATGCCCGATCGCACCGATGAACCCGACCTCTTCGGCGCGAGTCAGGAGCCCGAGGAAGGGGGCTTTTGGCCTTCTTCCTCGCGACCAGAGGTCGAGGGCGAGTGACGCGATTGCGAAGGAACCCACGAGGTCGTCGGCGGCTTTCGTGTAATAGATGTCACCCTCAGTCCAGATCGGTTCGCGAAACTGAAAGGCCCCAAAGAGCATCTCAGGGACTGGGTATTTGGATCTAAGGCCGGGAGCTTCCAGACGGATGAGGGCCCTGTCGATCGCGAGGCCATTCGGTCGGAGTTCCGCCGAAACGATTCTTCCTTCGGCCAGGTAGCCGGTCGAGTCCGCGACAAAAACGTCCGCGTTCTCGAGCGAATGTACCGGAGATCCGCCGTGCCATTTTACCAGCAGGTCGGATTCCGATTTCCACTCCAGCCCGTGAAAGCCCGGGTGATCCATGTGCGCGATGAAAACGCGAAGCGGCTCAGACGGACTTCTCGTCGCGAGGAGCTTTTTGTAGCTCTTTTGAGAATCGACTCCAACCACGATATTGCCGATCGGGTCCGCGAAATACGGGACGCCCGCTTTGTCGAACTCAGCCGTAATCGTCCGGATGACGTTTCTTTCGCGAAACGGCGCGGTGGGTTGGGAAAGGATCGACCTCAATAGGGGTTCGCGTTTTAGCATTCGAGCGCTCCTGATTGCTGTTCACGGCGAGAAGCCAACCTCAGTCTAACCAGAGAGCGGCTAAATTCACAGCCGATTTTGGCCGGTCAGATTCCCGGTTCACGCCGCGGCTGCTCGGGCGGCATCTCAGGAGGCGTGATTTCAGGAGATTTCTGGGGATTGATTTCGGGAGAAGTGATGTTCGGGAACACTTCCGGCTGCTCGCGGTGTGGCTGAATTTCCGGGTTTTGAGTGGGCGGTTTAATCTCCGGATCGGGCGAGGGGCGGCGATCGGGTTCAGGCTGTTGTTGAAGTTGAGTCATGCAGGCCAAGTTGCAAAGCCCGGCCCAGGAACGCGTTGACTCACGCCTGCTTCCAATAATCCTCTTTTTCCATCGCGTCGAAGACATCGTGAAGAATCGCGACCGCGTTGTCGATCGTGCCCTCGTCGATGGTCATCGAAGGCTGGATCCTGAACTTCGCGTCGTAAGCCATGGTGAGAAGACCGCGTTTCACGCACTCGTTGAAGACCCGGTGCGTGACGGCTTTCGGAAGCGGCTCGCGAGTCACCTTGTCCTTGACGAGTTCAACAGCGAGGAAGAGTCCCGCGCCGCGAACTTCGCCGACAAAGGGATAACGGTCCTGCATCGGCTCAAGTTTCTTTAGAAAGTAGGCTCCCATGCGCCGGGAGTTCTCGACCAGTCCTTCTTCATCGATGATCCGCAGGGCGGTCGCCGCGGCAGCCGAGGCGAGCGGATTGCCGCCGTAGCTCGAAGAGGAGCCCGAAGGATTCGACCAGGGTTTCGCGTTAACGATCTCGTCACGCGAGATCACGCCGCTGATCGGAAGGCCGCCGCCGAACTGCTTGCCGATCGTGATGATATCCGGTTCGGCACCCGAGTGCTCCGAACCCCAGTATTTGCCGGTCCTTCCGAAGCCCGTGATCATCTCATCCGTGATGAGCAGCGCGCCGATTTCCTTCGCGATCGATTTCAGCGCGGGGAGAAAGTCATTGGGTGGAATGATATTACCCGCGGAACCCTGCATCGGTTCGACGATCAGGGCGGCGACGTTTCCCGTCGTGTTCATTTTGATCTGCTTGCGCGCGATTTCGGCGCAGGCCAGGCTGCAGGATTCGTATTTCAGTTTGAACGGGCAGCGGTAACAATAGGCATAAGGAGCAATGGTCGCGCCCGGCACCATGGGACCGAGTTTTTCCTTGAAATCAGAACCCATCAGCGAAAGGACGCCCATGGTCTTCCCGTGGAACCCGCCCCAGAAACTCACGAACTCGTATTTTCCGGTGTAGCACTTGGCGAGGCGCAGGGCCGATTCAACGGCTTCGGCGCCGCTCGAATAGAGCTGCGCCCGATGAAGCTGGGGCGTCCGCGCGTGTTCGGCGAGCCGCTCGAAGAATTCCACTCGCGGTTCTGAACTGAAGCTCCCGACTGAACATTCCTGGACCTGATCACTCAGGGCTTTCACGAACTTCGGGTGGCTGTGCCCAAGTCCGTTCACGCCGATTCCGCCGATGATGTCGAGGAAGGAGTTCCCGTCGACGTCCGTGATCATATTACCGCGGCCTTGTTTCATGACGATTCCCGCCATCTGGGCGAAACGCTGGAGTCCCGGCGCGACATGCCGGTTTTCGCGTTCAATGAGGGCGCGACTCTTGGGGCCGGGAATTTCCGTCTTCAAGACGACTTTCTGATTCTTTGGCTGGCTGATGTTCGACATGGTTTCTTCCTTCGATTATCTGAAGACGAAATGTCTCTGGAATGGAAAATTGAAAAAAACGCCGATCACAATCGATACGACGATCACGGAAATCGAGTAGTGGATATGCCCGTACTCGGTGACGAGATAAACGCCCCCGGTATTCAGGATCATGCTGGTCCCCGAAATCAAGGTGTAACGCAGAGCCTGGCCGTGCCATTTTCGATGTCCCGCCTGAAAACTCCAATATCGGTTCAGCAGGAAATTCGTCACGCCTCCGGTCAGAGTGCCGAGCGCGGTCGCGAGGACATACCAGACGCCAAAAAACTCAACGAGGGAAAACAGCAGGCCGAAATCGGCCATGGTCGCCACGAAAGAGGCCACTTGCGAGCGGCTGAATGTTTTGATCAAAGATGGTCGTGCCAAATCCAGGGTGCTCATTGAAGCGTCACTCCCCTCTTAACGGTGAGGCCGGGAGGGCGCTTCGTGCTCGATCATTTCAAGCTCATGACCCGAGTCCTGTTCCGCTTTGCGAGCGGCCTCGGCTTCGCGGACGCGAATCGCTTTCATTGTATGGAAGAACTGCTCCACCGCGCAGACGTTGGCGAATACGGCCACGACGCCGAGCGCGATCACCATGGGATGGCCGATCGCGACCGGAAACTCGCGAACTCGTTCCAGCCAGGGAATGGTGACAGGCGAGAGCGCGGCACCGGTAACGAGATAGACGAGACGTTCAGGGCGGCGCATGCTCCATTTTGCGGGTGGAAGTTTTACCCGCTCGGCTCTGGCGAACAGGGAGGAGTAGCTCACCATAAAGGAGCCGAGCAGCGCGACCAAGGTGAGAATCATGAGCGGCATGATCTCGTGATAATAGATTACGAGGCCCGCGAGGAAAAAGAATTCGACGTATCGATCCATTGCGGAATCCAGTACTTCTCCCGCTTCGGATGAAGTGCCCGTCATTCTTGCGACCATTCCATCAAGCGAATCGAGAATGCTTGAGATCGCGATCAAAGCGGCCGCGAATCCGAAGTGCCCGAAAACCAGGCATGCTCCGCCGAGAAAACCGAAGAGAATGGAAGACCAGGAGATCTGATCCGGCGTGACTTGAAAGAAAACGAGAAGTTTGGCGAAGGGCTGCATGCCCCAATAGCCCATTTCCATGACGCTCTTGCTGAGAAAACGGCCGCTCCCTTGTCGATCAACTCGATCATAATGGGCTCGGCCCTTCATCAGAACGCGAACTGAATAGGCCAAAACCAAGATAAGCGGCAGCGCGATCAGGATAATGGCGTAGGTGGGATCGTAATTAAATGTAGCACTCATGTCAGATACTCATTTCTGGAATTGCAAGAAATGTGTCTATCGCAATTGAGACGATTTTTGAAGTAGATTGTTATAGTAAAAATCACTGAAAATTCAAATAGTTAAACCTCTTTTCGTGGTGGTTTTTTGACCTTCATGACGAGAAGGACGCCTGCGAAAATCAGGAGACTCGCAAGCGTGGTCCGGAGACTCACCGAGTCGCCGAACCAGAGCCACGCGAGGGCAGCCGCCACGATCGGTTGAAGATAGATAAAGATCGCAACCGACGAGGCATTTGCGTATGCCAGTGCCCAGAAGTTCAGAAAATACGTCAGGAGCGTTGCTCCGATCACACCGAAGGCCATGCATCCCATCAGGAGGGGGGTCATTTCGGGCATTTTGAACACGATCCAATCCGGGAGTGCTAATACGGTCAGTCCGACGCTTCCGTAAAGGAACAACCAAGCGGTCGTCCACATCCGGCTATAGCGCTCGAAAAAGGATTTGCTGTAGGCGAGAAAAAATCCATAGCTGACGCAATTCAGGATCGTCAGGAGATCGCCGATCAGCGTTTTATCAGAAAGTGAGAAGTCCTCGATCTTTCGCATGATGAGGACGCCGCCGAAGGCGAAAGCAAAGCCCAGCGCGCGAGTCGGGGTGAGCTTTTCCTGCCCTCGGATGGTCACGATCGCGAAAGTCACGATCGGAATCAGCGTATTCAGGATCGCGCTGTTTGTTGCCGTCGTGTATCGCAGCCCGACCAGAAACGACGACTGATTGATGATGATCCCGAGCAGGGCGAAGATAACGAGCGGGCCGAAAAATTCCTTACCCCTGGGCGAATCGGTTCCGGAGAGTCTAGCGATCCAGAGCATAATCCCCGCCGAAACAATGATTCGGGCGCTTGCCCAAACAAGCGGGGGAAATGCCTCGACGACTACTTTCGAAACGACATAGTTGACCCCAAAGAGGATCTGAACCGTAATGAGCGCCAGCAAAACCAGAATCGGGGATGGTACGTTCTTAGTCATTCGTTCTTGGGCAGTGATAGTTGATCAGAAAACATGGTACATTAAATATCAGGATTCCGACATGATAACTTTCTCATGAGAGTGGGGAGTGGGGCGGATGTTGATCCGAACAAAACAGATGAGCGTAGTTTCGGTCTTTTTGGTGACATTCGTTTGGGCGTTCTTGACCTCGGGTGATCGTGCGCTGGCCTATGTTCTTTCGATTCCACCTCAGCTTTCGATGGAGGTTCTTTCGGAATCGGTTCCGACCGCGTTCGCGCCGACCGATTTTAACGTCGGAGATTTTCGGATTGAGTGGATTGGAGAGCCGATTCCGGGCGTGACGGTGAGGATCGAGGAAAGGAGCCTCGAGTGGGTGAGGGTCTCCGAATTGCTCGTTTTGCCGAGGGCAAGGATTCTGTTCGAGATGGATCGAATCGAAGGTGGCCGGATCACGAGTGCCGGCTTTTCCCAGGCGGTCTCGGTGCAAGGCGGCCATCAAGGGAGGGCGGAAATCCCGGTCGCGCTGATTTCTGGCGACCAGAATCCGATCGAGCTCAGGATCCGACCATTTCGAGAGGGCGTCCGTGCCCCTGACACAGGCGTTACAAAGGATATACACGGAAAATTGCGTGTCGTATTTCGTCCGCGCAGTGAATCCAAGACGGCTCGCGTGTACTTGGATACAAGTTGTTCGAGGTACGGGCTCAAGACCGAATCGCTTGGATTCAAGGCGGATGAATGGGTTTACATCGGATGCCGGATGGTTCACACCGAGTCGATTTACCGCACTTCAAGTCTGGAAGTTCTGGTGTATTGGGATAATGTCGGACAATCGATTCTTGTTGGCGGAATCGAAACCCCGTCTTCTTCAGTGTCGCTATGGCCTCTTCGTCTTTACGCGGATCCCGGGACGATTCTGCTGCGGGCCGGATCGCATGAAATGCGGTTGCGTTATTCTATTCCGAGACAGCTCCATCATGGGGCGGTGAGCCTCGGGATCGGACCGTATGCTTTCAATTTCCGGGATGAGAGTCATGAGGTTTCCAATACCACTCTCATGCCCACGCTGTATTCTTCCTATTTCATCACGGAGAGCATGCGCCTGGTCGCGTTTGGCGCCGTTACCGCGAACGCGCAACTCATCTCCGATTTTGGAGTTTACCTGAGCAGCGAATACATCCGGACTCTCGATCGGCGTGTCGCGGTGAATTTGATGTTGGGCGTGCACTCGATCGCTTTTCGGACGGGGGGACAGTACTATTTTCTGCTGGGCGCCCCGCAAGGAGCTGAGGTCGTTGTTTACGATTTCCTCGGAAGAGCACGTAATCTGACCTTGGGTGGTTTTGTCTATCCCTCGATTCAGGGAAAAGCCTATTACAATACCTGGATTCGTTGGGGGTCTGGGGCGCTCTTTGGCGAGATCAACTACATCGCCTGGGAAGAAAAGCTTGATTCCGAACAGTATTCCTCGAGGAGCATGGGCGTCACGCTGGGGTTTCCGTTGGGCTTTCTCGGGTTTTTGTGAGTAGCGCCAAACTCCGACTTTTTATCGGCGTTTCGCCCGGTCGTACCGTTCTCGAGCGCGTGGTTGAAGGTGCGGCGCGGCTGCGGGCCGAGTGTGAAAGAATCGGCCTGCAAGTCGGATGGACGTTACCCGGGAATTTTCATCTCACTTTGAAATTTCTGGGAGAGACGGAACCCGAAAAGCTTGGCTTGATCAACGAAGCACTTCGATCGTTGTGCGGCGAATTCCCCGAATTTGAATTGCGACTGGCCGGAGTCGGGGCTTTTCCGGGAGAAGATTGCGCGCGGGTGATCTGGGTTGGCGCGGACGACGGCGGCAAGCTTCAGCAGCTCGCAAAGGCCGTCGAATCAGAGATGGAGAAGCTCGGTTTTGCTCCCGAGGATCGCGCCTATTCCGCCCACCTGACGATCGGGAAGATCCGAAGGGCCGCACGGATCGGCGATCTTCTTTCGTGCTATAAACAAAGCGAGTTCGGGGCTTCCCTGATTCGCGAAGCTATCCTGTACGAAAGCATTCCACGGCCGGGCGGCTCCTGTTACATCGTGCGGGCAAAATTTCCGTTCAAGACGAACGGCTGACTATTCTTTTCCGATCGCTTCGACGGGACAGGCCTCGAGGGCCGATTTGCACTGAGCTTCTTCTTGAGGCGACGCAGGCTGCTTCACGACGTAGGAGTAACCGCGTTCGTCATTTCGGGCGAAATTGTCGGGCGCCTCCGCGCGGCAAGCGTCGCAATCGATGCATTGATCGTCGACGAAGTAGGAGCCGGGAGCGTTATCAGGCCATTTTTTGCTTTTTTCTGCCATACTGAACTTCCTAATACGGATTTTGGGCCGGGTCAATTGCTTTGCTATTGAGTCCCGAGCAGTCGATCCAGCTGGATGAAAACGTCCTCACTCGCGAGTCGCTTCGATGCATCGCCGAACAGGAGCTGCAGGCCCTGAATCCAAGCTGAACGGGCGCGCACCACTTCGACGTCGCTCGTGCGGTGCGCGTCGGGTTGGATCGCTGAAATGATCCTGGCATAGTGGGGCGGGTTCGAGTTTTTCAAGATGATGCTTTTTTGGCTGCTATTCAGTGGAAAATACCCTCCGGCAGCGACCCAGCGCGCGGCGACTCCCGGCGAGTAGAAAAACTCCAGAAATGATTTCACCTCGGGGGAGTTCCGCGTGATCACGAGATTTGTCCCGCCCTGCAGGGTCGCCCATTGCGGGCTGTCGCGTTCGCTGATACGAGGCATGGGAGCCGCGATCCAGCGAAAGGTCGCTTGGGACGTGATCTGAGGAAGAGCGTCGAGCGCGGTGACCAGAAGCGGGGCTTTTCGGTCGAGAAAGGCCTGCACCGCGCGCTCCCAGCTTTCTTCGGGGCGGGCCAGTCCGGGCGTGTCCAGCAAGCGCTGAAGAACGGAAATCGGCTCAGAAAGTTTGCGCTCCGACTTGAGTCCTCCGGGTTCTCTCTTCCAGAGAGGCTTTCCGGCCAAGGCTTCAAAAAGCCACAATCCGCGAGTCCCCTGGAGTGGCAAAGCGAGCGCATACTGTTCAGCGGCCGGCCTCTCCTGATTCTCATTTTTGAGCAATGACGAGAGTTTTTGCGCGACGGCCGTGAATTCATTCCAGGTCTTGGGCAATCGGTTGGCCTCCAGCTTCAGACGGAACAGAACTTCCTGGTCGGCCACGAGCACGGGAAGCGTTCTTTCGAATGGAAGCGCCATCTGTGGCTGCGAGTGCGGAAAAGCGGACCAGGCCGCCGGCATCGAGTGGCGAGGCAGACGCGGGAAGGGCTTCAATAAGCCCGTCGCTTCGGCAGCGGGCGTTTCGCCACATTCGATGACCGCGATCTCGGGAACATCGCCGGCCAGGTACATGGCAATCAGATCCCGTAACGATGAGAATGGGTCGCCCCTCCGGATCAGCTGAACCTGGGAATTGGGGTGAATCGCGTTGTACTCCTGAAGGAGTGCTGTGATCTCCTTTTGAAGAACCATGGAAGTCCCGGTATTCGGGAGGAGGAAACGGGTGGAAGATTTTGCCGGGGTGAGGCTGGGCCGGGGCTGGGGCCGGGGAACATTTCCGGCCGCGAGTCCCGTTGCCGGGGAGAGGCAATAAAAAAAAATGCAGAGTCGCGCAGCAATCTGGCTCATCGAGTTCTGATTGTAGGCTATAATAAAAATCGTGGACAAGATTAAACTCGTCATCAGCGATTGTCATCTATCGGCGGGCAAGTTTTTCGAAGGCCGGCTTAATCCGCATGAAGACTTCAAGTTCGATGACGAAATGGTTGATTTTCTCGATTATTTCTCGACGAGTTTTTATGACGAGAGTGCCGAGGGCCCCGTCGACGTCGAACTCTTCTTGAACGGTGATTTTCTTGATTTTTTGAATGTGCCGTATTTCGGAGAATTCGAGGACGCGATTACGGAGCAGATTTCGCTGCACAAGCTCGAGGCCATCATTGCCGGACACTCTAAGGTCATGGCGGCCTTGAAGCGTTTCGCCGCTAAGCCCAACAAGAGAATCACTTACATGATCGGTAATCACGACGCCGATTTGTTCTTTCCCAAGGTCCGTGAGCGGATCATTCGGGAATGGGACCCCGAAGCGAAGTTTCCAAGCGACAAAATCGAGATTATCGCCGATAGGGATCGGATTCGCATCGAGGGGGGCGTTGAGATCCGGCATGGAAATCAGTTCGAGGCCGTTCATGTGCTCGATTTCGAGAAGCCTCTTCTGGAGCCATACCTCGACGAACCCCTTTTGAATCTCCCGTGGGGAAGCGTTTACGTCCTGAAGATCGTCAACCGTCTCAAATGGGAACGGGAATTTCTCGACAAAGTCAGGCCGGTCAAAATTTTCGTTTTCTTCGGCCTTCTCTTCGATCCCTGGTTCACGATCCGGTATGTTTTTCTTTCTGCCTTCTACTTTCTGAAAACCCGGTTCACCTATAGCCGGAAGAGGCACGCCAGCTTCAAAACGACGGCCGAGATTCTGAAGCAGGAAACCGCGCTTTTTCTTGATCTCGAAAAGCAGGCACGGACGATCTTGGATACGCAAACGGGAGTGCAGACCGTGATCATGGGGCACGTCCACAAGCCGATTTACAAGATTTACCCGGATGGAAAGCAGTATATCAACACGGGGACCTGGACGAAGATGATCAACCTGGATTGGACGAGTTTGGGTCAACAATACCTTCTCACGTTCGCCCTGATCAGGGTCTCCGGTGAACAGGCCCGTTGCGAGCTTCGGCAGTGGGTCGGTGAGCAGAGTCCCCACCGGGGGTTTCATCATTAACTGGCGGACGGGTAAAACGATTCGCTAGATCTTTTTTGCTTTGGTAAGATCAAATCATGTCTGGTTTGGCAACGCGAGCGGGCCGGCGGCTGCAGCAGGCCGTTGTTCAGGTTTTTTTTCAGGTCGTTTTATTGTTGCTCGTATGTGTTGGTCCCGTTTTCAATAGTCATGCCGGGGATTGCGCTCGAAAGCAGTTGAAACAGCTTCGGATAAAAAATGTCGAGGCGACTGTCCCACTGAACTTTTGGAAACAGAACCAGCCCATGCTTCTGACGGCGAAAGATGGTTCGAAAGTTCCGCTTACTTTTTCTCACGACTCCGAGATCGGAAACACGATCTTGCATCGACTTTTGCGAGATGATCCCGAAGGCTGGGCTGCCCTGAAAGAAGCGGCATCGAGGTATACGTATCCCATAGAACAATTGATGCGCGAGTTCGGGCTTTCTAGAAAACAGTTCATCGCGTTCGCCCTCCGCAAGGGGGTGGATCCGTCGAAACCGCTGACCCCGACAGACCTCAATGCGTTCTATTTCGCTGTTTTGTGGGATAAAGTGCAGCATTCCGCACTCAACAGGGTCGGATTCAACGTCAACCGTGATTTGGTGACGCCATTAAAAAATGCAATGGCCCGGAAAGGCTTAAATTTGGCTGCCCATATCGACGGGGGTTTCGTCGAATTCACGCATCCCTCCTCTGAACAGGTGCCTCGGGTGTTTGCGGATGAGATGAGAAAATTCTACAAAGCCACTGAGTCCGCGGCGGAGGTGCACCTCCACGTCGGGCTTCCTGCGAGAGCGATTAACAGATCTCAGGGACTTGCCATCGCCCGGGCGCTTGAGACCAAAGTGGTTTTGGGTTTGGCACGCCGTTATTCAGAAGTCGATAACGTGACAGCACCGAGCCATAATGTGGCTTCGAACCTTTGGAATAACGAACTTTCAGACCGCGGTTTGGTCTACTACAAACCCGGTGAGTTCAAGGAACCCGTGGCAGCGCACGATTTAGAATTGCGCTTGGTTCCTGACCTGGAGGAAGGCATGGAGCAGGTCGAATTCGTGGCCCAGCTCGCGCAGAGAGCCGGAAGGCTTGATATTTCGGGCGAAAGTTTCGGTGCGACTACTCTTGACCGGTATGTCGGCAACCTATCCGGTGCCTTGGAGTATGCCGCACGAGCGCTCGCCAACTCCGGTAACCCGAACGATGCAGGATTGGCCTCTGGGTTGAGGGAACTCGCGTCCCGCGCGCAAGAGCGACTGAGCCCCGCAATGAGGAAAGAGATTTCAAAATTTCTGGCGAAAAACAATGTTGAGTCCCGTCTCACCCCTGAGTTGTTTTTAAAGCCAGAGTGAGTTTGTTTAATCGCATTCCTGCAATCGTCGGCCGCGAAGATCTCTTCGCGGGCTCATTTCCTAAGGTTAACGCGCCGCAGATATTCTGAGGACAAGGTCACTTGCTCGAACACGCGCCAAATTTCCGACACCAGTGCCACTTGGATCTTGGATGCGCGACACCCATTCAAGTAGCCTCGCGCGAATCGCTCGGTTACACTTATCAATGGAGAGAAGGAAGCCGGGTTTTATGGAGCAGAGTGGGAAGAGCTATCTCAGTGGACTCGGCGCTGTGCTTTACCGCGAGCTTCCACTCCTGTCGTTTATCGCGGTGCTTTGCGGGTGCGGTGGCGATTTCGCCGATAATGCGGCTGAAATGGTGGCGTTGAAAACATGCAGCCCCGTTACCGGGATACCCTGGACCCCGTATATCGAGGGAGCCGGATCTTCGGCGCATAGTTCCTCGATTTCCGTTTCCAAAACCGTATTGACCGGGACGGGGCCGCTTCTGGGTTGGGAAGATCCCGTATTAGCCGCGAATCTCGTGTCCGTGAACATCGATATGACTCAGGATCTTGGTACCGGGGGTTCGCTGACTCTCGTCGCGCAGGCAACCGGGTTTCCGGGAGCGCTGAGCGGTGGCGCCTATCCCATGCTGATTTCGCTCAGTGACGGCACGAACGAGTATGTTAATCTCAATAAATCGGGCACCGGCGGGTATTGCGGAGACTCGAGCTTGTATACTTGCTCCGATACGAGTTGTAATTTGAACGGCACTTGTTCGATTGCCTGGCCAAGCGCGTTTTTTGACCTCACTCATTGGGAACAGAGGCAGATCGGACTGGGGTACGTGAGCTCAAATACTTTTCCGACCTGCAATTGGGCCGATGGTCCCGATGGCGTGACGGATTGGTCAGGGTGCGCGTTCAACAAACATTACTTTGTCGATGGCAAGCTTCGATCAGGCGTGAATTACACCGCGAAATACGTGATTCTCGCGAGCGATTATCTTGAAGTCAGCGGATACGACGTTGGGCTGAAAGTAACAGTTCTGAAGAAGACGAATGCCACGGCCGCGAATGGCGCCATCGATCTCAATGTCTTCCTTGTCGGCGCGAAGAACGTCGCCGCCTCACGCACTCCTAAAGGTCAGCAGAATTTGGATCTTCTTTTCAAGTCCGTTTTCGCTCACTACAACCAGGTGAACATAAAGATCGGAAGTGTGCGAGTGATCGAATGGGGTTGTCTCGAAGGCGGGGATCTTTTCGCCGCCGCCGATTATTATAATTACAACGCGGCAAACTATCTCGGAAAGATGTTCGCGGCCGGCTCGGGGTCCCTTCCGGCCGAGCTTGAGTCAAAAGCCCTGAATCTTTTTCTCGTCTCTACAATCGGCGATCAGACCAGCAACATGTCCGTCGTGGGACTCGCTGGCGCGATCAGCGGGCCTCTGGTCAACGGAACCGGATCGAGTGGGGTCGCGATCGCGACCTTCAACAGACTCGATCAGTTCAATCCGTCCTGTTCACCGGGACTTACTTGCGAGCTTGCAAGTCAGGAGTCTGATTTCATTGATATGGGAGCGACCATCTCCCACGAAATGGGTCATTATCTCGGCCTGAATCATCCCAGCGAACGGACGGGCACGACGCACGACAGAGTTTATGACACTCCGGTTTGCGTTACCAAAGGCCCCAAGGGCTATTTGACCGTTAATTCGTGCACGGCTGATACGACTTCATTCCTGCCGACCGGATTGAGCTGTCTGGATGTTTGTGCGAGTCGGACCACCGGCACCTACTGTCCGACCGCGCTCGAATGCCAGTATAATCATTTGATGTGGTGGTCGACGAAGACCTATATCAACGGAACCGGGGACGGGAATCTCCTGACGCCGAACTCGGGAACAATCATGAAGTTCAATCCTTTTGTGCAGTGAAGATCGCGATGATATGACAAAGAGGCAATTTCGGCGATTCCGTTTCTCGACAATCATGTTCTTCCTATCCGTTTGCGTATTAACGCCCTCGGGGGGGGCATGGTCGGCGACGGATGCCGAGCTCGAGAAGACTATTTCGGAAGCCCTCAGCGTGAGACATCCGACTGAAGGCGCGGACTGGTGGCGGTCTCTCGGGCCGAATGCGCCGCGTGTGATCATCCGGATGTATGAAGCTTCCGATCAGATTTATCAGCGGCTCAGGCTTCTCGAAGCGCTTGCCTGGTTCGACGATTCAACGAGTGTCGAATTTCTCAAGCTGCAGGCGGAACGGACGGCTGATGATGTCCTGCGAAATGCCGCCATCCGCTCAGTCGGAATCGCCCGGGGAGCGAACGAAGAAGAGTTTGTTTCGAAATTTCTGAAACACCCCGAGCCCCAGACCCGACTTGCCGCAGCCGAGACGCTCAAACGCATGAACGATTCCAGGGCCGATAAAATTCTCGAAAAATATCTGAACGAGGAAAAGACTCCTTGGATCACCGCGCGTCTGAAGGGCGAAGCCGTCGTTCAAAGGCGGCTCAAAATCACTTCGAGTTCCGACGACCGACTCAACCCTGAGCTGACCGGGACTTGGGCGGGGTTCTGGGTCGCGCCGGGAGCTGGATCGCCGGGGATGGAAAGCCGCCCTGCCGTGCTTCGCCTGAAGGTGAGTGGCGCGACGGCAATCGAAGGAGAGCTCAATCTGAAGAAAGGCGGAAAGGCCGCCCAGCCGAAAGCTTTTGTTTTGGCAGAGGTTTCGGGAAAAAGTTCGCGAATTGCCGGGGTACTGGTCGAAACGCCGGCCAGCGACTCGGCTCAAACGTCGGCGCAACGCGACATGCGAAAACAGCCGCGAGAAATCCCCTTCGAAGCCGAGCTCGTCGAGCGCGCCGGCCTGAAATTGATTGAGTTCAGGGCTCCTTCGATTGCCGCCATTTTGGTGGTCAGGCGAACCGGAACTTCCCAATAGACTCTGGCACTGGGTTGCGATAGAAAAATTTTAAACAGCTTCAATATGAGGGGAATCACATGAGCGGGATTCAATCGACTTCCGGTCCAGGTTTTTTCACGTCTTCTATAGGCAAAAAATACGTGGTCGGTCTGATGGCCATCGGGATTACTCTTTTCGCTTTGACGCACATGTTGGGGAACATGCTTCTGTTCGTCAGCCCGAAGGCATACAACATCTACAGCCACACGCTGATTTCGAATCCGGCTATCGTTGCGATCGAACTCGTGTTGCTCGCGATCTTCCTGGTCCATGTCGCGTTTACAATCTGGACTACGATCGAGAACAAGGCCGCGCGCGGGAATCGGAAGTTCTTGACGACCAAAGGCGCGAAGTCCGTGAGCTGGTCCTCAACGACGATGTTTTATCACGGCGTGGTCATTTTCTTCTTTGTCGCCTGGCATTTGAAGACTTTCAAATACGGGACGAATTACGACGTCACCTATAACGGCGTCCTCATGCGCGACATTCACCGGTTGTTGGTAGAGGTTTTTCAGAGCCCCTTTTATGTTTGGAGCTATGTCTTTTGCGTCGTGTTCCTTGGCTATCACCTCAATCACGGCGTGCAATCCGTTTTTCAAACGCTCGGGTTCAATCATCCGAAATATTCGCCAGCCATCAGGAAGCTCGGAGTGGCTTACGCGGTCGTCGTGGCTGTCGGATTCATCTTGCAGCCGCTTTACGTTTATTTCTTTATGAAACAATAGAGGTTCCTTATGAAGCTCAATTCTAAAGTCCCGAAAGGGCCGCTCGAACAAAAATGGGAAAGCCACAAATTCCAGATGAAGCTGGTGAATCCGGCGAACAAACGGAAATACAAGGTCATCGTCGTAGGGACCGGTCTGGCCGGTGCTTCGGCGGCGGCAGCTATGGCCGAACTCGGGTTCGAGGTGAAGGCGTTCACCTATCATGATTCTCCGCGCCGGGCGCACTCGATCGCGGCTCAGGGGGGGATCAACGCCGCGAAGAATTACGCGAACGACGGCGATTCCGTGTACCGGCTGTTTTACGATACGATCAAGGGTGGCGATTTCCGGGCCCGTGAGGCGAATGTTTATCGGCTCGCCGAAGTCGCGAACGCGATCATTGATCAGTGCGTCGCGCAGGGCGTGCCGTTTGCCCGCGAATACGGTGGCCTGCTCGACAACCGATCCTTTGGCGGCGCGCAAGTTTCGCGCACGTTCTACGCCCGCGGACAGACCGGCCAGCAATTGCTTCTCGGCGCTTATCAGGCGCTGATGCGGCAAGTGGGGCTCGGCACCGTCGAACTTTACAACCGCCGCGAGATGCTTGAATTGGTGGTCGCGGACGGAGCCGCCCGCGGAATTGTCTGTCGCAACCTGATGACGGGGGCGATCGAGTCGCATGCGGCGGACGCCGTGATTCTCGCGACGGGCGGTTACGGCAATGCGTTTTATCTTTCAACGAACGCGAAGGCCTGCAATGCGACCGCGATTTGGAAAGCCTACAAGAAGGGCGCCGCCTTCGCGAACCCCTGCTTCACGCAGATTCATCCGACTTGCATTCCGGTTTCCGGCGAGCATCAATCGAAACTGACCCTGATGTCGGAATCGCTCCGAAACGACGGCCGGGTCTGGGTGCCGAAGAAGGCGGGTGATCATCGTCCGCCGAGTCAGATTCCGGATGAGGAACGGGATTACTATCTCGAGCGCGTTTACCCGAGTTACGGAAATCTCGCGCCGCGGGACGTATCCTCCCGGCAAGCAAAGTTCAGGGTGGATGAGGGTAGGGGAGTCGGCGAAAGCAGAATGGCTGTCTATCTCGATTTCAGGGACGCTTTGAAGCGGCTTGGTCATTCGAAAATCACCGAACGGTACGGGAATCTTTTTCAGATGTACGAAAAGATCACGGATGAAAATCCGTATGAAGTCCCGATGAGGATCTATCCGGCGGTTCACTATACGATGGGCGGACTCTGGGTGGATTACAATTTAATGAGCACGGTTCCGGGACTCCACGTGCTGGGTGAGGCCAACTTCTCCGATCACGGCGCGAACCGCCTCGGCGCATCCGCCTTGATGCAGGGCTTGGCGGACGGATATTTCATCATTCCGTATACGATTGCTGACTATCTCACCTCCGCGAAACTCCCGAAAGTGGACACGAAGCACGACGCGTTCCGTGCCGCTGAAAACGATGCTCGCATGCGGATGCAGAAGCTTCTAAGCGTGAAGGGCGGCCGTACCGTCGACGAGTTCCATCGCGAATTGGGACTTATTCTTTGGGAGTACGTCGGGATGTCGCGTAACGACGCGGGACTCAGGAAAGCGTTGGTCGAAATACCGAAGCTTCGCGAGGAATTTTGGCAGGATGTGCGCGTTCCCGGTGAATTGAATTTCCTGAATCCGGAACTCGAGAAGGCGAGTCGCGTCGCTGATTATTTCGAACTCGGTGAACTGATGGCGCGCGATGCACTTCACCGTACTGAATCCTGCGGTGGTCATTTCCGCGAGGAAAGTCAGACTCCCGACAACGAAGCGAAGCGCGACGACGAGCGTTTCGCCTATGTTGCCGCCTGGGAGTACAAGGGCGAGAGCAAGGAACCGGAAATGCACAAGGAATCGCTCGAATTTGAACGAATTCAGCTGGCAACCCGAAGTTACAAGTAAGGGAGAAGTCATGAGCAAAGCGAAAACGATCAATCTCACCTTGAAAGTGTGGCGGCAAAACGGCTCTTCCGGCATCGGTCATTTCGAAACGCACCAGGCGAAGGATATTTCGACTGATATGTCGTTTCTTGAAATGTTTGATGTCATTAACCAACAGATCATCAAGCTCGGCGGGGATCCGATCGCTTTTGATCACGATTGCCGCGAGGGCATTTGTGGCATGTGTTCGATGACCATCAACGGGAACCCGCACGGGCCGGATCGCGAGACGGCGACTTGCCAGCTCCATATGCGGCGATTCGAAGATGGAGAGACCTTGGTCGTGGAGCCGTTTCGGGCAAGGGCATTTCCGGTTCAGAAGGATTTGGTCGTGGATCGATCCGGCCTTGACCGAATCATTGCAGCCGGCGGTTTCGTTTCCGTCAGCACGGGAAATGCGAGAGATGCCAACGGTATTCCCGTTCCGAAGCTCGATTCTGATCTTGCGTTCGATGCAGCGTCTTGCATCGGTTGCGGAGCCTGCGTCGCGGCTTGCAAGAACGCTTCGGCGATGCTCTTTACCGGCGCGAAGGTGTCACATCTGGCGCTCCTGCCGCAAGGCGCCGTCGAAAAAGACCGGCGCGTGTTAAAGATGGTGGCCCAAATGGACAAGGAACAATTCGGGAGCTGTTCGAATACGGGTGCCTGCGAGGCGGCGTGTCCGAAGGGGATTACGCTCGAGAATATGGCGCGCATGAACCGGCAGTATCTCGCCGCGTCGGTTACGAGCCGGTAATCCGGGCTTTCAGCGCGCTGATTCAAACCATCCGAGGCCCATTTGGTTCACGGTCTGGGCTAGGATGGTTTGCAGTGTCCGGATGGTATTTCGGTCGAGATCCCTGAAGTGAACTCCGGCGCCCTCAAGTTCGCCGGGATTTTCCCCGTGTTTTGCCCAGACGACCTCGCCCTTGAGCGAGACGGATTGGCTTGGCTCCGTTGGATGTTGGAACGAGATATCCAGCTCCGTTCCGGCTGGGATCGGTTTCTCTGTTTCGACGAATGTTCCGCCGAGAGAGAGATTTCGGAGGATCCCCGTGGTGACCTCAGGTCCTTTCGCGCTCCATTGTGCCGGAATAGCGGTTTTTACGCGAAATTCGCTTCTTTTATGAGCTCCGGCCGGAACGGGAGAATTCATCACTTTCATCAGCGCCTTGAAGAACGCAGGCGGGGAGAACGGCTTGTGTATCGCCAGAAATCGCGAATACTTCAAAAGGTCCAGGAATACGGTTTCAGGAATGCCCGCCGTCATCAGAAGAACCGGGGTCAGCGTATTGAAAGTTTTGATATGGTCGATGAGATTGCGGCCATTCATCCGGGGCATGTCGTAATCGGTGACAATCGCGCTGTATGTATTCGCCTTGACGAGGAGAAGGGCCTCTTCTCCATTCGACGCGAAGGTGGTGCTGTAGCCCTGCTCTTCGAGAGCGAGGCAGAGAACTCGCCGTAGACCTGGATCGTCGTCAACCACCAGAATTTTCGGATCATCTGAAATGGGATCAGCCATAGCTCTGTCTAATGGTAACCGTGAATCGACCATAAAGTGAAGAAGCCAAATTTTTGGCGCGGTTTTCGACCGATGAAGTTTAGTTTTTTACATCCGCTCGGGGAGGGGGATCCCGAGTAGCTGAAGCCCTCGCGCGAGCACCCGCCGCGTCGCTTCTACAAGCATGAGCCGTGCAGAGGTGACTTCCGGAGCTTCTCCGAGGACGCGGCATTCGCGGTAGAACGCGCCGAAGGCTTTTGTGACATCGATTAAATAATGCGCGAGCTGGCTTGCCTTCGCAAAGGACAGCGTACGCTCGAGATGGAGCGGGAACTGCCCGAGAGTCTTGATCAGGGCGACTTCCTCGGTTGCTTTCAAGACATTCGGGGCCCGATCCGAAAACTTGACCTCCACGGTCGAGAGTTGGCCTGTTTCGCGGGCTTTTCTTAAAATGCTGAGGCAACGGGTGTGTGCGTACTGGAGGTATGGCCCCGTCTCGCCTTCGAAATCGACGACGCGTTCGAGGTCGAACTCGACATCACGAACAGGATCAGTATGGAGGTCATGGAATACGACTGCGCCGACCGCGACGGCTTCGGTGGTGTCCTCGTTCGGAGTCGCGCCCGCGCTGTCCGGCTTTTCGGGATCCTTGGCGCGTTCACGCATCAGCGTGGCCACGCGATCTTTCGCCTGCCCGAGGACTTCCTCAAGGGTGACGAAATTCCCTTTTCGCGTCGACATCTTCGCGTCTTTAAAGCGGTAGAGGCCGAAGGGAATATGTTCGCATCGCGCGGCCCACACAAAACCCATTTTGCGTAGTACCCCGAAAACCTGTTCGAAATGGAGTTTTTGCTCGGCGCCGACGATGTAAGTCATCCGATCGAAATGGAAACGCTCGTAACGGTAAATCGCGGCGGCCACGTCCCGCGTCGCATAAATCGTCGCCCCGTCGCTCTTTTGTAGAATGCAGGGCGGAATTTCCTTTCCTTCCCGGTTTGTGACCGGAACCACCCAAGCTCCTTCGCTCTCGATGAGGAGTCCACCGCTCCTGAGCTTCTGAAGCAGCGGCTCGAGCTGGTCTTTATAGAAACTCTCGCCCCAAATGTAATCGAAACGGACTCCGAGGCGGCGGTAAATTCTCTCGAATTCACGAATCGAAATATCTACACATTTTCGCCAAAGCGCCGTGACATCGGGGTCGCCCTGTTCGAGTTTGAGAAAGGCGTTGCGGGCTTCCGCTTCGATTGAGGGATCGGCTTCCGCGGCGGCATTCACTTTGACGTACATGTCCACGAGATCCATCATTCCGAGATCGGAATCGACGGTTTTGTTGAAAAGACGGAAGGCGGCGGCAAGCATTCCGTATTGCTTGCCCCAATCCCCGAGGTGGTTGATCGAAATCACGTCAAAACCGCGATAGCGGCCCACGCGGTCGAGCGCTGCACCGAGAGCGGTGGGTCTCAGGTGGTAAATATTCAGCGGCTTGGCGACATTCGGTGAGCTGTACTCGAGCGTCCAAGCCCCGCGATGTTTCGGGGGAAGTTCGCCGTAATGACCGATTCCGTCGCCGGCCAGGATGTCCTTGAGCAGGCTTCGAATCGCTTCGTCAGCGGGAACCGTAAAATTGACGTAGGGGCCGGCTGTCGAAACCGAGAGTCCGGTGGGGACGGCGTTTCTGGCCTTCAGGTCGGCAACGAGTTGCTGGGCGATCTGCGGAGGCGCCTTGCGAAGTTCTTTCGAGAGCTTAAAGCAGGGGAACGCGAAGTCGCCGAGCTTCGGATCGGGCGGAATTTCAAGATCGGTCGTCCGAATAGGCGAGGGCAGAACTTGGCTGAGAGCTTCAGCCGCGAGCTTGGCGTAACGTTCCATGAGGCTGTTGATCGCATTGATTGAAATCGAAAGCAATAGAGGCGTCCGAGTGGGAACTGGGCAGAACCCGACCGGTTACATCATTGCTCATCCTTGTTGCATAGTTCGCCTGGAAAATCGGGGACATAGGCCTATGGATGACGTCGTGGTGGTGGTGGAAATTTGAAAAGAGTTTCAAGTGGTACTGGTCGCTTACGGAGTCCTGGTCGATGGCAGCTACGAATTCCTGCAATGCGTCGAGGTTGGGCGATGATTCCTCAGAGCGGGAACTGGTTGTAATTCCGATGTTTATTATACTTCTTCGACCGTGCGATAATATTCTTCTAAACGACTCGCCCGCGCTTCAGCTCCCTGTTTTCGCTCATCTTCTTCCGCCTGAATGCCGATGAGTTTGCCAGAGGAAGTGGATTCTATGGACAGAGTCAATCAACTCACGAACGGGTTTATTATTTTCGCGTTTTTACTCGCGCCCGCTATTTCGGCGGATATGGTCTTCGCGCCACCTCCAACTCGCCCCGATCCGATGCAGGCAGGAGAGCGCTTTCCTGAGTCACGCTTCGGACAGCCGCCGGCACGAATCGACCTTGGAGTGACTCCGCGGTACGCTGCCCAAGCAGTCGAAGAATTCGAGGGAAGCGATGAGGCAGTCGGGGCTTGGACCGCGAGCGCGCCAAACCGCCGAATCGCTGGTTTGGAGATCACGAACGGCGTGCCCGCCGGAAGATCGGTCGCGCAGCCCGCTCCTGGGACACGCAATACGGACCTCAGGCCGGATCTTTCGCCGAAGGATGTCGATCCGACTTCAGCTGCGAGCGCGATCGTGCGCAAGGGGGTTCAGGAGGTCGCCGTGATCGCCGGAGATCTCGGGTTTTTCCCGAAGACCGTTTTCGTGACTCGCGATGTTCCGGTCCGTCTGTTCGTGACCGGGGCTTCGAAGAACACGCTTTGCATCATGATGGATTCATTTCAGGTCCGCAAACAAGTTCGTTCCCAGAAGATTGAAGAGATCACTTTCACGCCGAATATGCCGGGCAAATATCGATTCTACTGCCCGGTGAACGGGTCGGAGGGAACTCTCGTCGTGAAGGAGTTTACCAACAGAATTTCCGAAAACGCCGCGACGGGAGAGTAAGCACTTGGGAGTTTACAACGAATCAGTCGGGGTCTTTTTGGCCCCCATCCAGGCTTTTCTCGAGGACGACAGTGTGTCGGAAATCCTGATTAACGGGCCGGACGAGGTCTTCGTCGAGCGCCGGGGAGTTCTGGAGCGCACGGACGCGAAGTTCCATGACGAACAGGCGCTTCAGGCGGCCGTTCGCAATATCGCCCAGTTCGTGAGCCGAAGAATTGACGATGACAACCCGACGCTGGACGCGCGTCTTCCGGACGGCAGCCGCGTTTCGGCGGTTTTCCCGCCCTGTTCAAGGCGAGGGACCAGTGTTTCAATTCGGAAGTTCGCGAAGGGCGTTCCGACTTTCGTCGATCTGATCAATCGCGGCTCGATCTCGAAGGAAGCGGCCCGTTTTCTCGATGTTTGCGTTTATCTTTCCAAGAACATCATCGTTTCAGGCGGCACGGGCGCCGGTAAAACCACTCTTCTGAACGTGCTCGGGTCGCGTATTCCCAAAAATCAGCGGCTTCTGATCATTGAAGACTCGAGCGAACTGAAGGTCCACACCGATCACATGGTCCTTTTCGAGACGAAACCCGCCGATGCGACGGGAAAAGGCGAGGTCAGTGTCCGGGAGTTGCTTCGAGCCGCTCTTCGGCTCAGGCCTGACCGGATTGTCGTCGGCGAAGTGCGGGGGCCCGAAGCTCTTGATCTCGTGACGGCCATGAATACCGGACACGGCGGCTCGATGGGGACGACTCATGCGAATTCCCCGTATGACAGCCTGGTCCGGGTCGAGACGCTCGCGATGATGGGTGAGACGCAAGTCCCGGTGATGGCGATCCGGCGTCAGATCGCTTCGGCGATTCACATTGTCGTGCAGATCAAGCGTATGCCCGATGGGAGCCGGCGCGTGACCCATATCACCGAAGTCATGCCCGAGGTCGATGAGCATGGTCGATATCAGATCCAGGACATCTATCGATTCATTCAGCGCGGCAGGACTCCCGAGGGACAGATCATCGGAGAGATGGTTGCGATCGGCAATTTGCCAAGCTTCATGGGTGAGATTGAAATGAACCGTTTGCCCTTTGGCCGGGAAAAGTTCCTGGCACCGGAGTGGTATCGGCAGCTCGTCGAAATGAACAAGAACGCGGCCTAACATTCAGTACGACAGAAAACGTTTGGACAGGTTAACTCGCGTGAGAGCGTAAAGGCTACACCGTGAAGAGATACTCTCCAATGATCCGGAACTCACTTTCGTGTTTCGGGAGAAGAACGATCGGTTCGTATTCGGGGTTGAGCGGTTTCAGCAGGATTTCACGGTGGCGCCACTCACTTTCATTTGAAGCGATTTTCGATGAGAAATACTGCTTAACCGTATAGCTCCCCCCGGTTTCAGGATCGGCGGGACCACGATATTGGGCAAGGACGATTTTTCCCTGGCGGCTTCCGGTGGGATCGGCTCGGAAGACGAGATAATCGCCTTCATGGATTCGCGGCAACATGGAATGTCCGGTTGCTCTTACTACGAACATTTTTCGATCGAGTGGTCCATGCCCGGTCACTTCGATCCAGCTTTCGGGTTCGGCGATTTGTCCCGTGCCAAAATATCCCGCGGCGGCTTTCGCTGAATAGAGTGGCAGCAAGTTGAGGTAAGCCTGCTTCCTTGCTTTCGGATCATCCCAACCGAACAGCTTCGGCTTCAGAACTTTGCTGTGGGTCTGATCCGCGAATTCAAACTCGAAAAGCGCGCGGGGCGGGATCCCAAGTCCCTGAGCGTATCGAAACAGTGCGGAAACGGTTACCGCCCCGGAGCCGTTTTCCAGCCGATGAATCACGCTCGAACTCAGCTGGTCACTCTCTTTTGCGAGCCGGTCGATCGAATAGCCTTTTTGATTGCGTAAACGGCGGCAGTGCTGACCCAGGGCTTTGAGAAAGCTCGCGTTCCTGAAGTGCCGCGACCGGCTACTCTTTTTTAACATACTGAAAATAATAACTTTTCACGCTCTGTTTCACTTTCTGTTTACAGAATAAATTCTGTTCTGTACTAAGAACAGAATGAACCAGGAGGTTTCGCTGAATCACATTCTGATTGCTGACAATTCGGTCGAGTTGCTGGCACTGTACCGTTTGGTGTTTCAGAGGGCGGGATTCAGTCCGCTTTTGGCCAATAGCGCGCGGGAGGCTTGGGAATGCTTTCACAAGAAACGCGAGTGTATCAGAGCGGTCGTGACGAACGGGAAATTGCGCGGCGAGACGGGGCTTTGGCTCGCGATTCGAATTCGGGAGGTAAGCCCCGTCCCGATCATCCTGTGTACGGCAGAACCTGAACCCTACTTCAAAGTTCGCGACCAAAACCTTTTGAGCGTGATTCTCGAGGAGCCGTTTGAACCGGAACTTTTATGCCGGATACTTCATGACTGCCTGTCGCGGATCGATCCGGGTCCTACTCGGTTTTATCGGGCGCTTCTTGGGTTCGTGGGACGGGGCTGATGACGGTTATCGTTTCGGCTTCAGTCGCGGTTCCTCGTAAACGAGCACGGTTTGAGCTGGAATCGCGAGCGTGCCCCGTTCAGGGGTGAAGCTTGAATCCAAGACGCGCGGTTCGATCTCTTCGGTCCAGTTCGGATGGAGCCGGAGCTTTCGATCCTTTAAAAAGGAATGTCTGAACGAAATGGGATGTCGGGTGACATTGATCGCGACGAGGAGAAGCTTGCGACTCGAATCGAGCTTCGGGCGATTCCGGATTGAATCCTGGAGCGCCATCACGATCAGTCCGGGAGGTTGCTCTTTGCCGAAATCGGTTTCGAGGAATCGCAGTCTCGCCTGAACGTCTTCAGTCGTGGTCAATCGCAGGAGTGCCGAATCACGCCGGATCTCGAGCAAGGCCTGGAAGTAGCGTGTTGTTGATTCCATGTCTTTGGCGCTTGCGCGAAGCTCGGGGTCCCGAAGCCGCGGCGCCCAGAAAGCCGCGTCACCCGAGTTTTCACCCGGCGGCAGGCCGACGCCCCAATTATTGTCGCGCAAGCTGAAGTCCATCCGGTTGAACCAATCCCCGGAGTTGTAGCTGTTGTTGTCTCCTGATTTCGATCGAAGGAATTCGGAGCCGGCGTGGAAGAAGGGGACGCCCTGTCCTAACGCGACAAGAGCCAGCCCGAGTTTCTGCATCCGGACGCGATCCTCGATGGATGCCGTTTCGGGATACCGGTCCGGCTTCTGAAACGCGGCCTTCGCGGCGATCTGGTCCCAAAGATCGTAATTGTCGTGCGCTGATACGTAATTAATCGTTTCGCCGGGGCGCGCCGCGTAGCCGACTGGCGAACCATGATAATCGATCTGCGCGCCCGTCACGCTTTTGCCTTCGGAGTTTCTGAACCGGAAGTTGCGAAGGTTTCCCGCCATGCCGACGCGAATAGCGTCGGTGTACTGAAGCAACCGGCCGCGCAAATCACGAGGTTTTTGAGGCAGGGCTTTCGAACCGATCCCGTTATTGTCGTAGTAGAGCCCGGTGATGAAACCCTGGTCGGCTTTCGTTTCAGTCATGAACCCGCCGCCTCGGGCACGATCGCGAAAGCGGTCATTGAAGCTCCCCACGCCAGCTCCATATAGGTTCATCTGATTCGCGGTCTCATTCGGAAGAATCGCTTCAAGCGAACCGAATTTCCAGCCTTCGCCGTAAAGGTAAATGCGTGAGCCGTCGATTCCGTCCTTTTCCAGCGTGAGCTGGTTCAGGGCTGCCCGCAAATGCTTCAGGTTCGAAAGCGTATGAAACCCCATGAGGTCGAAGCGAAATCCCGCGACTTTGTAATTCTTGGCCCAGGAAACAACGGAATCGATCATGAGCTTTTCCATCATGAAACGCTCGGTCGCGGTGTCGGCGCAGTCGCCGCAGGCGGTGCCCTGGATTTTTCCGTTCGCGTCGAGGCGATGGTAGTAGCCGGGAACAACGCGGTCGAGAATTGATTTTTCGTCCTGTCCTCCGCGGTAGGTATGATTCAGAACCGTATCCAGGACCGCATTCAGCCCCGTCTTATGCAGTCCGATGATCATCTCGCGAAACTCGACAATCCGAGCCAGACCGTCGGGATCGGTTGCATAGCTCCCTTCCGGAGAGAAGTAGTGTACGGGATCGTAACCCCAGTTATAGGCATCCTTATCCTTGATGCTGTCGATAATTCTCGCCGCTTCAGGAGAGTCGGGCGCGAGGCCGTTGGGAATTTGCGGCGTGATCTGCTGCGAAACATCTTCGTTCACCGAACCAAAGTCAAACGCCGGCAGAAGATGAACGTGCGTTAAACCGGCGGCGGCAAGCTGGCGGAGATGCTTCATTCCGTACGACTTGAGGTCTGAAAATCCCAAGAATTTGCCGCGAAGCTCCGGATCAACGGTTGTGTCGTTCGCGCTGAAATCACGGATGTGAAGTTCGTAGATCGCGATGTCCTCCGCATTCGGCGGGCCTTGCACGCGAACGGACTTCCAGCCGGTCGGGAAGGTCAGGGGATCACGCAAGTCGATCATGAAGCTTCGTTTTGCGTTGGTTGAAAGGCTGGTCGAGTAGGGATCGGTGACGAGGTTTTTCTCCACTTTTCCCGTATAAGGCACGTACACCTCCACTTCGTAGAGGTAATAAGCGCCTTTCCATTCGGGTCTCCCCGTCGCGGACCACACACCTGAGTCGCTGAACGTCATATCGACCACTTCGGCCGGCGCGGCATCGAGAGGATCGGCGAAGATCCACAAAGCCACCGATTGTGCCGTCGGAGCCCAGAGTTTCACCGTGGGGATGTCTGCCTCGGAGAAACGGACACCCAGGTCATCTCCTTTGTATGTCGCGATGGCGTCAATCACGCCGAATGTCTGCACCCCCGAGTGGAAGACCGTTCCGCGGCTCGGATGCCGGACAACCACGGAAAGCGGCTGCTTGATCATCGCGCGCGCGGCCGACGGGGTGATCGTGCCCTGGAGCGTCTGATAGTTCAGGAGATAGGGGAAGCGCTTCGCGAGGGTCCGTTTCACGCCCACGTTTCCGCTCGGCACGAGCGGGTAGGGTTCCGTGCCCACGAACAGTTGGAATTCGCATTCGGCGGAGGGGGGGGCGTCCGCAGGGGGATTCCAGGCAAGCGTAGAAGAATCAAGCCAATAGGCTCTCGCGTGGTGTTCATGTCTCATGGTGTCCTCGGTTCCGGCGCTGCTGGCAGTAAAAAAGGCAATTGCAAGTACCAGCGTTAATACGCTTTTCTGGAAAACAGGTCGCATATTGAAAACTTACCGGCTCGCCTGAAGTGAGTCAAAGTCATTTCGATCAGGTCAGAAGTTCGATGAGATCCTCACGGGTGAGTTGAGGTTCGCCCGGCGGGATTGCAGCGTAGCTAGAGTCGCCATCAGTGAGAACCGCATTTGCCAGCTCCCGCTTGGACTTTTGCAGAACAATGATGCGCTCTTCGACTGACTGCGAGGCAATCAAACGATGAATGAGAACGGGGTTCTTTTGGCCGATCCGGTGCGCCCGGTCAGCGGCCTGTTCCTCGACAGCGGGATTCCACCATGGGTCCATCAAGTAGATGTGGTCGGCAGCTGTCAGCGTCAGGCCAAGTCCACCGGCCTTCAGAGAGATCAACATCAGGGGAGGTCCTTCAGGACTTTGGAACTGCTCAACGATTTCCTGTCGTTTGGGCGTGTTGCCATCCAGCCGCGAAAACGGAATCTTTCTGGCCTTCAACGCGGGTTCGATTCGGTCCAGAAGCGAAGTCCATTGGGAGAAGACCAGAGCGCGATGTCCCGCGCCAATGGACTGTTCGAGTGACTCGAGAAGGAGTTCGATCTTCGACGAAGGCGCCCTGGCAAGCTCGGGGGGATGCCCCGGGACCAGGGCTGGATCGCAGCAAGCCTGTCTTAAGCGAAGCAGCGCTTCGAGTGCCGCAAAAACGTTTCCTTTATCTCGAAGTTCGAGCCTCTTCAGAACGTCCGCGCGTGTCGCGGCCAGAATTGAATCATAAAAGGTTCGTTCTGTTTCGCTGAACTCACACTCGAGAACCGTCTCTATTCTCGGCGGAAGTTCGAGCGCTACATCACGCTTCAGGCGACGGAGGATGAAGGGTTTGACACGCTTATTCAGGTGCCGTGTTTCGGCCTCAGCGAATGTTTTCCGTTCGCCCAGATAGCCGGGAGCGAGGAATTCGAATTGGCTCCAAAGATCCTCAAGTCGGTTCTCGATAGGGGTACCCGTCAAGGCTATGCGAAAATCCGCGCGAATGGCATGAGCGGCCTTCGCGACCTGGCTATCGGGGTTCTTGATCGTTTGTGACTCGTCGAGCACGGCCGTATCCCAGGCCGTGGAGGTGAGCACTTCACGGTCCGAGCGGAGCAGACCATAGGTGGTCAGGACGACCTGTGTTTCAGGGGCCAGTTGTCGAGCCGCTCCGTGATAAACCTGAAAACGGAGAGTCGGACGAAATGTCTCGATCTGCCGGGCCCAGGCATGGAGCACGCTCGTCGGTGTGATGATCAACGTGCGGCCGCGAATTGCGCAAAGAGCCTGGAGAGTCTTGCCCAAGCCCATGTCGTCGGCAAGAAGGGCCGAGAGCCCGGCGTCCCTGAGAAAGCAGAGCCAGTTGATTCCGCTTCGTTGATACGAACGCAGGTCGGCTTTCAGGTCGGCCGGAAGGGGGGCTTCGGGAATCCGCGTGAAATTTTCGAGCCGCTCCTTCAGCAGCTTCAAACCGTCAAGTTGATCTTCGCCAGCGAGGTTTCCTTGCTTCGCGATTTCAGAACAGAAATCGGCGAATTCGGGAAGAAAATGCGACGAAACGGGGTGACCCATCCGGCGGCCTGACTTTGCCAGAAGCAGGCGCTCGACTTGTTCGCCATGGCGTGCGAGCCAATCTTTCGGGAGTTTTGCCCAGCCGCCGTTCAGGAGCGGCACGAGGGGGGAGTTTTCGCGCCAGGCTTTCAGAACCACTCGGGCATCGGCTCGCAGGTTCTCTCGTGTGAAGTGGAGTTCAAAGTCATGGTCCAAGAGCCGAAGCTCGGGAACGAGCGCTTCGTGAATTTCAAACCGATCGAGGGATGATCCCTTGATTTTCCAAGCTGAGTTTCTGAGATCCCCGAGAACCTGGGCTGCTTCGCTACCGCTGAATCGGGTGACTTGGTCCACGGCGAGGTGATAATCGAATTGTAGCTTTCGCGCGAGACTTCTCTCGGCCTCCTCGTCCCTGATTGCGTACGGCGAGTCATATTGGAGGCGGGGAATCACCAGGAGTTCATCAGTACCGCCCTCAATTTCAAGAACGATGGCAGGGGGATTGCGCACGGCAGTCGGGAAATTTGGGATATCGATCTGAACGGCGATTCGCGATTCGAGACGGGGAATGACTTCGGTCACCAGGCGTGCCAGGTCAGCTTCGGGATAGAAGCGACCGCGTCCACGAAGCTCGTCCTGTTCGGATGGCGCGATTCTGACCGGCTCAACCGGTCGTAACGTCTTGCGAACGAGCACGACCATGTTCGAGAAAACCTCATCGGGCGATTCGTTCTCGATGAGCGTCAGTCGATAACCCTTGTGTTCAGATTTCAGAAGAATCCGCGAGCGGACCGGCTGAGCGGAAGTCTGAACCGGGTCGCCGTCGAGAAAGACGCGGGTTGATGGCGAAAGAGCTTTTAACAACGTCGCAAGCTGGTCGGCATCCAATAGCCCCGAATTTCTCGCAAGTTGTGAAAACGAAGACAAAACTGCGTCGACGGCAAAATCATCCTGGGTCGCGGCAAGCGGTGGCGCGGCAATCCGGCCTGAGGTGATCCCTCCCGAGAGGCTGACCAAAGATTCGTTCAGAGGCGTTGAGGTTTCGCCTTCGCTCTCGCGCGCGTGGAAGACGAGATGCCTTTGAAATTGAAGCTCTCCACCAGTCTTCCTGAAAAACAGATATCGAACCTCGCAAAACGTGCGGGCTGTCTCGGACTTCAGGGTTCCGGGGTGTCGGCCGCTCTTCAGAATAAGGGAAGCAGCAGCGACGTGAACGCAGATATCGTTTCTCTCGTTGCACGTGCAAAACCAATCCTCGTCCTCGGGCCAGAGACTGACGCGAATGCTGACGGGGCGATCGGGAAGTTGCACCCGGTAAAGCACCTCGTCGGGACTGAATTGATCTTCAATAAAGATATCTGTCCGGCTGAGGATGATCGCTTTTGACCATACTCCGGGCAGGCACTGCTTCTGAATCGTGGAACAATACTGGTCGAAGTTGTTCATTGGCTGACCGCGAGAATACAGACTTTTTTTCTGAATTGCCACCCGGACATTCGGGTCACGCCGGTCCGGCACGGGGCAGCGCGGGCCGGGTAGTTGCAAATGATTATTCTATGAAGAATGAGCCGGCGATCGGTCTCGAAATCGGAGCCGAATTCGACCTTGGCAGGCGAGCACTTTCGGCAAGTCTCGGGCAGATTACCTTGCTTTTCATCTTTATCTACGCCACCCGGTTTCAGGATATTGAACCCTGGCATTCCGAGTTGATTTTGGGCGGCTTGATATTTTTGTTCAACATGGCGCGATTTCATCTGGCCTACTCGCAAGCGCGTTATTACCCGGAACACAGGCGGTGCTGGAAAAGGCTGTTTTCGATCACGGTGATAGTTCCAGCCGCCTCCTGGGGCAGTCTTCTCGCTCTGGCCATTCACAGACACGGGTTCGCGGATTACCAGGTTGCGATATTGATCCTGATTGCCAGCGGGATTTCCGCGGCGGTGACCACGTCGGTCGCCCCTTGGCAGAGTCTTGGTCGCATCTTTGCGGGACTTGTTCTCGGGATCCCCTTCGTCAAGTTGCTGCTGATGATGAATCGCGAATCCCTTTCGTGTGCTTTGATTTTCCTCAGCTATTACGGTTTTTTGTGGTTTCAGTTGAAGATTCAAAGCGGGGTTTACTGGAACGGGCTTCACTACCAGAGGCATCTCCGGGACGAGAAACAACGGCTTCAGGCTGTGCTTGATTCGATTCCGGGGCCGGTGCTCTGGATCAACCGTGACCTCGTCTGCCGCGGTGTGAACAAGAATTACGCCGCTAACTTCGGCGCGCAGCCGGACGATTTGGCTGGCGAGAAGCTGGATGTACGCAATGGTGACCGCGACCTCTTAGGAGTCATCCGGGAATTCATGGCATCTGACGTCGAGACGACTTCTCGAGAGATACCGATCATGCTTTGCGGTATGCGCCGTCGACATTTTCTTGTCATGCGCAAGGTGAACTCGGATTGTTACATCGTAGGAATCGACATACAGGATCTGAAGGAAGCACAATGGGAACTCGAGCAGCAGAGAATCAAGAGCGAGATGACGGGCAAACTGGCGGCGATCGGTGAGTTCACGGCCGGCATAGCGCATGAAATCAAAAACCCGATCACCGTTGTCAAAACAGCTCTTGATTTAATGAACAAGAACTTGGGTTGCAACGAGGCGCGCCTCGCGGACGAGAAGACTCGGACGCTCCTCGATCGCGCCGCAGCTTCGTGTGCTCGTATCGACAAAATCGTGCAGGGGCTTACCAAATTTTCGCGCAAGACAGCCGACGAGCCCCTTACGCAGGTGAGATTGGCGGAAGTCATCGATGATTCCCTGAATTTAATCCAGCCCGCGCTCCGGAGCAATGGAGTGCAGATGAAGCTCGAACCGATTGATAATTCGATCGTGATCCGATGTCGGCCCATAGAAATTTCGCAGGTCCTCGTTAACCTTTTGGGTAATGCCGTCGAAGCTGCGAAAAATCAGAACGAGAAATGGGTCAAATTGGGTGTCCGGTCGTCGGGTGAGCAAATCCAGGTTGAGATCACGGACAGTGGTCCCGGTGTTCCAGAGGAACTCCGCGAAAAAATCTTCGAACCGTTCTTCACGACGAAACCTCCCGGGGCCGGAACCGGTCTTGGGCTCAGCATTTCGAGAAGGATCATAGAACGCTACGGGGGGCGAATCGACATCGATCATGCAGAAGGTCACACGACGTTCGTTATCCGTCTGCCTGTCTGGGCGAAGCAGGCCGATGCGGCTTAAGATTATCTCGTCCTGGGTGCGAGTTCCGTCACGCTAATGCCGACTAAAGACCCGGCGGCAAGCGACCTGGCGCCGGGAGATTAACCTATCTATTTAGTCTGGTCCGTGTTACCGTGCCGGCTGAGTAAGTTTCCGTCTACAGAGTCTGCGGGCAATCGGGCCCATATCCTCTTTAGCGGCTCCCAGCCTTAAAGGAGGTATTTATGGGTAAAAAATTGTATATTGGTAATCTTCCGTTTTCCGCGACCGAACAGGTGCTCACCGACACTTTCACGCAATGCGGAAAAGTGGAATCGGTAAAGATCATCACTGATCGTGATTCGGGCCGTAGCAAAGGTTTTGGATTCGTCGAAATGTCGAGCGAAGCCGAAGCTCAGGACGCGATCAAGAAATTCAACGGAGCGGACTACGAAGGCCGCCCGATGACCGTCAACGAAGCGAAGCCGATGGTTCCGCGCGAAACCCGCGGCGGATTCGGTGGCGGCAGGTCGAACGCCGGATTCGGCGGCGGCGGTCGTAACCGTTACTAATTCATCTTGAGTGAGGGGATGGTTCCGAGCGGATCATCCCCCTCATCATAAGGAGATCGATATTTCACAGCCATTTTCTTACATGAGCAAGAATCCGCCAACCACAAAGCCGCGCTCGGGGCAGTTCAAGTGTTTCCGCTGTCGTGAGCTTTTTCCCTCAAAGGAAGGCGATTGGCATTCCTGGCAGACAATGGAAGTCCACCTTTGCCGGAAGTGCGAAAAAGACACTCAAAACACTCCCGAGCGCAAGGGCCGTTGATCGGCTAATTCCGCTGAATCCAGCTTGAAAAGTACTGAAAAATTTTTTTGCAGAGGAGTCGGGATCGGATAACGAAACCCGAATTTGGCTTTCCGGAAAAAGTTCACGGTTGCTTCATCCAGGCGTGAGTAACCACTTGATCCTGACAACGTTACCTCGGTAGCCGTTCCATCCTTTCCGATCAGAACTGAAACAGTGACGCGGCCTTCTTCCTCTCGTCGTCGCGAAATCTCGGGATACTCAGGCCGCGGGGGGCCTATCATCCAAACGTCTGCCGTTGTGCCCGCTCCGGATAGCATTTGCTCGGAAGCGGGCGGAGATTCGGCTCGCTTTCTTTGTCTCGAGGTCAAGCGGGATCGCTGTTTGGCGTGCGAGCTGACGAGCGGCAGAAAAACCTCCATTTCAGAAGCGTCATTGAAGTGCCGTGAATGCGCTGACTTTGTCGTGTGCGCGATGAAATCCGAGTCTTTGATCGTAAGTAGCAGCGAAATTGCAATGAAACCGAGATGCGACACGAGAGAAAGACCGACAGAGCTGATGAGCGGCAGGGGGCCTTTCATCAAAACTCCTGCTGAAAAGAAATGAAGAGAGTTCGACCCGGAGTGGAGTAGCCGTCGACTTCCTGGTACTCGCGATCGAAGATATTCTCGATTCTTGATGACAGCCGGGACTTGACGCCGACCGCATAGGACAAGCTCAGGTTTGCGACAGCATAACCTGGCGTCGATTTTCGTGACCAGGTCTGTGCATCGAGGTCCAGGCGGCGGCTGATCATCCGGATCGCTGTATCAAAGCTCCAGGCGCGTCCAAGGTGGCTCGAAAGGGTGAACGCCGCCTGATGTCGGGGGCGTCGCAGGAGTTCGAGGCCGGAGTTTTCATCCATCGCGCGCATCACTGTGTATTCCAAGGTCGCGCGAAGAGTCGAAAGTAGATCGGAACTGATTTCAGTTTCCAAGCCCTGACTCTCCGATTTTCCCACATTCTGATAACCCGGTTTCGAATTTTCAAAAACAATGAGGTCGTTCAACTTGGTTTTGAAATAGCTCATACGGACGAGCGCGGCTCCGTCCGCGAACCGCTGTTCGAGACCGAGATCGAAGGTCGTGCTCAGTTCGGGACGTAAAGCGGGATCTCCGAAAGCCGAATAGAGCTGGTAAAGAGAGGGTGCTTTGAATCCGGTGCCATATGAACTCCGAAGCGTCATTGAGTGGCTGAGCGCGACTCCAGGGGCAATCCGGTAAGTCGCGTAGGGGCCGAAGCGGTCGTGAACGTCACGACGAACTCCGGCGGTATAAAAGAATGTGGGTGAGAGGTGTTGGTACTGAACGAAGAGGCCGACAGTGGTCGAGGACTGCCGTAAACCCTCCGCGAGGCCCGTGCCCAGATCCTCACGAGAGAGTCCCGTTTCCCTCTCGGCTTCGATTCCGAGGCTGATCGTGCCCGCGCCGCCGACGAAAAAATTATTCTGCAGATCGATTTTGGAGCGAGCGCTGTCATGTCGGGTGTGAACAGCTTCAGGATGACTTGAGTTCGGGGTCTTGTCCGCCGTTCGCACCATGTTCAAATACGATAAGCCCAGAAGGGGCTCCCAGTCCTGACTGCGCGTTGCACGAGCCTGGAGCCTGCCTGAGAAAGTCTGCTCGGTGCTGAGAAAATCCGGATCATCGCCTCCCGGCCCGCCGGAAAAGTCATTGTCGTTTCGCGCTTTTGAGTATCGGATGTCGAAGGTGAAGGGGGTCTCTTCAGCCGCCTGGAACCCCGCGTGCCCGGAAAAACTTGCCGAGGTTCTTCCGTCAGCTTCGGCTCCCGTCAGCTCCCGACCGGTGTTCGAGAAACCCCTTGATGTTTCAAGTTGCGCGTTCAAGGCATAGTCAGCTTCGGCTTCTCCACCTTTCACACTCGTCCAGGTCTCGAAGGTCCGGTAGGTACCGTATCCAAAACCGAGAACACGGGAGGGAGTGCGTCCGCCCCTCTTCGTGATGATGTGGACGATTCCACCGATTGCGTCGGAGCCGTAAAGAACACTCTCGGAGCCCCTGATGATTTCGATCCGCTCGATTCCCTCGATCGGGAGATTTCCAAAATCAAAACTTCGGGTCGGACTGAGGGGGTCATTCACCTTTACCCCGTCGATCAGGACCAGCGTATGTTCCGAATTCGCGCCTCGAATGGAAAGTGATGTCGCCGATCCCGGGCCACCTGCACGATTGACCGTTAGACCGGTTCGGGTTCGCAGAAGATCCGCGACTTTTTCACCCGGGCGCCGGCTAAGCTCTTCTTTGCTGATGATCGTGGCGGAAGAGCCCGTTTGTTCAGCCGGTGTCTCGAGGCGCGTCGCGGTTACGATGATGTCAACCCCCGAGGCTGCGGTAACGGAGGTGATCTGCGATGTGAAAAGGAAGAATATAAAAAGAGTCATTTCGTTCACCCCTCCTTCGGGGGTTGGCGGGGGTTGGCCGGGGGTTGGCGTTCTCCGGCGAAAAAAAGTTGCCGGCGCCGTTGCGTCTTGCGCATCGAATCTCGCGGGGCGTTCGGACTGATGAGCGAAGTCGCTCAATTACCGTTGCGGGACAGTGCCGGAATTTCACCGGGCTTCAGCTCTCCGTGATTCGTGGCGCGATGCTATGGTCTCGCGGCACGAATGTCAACTCTCTAAAGATTCTCTCAGTTGCGAAGGGCCTGGTGCGCCAGCACGACCGTTGCATTCTGAGTTTAGGTTTTCATCAACTCACATGGAGCAATCAAACGTATGGCATCGAAATTTTTTGAATCACGGGGTCAGTCTCTCGAAAAGCAGCAGTTCACCTGGAGGGAGATCGTCCAGCAGCCGTTCAGTAAATTAAACGATGATGCATTTTCGCGGGTTCGAAGCATTCTCATGAACGGGATTGAGTTCGAGTCCGTCATGTTCCAGCACATGCTGGCCCGGGCCAGTCGTGACCTTCGGCCTCATCTCGCGCGAGTCAGGCAAGTTGAGCAGCATCAGCAGAAAGCGGTCAATTGGATGCTGCCGCCTGATCAATCGCCGCTTGAAACGACGATCGGATATGAGCAGGTCGCGGTGGAGGTCACGGCCTCGATCGCTCAGAACGAACCCGATCCCTACCTTGCGCAGGTTTACCGGTTCGGCCTCCTCGAGGATTTCGACCATCTCTACCGATATTCGGCGCTACTGGACCGACTCGAGGGAAAAGACGCGAACAATATTCTTCAGAGCTACACCGACATTTTACCGGGACGTCCAACGATTGAGGAGCATCGGGCCGCTTTGGACAATCTTCGCAGGCCGTATGACAGAAGAAAGGCCGCCCCGATCAGCAAAATCAATGTCTGCCTGATCACGGCCGCCGAGCAGCAGACCGAGAATTACTATTTGAATGTCGGGCCATTGTTCTCCGACCCCGTGGCCCGCCAGCTCTACGCCGAGATCGCGTCGATCGAAGAACAGCATGTCACGCAATATGAGTCCCTGATGGACCCGGACGAAACCGTTCTCGAAAAATGGCTGCTTCACGAGGCTACCGAGGTTTACACTTATCGAAGTTGTCTTGAGTCGGAATCAGATCCTCGCCTGAAGAAGATCTGGGAGAGGTTTCATGAATATGAATTGGGCCACTTGCATTATGTCATGGAACTTTTCAAAACGATCGAAAAGCGTGATCCCGAGGAAGTGCTTCCTGAAAAACTTCCTGAGCTCCTGACCTTCGCCAATCATCGTTCGTATATCCGCTCCGTTCTGGACGCCGAAGCCGATCTTCGGACAAATGGAATGGATATCGTAAAGCGCGAAGACGAGAGCTCGGAATCGATCGCATACCGAAATCAGGTCAACAGGGAAGGCTCGCCCAGTCAGGCCGTCGCGGCGGGGTATCGCTGGATTCCCGGAACTGAACTTAATCAAAAAATCGCTTAGGACGCAAAGGAGCCTTCAAATGAAAAAATTGACTGAAATGGGTTTGAACCGCACGGGCGTTGACTCTTCACCCATCGACAGCAAGGATATCATCGGAGCGGCCCTGAATTCTACTCCCACATCCCTGGACGGTGACGAGGAGATCGGGAAGATTCGCGCGAGTTACATCATGAATGCGAAACCGCTCGGCACTCTCCCGGTTCCCGGCACGATTAAAGGTGGGGTGAGCACCATTCTGGAGAAGTTGGCGGGGAACCGGCCTGAATTGCTGATCGACAAACTCGGCGAGAGGCTCGCCTTCGAGCGTACGGGGACGAGGCTGTACGAAGCGATTGTTCAGAAGTGCCGGGTATTGGACAGCGATCGAGCCGGAATTCCGGTCGCGACTCTGGAGCGTTTTCGAGATCAGGAGCTTCGGCATTTCGGGCTCGTTCGCGATGCGTTGATGTCCCTGGGAGCCGATCCGACGGCGCAGACTCCGGCAGCCGACGCAGCAGCGGTCGCTTCGGGTGGCATCCTAAAAGTCGTCAGTGATCCGAGGACTTCGGTTTTGCAAAGCTTCGAAGCGATTCTTATCGCTGAGCTCGCGGATTTCGAAAGTTGGGACATGCTGATTCGTGTAGCCGAGGAGATGGAACTCAAGGAAATCGCCGCTTCGTTTCGCGGCGCTTATGATGAGGAAAAGGTACACCTCGAAACCATCCGCTCTTGGTTGAGCGATTTGATGCTCACGAAGAAGACTGCGGTCAAAGAATCGGCGGCGTAGGCCAGCGATATCGCTAACATAACGCCGCGCGCATATCGGGCTTTCGCGAAGGGCTGCCCGCTTGACTTCCCGGAGCCGCTTGAATACCCCTTTGAGACATAACGTCGATACGGGGTATTATGAAAAAGAGTATTGTATTCGCTTTCGCGGTTCTATTTTTGGGATGTGACCCGTCCACCGGGACGAAGCCTTCCGTCGTCGACGAAATGATCACCGCTTTCGAAAGTGGCTGCAGCACCGGAGACTGGTCTCGCGTTGCGCTGGAGCGTTCGGCCCGCTTGACCGGGATTTTTAGATCTCTCAACGACAAGGCGAGTTGCAGGGACCCTAAAACAGACAGTGTGAACGGCAATCTTGAACAGGCTTTGAGCGGGAGCGCTGCGCTTCAAAACGCGCTGGACGAGGCGCTCGCCCGCGAAGGTTACTACCGCGGTGAGAGGGTCGCCGAAGAGAATACGAACGATCTTTTTCTCATTTTGGATGATCCGAACCTGACGCCGGGACTTCGGGATCAGTTGCTTTCGCTTTACGCGAATGAACGGTATCAGCTCTCGTACAATCGCACTCAGCTGAACTACGTTGATCACGCGAGCTACGCCTCAAGGTCCACCTCGGGATTGGTACGGTTCAGCGGTTATGCGAGTTCGGTTCTTTCGAGTACGGCTCAACTGAGCGGCTGTCTGACCGATAACCCTGCCAAGGCTTTTGATATCGCGGCGAACGTCGGGCTCATTGCCGGATCTTTCGCGACTCCGATGGTGGGGTTGGCGGTGGCGGCGGTTTCTGAACTCCTCAAGGTCGGGGTGCAGGCCGCCACTTCGATCCCATCCGCGCGCCAACTTTACAAGTCCCGCAAAGATCGGATGCCACTCGCGCTTTCCTGCGGGCTTGAGGCTTTGACCCGGGATTACTGCAGGGCGCGGGACTCCCACATTCTGGTCGATCTCGCTCATCGGAATCAGAGCGACGGAGAACCGATTCCGTTTTTCTACGGAATTGAACTTGCTGATCGCGATCTGCCTGTTTTGTATCGCTGGCTCGATCAGGTCGTCGGCGGTTCGAATTCAGCGAACCGCCAGCAATCAGACAATTCTAATTACCAGTTCTCACGCCTGAATCGGGTTTTGCAGATGAAACGAAACTGCGAAGGCATTCTGAACGAACTCGAGCGTGACCTGAAAAACCCGAAGTTCACGCCTGAAGATCGTGTCCGGAAAGTGAAGGACGGCCTTGCGGACATCATGTTGGGAGCGCTCTATATGGATCAGGGGAACGGCATTCCGTACCCCTATAGCGACGGCCCGTTTAAGAACGACAGTGCTTACGTGATTGTCTCGCAAATCGCGGGACTACCGGTTCCTGAAAAGGTGGAGCCCGGTACGAGCATTCGAGAGTTCATTGGTAATTTCAAGCTGGCTTATTCCACTGAGCTCGTGAGCGGAATCAACGACCGGGTCGGCTCACTTCTGCGCGAACGGCACCAGGGCGTGCTGAACGAATTTCTCGAGAAAGTGAACCTGAATCCGCCGGGCATCGTTCGTGAGGCTTCGTCTGAAACCGCGGGCGGGCTTTCGGCTGTTTTGGCGCTGGACCGCTTGGATCATTTTTTTGACATTTTCGCGTTCTCTCCCCCGCCTTATCGAGAGCAGGATGAAACCCTGATCAATCAGGTGCGCACGGACTTACGTGCCGTGAATTCTGACCTGAAGCGCATGGACGCGACTCAGATGGATCGCGCTGTGAAGATTCTCAACGAGGTTCATACGAAATTCAAACTCGAGAATACGAACGTCTTCCTGCCGGCGCATTTGCAAATGCTGATTCGGAATGATCTCACCACGCGCTATCGCCGCGGCGAAGGTCCCAAATCCGTGGAGGACATTCTTTTGATGGCCGGCCGTGACGTCGATTTACTACTCCAAAAATCGAAACTTGGCCCCGAAGAAGTGCGTTCTGATCTCGACCGCGCCCAGGCGTTGACCGGGACGACGCTCAGCAGGTTTCGCGACTTTTTTTCCGATAGCTTGGCGAAGGCGATGGAGGATCTCAAGGAAAGCGCCGACAGGAATCTCGAACCACCGGTTGCCGTGGGGTCGCGCAGTCCGAACCGGCATACGCTGTCACGGCTTTGCATCATGACTTTGATCTCGGGAATGGAGTGGCCGAAAGCCGTGGATGTCTCGATCTGCAAGGGGGCGAAGATCTTTTCGCCGGATGCGAAGCTGGAACTTTCTTTTGATGCCCTCCAGAAGAGCCTGGAAAGAAAATCGTTGGATGATCGGCTTTGCATTCATCAGGATTTTCTCAGGATCGACCGCCTTGCAAGCCAGAATTTGTCCGCGCCCGGAGGCCACGATGTCGGACGACGGGGCCTTTTCGAAGCAGCGGAGAGCGCTCACTGGCAGGAACTCCTGGACCAAAAGGTGGCCGGGTTCTGACCGCCGTCCGGCTTCAGTAGTCGAGCGCGGCTCCTTGGTAGATGTTTTTTTCCAATACCTCCGCGTCGATCCAGTAATCCCCGCGATCGCAGGTTCGGCCCGGTTCATCGCGGGAACATTTTTCGCCGTAGGAGTTACGAATGAGATATTCGCAGCGGGAGGAGTTTCCGCTCCCGATTGTTCTCCGGCCGATCACGAGGATCGCGTGTTTTTCACATTTCCGTTTGTACAACTCGATGTCGCTCGACTGGCGAATGGACTGTTTCTCGTTGTATTGAAGCACTGCGAAGCAGGTCGTCAGGGCGACTGGAACGGGCTTGGGTTGGCTCAAATGTTCTTTCAAAAATTCGCCTATTTCATAGAGAAAGGGTTCTGTCGTGCATTTCGGGAGTTTGTGAAGGGAGAGCCGGTTTTCAGGTTTTTTGCAGGCGGATAGCATGGGGTTCGAGTGGAGGGCCATTTTCATGGTGAATTCCTGCGAGTCGAGTTCATGAAGATGGTGAAGAACGGCTTCGGTGGCTTTTTTAATTTCGGGCGGTATTCGGGTTTCGATCGAGTTGGAAATCACGCACTTCGGGCAGAGGCGGTGCAGGACCTCTTGCTTGCGTTTTTGGAAGACCTCGACTTCATCATATCGCACCTGTTCGGCCGAAAGGATCTCAGCGAGAGTTCTGGCCGCCGCTTTATATTCCTCGCTCGCTTGAAAAGTATTCATAAACCATTTGACGGTCGCCTCGTCGTCGGGGCTTCGGCCTGTATCTCCCAGAAAAGGGTCTGAAAACGGCATTTTGCTGCTGTCGCAAGCGCCATGTGATCTGAGGTGGTCCATGGCATCGCAGGTAAATCCCGACCCTTGTGTAAAATAGGGATTTAGTTCGTGACGGTATAGCGAATTAAAGGTTGCCATCTCAGCCAATGCCGCGCTTGCTGAAATTCGTTGGCGAGGATCGCCGTTCAACCGCGCCCGGCGGGCGGCTTCGGCGATTTGGACGGCGGCGACGAGATAGCAGACGCCATTTCCAAGGCCGCGTTGGTCGAAGATGGGCATCCCGTGCATCGACTGCCCGGGCTCGCGTAAATCGAGCGGAATATCGCAGTCCGGGAATTTCTGTTTGGATTGGGCGCATTCGGATCTTGGGCAGAACAGGGCGAATGAAATAACAACCGGCATGAAAAAGATGGTGAACGCCCGATAATTCATCATCTTAATTGTAGCGCAGCCGAACGGGGTCGGCACGTTTTGATGCCAGCACTCTTTCTAAATGCGTAAGTGAGCGTTTTGCCCAGTGATTTGTGAATAAAGAGGACCCCTTTTAATTGCGCCGCCGGATTTATGAGTTAGAATCGAAGCTTCGGAGACCCGCTCATGAAATCCTTGACCTATCTCACGCTTACCCTGACGACAGCTCTGATCTTTTCCTCTTGCGCGACGAATCGCACGCGGATGCGCGAAGGCGACAATACCGGCCAGGAGGCCGCGCTTACGCCGGCCGAAGAAGCCAAAATGACCCAGGAAGTCCTCCCTCAGATGATGAAGGAATACCCTCCGGTTCAAAACCCCGAGCTTCAGGCTTATGTCCGAAAAATAGGCACTCAGCTCGTCGAGGCGAATCACCTGGAGGGGAAGCCGTATCATTATACTTTCGCCGTCGTTGACGTGGATTACGTGAATGCATTTGCCCTTCCGGCTGGAACGATCTTCGTGACAGCGCCACTCATTGCGATGGCGGATTCGGAAGCCGAACTTGCCGGAGTGATCGGTCATGAGATCGGCCATGTCGTGGCCCGCCATACGGCCGAACGGATGTATCAGGCGAAAAAGGAGGAATCGAAGTCGCTGCTCTATGGCGTGGGCGGCGGTCTTCTCGGGGCGGCTGCGGGATTCGGAATCGGGAAGCTCGCGTGTAAAGGTGATTCGGCGTGCCTCGCGAAGGCAGCCGCGCTCGGCGCGGGCGCGGGGGCCGCGGGCGGCCTGCTTGTTCAGAAGTTCGCTTTCATGGCGAACTCCCGGGAAGATGAAATGGAAGCGGACCGGATCGGCTTCAATGTCGCGGTCCAGGGAGGTTATTCGAAGGATCACGTCGGGCTTTTTTACAGCAAGCTTTACAAACTTGAGCAAGCTCGCGGCAAGGCGGGCGGGCCGATTTCAGCGCTTACGGACGCGCTGAGCACTCATCCGCCTTCGCGGGAGCGAGTCGCGCAAATGGATGAAATGGCCCGGACGGGGACCCCGCGAAAAGCTGAGGTTTCCGGCGCTGAATTCGCGAAAATGAGAAATCTCGCTCAACGGTTAGCGCGGCGGGCGCGCTGATTATGAATCACATTGAATGGCTTCATCAGGAACTTCGGGATCTCGAACGCGAGGGATTTCTGCAGCGGGAGCAGGTCGAGAAGCTTCGCGCGCGCTACCCTGTCCCCGAAAGCGTCGATTGGGGGCGGCTTGTTTTCATCGGAATCGGCGCGATTCTCCTTGGTCTTGGGGTGATTCTGTTCTTCGCATATAATTGGGAAAATTTAGATCGATTCGTCAAGCTCGCGATTGTGATCGGCTCGGTGCTGGCCACGCATCTCGGGGCGATTTTCTTCAGGAGAGAGCGTCCTCAGCTCGCTGAAGGACTTCATCTTTTCGGGACGATGCTCTTTGGCGCGGGGGTCTGGCTGGTTGCCCAGATCTACCATATCAACGACCACTACCCGAACGGGTTCATGATCTGGGCATTGGGAGCGCTCTTTCTGGCTTGGGCCTTGCCCTCGGCCGTGCAAGGAATGGTCGTTTGCATCCTGACGGTTCTCTGGACCGGTTCCGAAGCCATTGGTTTCGGCAACCATTTGCTCTGGGCGCCGCTCCTGATTGCCGGCGTTTTCCCGGTAATGAAGAAGTTCAGTTCGCGTGTTCTGGGCGATCTCATTCCAATCTCCCTGCTTCTGGTGTTTTGGTCGGGAAGCTTTGTTCCGTATGGCATCGCGTATTCAGCGATGCTTCTGCTTTCCGGGGGTCTGATCGGCTTGGGTATTCTACTCGAACACTGGGGTAGGATGCGGGAATCGGGGAGGTCCTTCTGGGTTTGGAGCCAGTTCGCTTTTCTGCTCACGGCCTTTATTCTGAGCTTCGCCGGGCATGATCACTCGAGCGATGCGCAGCTGGCCCAGGCAGAGCAACTCCGTTCGCATTCCTACTTTATTGCCGGAGCAATCGGTTTCCTCATGATGTGGGGACTCGTTCTCTACTTTGCGATCCGTGATCGAAAAACGCGCGAGATCAGGCCGGATCTTTGGGTTGTTTTGCCGGTCGGCCTTTTTTATCTCTTGCAGAGCCTGGGATGGACGCAGTTGCGCGGCTGGGAATCGGCGGTTCTGTATAATCTTGCCATTCTCGCGCAATCCGTGCTGCTGATCCGGCTGGGGTGTCGTGAGGTTCGGTTTTCGGCGGTCTTTCAGGGCTGCATTGTCTTTGGACTTCTGGTGGCCGTCAGGTACACGGATTTATTCGGTAGTCTTCTCGTGCGATCTTTGGTGTTCCTGCTGGCCGGCGCGGGCTTCTTCATAACCGGTTCAGTCTATTCGAGTCGGAAAAAAGCGGTCTCTGAGGTGACGAAATGAAAAAACTCTGGATTGCGCTTGCGGTCGGATTTCAAATCGTGGTCCTTCTCGGCATGGCTGCGGAGCGGGAATATATTCGGGAGACGGGGAGGATCGTTTTTCTTCAGACCTTGCCCGTTGACCCGCGGGACTATTTTCGTGGCGACTACGTCAGGCTCGGTTACGAGATCTCGCAGCTGAACAAGGAATCCGCCCAAAAAGCCTTCGGATCAGAACCCGTGAAAAAGGGTACCCGGGTATATACCGTTCTTGAGCAGAATCCGGAGGGCGTCGCTGAATTCGTCAAGATGGCCAGGAAGAAGCCGGAGAGCGGCCTCTTTATTGCGGGACGAGTGAACCATCCGTCGGGTTTGCGACACGGTTTTAACGAGATGAACGTCTTCTATGGAATCGAGTCTTACTATGTTCAGCAGGGCCGCGGAAAAGCAATCGAGGAGAAGATGTCCCCCGGCCCGATCAGGCATTCTCTTGAAGTTGAAGTCGCGATCGGGAAAAACGGGACCGCGGTGCTTCGTGGACATCGTTGGGGTCCGTTTGCCACGGAACTCAAGATCCTGGAAGGTGCCGCACCCGTTGCGCCGGGGCGACCGGCCGAAAGCAACGTGGTTCCTTCAGGAAGGCTGAGCCCGAAACTCAGATTTTCCATCATCAATGCCGGCAGCGAACCGCGGACGCTCGTCATTCCGCCGGATCTTTGTTCGCTCCAACTCGTGGCTATTCGCTACGATGGCGAAAAATCACTCGGCCCGCCGGGCGAATGCAAGGCCGGCCCCGAGGATGTTCATCTGTTGGCGCCATCCGAGCGAAAGGACATCGACATCGATCTCGCGGAGTCCCGCTGGCATGTTCCGGGAGCCGGTGGTCAGAAAGCCGAGATCGGAGCAGGCGATCGGCTGCAAAGATACCGAATCGTATATCGGCCACCCATCGGATCCGTTTGGCAGGGAAAGCTTTCGTCTCGGCCCTTTATGTCCGCCACGCTCGTCGATTAGCCTGACCGCGATCTCCTGCGCCCGCACTTCTCCTATACCGCGTAGGCCAGTGTCCGGCGAAATCGAGTCAGTAACTCGGCTTTTTGGAGGATGTGGCCCGTCATCAGCTTCGATAACTCCTCCCACGACATTCCCGGTCTGAGATCATTGAGCGCCTGGTCGAGCGCGTAAAGCCGGAATGAGTAGTGATGCCAGCCGACATCGTAGGGAGGATTCGGTCCCACGTAGCCGAGCGTTCCGGCGGAGTTCCGGCCCTGGAGAGCGCCCAGCACTTGGGGAATTTCATCGCCGCCCGTGATGCCCGCCGGGAGTCCGCGCGAGTTCGCCGGGATCCGATAAACAAGCCAATGAATGTAGGGGGTGTTTTCAGAATCCAGATCGATACAGAGCAAGACGAGTTCCTCGGTATAGGGCGGGATGCCACTCCAGGAGAGGGGAGGCGAATGATTCGCGCCGTCGGCCGTATGCTTTGTCGGCAGTTCCCGATGCGAACCGAGGGAAACCGAGTCCAATGAAAGCCGTGGAGAATTGGCGATCTGTTCGGGTCGGGATCGATCGTTTCGTCCAATCGAGAAATCCCGAGCCTCCGGCACTCCGGTGGCGTTCTCTTCAGTCGGAACGCCTGCCGAGGCGTTACGATTGCGCGCCATGGTTTCGTGAGTGCCGGCATCGAAGGCTTCCTGGTTTTCATCCGAGTCGAGCGTGTCATGGGAATCATAAAGGCGGGAGCTCTGGTTTCTTTTCCGCGTCTTTCCCCCCTTTTTGTTGCTTGCCGTAGCCGCTCTATTCACCCGTGTCGCCATGCTAACCCGCCTTTCGCAGTAGGGGAGCGCGTTCGAGTTCTCTCAGGTATTCCTGAAGATGTGCCGGAATTTCATGTTCGTTCACATAGTTGAAATCCCGGGAAACGGTTTTCGCGATTCGATTGAGAATGGGTTTCTTCAGTTCCTTTTTCAAGAGGCCATGCATACGCGAGTTCGCGACGATAACGAGCCAATCGTAGCGGTCTTCTGATCTTCCGTGGTCGAGAACCGCGGCGACTTCGCTCATGAACTGTCGAGCTTTGTGGTCTACGGCATTGATCGCATTATCGTAGGCGTGTCGTCTGATCATACTCGGGCCGAAGGACCTCCCCGGTTTGTCGCTATCGATTTCGTGCCGCTTCAGGCGGCCTTCGGGGTGTTCTATCCGCTCGATGAGCCTTATTGCTTTACCGGCCGAGTACTTCTGATAAACGAGCGCTAATGATCTATTGACGAGAACAATCCAGAACCTGCGGTCAAGATCAGGTGTCATGCCGCTTTGGAATGCAAATCTCGTGAAACGAAGCGATCGGCGAATATATTCGAGGGGCGGCGGCGGAATAAACCGCCGCCGCCGAAGTTCACGGCGTTACATCAACTATTCATGTCCCATTGCTTCCGCCAGGAGAAAATCCGGTCGGCTGTTCAATCGGAGGAACCGGAGCCGTGGGTATCACCGGCGAACCCGTCGGAACCTTCGTCGGACCGTTGCGAGTTCGATTCGGTTGATGCCGGCGTTGGCTGCTCACCCACTGCCCGAAATTCCGGTATCCCGGAACGGGTTCTGTTCGGAATACCTTGGCTTCGTTTGAAACGATTTTTCCAAAATTGTCGGGTTTAGACCCGCCTTTCGCCGCGAGTGCGGAGAGGGACGCACCTATTCCGAGACATATGGAAAGCATGAAGATCAGAGTTCTCATGAACACCTCATTGTTTGGTTTTCAAAAGCAACGTTTCAGCAGGATAGCGTTCATTTCTCCTTTCCCGTTCTCAAGTTTGGCGGAACCGCAATCCGAGGCGGAGAACGAGAGCGTCTCGGTTCCAGAGCGACTGCCGGAGAGTGTGGTTGTGATCGTTCCCGACTGCGGCAGACAGCAATCGGCCGAGGAGTAGACGACGTTTTCGAATACAGCGGTGCCGGTGTATTTCTCGACATTGTGCTGTACCTTTACAGTTCCATTCACGGTTCGGACGCCGTTATTCAAGCGAACATCCAAAGGATTGTCGGGGACGGTACTCAGTGTGTGATCTGCTTCGGTTTCGACCCGATCAGTATTGCCATTCCCCCGGAATATTTTCTGCGAGAGAACATGCACGCCCTTGATCTCGAGTTTCTTACCGTTGGCGTCATAGGTAATGAGGGAGCCTCCGGAAACGGGGGTCTCATATCCGCTCGGATTCGTCGTATCGATTGCCGAGACATGAACGCTGTTGCCCACGGTGCGGGTAGTCCCCGGCCCGAAAGTCCGTGCCAAGGTCGTCCCTGGAGTTTCTGAAGGAAATTGACCGCATGAAACGGCGGCGCTCGAGGCGAGAATTTCTGTTCCGTTCCAGACCGCAGAGTTATTTCCGAAGTTGCAGGAATTGTAAGCGAGCGTCATCGTCTTTCCCGTGCCGTCGACCGAGCAGTCGAGGCCATCCACCGCGGTGCTTGGCCTCGGACAAGAGTGTGCCGCATACGCCGTGTTGATAGGGAACCACCAATCGAGCAGAATGCCGTCCCTCAGATTCAAGGACAATGTACCGACGGAACCGGAGTTTACGTTTCCGGATACGGTAGCTACCGCCATTTCCGACATCGTGATCACTTCGTCATTCGACTTTCCACAGCCGGAAAGGGCCCACGCGATGGTAACGACTGCGACAAGCGCGGTAGAAATCAATTTCATTCGATTATTCCTCCATTCATTGTTTTCGTAGTATCCATCTTTATAGTGCCGACCACGATACTCCTCCCGCCGTCATCCAGGCCTGGGTCAGGCCGTCGGTCACTTCAGATATGCCAATATGGAACTTGAGATCGGGGCGGTTGGACCAATTCACGCGTGTTCCGAACCCGGAGCTGTTCTCCTGCAGAAAATCATCGCTCGAACCCCTCAATACGGCGACATTGGCGTATAGCTCGACTTCCCATCGGGGGCTGATCCGCATGATAGCGTGCGCTTCCGGACCGAGCTGATTCGTTGAGGAGGTGACGCTTCGTCGCGTGACGATACCGAGCTGCCATTGCGGGTTCCTTCGGGTAGCGCTCCAGTAAACTCGGAGCTCGTGGTGGGTGCCCAGCCAGTCCTCGAACTCGTCTGAAAGCGGAATCCACTGTTCCCGCGAATATTGAACTCCGTAACTGTTTGCTTCGTTCGCGTATTCTAGTCCGAGTCGCGCGCCCGGCCAGGCGAGTCTGGAGCTGAAATCGTTCGCCTCGTAGCCGATGTACGGCTCAGCTGAAATGAGCCAGTTATCTTTGCCCCTGTAAAAGCACGCGGTGGCTGAATAGATCTGCGAGGTTCCGGATCGAGCGACAAAACCAGCGGCGAAAGAGGCGTTCAAGAGAATGTCGAGGCCCTGCTGCTCGCTTTTTAGTATGTCCCCCCGCAACCGAGTGGAAAGTTCCAGGCCCGGCGCTTCGAGATATCCGGCACTCGTATCCAGGAGCAGTTCCGTTTCGGCGGCAGCCCCCGTTGCGAGAAGAGTTATCCCGAGACTCATGGGCCGAAATGTTTGAAAGTTCATCCAGCACTCGATCAGAGCAAGACGTGTACCGTCGAATTGCCCAAGGCATGTAGCGATTTTGGTACATTCCGGCTTGCTCAGTACGTACAGGTGTTCTGAATTCAGTACGCGAAATGAGTACACACAGGCGCGATGAGGCGAACCGTGGGTTGATGCACTCTCTCCGCCTTTTCGAAATTCAGCTGTTTTCTGGGCCAGATCCTTACATTTGATTGTTCGAATCTGCAGTGGCACGCAGGTTGCTCTAAGCTTCCTTGTTCGGATCAATCAATTCTACGCAACTCAAGACAACTCAAGGAGGAGGAAGAATGAGACAGGTAAATAGGACCAGCATGGGTTCGATCTGCAATCTGTGCTTGAGCAAATATCGCAGAAAATCGATTTATACCCGCTATTGTGACCGGTGCCGAAGAAAAGATCTTTACCGCTTCGCGGAGTGCTTTGCCTCGGCAGCGGGAGCACACGATGAATCCGCGGATGATATGGATTCGTTCGTTATCGCCGATTTCGGCGTGATCGCATAGCCGGGGTGGAGCGAGATTGATGAAAAAAGTTTTAGCTCGGATTCTTGGCTTCAGAACTTGGTCGTTGATTGCGATCGCGGTCGTGATCTTCGTCGCAAACTTGGTTTTGAACATGGTCAATATGGTCGATAGGTCCAATGGTGAGCGAAAAGACCCCACAGCGGCGGATGCGGAAAAAGCCGCGGTTCAGGATCAGGATTCGGAGCCGCAGGTTCCGGCCGCGGGCGTCCCCATCCTGGTGGAGAACAGTACTTCGGAGTCGGAACCTCAGGCATTGACGAAGACTCCCGGAGCGTCGCTCAACGAAGGCTCGGTTCCGAGGTCGGGATGCGTGGTGGCGCGTTTTCAACATAAGGCACTGCCGGGACATCGCGATCGGGAGAATTGCGGAAAACATCGCAATTTCGTCGAGCTCGGGACGGCGAAGGACCTCGCTCATATCAATTGGAAGTCCGTGTGTTTGCGCGTGGACGGCGTGCCGACGCACTTCGAGCGCGGTTCGAAAGGCATCGTGTTCGGTCCGCTCGCGGGGCCGGAATCTTCGATCAGCGTCCGGTACTGCCTCGGAAAGGCTTCCTGTAACAACGACTGTACTCCGCCCCGCGATGGCTTTCTGGATGCGATCGGTGCTTCGCTGAAGCGCGAGAAGGTGATTCCTCAGGCGCTTGCAAAATGGGATCCGAGTGATCCTTCCGAAGATCCTGATCCGACCGCTGGTTTTGAAGCCGAGTTAGGGGAGCAGATCAGCATTCAACATGGTTTGGTGCTCTTTAAGGATTGGCAAAACACTTCCCGCAGTCAGGGTTGCGGCGCGACCGTCGCGAGCACGACTTTGCTGGCAAGTTCCCGATGAGAGAAAGGGGAATGAAGATGGACCGGATTTCCTGGACGATACTCATGAGCTGCGTCCTCTGGTCGTGGGGCTGCACGCAGCAGAGACCCAATTCCTTTCGTCTGACCCAGCAGCTCGAGAGTTTTGCAGTGGCACGTGAGATCAACACCAAGGTCGATCTGCTGTATGTCGTCGACAACTCAGCAAGCATGGACGTCTCGCAGGATAGGTTGCGACGAGGGTTCGCATCTTTCGCGGAGAAGTACCTGAGGCCGAATTGGGACATTCGAGTCGCCGTGATCACGACGGACAGCTATATGGCGCACCCGGCTTTTCGCGATTATTTGAAGACGGCCATCGACGGGACCACGAATTGGACTTCGCCCTATGTGCTGTCGCGCTTGAGTACCTTCGTGAATCCGCCGTGGGATCCGAATCTGGTCAACCTCGAATCCGGAGAATTTAAGCGAGGTATTACCTGGGGCGCGCAAGTGCCCGCGTGGGGCCCCAATTACGCGCGACTTCTGCCCGGAGTTCACGACGGCCCGATCGCGGCTTTGTGCACTGAACAGCATCCGTATTTCTTTCACGGAACCGCCCAATGCCGAATTCGAGACGATCAGACCCGGTACACGGGGCCGTTGGGGTGCCTGAATCCAGGCGTGGGAGAGTCCGCGATCACACAGTGCGTGAATACTGTCGAAAACGATACGGTTCATTCGGGCAAGCCGATCCTTTCCACGCAGGGTTCGTCGCGGACCCTCGTTCCAGACTTCATGATCAACGCGAGCGTGGGAACGTCGGGAGCCGGGTCTGAGCGGGGACTTCAGTCACTTTTACAGTTCCTCACGGACAACGAGAGATCAAATACGGCCTTTTTCCGCCCGGGATCGCAACGCGTTCTGATCTTCCTGACGGACGAGGATGATCAGAGCCTGCGGATTCCGAGCACGCTCCCGAAGGGGTTCTCTCCATATACGGGTTTCTCCTCGAACTGCCCGGTCAAGAATGTTGATGGCTACACCTATAAGCTCTCGACTTGCCCCGATTCCGAAGATTTGATCTCGGTCGAGGGAGTGAAGGCCGAACTTGAAGGGTTTTTCACGAAACTCGATCGTTTCATGGAAAAAAAGTCGAATTACCTCGTGATTCCGATCGTTCCCCTGACGGGAACGGCTCTTCAGGAATTGCAAGCGATGCGGGCACCCGGAGACAAAGCGGCGGGGAACGCCGGTGATGTCGCGGTCGATCGCGGTGATCGGTATCTTGAGCTGGCCGATCTCGTCGGCAATGGCTCATTCGCCTTGAATGTCGCCGAAGACGACTATGGGTCTATTCTCGATCAGGTTGGACGAGCGATCGTTCAACGCAAGAGCGAATTCGCGCTCTCCCGCGAGCCGACCAGCACCGAAGACATGATCGTGACGATCATTCATGCGGACACAACCCGCACGATCGTCCCCTCGGAGAGCTATTCGATTTCCGGGAACACGCTTTACATCAATGACATGGATTTTGTTCTCAGCCTGTCATCAACGGACCAGATCATGGTCAATTACCAACCGAAAACGGTTTACTGAAAAGGAAGGAAGCTCAATGGGCAACTTTTTTGAATTCGTCAGGACGAACTGGTGGCACGTATCGCCGATCATCGCCGCGGGAGCCTTCGCGGCCGTGATCATCATCGAACGATCGAGAGCATTGCTGAAGTACTATCCGATGCAAAATTCGGAAGTCTTCTTCTCCCGGGTAAGTGATCTCGTGCTTACCGGCAAGATCGCCGAAGCGGTTGCGATCTGTGATCGATTCGAGGGAAAACCGGCTGCCGAGGTGACGAAGCAGGCGCTCCTTCGCGCACATCAGCCCGAGAACCTGATTGAGAGCGGCCTTGGAATCGTTGTGGGAAAAGCCACGGAGGCGATCCAGGGGCGGACATCATTTCTTGCCACGATCGCGAACGTCGCGACTTTGCTTGGGTTGTTCGGGACCATCGCGGGGTTGATCCATTCTTTCGGAGCCGTCGGGTACGCTGATCCGCAGCAGAAGTCCGCGCTTCTTGCAGCCGGAATTTCGACCGCGATGAATGCGACGATGATGGGGCTCGGAGTCGCGATTCCGAGCATGGTGGCGTTCAGCTTCCTGATTAATCGAAGCAACAAGATCGTTGCTGAGGTCGATCGTGCTGCGATGAGAGCGCTCGATCTGCTGAAACAGCGTTTCTATATTCTCGAGAACGAGACCGTGAGCGTTCTGGAGCGCGGCGTATGAGCACGATCGACGGATCGGGGGACCCGCTTGCCCGGTTAGGGAGCAGGTCCCCTCTGAGCCAGGATTTTGATCTGAATCTTGCGCCCATCATCGATTGTTTCGTGGTGCTGATCGCGTTCGTCATGATTTCAACCGCCTTTGCCTCGATCGGAATCCTCGAGGCGACGATGGCAGCCGGCGGGCGGACACCGACCGGAGCCGCAAGTGGAGATGTGCGGTTGAGGGTTGACTTGTCGGCAGACGGCGCGATCGGCATTGAGTTGAGCGGAAAGGAGTCGGGAGGGTTCATTGTTCCCGCGCTTCCTGGCGGACGGCGAGACGACGTTACGCTTTCGCGAAAGCTGGGTGAGGTCAAAAAGAATTGGCCGGGACTTAAGCAGGCCCGCTTAGTCGCTGAGAACACGGTTGCCTACAAAGACGTTGTCAGCTCGATCGAGGTGATCCGCAGAACCGTTCCCGGTGTCGCGCTGGATGGCTTTTAAGGAATAGGAGACCCTATGCGCAAGTCCTTCGTAAAAAGACCGTTACTGAATACGCAAATGACTCTGCAGATTACGTCGATGGCTGACATCTTCATGATCATTCTCGTGTTCCTTCTCAAAACTTACGGAAGCGGCGCGATCGATGTTACCCCGTCTCCGGGACTCATCATTCCGCGCGCATTGACGGGATCGGCGCCGGTGGAGGGTTTGAAACTGGAAATCGGTGAAAAGACCGTTCGTATCGATGGTGAGATCGCGATTGCCGGGATCCGGGATTACAAGTTCAAGTCCGACGATCTGAGCGCGAATGGAGCGTCGAAAGCGCTGGTCTCGTCTCTTCAACGCAAGAAGCAGGAAAAGTCTGGTTCTCAGGTGATCGTCGTCGCTGACCAGCGGGCACCCTATTCCACGATTAAGGCGGTCCTGGCATCGGCGGCGGTGACCGGTTACACGGATTTCAAGCTCGCAGTCGTTAACCCGAACTAGCCCAAGGAAAGGTATCCCTTGCTCAAATATCATTGGATCATAGTGTTTACCGTTAGCGGCATGCTGATGACCTGTTTGCCCACGGGCGCCGCGTCGGCTCCGAAAAGGACTGTAGAAACGGACGATACTGACCCGAAGTTCTCGGCGATCGAGGTTCACGAAAGGCGGGTGGATCAGGCCGCGCTTGACTCCCAGATCAACGCCATTCAGAAGCTTCAGCGGCTGCTTCGTAAACATCGTTCGACGGACCGTGAACCGCTGTTGCTTTTCAGGTTAGGTGAAGCTCAGCGGCAGGCGGGGTCGATGGATTTCAGGATCGCCTTTGGCGTCGCCAAAAAGCGAAAAGAGGCGAAACGAGGGAAGGGAACTTATCGAAAGCATTACGCCGATTCAAGTCGGACCCTGACCGAGCTGATCCAGAGATTTCCGAGACATCCGGATATCCCCCGTGCTTACTATCTGCGCGCGAGGTCCAATGCGGAGTCCGGAAATGTCGAAGCAGCGAGCGCGGATTATCTCCACTTGGTACGTTCCTATCCGAAGTCAGACGATGTGATCCCGGCATATATGGCACTCGCCGAAATCGCGATGAACAAGAGCAATTGGCGGGGCGCTTCGGAATACCTCAAACCTCTTGAGCGTCATCCCGAGGATCCTCGGTACCCGCATGCGCTTTATCGTCAGGCGTGGTGTCAGTACAACCTGAAGGATGTGCCGAGGGCGTTGTCTTACATCGAGAAGAATATCCGGCATTATTCGGAGAGCAAGCAGTCCCGGTCGGATGAAGCACTTCGAGAAAACGCGGTTCACGATGCGGCCCTCTTTTTTATGGCGGGCTATGAGCAGAAGTTGGCCAATTTCGGCGTTACTGACGCTTATTCCTATCTGAGGCGGCTCGGCCCGGGAGAACTCTTCGGCAAAATCATGGTGCGCTACGCGAAACTGCTACGCGCCCATGGACATGCCGAGGAACTCGCGGAATGGAAAAACCTTCTGCTGCGCGAAGAAGGCAAGCGACCCGAGAGTTTTGAAGTCGTCGTGATTACCTACGAGGACCAGCTGAACAAGCGGCAGTATCCGGGCCTTGTTCAGACCGCCAAGGATCTGGTCGCCTATCGAAGTCGAAAAACGGCTCCTGAGGTCGTCGCCCGGGCGGAAAGACTCATCTTGGAAGCCGCACATCAGTTGCAAGTCCTGATTACTCGGAACAAGGACGCTGACGGCGTTGCCGTGCTGACGAAGGCTCTCGCCGGGGTCTACGATTCCTTCGTGCAAATCGTCGATGAGAAGGACCCCCGGATTCCGAAAGTTCATTACAACCTCGCCGAAAGCTATTTTGAGATCGGACAGTTCGAACAGGCTACCACCCACTACCGGTGGGTCGTGGAGCATGGTGCCTGGCGGGCGCCCAATCCGAAAGATCCGGTCAATGTTCAAGCCGCGAGCTTGCGCGCGATCGCGAGCCGCTACGAACTTCTGCGGAAGCGCAACCTCGTTCCCGGTGATCTGAAAGCCAAATCCATTAAGGAAGTTGACGCGAAGGAACTCGATAGCAAACTTTCGGAATGGATTGGCTGGATCGCGACCCATATCGAAAAGACCGGAAAAAGTGCCGAGGCCATCGATAGTTTCTACTTCGAGGCTAACCGCTGTATCTACGCGCACGGGGATCTGCGGGTAGCGTTGCAGCGGCTTCACGACTTCGCGCTGAGGTATCCTAAGTCAAAATATGCTTCCCCTTCCGCCACGCTCGTCGTTGATACGTATGTTGCGAGCGCCGAGTGGGAAAAACTCCACGAACTCGCGAGCGAATTCCTGGCGGTAAAGGAGTGGAAGGGTTCTCCGTTCGCCATTCGGCTGTACGAGCTTGCGTCAAACGCGAGATTCAAATCGCTTGAGTCCAGCTACAAGGCGGGAGAATATGCCTCGGCCATCGAAAAAGCGGAGCAGTTCCTTTCCGAATACCCGGAAAGTAAGCGGAAGGCCGATTGCCTGGCCATCGCGGGGCACGCGGCGCTTTCCGCGAAAGACCGTCCAAAGGCTCTGGGCTATTTCGGCCAGCTCATGCGCTCGGCTCCCGGAACCGAGGCTGCGGCTTCAGCATTACTGGCCGAGGGCTCGATTCATGAAGAACAGTTGAACTATGCCGCCGCCGGCAGGACCTATCGCCAGTACCTCTCACAAAAACCGGAGTTGGTTAAGATCGGCGGGGGACCGCGCAAAGCGCTTCGGCGGAAGGTCGTCACCTTTGCCTGGATGTCGGGTGATCAGGGCCAGCTTCGGTCGGTTTTGAACGATCAAAACGTCTGCGCCGATGATCTTTCAATGGAATGCGAGCGTTATCGGACCTTGGATCTATTCCAGAGGGCTTCGAAAGGACCGGAGTTCACGGCGAAGGCTTTCGCCCGCGCTCGAAGAGGACCGGTTGAGCTGCGCGCGATTTGGGCCGCCCTGGCGCTGGAAGGGGCCCGGCATCTCGCGTTCAGGGATCGACACGTCGCGATCCGGATTCTCACCCGCCATCTTCAGGATCTCGATGCGCTGACGAGAACCCAGATCCTTCCATCAGTAATCGTGAGCATTCCTCGGGCGATTGCGCTCAATCGTCAGAATATCAGGTCGGTTGCGCCGCTCCACGCGCGGGAGGCCTATATCGTGCGTCGGCTGGAAGCGCTCCGGGAAATCGAGAACGCCGCGATGGAAGCGGCCAAACTGCCCTGGATTCGAATCCGCGCCACGGTGACCAACGAGCTTGCCGATATTTACGCCGATTCGGCGCGAAGCCTGAACTCGCTTCGGGGGGCGAATCCGGCGATTGCCGAACCGTTCGCGAAAAAGGCCGATCTGTTGAGAGGTAAAGCCTTTCAGCTGGCTTCCGCGGGTGCGATCGAGGCGGAGGCGTTCGACGCGATTGCCCAGCCGTATCTGCACGCCGATCCCAAGAGATTGGCGACTCTCCTGCCAAAGACTCCGATTCCCCCTCCTGAACCGCTCGATCCGAGCCGTCTCGATTCCGTCAACCCCGATGGGGAATGGTCCGCCAAGGAGACGGATTGTGATGACCTGGCGAAATGCGTGCAAGCGGGGTGGTACCGTTCCGCGCGGCAGAAACGCTGGGCCGAAGCGACCTATCTTCTTCAGTACGCCAGGGAGAAGAAAGTTCTCCAGCCCGGGACCCTTGGCTTGCTCCGCGCGTACACCCTGGCGGGACTCGGCGCTCAGGCCGAAGCCTTGGCCGAGTTGGCAAGTATCCGTGACGAAATGAGCGACCGGACTCGCAAGAACGTTAACCGGCTGCTGCTCGGACATTACCAGAGCAGCCTGGCACGGGAGCGAGCCGACAAGCTCATCGAGGAATTACGCAAAGACGGGGAGTCCGTCGCGAATGTCGGCTGGCCAAACGGATCAGCCACCGAATCGGCCACCCGAGGGGCCACACGAGGAGCCACAGGAGGAGCCACATGAGGAGCCACATGAGGAGCCACATGAGGAGAAGGATGAACGACATGAAATCCACATTCCTTATAGTCCTCATTTTAATGGAGCTTCTGGTCACGACGACAGCCTTCGGAGTTCCGCGGAGAAGCAAAGTGATCGAATTTGACGACGAGCTTGTGGAGGGAATCAATGGACGCCCGCTCGATCACCTCACTGAAATCGCTGAAAAGGAGCGTCGCCGGAACCGAGCTCACCTTTATCGAAGTCGGACGGGCTTCAGACAAGAAACAAAACAAACCCTTCGTGAAATGAGGTATTCGCCATGAATCCGAAAACCCAGAAATCGATTATCTTGACGATCTCCACTCGAAGCGGCATCCGACAGAAAATTTGGGCCGGCAATAAGCCGTTGTTGCTCGGACGTGGTCGCAATTGGAAGCTGGAGCGTTCTGAGGAGGGAGTTCGGCTTCGTCAGCTGACCGGAAATCGGGAATACCTTTTCAAGAAAGCGGAGCTCGAAGCTGGAGCCCGGCTCGATATTGAGGGTGCCTCAGTCGTGCTCCGAAATCGGCATTCCGTTCGTCCAGCCTATGTTTCCGGATCAAGCGGAACATCGGGAGCACTCCGCATCTATGAGCGATCACGGGGCTGGACGTTCAACTCGACCCGGCTGGGAGCGGCGTATGTTGGAAATATCGACGATATCCCGGTGTTTTCGTTAAAGTCAGCTGACGGAGGTTACCGGCTGACCGCCCTCGCGTCCGAATCGATCCGGCTGTGTACTTCCAGAGCCGTTCACGAATTGAAACCGCTCGAAACGATCGTGGTGAACTTCGAGGAGCTGCTTCATGTCACCGTCCGGGTCGGTGCCTACGACTGGAGTTTCAATTCTCCGGAAGAAGTTCCTCTCGCGGTTTCTGAAAAGAGCGATCCGGACTGGACGGAATTCAAGCGAAGCTTTCGTGCGGTCGGTTCTTTCGTAGCGGTCTTCCTGTTTGTCAGCATTCTTTGGCCACGGAGCGAAGTTCCGATGCCGGAGGAACCGATGCCCGTTCAGGATGTCGCGCTCAGTAATCCGATTCGGTTCAGGGTCGCCGCGGCCTCGAGCGGGGCCGGATCCCCCAAAAAGGCGCCGTCAGCAAAACAGCCCACGGCCGTCGCGTCCGCGTTTGAAGGCGATAAACTTCAGAACGCGATGAAAGGACTCTTTCGCGGCGGGATGACGCAGCTCCTCGCCAAATCGGAGTACGGCCCCGGCGTCGATAAATCCGCGAGCGCGCGCAGGCTTTTCAATTCGAGTTCGCCGGCAATTCACTCGGTCGCGCCGATCACCGGCCCCGGTACGGGGCGCGGCACGCATATCGGAGCCCTCGGCGGTGGCGGTCAGGGTGACGGCAAAGGCGTGGGCTACGGTCGTGGAGAGCACGTGGGCATTCAAGGACAGGGCCGTTCACTGGTCGCGATGGATACCACGGGGTCTTCGGTCGAGGAGGGTCTGACGAAGGATGAGGTCGGCAAGGTGATCCACCGCCATCTGAATGAAATTCGCTACTGTTACGAATCCTCGATCATCCATGATCCCGACCTCGAGGGAAAGCTGGTTCTCGGCTTCACGATCAATGGCTCCGGCCGCGTGAAAACGGCGGCTGTTCGTAATTCGACTGTAACCGGCTCGAATCTCGATGATTGCATCGTGAGACGGCTTGTAGCCTGGAGATTTCCGCAGACGAAGGGCGGGATCGACGTCGGCGTAACATATCCGTTCATCTTCAAAACTTTGGGAGGCTGATTTGAGAACTATCAATCTGTGTTTCTTTGCGCTCTTCGCCCTGACGCTCCTCGCGACGGTCTCTCCGGCGGCCGCTGGCTCCAAGTCCGATGACAACGAACGCGTGCAGGTCGATGCCATCAAGGAGAAGTATTGGGCCCGAGGTGATGATTCGGAGTTGGGGGTCGTCCAAAACCGGCTTTACACGAAAGTCGGCAAAGTCGAGGCGGGGGGCTACTTCGGGTTGATCGGCTCCGATCCCTTTCTGAGCGTTCAAAGTACCGGAGGCTCTCTCGGATATCACTTCTCGGAGTTCCTGGGCGTTCGGGTCTTTGGCTGGAAGGCACGCGTCGCGCCCTCACAGGCTTTGCTGACGTTCGAAGCCACCCGCGGCGCGACCGCGAATACGAATGAGCCCCGCTCCTTTCTCGGCGGCGAGGCCTCCGCGAGCATCATGTACGGGAAGCTTAGCCTGCTCGGCAAGAAGATCCTCTACTACGATTTCCATCTTCTCGGGGGAGGTGGTGCGACCAACACGGAAACGGGGACCTACTTCACTCCTTTCTTCGGCCTGGGGCAGCAGATCTATCTTTCGAAATCCGTGTCGTTCGTCATCGATTATCGGCTCATGGCTTACCACGAGAACATTGTGGAAAAAGTCATTCCGACAAAGCTCGGACAAATCGTCGATGAACGGACGAACTGGACTAATGCCCTCACGCTGGGAGTGTCAGTTCTTTTCGGTGGAGGCGAGCAATGAAGCGACGGTGGTTTGGCGCACTGCTGATTTGCCTTTGGACGGTGCCGGCTTTCGCCGGAGGCGGGCTCTCCGTCGGCAATCCGTGTGAGCGGACCGAACGTTGGAACTTTGATGCTTCCATTCCGTCAGATGTTCAGAAGGAATTCAACTCCTTTTTGGCCGGTCGCGCCTCAGCCGCGCGCAGTCTGGCCGAAGCCATCGCGTACCGGCGCGATACTCCGCCTGGCGATCTCAGAAGCTTTTCGGAATATTGGATCGCGAGGACGCTCCTGGCCGCGGGCTTGAATCATTCCGCGCAGGCGGGCTTTGCTGCGTTGCTGACGGCGAGAGCGAGGCGCTTCGATTCGGTCGGCGTGTCGATGGCGGCTCTGGGGTGTCTCAATCGGCTCGTCTCTCGCTATCCCGCGATGGAACTTCCGGATGAGCTGGCCGCGGTTCTGTCGGATCACCTCGCGTCCGCCGAAAGCGAAAGCGGGCGTCGCCTGCTTCGGAATGTCGCAACGCTGCTCCTGAAACAGCAGATTCAGCAGGAAAAACCAAGAGACGTCATCCATCGGACCGTGGCGTTGCTCCGGGGTGGAGGGGCTTACGAGAGCTTCGCGCTTGGACTTTGGGCGGCGCTCAACGGCGATCACCAGGGAACGGCGGGCGAAATGGAACGGTTTATCTCGGCGCAATCCTCTCTCGTGTCAAAGCAGCGTCCGCTTGAAAGGCATTTGGATCAGGCGCATTTGCTCGCGGGCAGGGCTCATTTCGCGCTCCGCAAGTATGATTCAGCCGCGCGCCATTTTAAATTGGTGCGCAAGAACTCGAATGAACTCCCGGCGGCGCTCTCGGAACTCGCGTGGAGCTCCCTCGCCTCGCGCTCGTATGAAGCCGCGATTGGCGCGACCCTAAACCTTCAGGCCGGGGGAATGCGCCGGGTTTTCGCGCCCGAAAGTCTCATGGTCCTTTCGATTGCCATGAATGAACTTTGTCAATTTCCGGAAGCCCTGCGCGCTTTGCAGCAATTCCACAGAGGCTATGAGCCGTCCTACCGCTGGCTTTCGGACTGGACTAAAAAGAAACGCTTCGAGGAGCTGTATCCGCTCGCCGTCGGTTTTTTGAAAAGGAAGAAGCTTTTGGTCCCGGATCGCGTCGCCAGCGAATGGGTGCGTTCGCCGTATTTCATCGCCTCGCAGGAACAGCTCAATCTCCTGAGTGAAGAGAATGCCGGAATACCACGACTCAGCCGATCGGCATCGCTCGAACAGAAACGAATGGGAAACAGGCTCAGGACCGTTGCTGCCCGGCTGCTTCCCCGTATCAAAAAAGAACGCGCCCGCGGCTTATCGGACGGGCTTCGCGCGGAACTCAGCAGGTTCGTGACCGATGTGATTCATTATCGCCGGTTCCGGTCCGCGAGTCCGGTCTGGCGCACGCTCGTGGCCAATCAGGAAGCCTTTTCAGCGGAGACGAGGCGCGAAGCGCGGGCAAGGATTGAGAAGGACCTCGTCGCCCGAAATCGATGGATGTTGGGAATACTCGACGAAGTGGCTGAAAACATCAAAATGGTCGAAGTCGAGATTTTCGACGGTGCAAGTCAGGACATCGTCTGGCAGAATGCGCATCCCGATTACAAGCAGCTCGTTAAAAACCTTTCGCAGGAGCGCAAGGAACCCGCGGGCAAGGTCTGGAATTGGGGGCGCGCGCCGATTACTTCCGAGGTTTGGACTGAAGTTTGGGAAGACGAACTCGGATCCTACAAGTCGAGCCTGTTTGACAATTGTTCGAATAAGAAAAAGTATCTGGTGATAAAAAAGGAAGGCGTCTCGCGAAGCAGAAAAATGAGGAGTTAGGTGGGCGGGCTGCTTTGGAATTCGCTTTGTAAAGGCAATGCTTGATGTAGAATTTTTGTGAATGCGTTTTTCGTTGTACTCTCCGCCGTATCCCCCCGGTCTCAAGATCAACGCGATGCTGATTTCCGTATCCCTCATTGCGTTGACCGTAATTTTGGGCGTTCGAGCCTATTCGGTCGCGCGGGTACACCTCGTTGAAAGCAAGGCGTTGGTTGAGCGGGACGTGCCGCTTCAGGATCTCTTGTTCGCGCTTGACTCGGCGTTGAATGCAAAGCAGCTTGCCGAGAAGAAGTGGGCGATCACGCGAGATCCGGTCTATGCGAAGCTGATCGCCAAATATCGGGACACGATCCTCAAGGAGGCGAAGGCGATCAATCTCCTGCGACCGGGCTTGATCCCGGCCGTGAGGGCGAAAACCTCCGTCTTCGAGTTGCGCGAAACAGTGAAGCACGCGCAGGAAGTCTTAAGTCAGGAGCGTGAAACAAACGTGAGGCACGCAAGCGATGCCGCGGCGGGGCTCCTTCGGCTGATCCTTGTCGCTGTCGTTCTTTCAATCGTCATCACGGCATGGATGATGGTTCTTTTCTATCACGGTCTGATCAGGCCGCTTCGTCACCTCCGTGATGCGACCACGCGAATCCGGGAAGGCGACCTTTCCTGTCGCATGAGGGCGGAAGGCCTGACGGAGCTTCGCGAGATCGCCCAGGATTTCAATTCGATGGCCGCGCGTCTCGAATCCCTTGATCAAGCGAAGAACGAATTTCTGGCCACGATCTCGCACGAGATCCGGAACCCGATGGCCGCCTTGAAGGAAGGTCTTAGCTTGCTCTCTTCGGAGGAGAGGAAGCTTTCAATTGAGTCGCAGAAGAAGTGCCTTTCAGCTTGTCTGATCGCCTCGAAAAGGCTTGAGTTCATGATCAACAATCTTTTGAATCTTTCGAAGACGGGTTCAGGAATTTTCGAGGCCGATTTCTCGAATCGAAATCTTTCCTCCGCGATTCAGACGGCGGTCGATGAAGTCAGACCTCTCGCGGAGAAGAAAACGATCGCACTGCGGTTGGTCGCGCCGGAAACCGTCCTCGCGTTCTTTCACTGGGACGGAGTCGTTCAGGCATTCGTCAATCTGCTCCTGAACGCGATCAAGTACGGGCTTGAGGGATCTTTGATTGAGGTTTCGGTGGGGGTTTCGGACTGGCCGAGTGCCGGCGTTCAGGTGGATGTTACAAATTCCGGAGTCGATATCGCCAAGGACGAGTTAAGCAAAATTTTTGACCGCTTCTATCGCGGCGCCAATTCAGTAAAGCAGCAGGGGATGGGCATCGGTCTGCACGTGGTAAAGAAGGTCGTCGAAGCTCATCGGGGAGATGTGAACGTGAGTTCAGAATCCGGCAAAACGAGATTTCGTGTCCGTCTTCCCGTGAAGATAGTTCAACAAAGGTCGATCGTAGTATCAGAGGTTCAGTTATGAAGCCGAGCATTTGGGTCCTTGTTTCTCTCATCGCGTTCGCATATTTGGCGGGCTGCGCGACTCTGCCGCCGCCACCTCCGCTTCCGCCCAAGCCTCCGGAGGAGCCGGTTGCCCGGAGCGCTCCACCTGCTCTTCCAAAACCCGTACTGGTTCCCGCTCACGGAGCAAATCAAAGAGCGAAAGCGTTTCTTTCCGTCGAACGCGCGCTCAGGAGGGCGAAAGGAAAGAGAGTCGTGCTCAGTCGAAAGCTGCTGGCCGAGATCCTCAGGGCTGAACAGCTTTACGAAGCAAAATGCGCGCGGCTCAATGGACAGCTCGAAGCGTTGAAGAATATCGATACCGAGGAATCCAAGAGAACGGTTCAATGACCGAGAAGAGCGCTCCCGATCATATTCTGATTATCGATGATGACGAACAGGTCAGTGATGTCATCAGCCTGCTTCTCGAAAACGAGGGTTTTGCCATTCACGCGTGTACGACGCCTGCCGCCGCTTTGGCCGCGCTCTCGCGGCAGGAGTTCATGGCGGTGTTGCTGGACATCCGATTGGGGGAGTTTGACGGGGTGGACTTGCTGCGCAGGATCCGGGAAATCGACCATGAGATTCCGATATTCATGATTACGGCGCATGGTGAGTTGGATTCAGCCGTCAAGGCCTTTACCTTCGGCGCGACTGGCTATCTGCGAAAGCCTTTTCAGGGTGGTGAACTCAGGTCGCAGCTCGTCCATGCGGTCGAGAATTATCGGCTCAAGCAGGAGCTTCGGGCCATCAAGCAGCACACCAATGCCGAGGACATCAGAAGCATTTTTAAAACCCGCGATCCCGCGCTCGATCCTCTCCTGAAACAGATCGCGATCGCGGCAAGCGTGACCAGCAATGTTTTGATTCAAGGCGAGACCGGGACCGGAAAGGAGGTGGTTGCCCGGGCGCTTCATCAGTGCGGTCCGCGAGCCAAAGCGCCTTTTATCGCATTTAATTGCGCCGCAGTTCCCGATAACCTGATCGAGGCCGAGTTGTTCGGGTTCGTGCGCGGGGCGTTCACGGACGCCCGTGAAAACAAGCAGGGCCTGTTTGTTCGCGCGAACGAGGGGACTCTGTTCATTGACGAGATTGGAGACGCTTCGGCGAGCATTCAGGCGAAACTTCTTCGTGTGTTGCAGGAAAAGGAGGTTATCCCGCTCGGAGGCGTTCATCCGATTCCGGTGAATGTTCGCCTCGTCTCGGCCACTCATCGCAAGCTTGAAGACGAACTGGTGAAAGGTCGTTTTCGACAGGACCTTTTTTACCGTCTTCATGTCATTCCGCTGATGATCCCCCCGCTCAGGGATAGGCGCAGGGATATCCTGTTTCTGGCTTCTCTCTTCGGGAGGCGCTACGCTGAGCAGTTGAAGATCCGCTTCGACGGATTCTCGCCGTCAGCACAGGAAGCGCTTGTCCATCATTCGTGGCCCGGAAATGTCCGAGAGCTCCAAAATCGCATCGAGCGCGCTTTGGTTCTGGGGCACGGCGCCACCTTGACCGCGGGCGATCTGTTTTCGCCTGAAGTGGAAGCGGAATCGGCCCCTCCCGAGGCCATGCGTGACGCCGAAACGACGGACCCCGCGGAACCGTTGCCTAGTTTCGGGGAGGCAAAAAGCCAGTTCGAGCGCGGGTATCTGGAAAGAGTTTTGGAAGCGGCGAGAGGGAACATCGCTGAAGCAGCGAGGTTGGCCTCGAAGTCGCGAACCGAAGTTTACGGACTGATCCGAAAACATCGGATCAATCCAGACAGATTCAGGAAAGCGGGACCTTTCGAAGGCTAAGGCGGGAACGTGCTTTGCAGACCTATCTGACGACGGACTGCCATGTCTTTCTCGACGATCTTCATTATCATTGCTCTTTCCATCGGGTCAGCCGTTTTCCTGGCCGGGCCCCGTTTTGCGACGAATCTCGCGCAGGTCGCCGATGGGGCCAGAGATTCCTGCATATTCGTTGAGAATGGTTTCGGCCCCTCGGGCACGGTGTCGATCCGGGCGGAAGTCGTCGTGAACGGCCTCGAGGTGCCCTGGGCGCTCGCGTTCCTCCCGAGTGGCGACTGGCTCGTGACGGAGCGGCCGGGCCGTGTGCGCCTGATCCGGAACGGCGTGCTACAAGGTGCCCCCGTCCTTGAGCTCGCGCTCGAAGAGATCGGAGAAGGCGGTCTTCTCGGATTGGCGATTCATCCGCGTTTCGCGGAGAATTCATTTTTTTACGTTTACCACACGATTGCAAATAGCGGAGGCGATGCGATCAATCGCGTCAGCCGCTATCGCCTTTCGATGAATCATCGAGCCGCGACATTGGATCGCGTGGTTCTGGACGGGATTCCGGCTTCTCCCGTTCACGACGGAGGACGTCTCCGGTTTGGCCCGGACGGAATGCTGTACGTCAGCACCGGAGATGCCGGCGTACCTAACCGGGCACAGAGCAGCGAGAGCCTCTCCGGGAAGATCCTGCGCATCACGCCAGAGGGAGGTGTTCCGAGCGACAATCCGATGCCCGGAAGCCCCGTATATATTTCCGGGATCCGGAATTCGCAGGCGTTTGACTGGTTGGATCGATCGACTTTGATTGTGGCAGATCACGGCCCTTCGGGGGATCTCGGGCAAACGGGACGTGACGAAGTGAATTTCGCGATGGCCGGGAACAACCTGGGCTGGCCGACGGTGACGGGCTGTCAGACCAGTGCCGGAAAGGTGCGACCCGCGATTTCGTGGAAATCGGCAGTGCCTCCAGGGGGAGGGGCCATGTATCGCGGCGATAAGATTCCCGAGTGGCGTGGCAATTTCATTATGGGCACGCTTGGCTCCACACACCTTCACCGCCTTGTGATTCGATCCGGATCACTCGGGTTTTCGTCCCACGAGGTCTATCTTTCCGGGGAGCGTCCGTCCGGATACGGACGCCTCAGGGACGTGCAGCAGGGTCCCGATGGTTACCTCTACGTTACCACGAGCAATTGCGACTCGAGAGCGGATTGTCCTCCCGAAAAAGACGTCATCATCAGAATTTCGAAACAGTAGGATCGTTCAGCTACGCTTCGAAAACGAAATTTTCGCGGCCCAGACGAAGTCGCGGCCCGAATCTGACGTCATCGGGAGCGCGTTTTCCGGCAGTGATGACCATCACAATCACGGCGTCCCGCGGCAGCTTGAGCATACGTTTTATTCTTGTGGGGTCAAACCCATCCAGGGCGCAGGTGTCGTAGCCGTGAGCGCGAAGAGCCAACATGAAATTCTGGCAAGCGAGACTGGTCGATTTGATTGCCCAAGCCCGCATCTCAGATCGGTTTTTCGGGGTGTGTGACATGGGTCTGAAAACCCGAATGGCCCAAAAAAGAAACTCTCGAAGGTATCCGAGGATGCTCAAAGGGCCGAGCGTGTAAGAGATGGGGACGATCTTGTGATAGTAAATATCAAAAGGTTTCGGGAGGTCGAGCTGGGCCTCTTCCATCTGCTGAATGATCAGTTTTGCGTACTTACGCCAAAGGCCGGTCCTACCGACGCAGACCACGAATTCAGCCGCGGTATTCGCTGCCTCCTGACGCATGCAGAGGTCCCGCATCTCTTCGCGATTTTTATCAGACTTCACCCAGTAAAACTGCCAGGGCTGCAGATTTGAGACGCTGGGGGCGAGAATGGCCATGTCGAAACAGTCCTGCATGACATCGCTCGGGATACGTTCGGGCAAAAATGAACGAACGCTGCGGCGCTCATTCACGAGCTGGCGAAAAGACATATCGGCGGTGGCGGGGGGCGGGGTGAGGGTGTTTTGGGTTTCCATGACAGAAAGAATAAATGACCTTCTGCAGAGTTCAAGAGGAATTTTCCGCGGTGGAACTTCAGGATTCCCTGGTGGTTCGCAAAGCCTGAAGCATGAGCAATAAGAACGCACTGTAAAGAAGCGAGGTGATGAATAACTCGGGCCTTGGCCAGATGCGATAAAGTTCCAGAATTCCCCAGCGTTTTGGCCAGACCGCCGCTAAAAGGCAATCGTAATAGATGCCGATATTTTCATGAATGTCGGCGCAAACCGCTGCGTGCCCTTCGATGACCTTCGCGATCATAGGTCTGTTGGTCAGGATAGCGAATTGGGGGAAGCTCGCGGCTACGATGAGCGTACCGGCAATCCAAAACCGTCCGGCGTTCTGGCCCAGCCTCGCAAGCCCCGCCTGAAATTCATCCGCATAGGTAAAGAGCAGAAGAAAAGCACTGACTGGCAACCAGGGAAGGAGAAGCCGCGGGCCCCAGGCCGCCCAGCCGAATGGCGACCACCAGCGCGCGAAACCGAACGATAGCAGGGCGAGCAGAGCGCCGATTCCGGCCAGAACGATGCCGTTTTTCAAGCAATTCCGGAAATTCCGGGAATTTCGGCGAATCAGCCAGAGAGTGACAGGAAACAGGAGAAAAAAAGACGGCCAAAAGAAGGCGACGCCTCCGCTCGGCGAGAACCAAAGTCCGAAGAATAGGCTGACTTGAAGAGACAGGGTGGGGACAATGAAAGCCGGATCGAGATAGAGCAAGTTATAGGGTTTTCCGAAGCGAAAGTAGTTGAAACCGACGATAGCCGCGATCGCGAGAACCGAACTCAGCGTCGCGCAAAGGAGGAGCAGGCCTTTTTCCCGCATCGAATGCTTTCCAACCCAGAGCCCCAGACCCACGATTACCCATAAAAAGGGGAGAGCTGTTTCTTTCGTCAGGGCCGAAACGAATAGAAGCAGAGAAGAAAGCAGTATCTTTTTACCCGCGGGAAACGGCACGACGAGAACGAACGCCAAAGCCAGGATAAAGAAGGCCGAGCCCATTTCGGCAAACGAGGAGTTCGCATACCAGAGGTCATAACCGCTCAAGAGAACGAAAAGTCCTAAAATCGCGACCGAACGGCTGCGCACGCGTAAGCCACGGTACATCAGATAGAGTGAAAGAAAGAACCCGGAAAAGCTTAAATAAGCGAGGACGTGCATCACGGCCGACTTGCTCAAGCCGAGCGCGGTGAGAAGAAAAGCCGGCAAGAACTGAAAAAGCCCGAACTGGCCCGCTTCGGAGCAATTGGACCATTGGCCTTCGCGTACGCAGGCCAAAGCCCCCTGTACATTGTCGAGCATGACGTGGGTATCGCCTTCGAGACCTCGCCGGGCGATCAAATGAATGGTCAGGCCCAGGAGGAACAGGCCAAAGAAGCGGTGGAGAGGTTTTCTCAACATTTCGCGATTATACAGCAGAAAGGCTGGAAATGGTTCTCTTTTGCTTTTATGGTTCTGGAATGGAGATTCCTTTCGAGCTGAAATCGTTGGAGCACGCGGTCCGATACCAAGGCTGGGTCAGTCGAACCGTCGCGCCGTTCCTCGGCGCGAGAATTATGGAGATCGGAGCGGGAATCGGCAATCTTTCGCGACATCTCCCGATTCGGGAACGGTTGATCCTGACTGAGCTTGATCCCGAGCTCCTCAAAATCCTTGAAAATCGCTACGCCCAGCTGCACTCCGAGAATTCGAAATTCACGATTTCGCGGCTCGACCTGTTGAACGATGACCTCGAGCCGTATCGTACCGAAAACCTGGATACGATCGTTTCCTTTAACGTCCTCGAACACCTTGAAGACGATCGGGCGGCGATTCGACGGCTATGTGATCTCTTGCGCGGAAGTAAGACAAGCGGTCCGAAGAGATTGATATCTTTTGTTCCAGCGCATCAGTGGGCCTACGGTTCGATGGATAAGGCTTTCGGTCATTATCGACGTTATTCGGCCGCTTCTATTTCAAATTTATTCCGGGAAGTCGCGCCCGAAGCTCGCGCGAATGTCCGATATTTCAATGCCTTCGGCCTGGGTGGTTGGCTCGTAAACGGACGGGTCCTCAAGAGGTCTTCGATCGGAATGGATGCGATTCGCGGGTTCGAAACGCTTTGCCCGTTTTTGAGCCCGATCGATGATTTCTGTCATGAGAAACTTAAACTGCCTTTCGGCCAATCGCTCCTGGCTGTTCTGGAATGGGAATAGCGAAATGAAGAAATTGTCGATAGTAGTGCCCGTTTACAACGAAGAACGTCAGCTCGGGGAAGTCATTCAGGTTCTCATGAATTCGCCCTGTCCGATTGACCGCGAATGGATTTTCGTGGACGACAAGTCACGGGACGGAAGCCTGGCGATACTGGAGTCTCTCGCTTCCCGCTATGGCTTCAAGGTGATTGCGCAACCCACGAACCAGGGCAAGGGAGCCGCAGTCATTCGCGGTTTCGAAGCCGCGACGGGAGACTTCATCATGATTCAGGACGCTGATTCGGAATACGATCCGAATGATGTCCCGCTTCTTCTCCAGCCCCTGTTGGATGGAAGAGCCGACGTGGTCTATGGAAGCCGCTTTAAAAAGAGCGGATGGCAGGTGCACCGCACCTATCACTATTTCATCAATCGGTTTTTGACCGTGTTGAGCAATCTTTTTTCCGGCCTCTATTTGACGGACATGGAGACCTGCTACAAAATCTTCCGTTCCGACCTGCTCAAGGCGATGCGCCTCAAATCCAGGCGTTTTGGAATTGAGGTCGAATTGACGGCTTACGTCGCAAAAATTCGCGCTCGGGTATTCGAACTCCCCATCTCTTACTTCCCTCGTACCGTTCTTCAGGGAAAAAAGATCAGCTGGAAGGACGGCGCCGCCGCCTTGTTTCACCTGGTCCGGTTTAATATGTTTACTTCGCTTGAAAAGGCCTTCAGCGGTTTGCCTGATCGTTATCGGCCATGAGTAATTCACGTGGGCCCGGTGCCGCACTCCGCCATTAGCTGAATTCTTCAGAAGACGGCATTGCGAGCGATGTGTTACTCCTATCTTTATGAATGACGAGTCTTCCCTTGAACAGTTCTGGAATCCGACCGAACCAAACGAGTCCGAGGGTTCTTATCGAAAACTATTGGCTGCGGCTGAAAACGTACCTGCACCAGACCGATCGTATCTTGCCGATCTTTACAGTCGGATCGCAAGAGCTGAGGCCGCACAAGTGAAGTTGAAGGATGCCCACGCGTCCCTCAAAAAGGCCGAGCATCTTCTTCAGGAAGCGGGGGGCGCCCCACGTGTTTCAGCAACAATTCGCTGGCACCTCGAGACAGGACGACTTCACGTCCTGGAGAAAACACCGTCACAGGCCCGATCGCACCTCGTGATTGCATGGAAGTTGGCCACTGATTCGGGCGAGGATGACCTCGCGGTTCAGATCGCGCTGATGATGTCGGCCATTGAGCCTCAGAAGCAACAGCAAGATTGGATTGTTCGAGCGATCCGTTTGGCTGAGGATTCGCCCAATCAGCACGTGAAGCGCTGGCTCGGAAGTCTCTATTCGGCACTTGGCTGGAAACAATACGATTTGCGGCAATTCGAAACCGCGTTGAAGACCTTTGAAAAGGCTTTCGGTCATCTTCAGACTCATGGAACAAGGCGCGAAGTGTTTGTGGCAAAGTGGTCGATCGGCAAAGTCCTGAGAATCATGGGCCGTACAGAGCAGGCGCTTGATATTCAAAATGACTTGCTCACGGAACTCAGGACCGGGGGGGCCGGTGCGGCAGGGGGCGCCGGAGGTTCGAACGGCGGGCGGGTATTCGAAGAACTCGCGGAATGTCTTCATATTCTCAAGCGTACGGCTGAAGCTCAGCCCTATTTTGAATTGGCTTACCGGGAGCTTTCAAGTGATACGTGGGTGGTCGATAATCAGCCCGTTCTGCTAAAAAGGCTCAAGGACCTCGGAAAAGTAAAATAGACGGGCGGAAAATCACTCGAGCTGCTTCAGGCGCAATCGCTCGACCGGATCGTTTCCAATCTGTCGTCACCATCAGCGGCCGAAACGGCGCCGCTATAGGGCTTCGCCGTCTTCCTCGTTCCCGATTTTAGCGGCCGCCGTTCGGACTTTGTCTTCGTTAACCCGATGCTCCGCTTTTCTGAAGAGCTTCTGGAAGATGATGAGTCCGAGAGGGGAGACGATTGCCATTCCGCCGATCCAGAGCCAGACCATGTAGTGCAGGGGGTACGAGGCGGCGCCTTCCGGCGTGTAGGTCGCAACCAGCCAGCCGGAGAGCGGCCCGACGAAGAGTTTGGCCAAAAAGAAGGGGAGAGCGGAAAGGGCGATATAAGAACCTTCTTTGCCCTTTGGCGCGATTTCGGCCGTGAACTGCATTAAGCGCGGCGACCAGATCGCTTCGCCGATCGTGAAGATCATGACCATGACAACGAGACCCAACACGAGAGGCCGTTGAGCTTCGGGGGCCATGTTGAGCCAGCGGTTGAGCATGAGTTCCGAAAACCAGGTGCCCATGAGCGGCTCGAAAATCCGCTCGGGCATCGCGGCGATGAACACCGCGACCGAGGAGATCGAGGTCCCCACGACGAGCATGACGTAGGAGCGGGTTTTCTTGAAGATCGTCGCGAAAAGCGGCGTCAGGAAAACGATCATGACGGGGTTCAGAACACCGAAGATCGATCCCACTTTGATCTTCTCGCCGAGAACGCGGATTCCATATTTCGGGAAGGTGTAATGAAAATGATAAAAGGTGAAGCGGACGAAAATAAGCAGGCCGAGCATGAAAAGAAAAACCCAGAACGGCTTTTCGAAAAAGACTTCGCGGATGATCTTCCCTGAATCCCGAGCCCCTTTTTTTACCTCGGCCCAGGCGTTTTTGAGCGATCGCTTTGACTTTTCTTTTTTGGAGGGAAGTTTGACGCCCTCGGTTTCCGAATAGACGACCCCGTCCCTCATGAGCATGATGAAGACGAAATTCAGGAGCGTGCAGAAAAAACCGGCGAGAAAAACGGCCTGGTAAGTCGAGACCGAAAGTCCGAACCAGACGGTTGATCCTCCCTGGCTGTTGACGAGCGTTCTGACATGATCGAAAATCCAGGCCCCACCGGCCCAGCCCACGTTCATGAGAGTATAAAAGAGCCCGAAACCGAGGGCGGTGGTTTCTTTCGACGTAAATCTCTTGATGCCGACCGATAAGACGGGGCTCATCATCGCCATGCCGATTCCGAGCGGTAAAAAGGCGAACAGGGACAGAATATAAATGTTGGTCGAAAACGGCATCACGATACGGGCGAAAACCAGGAGTGTGATGCCGAGAAGCAAGGTCTTTTTGATGCCGATCGCGTCGGCGATCGAGCCGACAAACATCGTGGTCAGCGTGAGAACCATCGACCAAACGCCGACGTAAGAGCCGGCCGCGATGTCTCCCATGCCGACATCTTTTGAGAGGAATAGAACGAAGGCGAGATTCGCCGAACCGTAGGCCAGGTATTCCATGACCTTGGCGGCAAAGAGAAGCCAGAGCTCTCTCGGGGAGTCTTTCAGCCCGGTGGCATAGCTCCAAAACATATAGAGAAGCGCCAAGCCAAGCGCCGCGCCGCCGACATAAATAATGTAATCAACGAGTGACATGAATGATTCCCCTTATGGGGTCGAGAGAATAGCCAAAAGACTCGGCGTTGCAATCCTCAAATGCGATGGTTTCGCCTCAGCTGGTGTCTTTGCGGCTGCGAGAGAGGTCCCAAATGGCACCGGAGCATTGTTGCACTCAGGGGGCTGGTTCCAGCGGCCAAAAAAAGCTTCAGGAAATCAGCAGCTTCGATCCAGTTTTCACAAAACTTTTGGTTGGCACTGAATCTGCTCTGCGCGTTCTCCGTATCGTTTGATAAAAAAAAAGGGGGGGCAATGGTCGTAAAAAGACCGCTCATGCGGAAGTGTGTAGTCTTGTTGTTTTGTGTGTCGCTGATTGGCCCGGCTTTCATCGGTTTAACCGCAAAATCCGTACACGCCGGCAAGAAAGGCGATGTTGCCGAACAAATCGGTACTGATTTGCTGGCCGGGGGTGTTTCACTCGCGGCGGCCATGACGGGTAATATCCCGCTCGCGTTCGCGGCCGGATTTTTGACCAAGTACATCAGTACCTACGGCGTGAAGGGGATCAAAGCACTCATTGAATTCTTCAAAGGGTATCAGCCGCAGGATCTCGGCGAGATCAATCTTTACTACGTTTATCTCCTTCACGTTAAAAGGAACCTTTACCAAAGCATGATCACGATTCGAAAGTCCGTCGAAGCCGACGGTGGGCTTTCGAATCTCGAAGGTGAACTGAAGCGTGTTGAAGAAGTGCTGAAAGGCGAGTGCAATATCGAACAGGGCTGCACGCCCGTGGGTCTCGATGACAACTTGGTCAATTTCCAGTTTATCAACATCATTCTCGATGCCAAGCAGTCCGTCGACGTCAGCAGGTTTCTCAGCGTTTACGAGATCAAGAACACGTATCAATACTTGTTGTTGCTTTACCTCGATGTCATCGTCGTTGAGCAGAAACTCGTCGAAGCTCAATACAACATGATGGCGAGCCGGACGCTGAAGACCATCAAAATTCTTAAAGACAACAAATACATCTCGAATGCCGAAAAAGAATTCCAGACACAGCTTCTCATGAATATGGCCTTACGTTGGATGTACCTGGCGGATACCCGTCGGGTCGTCGTTGCGAGCGCGATGAGAGGTCCGGCTGACATTCTTCAAAAGGAGAACGACGAGCTCCAAAGGGAAATTGACGAATATCGAAAACACAACAAGCGAAGGAGTGGTCTCCAATGAATACCCATATCCGGTTTACTGCGTCCTTGACCTGCGCGATCGCGTGTTTGGTCGCGACGATGAGCGCCTCGCGAGCCGAGGACTACGATGACTACATGAAGCGGATTCAGAAAGACATGGAGAAGTCGGGCACCCAGATCGACGTATTTTCACAAAATCCGTTTCAGACAGGCACGGCGTTGAGCGGTTACTACCTGAACGAAAAGACGCTTCTACTCGAACGAGACGCCTTTTTTCAGATGAAGTCAAATGAGCTCAAGACTACCGAAGAGGTGGCTGATTTTCAGCATCGGATGAAGGTCCTTCGCGCTCACGGAAATAACATGCTTCTTCAGCTGATTCAGGCCGTCGACCAGCGCAACAAGGAAGGGTTCACCTCGATCGAGGGTCCGAAGCAGGCGGTTGAGTTAGAGAAGCTCGTGGAAGAATGTAATAAGGACGCCGCCTGTGTTGCAGATCGGCTTCAGAATCCCGAAACTTCGGTAAAGAATGTTATTGTCGATAATTTCGCTCTCGCCACACAGGTCTTCGGTCAGATTCCATACATGCATGTTCTGGAGATCAACTCCGTTTACCAGCTCGTCAACCTGATTTACCTCGAGGTCTTCTATTCGCAGAACTATCTTTCAGCGGTTGAATTCAAGATCTTCTATGACAAGCAGAAGAAAATCGAGAAAAGCATCGCTCGAAATCGTAACCTGAGCGAAACCGAGCGGCAGCTCCACACGAGCATGGTCGTGAATACGATCAATAAATGGAAAAAGCGGATACTTCAGAGAAAGTACGATCACAACGAGGAATTCAAAAGAAAGGCTTTTGAACTCCATGCCGAGAACAAGGCTCTGATTGCGAAATTGACGAAAATCCGCGGCACTCATCCCGAGCTGTTCGAGGGGTTGTACGATCGACATGAGAGTTGCTTGAGCTTCGTTGATTTCAGAAAGTGGCGATGGTGCAAGCACAGAAAGTCGCTTCTCAAGCGTATTGAAAAAATAGAGGCTGATGAATTCGAATTCCTGAACGAGAAAGAAGAAAAGCTTCCCGGCAAGTTCTGGGACGAAATCGGTGATTAAATGGACGGGTTTCGTGTGAAGCTATTTGGCCGGGTTCTTCTTGCCGCGTTCGTCACGACGGTCGGACTGGCGAGCGCGGGCGAAACGGAGAAGGCCTCCCGAGTTGAATTCTTTGTCTACCTGAACGGAGACAATGACCTGATTCAGGTAGACAAGGCCGGACGCGTCTTCAATCAAGCTGATCGGGAGTTTGAGCTCTGGAGCTCCATCGCCGAGCGGTCACCCAAGGGGACGGAATTTCACCTGTACTATGACGGAAACGCCGCTCTGGATGGGAATTTGTTTCGAGGCACCCTCATGCGGCGCTATCGGGATCAGGTTCTGCTGGAAGAGTCAATATTCAGCGAAACTGATAGCGCCGACCCGAAGTGGCTTGAAGAACTCCTGTCGAAGGGGTCTTCCTCGTCTCTCAAGATCCTCGTGCTCTGGGGTCACGGAAACGGCTGGCGAAGCGTACCCACATATGATTTTTCGGAGCCGGAAAAGGACTTCAGCTACGTTTCGCTCGCGGAGCGGCTGAAGCCCTACAAGCTGGATCTCGTTGTCTTTGATGCCTGCGCACTGGCCTATATGGAGGTCCTTACAGCCTATAAAGATGTAACGTCGGCAATGATCGCTACTCAGTTCCAAATGCCGGTTGAGGGAATTCGGTATCACGGGCTGCCCGCAACTCTTGAAAAGACACTGAGCGGGGTTGGCTCAGAGGCTCTGAATAAGCGGGAGCTGATCAGGGAGCTTTATCAGGTATTCAAGCGCGACACCGATCAGAGTCAGCGCGAATCCGGGTTGAGGGCGCCGATCGTCCTTTATGAGTTGGAGGCGCTCGAAGGATTTCGTCTCATGTTTAATGAGGCGGTTCATTTCTTTAGAGCTACCGTTACGGACTTGGATGCCTGGCGGTCAGTTGCGGAGAACTCTTATCCCAGAACTCGGGGAGCGGTGCTCGATCATACCGATGTAGCCGACGTAAGAGCCTTTGCCGCACGGCTTTCCAGGGATTTCGGTTTCGACACGCAAGCTCTTTTGACGAGCTATCGCGCACTCTCTTACCAAGGATACGGATCGATTCAGTTCTATTTGCCGGAGCTGCCGTATTCCGGTGCGGTTCCGGTTTCAGGTCACGGCTGGGAAACACTTCTTGAAAACTGGCGTTTGCCTAATCATAGGGGGGATTCATGACAAGGTATTTGGCGATTATTCTCATCCTGCAAGTGGCGCTTGCGCCGATTGCAGGACAAGCGAAGGTTGGCACCGTACCCGACCAGAGTAGGCGTGCGAACTATTTGCTCGAACTTGTTTTGGAGAGCGTTTCGGGACGCTATGAAGGGATTTTAAAGAAAATTCCTCGGGAGCTGGTCAATGGATTGAAAACTCAGCGAAAGGCACGGCTGGAGCAAGCAGTCGGAGAGAGACTCCAGGCGCTCAAAGAGGGAACGATGACCCCCAATGCGCTCAGGGAGGAAGTCGTTCGGCTGAATCAGGAAAACCTCAAAGCTCAGAAAGAGGAGCTGTTCTACCAGATCCATAACCTTCCCGCGGAGGCGATGGATGCGATCGCATCGAGGATCGAAAACCACCCGAGCTACGTCGACGGGCTGCAGGAATATCGAGCCGCATATACACGAACCGAAAAAGCCAATGCGTTGGCCAAAGCGGTTTCCCAAGACCTGGATCACCATTTCAGCATGATCGGAAAGCGCTCGAATTTCCTGACGAAAGAAGGGTGGGTGATGGATCTCGAGCGGTTGCGTGCTACCCATAAAGTGAAGCGAATTGATAAAGATGAATGGCTGACCATTATTGGGCTCGCGGCACTCGGAATCGCGACGGTGGGTTTGATGACGTGGGGTATTGCCGCCGGTGTGTATGGAGGGAAATACAACGCGAGAAAAACCGAGCTCGATAATCAGTATGAGAGCTTGAGGAGACAACTCGAACAGCATTACAACCAGTATTCGCGGCTCCTCTCGGACGAGGAAGCGCGGTACCTTCAGGACAACGGCTTCGTGAAGACCATCTGCGGAAGATACGAATTGCCCGATTCCATCATATGCAACCGTTACGACTACGCCCTTTTTCAAGGCACAAGATATTGCACGGTGGAATGCTTCAAAAGCCTCGCGGACGGACGCGAGACTTTCCATTCCGCACCGAGCTGCAGTGCTCCCTTTATTCCGGCTGATTGTTATGACCCTTCTGAATATGAGCAGGGCTACGAAGACGGGTACGGCCCCGGTTACGACGAGGGCGTTCCGGATGGAGAGGAGCAGGGGGACGAAGACGGCACACGGGTCGGCTACGACGACGGGTTCGAAGACGGCGAGGATGAGGGTTACAACGACGGCTACTCGGATGGCTTTGATGACGGTTATCAAAGTTATACGGGTGTGATGATGAAACCGCTTTGGACTTCACGGACGGGGAGTTCGAGGTCACTCTACGATCGAGGTTATCAGGACGGCAAAAGGGATGCTCAGATACTTATGGGTGGAGGAATTCTAAAATGAAAGCTCTATTAATCGCGATCATCAGTATGCAGTTGGTTTTTGCGCCGATTCCTAAGGAGGCTCGCGCCGCGGATCGGGCGCCGCAAGTCGCCGAGAGTGCGGCTGTCTTTCGATTGATTCGGCAGGAAGTGTTGAAAAATCCCGCTTTCTATTACGGAGAAGCAGATCTGACGGCAGATCAGGCGACCGAAAACAAAGCGATCGCGCTCGAAGGAATTCAGGAAATCCTCACAAAACTCGAGGACAGTTCCTATTCCTTGGACAGTATTCGAGAGCAGATCGCGCGACAGACGGTGCTGGAAGAGCAAGCCCAGTTGATCGAGCTGCGCTACATCATTGCCAGCATGCCTTCTGAGACTCTCGATCAGCTTTTTCACCAGGCGATGAGCAAGGGCCTGTACGGTCAGGAGTTGAGGCAGGAATACGAGTCAGCCTATACGGCGGATGAGAAGCGAAATATCGTTTTCGGTATGGCGCAAGGCGATCTTTACGAGACAAAATCCCTGACACTGAAGCGGCTTGGCCTTTTGGATCGTGACGCTTTAATCAAGGAACTCCGGATGTCGCGGTCGCTCTTGAATACAAAAGGGCGCGATACCTGGAAAATCGTGCTTGTTGTCGTACTCGCGGTCGCGGCGGCCGGCTTTGTCAGCTGGGCTGTCGTTTCGGCGACACAGAAACACTATGACCAGAAGACCAGAAGGGCCGAAGAAGAGGAACAGCGAAGAGAGAATGAACTGAGGGAGGAATGGCAGAATCGTGAGGATCAGATTCGGGCCACCTTTGACGAAAGAGCCAGGCTTCGTGATGAGGGCTACGTCTGGACCGTTTGTGCAACGACACAAAGAGCGAAAACCGTGGCCTGTTCCTATGACTTTCTGACTCATTCGGGAACTGAAACGTGTATTACCCGATGCTTGAAGAATCCGACGACCGGAGAAGAAAGGCAGCGGGAGACGTCCTGTACCTCGGCTTTTATTCCGAGTAACTGTACTTTCAAGAATCCGTATCAAGGCGGGTTGGATGATGGTTTCAATCAGGGATACAACGATGGGTTCTCGACCGGCTACGACCGCGTTTATCGCGAAGCATACAACGACTACTACAACCGTGGTTACGATAATGGGTACATCAGTGGCTACGATTCAGGATATAACGCGGGCTTTACCGATGGTCTGAATGAGGCGGAGTATGATGATCGAGCAAACGATGCATCATCTGGGTCCAGTTCTGATTCCAGCTCGGACTCAGGCTCGTCGGGCTCGGGAAGCTCGGGAGACTCAGGTTCGGGCTCTGATTCCGATGATTCCTGGGACTGGGGTGATTCCGGTGATTGGGACTGGGGTGATTCCAGTGATTCCGGTTCAGGATCGAGCGGCGATGACTACGGCGATGGCAGCTGGGACTACAAACCTCGCCCCGGTTCAAGGCCGCAGACGGATAGCGCTGGTCTTGGCTACAAAGCCGGCTATCGGGAAGGCTATGCATTTGCCACGATGACGCGTGTTGGGCAGTAGGCACTACCACCCGTCACTCGTATCCGAGCTCTGCCAGGCGCTCCTCGGTCAGTCCAAAGAGGTGACCGATTTCGTGAATGAGCGTGATCTGGATCTGCCGCTTGAGCTCGCGGCGATTTGAGCCGGCGAGCCGGACGATGGGACCGCGAAAGAGGTGAATTCGCGGCGTGTCCGGTTGATCGCTCATCGAACTTTTTTCGTTGAGCGGGATGCCCCAATGCAGGCCGCACAGATCCGACTCTGAGCTGACTGGAAGGTTCATTTCCCTGAGTAGTTCGGGCCACGGCTCGTCATCCACAATAATCGGGACTTCGTCCACCAAACGACGGACTTCTGGTGGAAGCTTTTCGATTGCGTCCCGAAGCAGGTCGTCGAACTCGTCGCGGCGAGACTTTCGATCGGATGAATCCATTCAGGCTTTCTTAAGAAAACAGGTCTTGAGGACAAGCGTGCTGCCACCGATGCGACACTCGATGTTCTCCGGGTCGTCAATCAGATGGATTTTCTTGACGAGGGTACCGCGTTTCAGGTCACTGGAACCGCCTTTCACTTTCAGGTCCTTGATAACGAGAACCGAATCCCCTTCGCCAAGCGGAGTGCCGTTGCTGTCTTTGACGACGACGCTTTCGTTTGTCTGAGCCCGTTCAAGGAAGGCGAGGATCGTTTGGAGCCAGGCACGAGCTTCTTCGGCATCGCCAAACCAGCGATTGGCCTCGCTGCCGAGTTCTTCGGTGGGAAATTCCGGATCCGCGATCAGCATTTTCGCCTGGGACAGGATCTTTTGATGATGTTCGCGTGAGGAGGCGGCGATGAAGGAAGAGGTGACCTGCTCATCTGTTTCGGGATCGGCATCCAGGAAGTAAGTTGATAGAAAAGCATGCAGTTCAGGGGTGCGTTTCAGCTTCATAAAGTAGCTCTGCTTTCTTGATTGTGTATCAAGTTTAGTACCCAAATTCGGTGGTGATGTCCAGTCAGGGATCCAGTTCGAGTACGATGAACGAGTAGGGTTCCACGATGGGAAGAGTGAGGCTCGCGGCTTTTCCATGCATGCCCTGGGCATCGGAGGTCAGCGAGGCTTTTTGTGAAAGTGCTTTCCTCAAACGCGCGGCTCCGCCGAACTCCTGATCATGATTGTCAAGGACGAGTTTGCAGTTTGCTGAGCGATCGACGCCGAATCCGTAGTCCAGGAGTTGACGATCGCCGAGATTCACCAACGCGTAAACATGTTTTCCGGATTGAGGATCGAACCGCTGCAGGCTGACGACTTTGTTCTGGTGGTCCACGTGATTCTCGATCGATCGGCGCAGATACTGAGGCGCGAAAGCGGGTTCTGTTTTGAAGTAGGTGGAGAGTGTTTTGAAGAAGCGGGAATTTCGGATGACGTCGTCTTGCGTGCGGGCACCCCATTCCACGGCCGGTTGATCGTCAAAATTTCCCTTCTGCAGAAGTCTCACCGGAGGCGTATCGACGTAATAGGAACCCGAAAACATCGAAAGCCCGCCAAAACTCTGTATTTTGCGAATCGACATCTCATGCCCTAGGTTTTGGGTGAGATCATGCGGGTAGGCCCCCATGCCCGGTGCATATTTCAGGGAGGCTTCGTCCTGGTTCGTGAGTGCAAATACCTTGTGAAATTCGCCGTGATTAAAGGGAGCATGCAGTGCGGTATGAAGTTCGCCCGTATCGATTTCCGTAATCGGACGGACGAGATTGTTGCGGATGAAGAGAGTGTATTCCGCCTGGGTGGTGAAATCGATTCCAAGCCCGCCCAGGTCGGAGGCGTGGCTCAGACCTGGATAGTGATGAAAGACCTCAGCCTCGATCACGACTTCAGGTTTGTACTTGCGAATTTCTCCCGTCAGCTGGCGGAGAAACTCTCGACCGCCTTTGCGCCGGATGATTCCGTCGAGATGATCGAGCCGCAGAGAATCCAGATTGTATTCTTTGAGCATCGTGAGAACGCCCTCGATGAGGTGACGGCGGACAAACGGGTTCGCGAAATCAAAATAGACCGTTCCCCATTCGGTCTGTTCCGCTCCATAGAGCGTTGAGCCATCCGCTTTGCGCCATCCAAGAGCACCCGTTCCCGTTACGGAACGAATGCCCCAGTTTCCACTCGTTGGAACATGTGCCGCGACAATATCGGCTTGGACGGCGATACCAGCCCGATGAAAGGCATCGATCATCTGTCGAAATTCGTCAGGAGTCCCGAATTTCGAATTCACCCCGTACTGATTGATGACGAGATAGTGAAACCGCCAGCCCGGCCCGTCGATACTCGGGCCGAACGGATTGAACCTCACGGAATTGTACTGGCCCTCGTGTTTGAGCCAATCGATGATTCCTGATTCGGCGATGAACCGATAGGTATCGCCGATCGTTGCCGGGCCGTTCCGCCCGCGAAACGGCCATTTGGCTGGCAATCCCCAGAGATCGAGTTGGGCCGAAACGATTGGCGCATCCCGCAAACTGATCGAGGGCGCTTTGAATCGGTATCCGCCGGGTCTCTCAGAATCCCAAAAAACCGAGTTCAAGTGGTCCTCTTCGCGGCCGGTGAGTTTTTTAAACAGCTGGGGCGTGGTAATGGTGCTGGATGTTGGATCGAAAACCTCTTGTCCATTGACGAGGAGGCGATACTGCATCCCGTGTTTGAGCGTCCGAACGTCGCCCTCGTAGTAGGGGGTGTCGGGAATGGGCCGGAGTCGATCGGCCGCAGTCAGTTTTTTTCCCCAGTCGTTAAAGTCGGCGATGATGTGAATGTCGGCCGTTGGATGGTCCACGAGCACACGAATTTTGCCGCGAACTGCTTCGCCTCGGCTGTTCCTGCGCGTGACCCGGATTCGTTGTTCCGGCTGAAACTCCGAAAGAGGTCGTTCAGCGGTTCGGAGTCCCGCGCGAAAGCCTTCCTGTTCAGCCATGCCGGGTTCGAGGTGGGCACGGGAAAGTTCATGGAGCAACCGTCGAACGCAATCGGTTCGCGGCTTCGTTTCCGCGCTCGAGGCTTCCGGTCGCACAGACAAAGCAAGACCCGCGACCGTTAGAAACACGATGAGTTTCTTTCGAAAACTGCACTGTTTCATATCACTATTATATCAGAAAAACAGTTGGAATATCGCTGGCTTAAATTGGATTGGTTTTATTGGCTTTTTCCGGTTCGACCCTTATTCTTTAGTCCTCAATCAACAGTTTGTTTGGCAGCTCGTTAAGGTTTTCATGGTGAGCCGGGAAGTGATGGGTCAGGATTTTTCCGCATTTCAGAATGGCCGCGCACATGCCGTCGGTGAGTTTTCCTTGCCGGATCTCATTCGTGAGTTCTCTCACGATTTCGTCCCATGTTCCGGCTGGCGCTTTCGCGTTGATTCCGCTGTCGGCGAGGATTTCGACCCGGTGTTCGAGGATTGAAACGAATATCAATATTCCGGTTCGTTCGCGCGTGGCATTCAAGTTGTTTAAGTAAAAAGCCTCCAACGCCCGTTGGTGGACCTCTTCATCGATCAGGGAATCGGAAAGGAAGAAACGCTGAACACTGCTGATGTTCGCGATTCCATGGCCGAACAGAAGACCCGGCAATTGGATGACGAGGTACCAGAGCGGGTTGAGTGACGGGTTGAGGCCATAGAGAATTGCCGCCGAGAGGAGAGCGCACGCAAAACCGATCGACCAACGGGCGCCAGGATACGTATCACTTCGTCGAACCACGATCGGGACGATCTCGCCCAGGGTCGTTTTTTCAGCATCGAGGAGAGTGCTTTCGATCAGAGCTTTTTCGTCATCGCTGATGAGTGAGTTTGAACGCATAAGAGGATTTCTCCTTACCATCTGCCGCTGGCGCCACCGCCCGAAAAGCCTCCGCCGCCTCCTCCACCGAAGCCGCCAGCGCCAAAGCCTCCGCCTCTTCCAAAGCCTCCCCAGCCACCTGAACCATGCCTGCGCCCGTGTGATCCCCTGTGGGATCCGAAGACCCCGCCTAAAAGCATGCCGCTCAAGAAACCGCCCAGGCCTCTTCGCCTGCCTCGGCCTGAGAGGCGTGGCAGGATGAAGAAGAATAGGATCATTAAAAATAGAAAAGACGCCAAGGGCGACCGTTGACGATGCTGCGGCGTTCTGGCCGCCGATGCCACGGGGACCCCCTGGAGTGTGCCGCCCAGGCGGTTTGCCACCGCATTCATGCCCGAAACCAACCCGGCGCTGTATTGTCCTTCTTTAAAGAAGGGCAGCATGACGTCGCGAACAATCCTTCCGGTGAGAACGTCAGGCAGCGGTCCTTCCAAGCCCTGCCCGACTTCGATTCGAACCTGGCGGTCCTGATCAGAAAAGAGCAGTAAAACTCCGTCGTCCCGTCTTTGATCCCCGAGCTTCCAACTGTCGGTCACTTTGATCGAATACGCCTCGATCGGCTCACCCGCGAGGGTCGGGACAGTAAGTATTTGAAGCTGAGGGCCGTGCTGCCTTTGAAATTGAAGGAGACTTGCAGAGATCTGCTCCTCTTCGACCGGAGTAAAAACGTCCGCCAGGTCGACGACAGGAGCGGTATGTGGGGGAACATCGAGCGCATGCGCCTGAAGCGGCGAAAGTAGCATCAAAATACAGAAGAAGAGCACACGATGAATGCTCATTTGAACTGAACCTTGGGGGCGTTTTCGATGGCCTTGGGGTCATCCACGGTAAACTGCGGCTTTTTCTCGTAATGCAGAATGAGAGAATTTGTCCACGAAGTGGGCGGAACGGTTACGAGGTTGTTGAACCTTTGAACGGACTCGATGTACCGTTGCCTCGCGATTGTGACTCGATTTTCAGTTCCCTCGAGTTGTACGGAAAGATCGCGAAAATTTTCGTTCGCTTTCAGGTCCGGGTATCTCTCAACTACCACCATGAGTCGTGACAGGGCGGAGCTCAAGCCTGCCTGGGCCTGGGAGAATTTTCTCATGCTTTCCACGTTGAGGTCGCCGACATTCACGTTCGTTTGTGTCGCGCGAGCGCGGGCGTTCACCACGGCTTCGAGAGTGTCTCGTTCATGCGAGGCGTAGCGCTTTACTACTTCCACCAGATTGGGAATGAGATCGGCTCTTCGTTTATACTGGTTCAATACCTCTGACCAGGAGGCTTCGACTGCGTTTTGCGCTTGCGGTATGCTTTGGATGCCGCAACCCGTATTGCTTGAAAGGGTGAGTGATAGAAGCAGCAAAACAAAAATTTTGTTCAGCGTCATGGCGCTATGTTTATCAAGTTTTACGCCAGATTTACGGCACGATTCGATCAAACGAGAAATTAACGCGAAATCGGGCGTGACGCGAAGATCCTCTGTAGAAAAGTCGCCATTTCATTCCATGATTTTGTGTCCGCCTCCGCGTTGTAAGCGATCGGAATGTCGTATTTCTTCCCGACTTCCGTCGCATTTGGATTCGTGAAAGCGTGGGAAGCGCCGGGATATGAAAGAAAGGTGAGGTCTGCGTTCGCCCTTTCCATTTCGTCTTTGAACTGAACGACTTCCTGCGGCTTGACCATCTGGTCCGAGTCGCCGTGAATCACCAGGAGCTTCGGTTGAATCGGTGTTTTCGCTTCGAGTTTTGACGACAGGGTTCCGTGAAAACTGACGACTCCGGCGAGATTCTGATTTTTGGGCAGCCTATTTGCCCGCGCCAAATTGAGCACCTGACCACCGCCGAAGCAGTAGCCGATCGCGGCAATTTTAGACATGTCAATTGAAGCAGGGGCTTTCTTTGCCGCAATCGGGGCAGTCGAAATGAATTTCTTGAGGCGATTTACGCCGAGCATTGGCTGTTTAGAGAACTGAGCGGCCAGGGCTTGCGCCTCCTGAGGGGTTGAAGCGGACTTGGCCTGACCATAGAGGTCCACGGCGAGCGCCGCGTACCCGAGTTCGTCGGCAATTCGTCGCGCTCGACTCGCGGGGAATTCATTTTTCCCCCACCATTCATGCACGACAAGCACGAGGGGCAGCGAACCGGCGGGCGCGTCAGGCAAATAGAGGTCACCCTTCAAGGAAGTCGCCCCGTCTTTTACCGTCACCGGAACAGATTGGGCCGCAAAAGCTTCGGCGGAAATGGATATCGCACTTGCGAATAGCAGATACGTTACAAAAGTCATCATTGGTTTTCTCCCAGTCCTCTGAGCGCACAAGCAAGAATCGGGCATAACTCGGCGGCACAATGGTTGCACGTTTCGTGAGCGTTGCGAACGTATGCAAAAATGGGGGCCAAACGATGAACATTTTCGAAAGTCTTAAAAAGGATCACCAGGATGTGAAAGCGCATTTCGAGCGGATTACCATGGCACGGGGGCGTGCCGCCGCCACCGGCAAACGCACCTTCGATTCGCTCGCAAAAATGCTCGAAGTTCACATGTTGGCTGAGGAAAAGATTTTCTACTCCGAGCTCAAGCAGCATGACGAGACGCGTGTGAGCGCGTTCGAGGCGCTGGAGGAGCATCGAATCGGAAAGTTCCTGTTGAACGAGCTAAAAGGCGGAAATCAAGCATCCGAACAGTGGCAAGGGAAGTTCAAGGCATTTCGCAGTATCGTGGAACACCATATCGAGGAAGAAGAAGAGGAAGTTTTCGAAAAATCGCGAGAAATTTTCGAAAAGTCAGAGCTGGAAGAAATGGGTCAACACTTCCTTGAGGAAAAACAGCGAATCATGGCGCCGCCCGCCAGAGGCAAGGCAAAGCGACGCAGGGCCCGCGCCGCGTAGCTGTGTCCGTTCCGAAACGGCTTGAACACGGCCATTCGCCTGAGCAGATCCGGCAACGCCTGTCCAAACGGCAGGAACTGAATTACCTCAGGGATTGGATTTACGGTGCTGTTGACGGTGCCGTGACGACTTTCGCCGTCGTTTCAGGGGTCGTGGGTGCGAATCTGCCACCCAAGGTCATTATCATCCTCGGCTTTGCTAATCTCGTTGCGGACGGGTTCTCGATGGCGGCCAGCAATTACCTGGGGACGAAAGCAGAGCGCGATGAGTACCGGCAAATCGAGGCCCACGAAAGACGGCAGATCCAGGAGGAGCCGCGAGGGGAGCGCGAAGAGGTTCGGCAGATTCTCGCCAACAAGGGTTTCAGTGGAGAAGTACTGGAAAAGTCGACCGCGATTTATACGAGTGACAGTCAGAAATGGGAGGATCTGATGCTCACCGAGGAATACGGCCTGCCCCGGTCCTATCGGTCAGCCTGGAAAGCCGCGTTCAGCACTTTTACCGCCTTTCTGCTTTGTGGTTTTCTTCCGCTCCTTCCGTATGTTTTGGAATTGGGCAGAGCCCAGTTCGTTCTGGGCGCGCTCCTCACGTGCTCCGTATTTTTTCTGATCGGTTCATTGAAAAGTCGGTGGTCACTCAAACCTTGGTGGATTTCAGGCCTCGAGACTTTGGGAATTGGGTCGGCGGCGGCTGCATTGGCTTTTGCTGTCGGTGCGCTCTTTCGAGGTTGAACCGAATGTTCAGGACCCATTTATTCTGCAGCTGCTCGAGCAGGCCCTTTTAAATACTTCGGCTGATATTTCTGGTTCTGGATCGAGCAGTAGAGTGACCACTCCTTCTTTGTTTTGACTGGCAGGATGGAAAAGTCGGAGGATTAGCGGTAGGCGGGGCAGATCGTTTCGCGATTAGATGGAGCCCTCAGTAATGCGGGCTCGAGCGGGTAAGTCAGCCCTTTGAATCGCTTTCCTCGCAGGTGAGCTTTGGTGACTTGGATTACAGCTCTTCCGGGACTGAGCGCTTGAAGATCGGTGAAGGCATTGACTGTCCGCGCAATCCGTACTTCAGGTGTTCGTCGCGAATGCGGTTGAGGGGCGGATGAGCTATGGATTTGTGCTCATCCACGATCCCCTGAGTCGGGAGCTGCTCCTGATGTTCTCGGGTTACTACATGGGTTATTACTGCGGCTTATGTTTTAGAAGGACTGATGCTCGATCGTGCTCAATTTTTTCTAGAATTGATCTCATTGTCGAAAAGCGTTCAAAAAGAAACTCAATTGATCTTATGTTTGAAACAACTGTCTCTATCAGTTCAGCACAGTTATCCCCATGGGCTTTAGTATCAACTTCTACAGCTTTCATGACCACATTTGAGTCAAACCAGTTCGCTGGTTCGGATAAGCTGGCAAACTCTATTGAATACTGTGATCGATCCTGAGCCAGCCTGACAAGAAAGTGTGCGCTTTTATGAACATCTACTCTATTGCCAAAAGTCTCCGAGATGGAATAACTGGACTGAGCTTCGAGCGGAAGCCCCGCTCCGCGTAATCGATTTGGAAAAATTGTGAAAAAGTCCTTCACTCAATCGCCCAGGGTTCCGTTATCGAGGGAAACGGGAACGAAGAGATATGCTGGTGTCCCCCGATACGAAATGAGAGTCGAGCCGCTGGCGTAAAGGGACGTTCCGACGACGGTTAGAGATGCCACTTTGGTGCTAAAGCCGTTCGCGGTCGCACCCACCGGACTGAAGGTGGTATCAATCTCGCCGCTCGTGAGATCCAACTTCGCCAAAGCGTTCGCTGAATTCACGACTCCTTTGTAAGAAATGAACTCACCTCCGACGTAAAGAGATGTTCCATTCACCAGAAGGGAAAACACAAAATAATTAAACCCGTTCGTCGTAGCCCCGACCGGACTGAAGGTGGTATCAATGTCACCACTGGTCAGATCGAGCTTGGCCAAGTACTTCGCGGAATTCGCCACGCCCTTGTACGCGGTGAACTGGCCTCCAACGTACAGGGACGAGCCACTGGTCGCCAATGCGTACACAGTCGAACCAAATCCGTTTGCGTTAACCCCCACGGGGCTAAACGTCGTGTCGATCGCACCTGTGGTCAGATCCAATTTCGCGATACGGGATGCGGAGTTCGCTACTGCCTTGTAAGCGGTAAAAGTCCCGGCCGCATAGATTGAACTCCCAGCTGCTACGAGCGCGTTGACGGCGCTATCAAAACCATTTGCTCCGGCCGGACTGAAAACCGTATCAAGATCGCCCGTTGTGAGATCGAGTTTTGCGATATACCTGGCTGAATTCGCCACGCCTTTGTAGGCGGTGAAGAGCCCACCCACGTAAAGTGATGTTCCGCTCACCGTAAGCGCATTCACGGCGCTGCCAAATCCGTTGGCGCCAACCCCAACCGGTGAGAACGTGGTATCTATGGCACCCGTCGCGAGATCCAGTTTAGCCAAGTTGTTCGCGGAATTCGCGACTCCCTTGTACGCGCTGAACAGCCCGCCGACATAGAGTGAAGTCCCGTTTGCGACGAGCGCTTTGACTTCTCCATTGAAACCATTGTCTGCGGGCGGATTGAAAGTCGTATCGAGTGTCCACGTCGAAGGATTGACCTTCGCGAGGCGATTTGCGATCTGGCCCGCATACCCGATAAAACCGCCTCCGACATAAAGAGTCGTTCCAGCAAAGGTGAGCGCAATGACGTTTCCGTTAAAACCTTTCGCGCCACTTGCCGGCCCGAAACTGGTGTCCATGGCTCCGGTCGTGAGATCTAGCTTCGCGATACGTCTCGCCGAATCCGGTACCCCTCGGTATGTGCTAAAATAGCCTCCAACATAAAGCGAGGTCTCGTTTACCACAAATGCATAGACAGAACTGTTAAAGCCATTCGCGCCTACGCCAACCGGGCTAAAGGCAGTGTCAATTTCGCCGGTCGTCAGATCGAGCTTGGCGAGGTTGCTCGCGGAGTTCGCGACCCCCTTGTAACTCGCGAACGCCCCTCCGACATACAGGGAAGTTCCCGCCACCGCGAGCACATTTACTGTGCTACCAAAGCCGTTCGCGTTCACTCCGACCGGTGAGAATGTCGTGTCGATCTCCCCGCTCGTGATGTCGAGTTTGGCGAGATTGTTCGCGGAATTCGCCACACCTTTGTAAGCGGTGAAAGCGCCGCCAACGTAGAGAAAGGTCCCATTCACGATAAGCGCGTTGACGCTACCCCCGAAGCCGTTGGAGGCAGGAGGACTAAAGGTGGTGTCGAGTTCTCCCGACGCGAGGTCGAGCTTCGCAATCCGGTTCGCAGAACCCGCGACCCCTTTGTAAGCGGTAAACGCGCCGCCGACATAAATCGACGTCCCGTTCACGGCAAGAGCGCTGACGGTGCCTCCAAAGCCATTCGAGGCAGGAGGACTAAAGGTGGTGTCGAGTTCTCCGGTCACAAGATCAAGCTTCGCGACCCGGTTTGCGGAACCCGCCACGCCTCTGTACGCGGTGAAAGCGCCCCCAACATAAAGGGACGTCCCGCTGATGGCTAACGCATTCACGGTACTGCTAAAGCCATTCGAAGCTGGAGGGCTGAAGTTGGTATCGAGCGCGCAGGTCGAAGCGTCGAGCTTGGCGATGTAGTCTGTCGGCTGCCCCTGGTAGTAATGAAATGATCCTCCTACATAGATCGAGGAGCCACTGACCACGATTGCCCTCACATCATTGTCAAACCCCGATTTCAAATCACAAGAGATGAGGGGTTTACCCGTTGTATCCAATGTCATCATTCTAGGAGCATTAAGCGGATTGATCGCGGTGAAATTCCCTCCGATATACAAGGAAGTTCCATCGTAGATCGCGGCATTCACCTGTCCGTTTGTACGGATCCGAACCGTTTCGATGGACGCGTTCCCCGAATTTCCGTTCGAATCGGAGACTCTTAACGTGGAAGTGCCCTTCGCGTTCGGCGCGGTAAAAATGCCTGAGACAGAGCCAACCGAGCCCAGCCCCGAAATGATGGAATACGTGAGATTCGTCCCGCCCGGACTTTGGAACTGATAGGGATAATCCGATCCGGCTGTCGCGGTGAGTGAGGCCGGACTGATCGGAATCGGAGAACTGGTGCTAACGGGCTCCGGGTTCGGCGAAGACAGGCTTACAATTGGGAGCTCCGTGCCGCATGCCGCGAACAGGAAGAAATAGCCGGCAGCTAAAAATGTTTTTTGAAGCGGCGCAAACAGGCGGTCACTAGACTTTTTCATAAAATCTCACCGAGGGTTACTTAGGTATTTTGATAATTCTTACACCTTTTCGGAAGAAGCCGTCCATTTCATGACAGAAATGGAGTACTTTTTTGTCGCCCTTTTCGAAGCGCCATTGTGGCTTCAACTCCTGACAAACTCGATGTGTTTAAAGTCTGCCAGAGGACGGTATCCCACTTTTTGATAGATGCTATTGGATGTCGAATTCGCCAAATCAGTGAATAAGATGCACTTTTTCCCGAGGTTTACAAATTGTTGGCTGACGGCGGCTACGAGTGCAGAGGCATATCCATGTCCACGAAAATTCTTGGGAGTATAAACAGGGGCAATCCAGCGTCTTGCGTCCGTTTCGCGAGTTGATCCGACAAGAGAAACCCGCTCATGATCTTCCCAGAGGTAATAAAAATTTCTCGAGATGCCATCACGGAGCCTCTGTCGAAGCTCCTCCAGCGAAGGCACCGGGTCATGAGGAACCGCTTCTGCAATGAACTCGAGGTTCCATTGCATGATCAAGTCTTCATCAGATGGAACTGCGACTCGCCAATCACCGGAAGGTTTGCGAGGAGGAGACACGGTTTCGAGCGCAAAAAGACGTAGATTGGTAATGAGCTTCGTCTTGCATTGTTTGGAATCGGCCCACTCGGATGCAAACGCATCGATAGTCGGCAAAGGTCCGGTTGCACCCGGTAGTGATGCAGTTTGTTGGCTAAGTTCAGCGGCAAACTTTGCTGCAATCGCTTTCGATGCTTTTGACAGAACCATGGGTCGAAAAGCATCGGTTTGTAACCCAGCGATGAGGAGCTTTCCGTCGGGTGAATGCCCCCTCACCAATAAAGCAGCATTCTTTCCCAAAGCGTGGGTTCGATCGGCGAGGCTCAGAATCAATGAATGAATCGTCGGATCCTCGCTTAAGGTTGGCGAAACAACCTTAAGAAAATGCGGAATGTCGGTATCGAAATGGATCGTCAACATGGAACGGGTTTCTCACGGGAATAGCGATTCCGCAATCATCTCCGAGCGTCCCGTTTTTATTTGGCCATTCGTGATTCGGTTGCGCGAGACGATCAGCGCAACTTACAGTGCATCGTGAGTGTCTGCTTTTGTTCTGTTTCATTCAGCGCGCTTTCAACTTAAACTGGATGTAGAGAACACGATTGAAACCAACTCTTTTCTTCGGCCTATTTTGCTTTTTCACTCTCGCCGCAGCCGTCTTCGGAACGGGACGGCCCGCGTTCGCCGATGGGAACTGCGTCACCCGATTTCTCGTCGAGATGTCCGCTCGACATACAGATCCCAAAAGGGCTCCCGTTCTCATTAACACCAAGATGAACTTCGAAAATACGGATTGGATCACGGAAACGGTCCGGACAGTTCGCAATGATTATTTCGTGTCGGCAAAGACGCCTTCAGAATTTCAGAGCTACTTAAAGAATTACATTTCGGCGACCCGAAGTTTCGATCAGGATTTTCGGTCCGGAAGTGTTTCCGCCAATTTGCGAAACGTTCTTAAGAAGCAGCATTCGGTCATGGTTCACGGCGAAGATGGCACATCGCTTTACCAGGGGACGACCCGCAAGACTGGAACGATCACGTCGGGTCGTTTCGTCTCGGAAACCGGGAACGTCATCAGCACGGCGACGATTGACTTGAAGGTGGGGCGCGGTTGGAATCAGAGCCGAATGGCGCCTCCGGTCGGCTTGCCGGGGCCGTTCCCGGAACATGGTGAAATCTGGAACCTGTGGTTCAACGAAATCGCCGAAAGCGCGAAGGCTAAGGGCCTCAACCCAGAGGACGTCATGCCCAAGAATTTCGGGTTCAAGGGGGGCGTTGGACATCGATATCCGGCTTTCTTCCATCAGCATTTGTACATCAATCGGATGGCCGAGATCATGGGGCATATCGAGAATTGCCTGCTACGAACACATCCATCGACTCCGCTGAACGACGTTCTCGTTCTTCTCGCTGATTATTATCAGGTCGGGATCAATGCGCATCTTTTCGAGCGCGTGAATAATTCCCTTTTGATGAATCAGATGAACTATTTTTTGCATTACATCGGGCTTCGCGGAATTTCTCACGGCTCGCTCGACTACTTGGCTCTTTATAAGGTTCCCGAGGATTTTCGCGGGATATTCATCAAAGCTGTTATCGAAAGAAATCCCGGCATAGGGCGGTAGGAATCGAAATTTTCAAGATTCAGGACGTGGAGACCTCTCAAAGACAAAATGTACAGTCCACTTTTCCAGAAATCGGGTATCGTCATATGCATGAAAAAGTATTGGAGCTTTCTTCTGCTTGTTTCGCTTCCGGCGATCGGCGTTTTTTTCTATTTCGCTTTCCTGAGATCTCCTTCGGATGAAGAGGTCACCAAAAGCCTGGAAAAAATGATTCCCGGTCTCGAGAAAAACGGCGTGGTCGTCTATCGAAAGCAGGATTGGTGTCAAGTCATCGAGTATGAGGGAAAAGCGTATTCAAATAACGATGTGAACACCTGTACGTTTGTGACGAAGCTCCGTCCCGAACGATTCACTTTTGAAGCATGGGCGAAACTCGAGGAAGTTGCTGCCACTCTGTCGTCATCCCCTGTGAAAATCGTGTCGCTCGTTCAGACCCGGAAAGCGAAGGGGAGATTCAGTTACGTTGAGTTCCATCTGGATTGCGACCTTTGCAGGACAAGATACGTGTACAGTCCTGAGTACAAGTCGACTCCGGCCGATATTCCCGAAGAGCTTCTGCATTATCGCATCAACGCGAACTGGTATAGAGTGGAAGAAGACTGGAACTAGACGCTTTGGATCTTCCTGGGCAAGTCCGTGCGCGCGTCCTGTTAGCGAATCATCCGTCATACGGTAGGAATCGCCCTTATTTCCGATTCTCCTTCGCGGCAGGTTGTGCCGCCGGACGATTGGGCAGCCCCATCAGGGCGCGGTTCAGAGGAGAGGCCCATTCCTCATTAGAAACTTTTTCGCGATTCCGGACGTAGCGCTTCGAAATGATCTGAAAAATCGATTCTTTTCCCGATGAATGCCAGATGTCCTCGTTCGATGTTCCGGGAATTCCCGAAGCCGGAAGGAGCGAGATTTCTTTCGAGCCTCCTGCCGCGTTTTGCGCTCCGGTAAGTGTTCCAAAACCGAAAGAAAGGGGTTCCCCAGATCGTCCTGAAGAAGCGGTCGCGCCGCTCCCGCCCGAGACGTAGCCCGGGTTGTCGGCTCCGCCCAGGAGCTGGATTTTTCCATCCCGGATATCCTTGTCGGCCTGGTTCATGAGTCCGGCAAATCCGGCGGGCATTCCTCCCATCGACGCGAGTAAGTTTCCCGGAGATTGGGTTTTAAGACGCTGTCCGATATCCGCGACGGAGAGCCCCTTCTTTTCCAATTCCGCCGGGATTTGCGAGTAATTGGGCATTTTGTCGAGGAGCGGGGCACTGGACGCGGTCGCCGCGCCCGATTGTGAGGGGGTATTTCTCAGGATCGCGTCGGCCGCGGTTTCGGGGCGAGTGCTTTCTCCACCGCTATTTCGCGCAAAATAGGAAGCTCCGTCAGAACCACCACCCCTGGCCGGAGTGATATTCGTAGGTTGATCTCCCGTTGCGACCCCCAGGGCGGGGCCGAGGAGGGATTCGACGGCCTGGCATTCTTTGTCGGCGTTTCTGACACTTCGGCTCGAGCTATACCACTTCAGCCCCGCCAAAATAGCTGCAATTGAACCCGAGACGCAGGGGTTGAGCGCGTAGGATGTTGTGGCCATGTTCGAGCCGACGGCCGCGGAGCCGGCGGCACCGGCCAAGGTTTCGGTCCCGATCGCAACGGCGGCGGTGATTCCGGCGGCGCTCACGATTCCGCCCGCGATCGCGTCCATGGCTTTTCCGATTGCCATCGAATAAGCCACGTCGGCGAGGGTGGCCGCCGTGACTCCGACAAAGCATCCCACGGGGGCTCCGGCAAAGGGGTAAGCGCACGCGAAAAGGCAGACCGCGGCGATCGAGGTATAAACGATCGACATGGTTTGTTGCGCACTGCCGGCCTCCTCAAATCCGACAAGTGCGGCACAGTGAGGAGGTACTTGAGCCCAGCTGCTTTGAAATCGGGCCGGGCAACATTCAGAGTCCTGAAGGGCGCAATCCAACCCCGACGCAAGCACGGCCTCGCAGGAGTTCTTGACGGATTGAAAGTGGTTGCACTGATCCTGGCATCCGCTTGGGATTTTGATGGGCTCTACGGAAGGTGAAGTACTGGGCCCGACGGCGGTTGGGCTAGGCCAGTTGTAAGCAAAGCCGGGCTGCGCGGAACCGAGAGCGACAACGAGACTCAGAAGCACACTTGGGATTTTTAGGAACATAGGAAGCCCCCTGGGACGAGTGTATCGTGCAACTATTCTAGTTTATGGTGAGGCTTCTTCCGTCGGTTGTCAAACCCGGCGGATCTTGTGCTATGGTCAAGCCGCTTGGAGGAACTTTATGCGTTTAGCCCTGATTGGTGCCGTTCTCCTGTCATCCGTTCCCGCTTTCGCGACCCATGAAAGTTCGGGTATCCGCGTATACAATATGGGGGCTTGCCCTATCTGGGCCAATTCGTCTGACGGATTTGGATTTGTCTGCGCCTCGATGCCGTCGACGGTGACGTTGCCTGATGCCTACTCGGTTGCCGATGAGATTCGCGCGTTAAAGGGACGTATCGCGGAACTCGAAAACCGCATCGCCGAGCTCGAAAAGCCGAAGCAGTAAAAGCTCTGCGCTGCCGATATAAGCTATCGGGCAGAGGGTCCGAGGAAGATTCGATCAAAGCTTCGGCTGTGATGAACCCATCTCCGCAATAATCTTCGCAACAGCAATCCGTCGCTGCTTGACGAAACGAGACGACTCCGCTTCGCGAATCCACCGGAATCGATCGGAGAGCCGGCGCACCTTATCCTGCACAAGACTCGGAAAGTGATGTTTTAACGCCTCGAGGACACAAAACGCGACCAGGATTTCCCGAGTAAGCGGGGCACCTTCGGCCGTTTCCAAGATCGAAATGGCGTTTTCAACGGAGGCAGGTAACATCTAATCTCAGGATACCAAGCGCGATGGAAAAAACAAAATCCGAGAAGATTCTGGACGAGCTCTGTCAAAATATTGGCGGAGAATGGCTTTTGATAGGTGGTACTTTGATCCAACTTCAATATGATGGTGAGCGCTCCACCGAAGATATCGACCTCGTTCACATTTCCCATGCAGAAAAGAGCAAGGAATTTCTTCAAAATGAACTCTTTCGTTTTGTCCAGCGGTGTTGGGGCATCGGTCCTGAACATATCAATCTCTCCGAGGAATTTTTTGTTCATGAGCTTGCCGGGTGGCAAGCTGAGCTGGTTCCGCTCAAGGATGGGCCAAAAGGCCGGATTTTCCAACCTTCTCTGACTCTTCTGATAGCGCTGAAAGCTCGTCGCGGTTCTGAACTGGACCTTCAGGACATCCAGACCGCGATCAAAAAACAGGGCCTGCGTGCGTTGGATGAAACTAAACTCGAACGGTGGGTTCCAGAGACGAAGCTCAAACAACTCAAAAAGCTGTTAGACCTTTCCCGTTAAAATCGCGACGTCGCGTTTTTTGCCGATCAGCAAAGCCGGATCCGTGTTGGCTCCGTCCTCCTCAACATCGGTGAGAACTCGGCCATCCTCGAAAACGCCACGATCCGGCCCTGTGCGTATCTGCTGTCTTTCAAGCCGTAAAGAGGATCTCCAACGCACAGGAGCGCATCATCTCGCAATGGGTGAATCTCGCACAACGAAGAGGGGCGGAAATGACCTCGGAGTTCCCGATGCGATGAAATGAGCCGCGGAAAACCGCGCCCGGTTCGATATCGATTCGGCGCTCGGGGTGAAGTTGCCCCGGTTCGAGCGGGCCGGTTTAGAGTTGTTGGCCCATCCGGGTGTTCATTGTAAAGCTCCTGCAGTCCAAGGTTGACTGCGCACTCGTCCGGCAAAGTCATCCTGGAATAGATTGAGAGACTCCGCGATTCCTCGCGCTGGACTGTCGAGCAATGGATTATATGCCGCAGGAATTGGTGAGCCGATTGGGCCTGCTAGCAACGGATTGGCGAAAGCCGAGTTCGCGTCGCCGCCAGTTGCCGATTTCCATCCCGCGATATCATAGAGTGTTCCATGATAGGAAAGCGATGCCGCATCCGTTGCATGCCAGAAGATGTTTCGATCGAAACGAAGTCGATCGGGAACCCCTTCGTTAATCGCGTCCACCTGAATCAAGCGTGTATTTGGGAATCTTCCATGAATTATGTTGTTTGTGATCAGATTATTTTCGTTTCTGCCATGATTGGTCCCATAAGCGATGCCGAAGGCGTGATTTGCACCGGGAACAACGGTTGACGCATTGTAGACGTCGTAGTTCGGCAGGATTATCGTGTTGTTGTGGACGCTGTGGTTTCGGATTGCGGCATTGGTAGCATCTCCGACGAATGCGATGCCTGTGCTATGGTTGACCAATATATTGTTATAGATATCCACGAAGTCCATCATGTAGTCCTTGCCAGCTTCTTCGCCGGTTGAAATGCCCATCGGCTGAAGCCTTCTTCGCGCCCTGGTGTATTCCTGAGTGCCTTCCTCGTATCCGTTGTTGGTCATTTCGGAAGGATCGATGGATTCAACGAATGCCATGTTTCTTCGAATGACAAGGCCATGTTGAGCATTAGAATAGATGTTCACGCTCCAGTTATCGTAAACAAGATTGTCCTCCATGATTCCGGGTGTTCCGTCATAACATGAATTCAGATCGTTGCAGCTTCCGATGCCGATGCCTTCCCCGCCGTTCTTATAAACCACATTTCCAGAATAATATGGAGCTCGCACGGCAAGAGCATCGATCCCCTTGCCCCAACCCGCTGAATGATAACCCGCGATTCCACGAGGCCAGTTATCAAGAAAGGTATGATAGACTCGGTTCTTGATGGCTCGGAACCCGATTGTCCATGTCGTTCCGTAGGAATACGGCGCAATGCCGGTTCCTTGGCAGAATCGCACATCGTTCTTCTCGAGGGTCACTCCATCAGCGAGGATGGAGATTCCTTTTTCTGAGGCACCACGAATTGTTAATCCATAAATCGAATAATAGTCGGCGTGGTAGACGCTCAATGCATGGCCGCTGTTCACTCGCGAGCCCGATCGCGCTTCCATTGCGAGGACCGTATGGTTGGCTGGGCTGTCACCAGCCAATGTTCGGCAGTAGAGTTTGCGATTGGTCGCATCATAGTAGAAATGGCGACCTTGCGATATATTCGACTGGTTCTGGCCTGCCAATACAGGAAAGTACGGTACTTCATCGATCACGAGTGTTTTTGCCGGAACGGTGAGCGGCCAATCCGTCACGTAGATATTTCCGGAATGGACTGTCCAAGAGAGCCCCTGAACGGAAGCATCAATGACCACCTCGCCATCCCCATAAGGTCCGATGAGAATCCTGTTCGTCGCGGTCCCTTTCAGATTTTGATTAAACGAAACCCGATCATAGTATACCCCTGCATGGATGCGGACGTGATCGCCCGGGGCGAGGCGATTTGCTGCTAGCTTTCCAGTATGCGCCACAGCCGCGCTTAATGAATTCACAGCGCAGTTCGGCGCCACATCCGCAGAATACGCTGCATCGATCAATCCGGAGCACTGTAAAAGAGTGCCGCCATCGATTCGTACGAAATGAGTTTTTCCGAGAGCTGAATTGGGTACGGATAAGGTCGCCTTTTCATCGGGATCATAATATTCCCCGGAGGCGGTGTTTGGGAAAGGAGTGGTGCTCGGGATCGTACTTGGTTCGTTGGGTGGAACTTGGAGAAGCGCTTTCTCAGTGACGGAACCCGGATCGATAAGGTGAACATCTCTGCACGTGGTCATCGTTAAGACCGCAACCACGATTCCCATTTTCCAGATCGCGTTATTCATTGATGTGCTTCTCGCAACAGTTCATTGTTAACGTTCCTCTCTGAATCGATGCCGCATGGGCACAAGTGTCCATGTTCTTTTCGGGATATTTGTTTGTTGGTTTGAGCTGAATCCGGTTGTCGGGGCTAGATGTCCTGAATTTGACGCGGTAAGTAACATGTACTGCCCGCTATGAAGGCGAAATCAGTGATGATCAACTCGGAAATCGCGCTATAATCCAGAACCGGCGAGAGCAACTTGCAGTTGAATACGAGCAGATTGGCGCGATCGCTGCAGAATTCAATAGAACGTTTTGAGCACGCCCCAATTTAAAATTAAGATCGTTGCCGCCCTATTTCGCCGCGCTGGCCATCACGATTCGCTCCGTTACGGAGGAATGTTCGCTTGTCTCAGTCATTTCTTTTTTCTGGCGATCTGATACCGCGGAGGTTTGAGAGTGAGTACCGTCTTGTGTGCCCGCCGAACCGACCGCCGAAAAACCTCTTGCTACCAAGGCAATCGCTCGGCTTTCAAGGCTAGCTGCTGCATGTTTCTTGGGCATGCAAGTAACTTCGGTGAGGACCGAGACATAATCATAAGAAAAGAGAATATGAGGATTCCAATCACCTTGTTCATGCGCCAAAAAACGACCTTCCTTGGTTAGGCTTACTGCTACTTCCCGACGTGGCGCCTCTTCAGTATCTTCATGAATCAGATCCATCCCAAGTAAATTGCAAATAACAGGGGCTCCATATGTAATTTCTGCATAATCGTAGTGAGAATACGCGATGCGATACTTACGCCCACCCTTCATGAAGGTGGGCGAGGTGAGAGTAATGGATCCGTCGCTATTCTGATGAACGTTTTTGAATTTTATTCCGCCTATAGTGGGATTATGAGGCAAAATAGCTCCAAGTTTTCCCACGATTTGCGAAAAATCAAATCCTTCGTTTTTTTGAAGCGTTACGATTTGCGCTGATGCTCCGTAGACGTCGTTATTTTCAAGGCCTTTGATCACAGCAAATTCGTGAATTGCCGTGCGGATCCACCGTTCAGCAGAATCCGGAGAAAGATCGGTTTTGTCCCATTCTGTCTTGCTCACAATGACAGTGTCCTTGCCGTTATTACCGGCATCCCGAGGTTTCGCATCTGGACCGAGGACTATGTCTTGAGCCGTGACAGTGGTTTCCAAAAGAGCTTCCTTGAGTGGTTCAAGGTAGCGACATTCTGGCTTCTGGGGGTCACCGGCGCATACCATTTTAAGCTTCATTGTCGCGTTCTTCGCGATATCGAAGAATTTTGAGGCATGTCCGTTTCCACCACCCTCGGATCCCCCAGCGAATGCGTTGCTGGAGAGAAGGCATCCAGTCAAAACCATCAGTGAAAAGCGTAGCATCAACCTACTCATATAACCTTTATAGTGAGCAAATGGCATTCCCTGCATTGGGCGCTTATATGCAGTCCTAGCTCGTTTAGCTGTCAAACTCTTAGACACCTGTCCGTTGATTTTGGTTTTCATTTTCCAACTCCTGGTTCGTTAGATCGACTCGCTTCCAGATTTTGAGAGCTTTGGCTCTCATGAGAATAGAAATATCAAACTGAATTAGTGCGGAATAGATTTATTTTATTCAGGTTAAACCCTTAATTTTAACTATTATTAAATAAAGACGATAAGACTTTAAGAACGCAAGACATCCATGAATAAGACGATTTACGAATATAAGAGCTATAAGCGCTATCTCATCGACTTGATCTCCGCGCAGCCTAAGCGTGGACGAGGATTTAGAACATCACTCGCCGAAGCTGCCTCTTGCCAAATGGCGTACATCTCCCAGGTACTCGGTGGAGAGCGCCACTTCACTTATGAGCAGGCGGAGGGAATCAACGCTTTTCTAGGCCACAGCGAGGATGAAGCGCGGATGTTTCTTCTTCTCGTGAGCTACGAGCGCGCTGGGACATCGGCTCTACGCACGCGGTATGAAAAAGAAATGAATCGCGAAGTTCAGAGAAATCTGACGCTGAAAGAGCGATTCAAGGCCAAGGAAATTCTATCCCGTGAGCTGCAAGCGACTTATTACAGCAGCTGGTATTATGCTGCTGTCCATATTGCACTGACAATCCCATCTTTGAGGACAAAAGAAGCCCTAGCCCGCAATTTCGAATTGAGATTACCCACTGTTGTTAAAGTATTGGAGTTCCTTACGAGCGTCGGTTTAGCGGAGCATCGGGGAAACGAGTATTTTCCTGGACTCGCTAATATTTACGTCGGGAACGACTCACCCCTGATCACGCAACATCACACAAACTGGAGAATGCGGGCCATAGCTTCTTTAGATCCTCATAACGTATGGGATCTGCACTATTCGGCGGTGGTTTCAATTCCGAAGGCTGATTTCGATAAGCTGAAAGCCCTTTTTGTAAAAACTATTGAAGAGGCAAGGCGGCACTGGACAGAAGCGAAAAATGAGGACCAGCTGTGCGCCGTTTCGGTGGATTGGTTCCGAGTCGGCAAAGAGTGATGAAGCTGAGCCGCGAAGTCTTCTCGATCGCGGACAAATCGGAAATCCTAGCGGAAGTGGATGAGGAGCTCAAGGCAGAGGTTAGCTTCGGCTGAAGGTAGTGCACTGGCCTAAGTCGTTGCAGATGCGGCTGGATCTGCATTGGAAAAACCAAGTTTGATGTCAACACCCAGGCAGATCAGCCGCGAAACCCCGCTGAGCGGGACTGATCGAGCGATTGACTACTTTACTACTTTCATCAGCTCTTGCACTTGCTTGACCGTGTCACTGTTGTTCTGAGGCGTACATTCTTTGCAGGGCAGCGGCGCCGGTTCGGCGAGATCGTATCCCTTCATCGAACGAGGGCTGAGCGAGCATTTCACGGTCGAATCGCGACGGCGGGAATCGCCTTTGACGATCAAATAGGGGACACGATTGAGATCGCGCGAAAAAATGGCATAACTCGGTCCATTGTTCTTGATGCTGGCGTAGTAGCCAGTGTCATCCTGGAGCGCCGACGGATCCACCCCGAACAGACCGGTGATTTCGATCACGTACTCCATTTTGCTCGGGCTCTTCACTTTAACAATCGGCCGAAACGGCTCGTCCGATCCCCGTTTTCGCCCGAAACGGTCCAGCTCAAGAACGGTCATGTAGCTTTTATTGCGAAAGAATCCTTCTTCTATGCTGTAAATTTCCAGACGCACATAGGGTTCGAGAGTCTTTGGGTCACGAAAGATGTCCATGACACAACCGTCAGGCATTCCCGTAAACGGGTAGGGCTCGATTCCCGATTTCGCTTTCCTTCGGATGAGAGGCATCAGATCGGTATTGGGCGGGATCACCCTTTCCTTCTGGGGTTGCTTTCCCTGGCTCTTTAGCCAGTCCAGGTTTGCCGGGGTTGCGAGAACCACCGTTCCCATATCGAAAGCAAGCGCCGGCGTATGCTCATAAAGCATCCCAGGCGTGATCTGGTAACGATCCCAAGCTTCGAACGAGGAGACCACTCCAGAGCCCGAACCGGGTCCGAGAAGCCCGGTCGCTGATTTTCCGCTCCCGTCGGTACCGCTCCCGTTCCCGCCGTCTGTACCTGACCCGTTCCCGGAGCTTTGGGACCGACCATTGCCGGCGGGCTGAGCCGAAGGGAGAATTTCCTGTGTTCCGTCACCAAAATCCCGGTAGGTGAGGGCATAACGCATTCGCCACTGCGTCTTGTCTACCCGCCCGCGTTCGCCTTTCTGGTACCGTTTGACGAGATCAGCGATTTGAATGGCGCTGGAGAAATGTGAATGGTCAAAGTCGCGAAGCAGGCTCTTCGCGACGCCCGTGAGGACTTGAAGAGTTCCGCCGCCGCCGACCCGAATTTTTTCATCGAACCCGACATAAGGCTCGCCTGAAATAACTCCCACCATATCGCGAGCCAGCAGCGGGGCACCACTCATGCAAGGCGCGATTTTGACGTCGCCGATCAAATCGTCACCGCCGGCCGACTTCACGAGGGACCCCGTCGTCGCGAGGAAACTCCCGCCGGTCGCCCATCCAGCCAGCGGTTTTTTGTATTTCCAGCCCTCAAGTTTTTTCGCCACCTTCGGATCGACGCAACCCGGTATCGGGACCTGCGCGAATTCCGAAACACGAAGGGTCTTCGGGTTGGCGGCATCGTATTTCTTCTTGAGCCGTTTGCCTTCGGACGTGTGATTGGCGGCGATCGGCATCACAAAAGCCTGAATCTCTTTCGTCCAAATCGCCACGGGTAAGAGTTCCCCGAAAGAAGTCGCCGCGAGCGCTTTCGTGTCGATTTTGAGCAGCTCAAGATCGGAGCGGTTATCACCGAGTCGCTCCCCCGGGACTAACGGAATGGTCTTGCCCTGAATCGTAACGCTGAGACCCGTCCCTTGCGAAACATGTCCTGCGGTCAGAATGAAGAATTCGTCTCCAATTTTGACGACGGATCCCGTACCAGTAAATCGCGTTTCAAGCCGGGTCGCTTCGTCGCGGTAATTGGATTCAATTTGCGCGAGCCAAAAGGGAGAGGGCTTTGCCGCATGGGCGGCCGGACTGAGAACGCCCAAAGCGCCAGCCAGAAGCCAAGGCAAGAGTCGGGAATATTTACGAAAAAGAAAAGGCATTCCAAAATATTGTATCACAGATCTGATTCAGGGAGTGCTTGTTTCCCCGTGTTATAATGCTGACTTACCTCGTCCGCACTGAGCGGAGCGCGGAAGATCACCAGTTCATCGATGATTCCCTGAAAGTAGCCGCCATACGCATCCCAGCCGAGCCGAGTCGGCGCGTAGAGATCCCCGCGCGTGGAGCGGTAGGCGAAGCGTGGGACACCGTTCAGGTAAATCGTGACGCTTCGATCATCAGCGCTGATCGCGATATGGTTCCAGCGATTCGTGATAAGCCTGAATTGCGTCAGGACGGGGCGATACCCGGTGCCCTGTTCGATTACGGCGAGTGACTCCAAACCCACCGAAATCCCGAGCCCCGAATCGCGACCCCGATTATCCGCGCCCAAAACGAACCCTCCTAGCTGGCCGCGTTCGAGGCGAACCCAAAATTCGATGCCGAAGGAGTTCTTCAAAGAACGCGTCGGCAAGATCACCTGGTTTCGGTCGAAGCTCCCGGCTGCTCCGAATGCCCCCGGCACGTAGAACGGGCAGAGTTCCTGGCAAATTCCGTTCGATCGGTTTCGGCTCGAATCGAGAATCATCGCCTGGTCTTCGTGCAGACTCTGCCGATCGAATTGATATTCGAGAAGCAGCGACGGCGTATGCCCGATCCGAAACTCGTCACGCGCCGCCGGAAGGCTCACGTCTCCAGCCGCCTCAGCCACCTCGCGAACGAGAGGCTGGAGAAGCTCAAGGGTGGAGTAATAGGTTTTCAATGTTTTACGGAGAATCGCCAGCCCTTCCTGGTCATCTCTCAAGGAGTTTTCCGGAACACTCCCCAGAAAACCAGAAATCCTCTGAATCGCCGCCGCATAGGCCAAACGATTGATGTCCCGGTAGAGATCCCATTGCAAAAACCCCAAGGTCAAAAGGCCGATCTCGTATTGAGCGCTCGCATCGAGAATGGCGGAATTGAGACGCATCAGAAACGCCGCGTACTCGATCGCGAAAACCGCGGTCGGCCGAAGATTCGGACTCGAATGTCCCGAGAGGAACTCGATATCCGATCGAGCGTACTTCCGTGCGAGTTCGACTGATTGAGTGAGAAGCCGAACCTGGCTATCCACGGTGCCCGGAGCCGAATCAGCGCGGCGCTTGTGTGCAAGAAGATCATAGATCCGCAGCGCGCGATTCAGAACGTACCGCATGAGTAATTCGGGCTGCAGATGCCCGCTATCCTTCACGATCAGCTGGATCCCGGTGACCAGTTGCTGGCGCTTTTGGTTCATCGAAAGGGGGCGTATTCCGTCCAGCAATTCACGAAGCGCCGTTTCAGCATTCCTGGCCCAAGGCAGAAGTTCCCCGAGTTGCGAGGGCGTCAGCTCCGTCTGAACACCCTCGCCGAAGCCGGACGGCGGGTCGATTCGCGGCAAGGTCGTATCCGCTTGCACCTGCTTCGCGAGGGCTCCGCTGACCAGGGTCGCGCATCCGAGAATGGCGGCCAAAATCTTTCGTTTGAGCTCCGGGTGAATCATAACGACTCCGTTACCGCCGACCGCAGCCTTTTCCAGGTTGGATCTCCTCGAGAATGTCTCGGGCCATGAGATACGCGCTATTCACGGCGTCGACCTCGTCGAGATAGGCGCCACTCGCGAGCCGGCTCGCGAGCTGATTCAAGCTATCGATCTGGCACGCATAACGGGAAGCCCAGAGCGACTCGCGCAAATCCTGCGACGCGTATGTTGAGGAGAGTTCAAGGGCGTGCAAAAACGCCTCGGGCGCCCCGATCGGGAAAACGGCGCCTCTCCGCAGATCACCGGTCGATTCCGTCAAGCTGTCCATGACGAGCTGAACCTGCTCCTTCGTGTAATCCAGGAACCGGTGCTCGAAAATCGCTTCTTCAGCCAGACGGCAGCCGCGGCAATTCGTGAATGGAATATAGAAGGGGTAATCCAGACGGTCAGCGACGATCGCGACGAAATCGTAATAACGGAACAAGAAATAGACCGTCGTCCGTGCCCCGTTCAATTCAGCCTGTGTCGCGGCGTCGATTTCTCGCGCGAGGACAATACCGCGGGCGATCGCTCTCGCGGTCAACGGGCCCGCGTTCCGGAAGTTGTTTCCGGCTTGCGAGCGTTCCAAGCCGTTCATCAGGTGGCCTTTTGCCGTCATGAGGTCGCCTCGATAGTAAGCCACATCCGCATCGCGTCGCGCGAGATCGAGCGTTCGCAAGGCATCCGTACACCATCGCGACGATGCGTTCGTCCCGCGATCGTTCACTTTGTTGATGATCCCTTGCGCGAAGGTCGGCGTCACCGCCGCGAGCGCCAAGGCACTGATTCCTAATTTCATCCAATTTCGGGTTTTCACGTTCTTCACTCCTTTTGGTTCGGGTTCATGGGGTTTGGGGCACAGAGCGGATGACCGTCGCTTCAAGCGTTTTCATGGCCGCCTGATAGGTCAGAATGATTTCGCGAATCCGGATGACGGTTTCACGATCAGGGGTGGTCGGGGTTTCCGGGGTCTGATCCAGAAACCGCTGAATCCTTTCGATCGCCGGCGCGTAGGCGAGCCGGTTTACGTCACGATAAAGGTCACTTTGAAGCCACTGGAGCGTTAAGATCGCGATTTTATACTGAGCCGAAGCTTCAAGAATGCTCGCATCGAGCTGCATCAGTTGTTCCGCATATTCGACCGCGAACTCCGCGGTGGGCCGAAGGAGATCTTCCCCGACACGCCGGATCCCGACTCCGCTCAGATAGGCCAGGTCACTCCGGTAGTACTTGATCGCGAGCCGAGCGGACTGAGTCAAAACCCTGAGCTGCTGGTCCAAGGTTCCCGGCCTCGCCGTCGCGGCCCCGGGCTCGAGAATGGAGTTGATCTTGAGCGCGCGATTCAAAATGAACCGCATGAGAAGCTCGGTCTGCGTCGGCCCGCTCTCCTGTACGATCCGTCGAATCCCGGCGGCCATGAGATCGCGTTGTCTCGTGAGGGGCAGCGGTTGAACGGATTCAAGCAATTCGCGAAGCGCGATTTCGCTATTTCTGGCCCACAAGACGATTTCATCCTGCTCGGGAAGAGTGAACGCCGTTTCCAATCCGTCCTGAAACCAGGGTTCCGAAGGCCCATTCGCTTGAACTCGATTCGCGAGCAGCGCGGCCGCGAGGCAAATTCCGATTCCGTAAATGAGACGGTGGCAGGTTTTCATGATTTCTACCTCTTTAGATTGAAATGAGTGACGTCGCGGAAGTTCGAAGGCGATATCCAAATCAGGCGTTCCCGTGAGCCGAATAGACCTTGATCGAGGATGAATGCCCCAATGCGATAGGGCCTGGTTTCGAGGAGCGCGCCCGCACTTGTCACCGAGAGTTTCTTGATGGAATAGATTCCGGTCATCTTTTCACGAATCACGAAACTTCCCGCCTGCTCGGAAAAGAGCGTGGCTTCGTGATCGGTTAAAGCCGAGAGCCGGAGTCGATCGTGATTGCCTTTGAATTCACCGGGAACGTAATCGCTCCAACTGAGATCAGAATTGTGTCCGGCCTTGAATACGATCGACCCCTGAAATCCCGCCGAGTTTCGAGAACCGGCGTCATTGATCGTGAAATCAGGACGGCCCGTCCTCGGGCAAATCCGCCCTAAACTCAAGACGAGACTCGGTTCGATGTTCAAGACCCCGAGTTCGCCGTCCCGCCCGACCTCGATCGGGTTCATCGCGTACGATTGCGAGAGCGACGAATCGAGCGGGTCGATGCGATAGAACTGTGCGGCGCGATCCTTCATCAGCATAAGTCCGAGAAAACTGCCCTTCCGTTCCGGAATCGTGCGGACCAGGAGATGAATCTCTTTATCGCGGTTCAGGACACCGACATGCGAGCCCGCCAGGACGTCGCCGATATCGGCACGGGGTGAGTGCGCTCCGGCGATCACGCCGAGAGCGGCGGCGAGAAGCGAAAGTCCGGTCAGCTTAAGATATTCAGTCATAAAGATTTCCTCTCTGGATTATCTGCGGCAGTCGCCGCGTAGGGCGTTCAGGATCTGAAGGAATTCACCGGTCGCGCTATTTACGGCGCGGCGCTCGGAAGAATATTCTTCGTGATATCCGTCATTGAAGTTCTTGACCCGGAGATGGAGCTCTTCGAGCTGCTCGATCGCGCAGGCGTACCGGGCCCTCCAAAGGGAACTGTCGAGTTCTTCAGCGGTGCCGCGCGCGAGGTATTCGAGAATTTTGAGGTACGATTTGGCCGAGTACTTGGCCACAACGCCATAATGGGGCGTGGTCATCGAAAAAGTCTCGACGAACCAGGTGAGCTGGCGTTCCGCGAACTGATGATAGCTCCGCTCATATTCCGCCTCTAGTCCCACCCGACGGGGCCCGTACTGATAAGGAAGAAAGTAGTTGGTATCGAGGGGACCGACGATCTTGATCATGAAATCGTAGTACTGGGAAAGGAACTCGACTGAAGCTTCAAGTCCATGAATGTCTTCGATGCGGTTCCGTTCGATCGAATCGGAGACTTCGATTCCTCGTCGCAGGGCGCGACGGGTTAAAGAATTCACGCCCTCGCTTTGGACGAGAGCTTGATTCAATCCTTCCCGGAGCACGGCTCGAGCTTCGTCCCATTTGCCGTCAACGAGTTGCAGGCGCGAACGATTACTGTAATTGGCCAGAATGCCCAGGCTTCCGCGGCACCATTGGACGAGGCGAGCTGAATCATCGCCCCAGTACAAACTCGCATTCGCGCTTCCGTCAACCAGGACCAGGCCACCGAAGACGAGAAGCGAAAGCGCGCACAGGGATTGCGCCATCGCCGTTCTATTCCATACCATTCCACTCATCGGTCCACGCATCGGGTACTCCTCATCTGCACCGCTCACGACCCGGGGTGCTTACTGGACTAGTTTTATCTGCTATTCGGGATAAGGTTGAGTTACACTGGGTTACAAAGAGCTAAATGCCGATTTTGATTGAAAAATAAGATTCACCTGAGGTGCAATAACAGAATGGCAACGCGACATCTGCTCGCCGCTATTTTCGAGGCCGGAATCGAAGAGCTTCGCTCTCTTCGCCACGACCATCCACGTGGTTCAGCGGAGCGCCTCTATGCGGATGTCCTCTACGCGTACTTAAAATCCGATTTGAAGGAATTGCAAAAAATCGCGACCTATCTCGCGGGCCCGAAATGCATGTTGCCCGAAAAGGAGCTGCTGGAATCTTTGACACTCCTCCGAACCGCGATTCGCGAACGGCGCTGTTCGGAGCCCGAGGGCACACTCCGTTTCGCGGAGAACTTTCCGGCTTGGCTCGGTGAAATCCATTTCGTCGTGGCACTTGCTTTTGAGACGCTCGAGAACCATGAAAAATCGAAGCTTCACTACCGGATTGCCGCGGACGAACTTGCCCGAATCGGAGCAAAGCGAAAGGCTCTGAAGGCGGACATGAACCACCTCGCCGCAGACAGTTGCATCGAACCGGATAGCAAGCGCCTGATTGCCGACTATCTTTTCGGATATCGTCAGGCACGCAAACTGAAGGAATTCGGAATCGCCGGAACGGTTCTGAACAATGTTTCGCGCGAATACCACCGAATTGGCGCTTACGCGATGGCGCTCAAGTTCAGCAATCGAGCTGTCGCCTTGCTCGAACGCGACTTCGGAACGCTTCATTACTATCTCGCGATCGTGCATCGGGCGCACGTTCTGCTCGACCTCGGGCGATCCGAGGAGGCGCAACTCGATCTCGACCGAGCCCGGGCAAGTACCTTCATCGAAGTCAAATCCGCTCTCGCCCTACTCGAAGACAAGGAAGCCGCAGCCGACGCGAAGCACCTCACCCCGAGCTGGAGGGAGCGCAAAGCGACTCAGGCACCAACTCCGTTGACCGAGCTGGAAAATCAGCTCATTGAGCTTTTATCCCAGGAACCCCGCGAGAAATTCGAACTGATGGATGCTCTCTACGGAAAGAAACTTTCATTTGAAGTCCGGGAGAACCGCTTCAAGGTTTTGTTGAGCCGACTGCGGACGAAACGGCCGGGGCTGATTGTTCTGAAAAAGGCAAGATATCACCTGTCCGAGGTGGCAAGCGTGAGCTTGCCGATTCGGCGGCGCATCGTGCGCCGGATCGTTTAGATACGTTGAAGTCGGCAGCGCGAGCCACAAGGTTTGTCTTACAGCCCAATCACTCCGATCATGGGTGTGCGGGTGTCTACAGAGAAGTCATCCACGAAACGACCATCAGCGAAGTGTTTGCTTTGGCGTCGAATGTCATGCCAAAATACGGATTGGGGGAACTCATGCTTCCGGTCAAGCTTATGGTTCTTGTTTGGGCAAGCACTGCTATTGCCGTCGGGGACAATCCCACGCTGCCTGACCTGGTAGACGCCCTGAACTCTTCCGTTTCCCCAATAAAGAAGCCCGCCGACCGTTCTTCCGATTGCGTCGACCAGAAAAAGCGGGAACGGATTTACAACGTCGTCTCCATCACCGTTAAGGATGGAGTACGCATCAAGGGCTACCTTTACACGCCTAAGGCTTTCGTCCGAGGAAAGTCGCGATCTATCTTGTATCTCCATGGAGGTCCCAATCCAGCGGATCCGGATCGACGAAATGAAGTCCGAGAGTACCTTCTAGCCCAGGGATTCGTCGTCCTGGACATCGATTATCGGAACTGTTTGAGTTTTCCCAACGAGATGTATCCCGACGTCAACGAGTTGTCTGTGAAGGACTTTGACCCTACCAGGCGAGTACAGCGAGAAGCCCAAATCAGGGACCTTTTGGAAAAGGCGGACATAGAAGACGGTTTGGCTGGGATCCGGTTCTTGCGTCAGTACACCGCGGTCAACAAAGTGGCGGTTGTCGGGCATAGTGCGGGTGCAAATATTGCGAACCGTCTGGCGTTCTCTCTACCAAGCGAGGTTGCCGCGGTAATTAATCTTGAAGATGTCGGAGGGAACGCTTTTAATTTCTCGCTTCCTGACGAACTTCGGGCTCTTATAAGCGCGCGTAACCCCTTTCAATACATGAATGAGAAGAACGCAAAGGTCGCCGCTCCTATTCTCTCGTACTATGGCCTAAAGGGTGGGGCAGCCATTCCAGCGGGCCGCGGTCGCCTGGATCACGAGGATTCCCACATGGTTCATGGAAACGAAGCCATAGCCAATCGGAAAACCGCTCGAACAGATTTCTATTTCGCTCGACTCCCTGAGGTAGATCCGCGGCACATTTACCTTGAGTATCAGGATGGTCACTTTCCGCACTCTAAAAAGACCCTGGATGATTTACTTCCCAAAATTTTGTCATTCTTGAATAAGCACCAGACGCTCATGGGCAATCCAAAATGACACGTTTGATGGTCCCCCCTGTTTTTGAAACACTAGGCTCATGACAGTGACGCCATCACCATTGCGGCCGCGATCTTGTCCGGCGCTATGAGTTGCCGTCGCCGTCGGGGAGGTGACGCAATGTGTGATGAGGGGGGCTCCTCGAATACGTGTTCTCGATTCTGCCAAATTTGGAGGGCGTCGTTCACGCAGACCTGCCATTCATAACGGTACTTCCTGACGATCAGAATTCGTGTTGAGGTCTCGAATTTCGCGACGTTCCTGGGCTTGGGGGTTTAGATCTCAAATAAATCGAGAGAGAAACTGTATAGCGCTTCTTCCGGCGATTCCTTGATTTGCGCTTTGATCGACTCGATCGAGGCGAGAAGCTGCTTTCGAATCGTCTGCGCGTCTTTCCGGGAGATCGAGACGCAAGACGAGTAGTGGAGGCTCTCGTCATTCCGTAATTCAAGATCACGGACTGCCTGCAGTCGCCAATTGATGTGGTGCTTGCTGATGAGAGGTGAGTCGTGCGGAAGGTGCATGCGGGCATTACCCGGTTTTAAGGCGCCGGCAGACGGCCAACATCATTCCTGGTTTCCGCTATGTTCATGGCAGCGAATTTGAGAATATCCTGACTTCGCCCTTATGCAAGAAGGTGCCGCTTAAAGAACCACTTAGCCCTGGTGACGTGGGAGCGATTCGAAGTAAATTGTACCCAGCACCTCCGGGGGGCAACTATTTTCCAACTAGTCCGAATGTGCATGGGTTTATTCATATTAGCGACAGCCTGATTTTTTCGAAGGATGGGACCCGAGATGATGCGCCGGTCACAATTGAGGATATTAACGTAATTCTAGATGCTGGCTGGACTATTCCAGAAAATCCGCGCTGCAGAAGGACGAACGATTCTCCCGAGGAAAATTGTAAACATTGGATTACCTATTATCGTTGTGAATCCCTGGACAGTTTTGTTCAAAAGCACGTCACAACGGTGACGTCGGGTTCACTTAGTTTATTACAGATTACCACCCGCTATGAAGGCGAAATCAATGATGATCAACTCGGAAATCGCGCCATAACCCAGAACCGGCGAGAGCAACTTGCAGTTGAATACGAGCAGATTACCGGCGCGATCGCTGCAGAACTCAGTAGAACGTTAGATCCAGCTTCACTCCTGATCTTGAACAACTTGAATGATCGCATTCTCTCGATGCGTATTGGATTGGTTCTAGGCCGATAACTGGAAAGCCAAATTTTGGGGCACGCCCCAAATTAGAATTAATTGAAAAAGGCTGTTCTAAATCGAAAGCGATGGAATCAGACGCCACATCATTCCTGTAAAGCTGGACTGGCAGTGCCAACATTGATTTGTCCGGCATTGTCGGGAACTTGATCAGCTGGGAGCATCTCTTGCGTAGTCTTGGAGGACAAATTGGAAACGGCAGGATCAAACATAGCTACTTCGTTAATATTTTTTCCGATCACTGTTACCGTGCATTTTGCTTTTGGCATGGTCAACGGAACAGTGCCATCCCAGTAACTCGCAGATGCGATGTAAAGAGGTACAGCAAAGACATTACGAACAATACCTCCAATACTAATACCTTGGAATTCATCTTTAACTGCGAGGTGCGCACGTCCCTGGTCGATACTTCCGTCCCGCAACATCGCTCCGCATTGCGAGAACCCCTTGTGAACACACTTTTCCAATGCTTTAGCCAAGGCTTGTTCGCATTGATTTGTGAGATATCCACTTTCTTTCTTCGACGCCGAAAAAACTTGGAAGTTCGATTCCGCACCCAAAGCGGCTGCGGGAAGAGTTAAGGCGGATACAACAACCAAAGTTCCAAGGGCGTTCAAGTGTTTACGGTATTTCATCTTATTTCTCCTTCTCGCTACTGTAGTAGCGCTTGTTGACTAAACTACTCTGACTCTGTCTGTTTTAGCAGTTACACGAGGTTACATTTCAGAAGAAGAAAACCGACATCAAAACGACCACTTGCTTCGTTTAAACTCTGGAAATCAGGCGCTAATTCACGTACTTCGACTGCGTCGTTTGCGTCGCTCAGAATTCTTGACTAAAAAAATACAGCATTGTACCTCTGTCTCGCGCCTGGAAGGAGGCTGAGCAATGATTTGCAAACAATTTAGAGTCTTGGTCGCGGCTGTCCTTGCTGCGCTCATTTACGCACCGTCAGGATTCGCTCTCATCAACGGCCAAGAAAATTCGAAAATGAAGGGAGTGATTCAGCTATCGGGGTTTTGCACCGGAATCGCAGTAGGGTTGAACCCGCTGACAGTTATTACAGCACGTCACTGTGCATCAAAAGGATCGATCCAGCTACCCCTAAAAGATTCAGAAGGGGGTTTGGCGGAACCTGAGCAAGTTTTATTTGCTTATTTTTACGAAAATGGCTTTGATTCTGACGTTTCGATTGTTCCTGGAGATATTGCTGTCCTCATCTTTAGTCCGAGCGTTTCCAAAAAATTCACGTTCCACTGGTTAAAGAACCGATTCAAGAATGCGATCAAATCTTCGGATCTATTTTCGGTCGCACCTGTTCCGATACGTTGGGGAGATCCAGTATCAGTTTGCGGCTTCGGAACTGATTTTTATCGTGGCTGCGGATCGAACTATCTTTTGACGGACAATTCCGATTTCGCCTTTGCCGATATTTCCGAACAAATTAATGAGAAGTATCCAAAGGCAACGACCCTGATGGACATACCGGATACGGATAAAATTGCATTAGTTCACTCGCATATTCAATATTTTCTGTCGCAGTACGGAGCTGGGACTCGCATCGGAATAGGGTCTTTCAAATCAGAGGCTCTTAACTCGGGCTTTGAGAGTGGCTTTGATCACGACAACCAGTCGGTCATTCCTGAGCCCGGAGATTCGGGAGGACCTTGGTATGTGATTCGAGATGGCGTTCCGCACTTAATCGGCGTGACTTCTTTAAGCGTTAGAGAAGATCGACTCCGAGTTGGAGGAATTGCCTGGCGTATCGATCACCCCTGGACCGTCAAGCTCCTTCAAGAGGCGGCAAAAAGGGGTGCGGATATCCGCGGTTTGGAAGAACTCAAGCAATTGCAGCAGTAGAATAGCGGTATTCGTCATGAAAATGGTGGTAGGTTTTGTTTTTTCATTTTTTTTCGCCGGATTCGCTCATGCTGCTTCTGGAAATCTTCCGATTTACGTCGAGTTCGAATCGGACAATTCCTACGTATTATCAGACGGCAAAGTCTTGGACTCAAGCGAGGCTAGAGAGCAAATATCCAAGCATTCGCGAAACGATCTGTGTTTTAGGGCGCAATTCATCGGTTTTATAAACGCATATTTAAAAACCCTTGAAGACGGCAATTTCCCGATAGACGCCACTGCACTATTGGTCGTGTTTACGGTGACAGAGCGCCGCGATCAGGATTCAGAGGTTGCGAGGCGCATTGACCTTTTCGATACGTCAAAATACATCCAAACTGGAAACCCGATTCTGATCAGCAGTCTGCAGCTCGACCCGAAGAATTGCGGATTCCCCGCTGACAGCTTTAAAAAGCTTTTCAATAAAGCCCCTCTCGAATACCAAAAGTCGCTTCTCGCCCCCAGCACCGTTACCGAAGACGTATTTAACGATGTCATTGATGAAATTAGGGTCCTTTATAAGCCGCAGGTGCGACGTCTACATCAGAAGCTTGTGATTGAGCGCCAGTGGTGGCACCACGATGAGAATTTAACTGCAAGGCGAGAAGAGGAGGCGTACACGCTCCTTCTTTCCGGAGGTTGGGCACGTCAGCGTGGAATGACAAAAGATACATTTCGGCTCTCCGTTTGTCATGAAGTCGGTCATCTCCTGGGGGGCGGGCCGTACTACCAAAGGTCGGATGATTCGCTTCTGACCTATATGAATGCTGAAGGTGAAGCGGAATATTTCGCCACGTCGAAGTGTCTTCGAAAACTTTTTTCAAAAGAAGACAACGTCCGCATAGCAGCAAGCTTGCCCACTCCTGATGCGATTCGCGAGGCATGCTCAAGAGCATGGAGTACCGTTACGGATCGAGCGATCTGTGAACGCGTTGGCTATACTGCGCTGCTTGAGAAGAAAGTTCTCGCGGATTCATTGAATAGGAATAGTCCTCCGGGAACTCCGGTGATTCAGTCACCGCGATCTTTCCTTAAGGATGCAACAGTTGTGAACGGCAACGTCTTGTCCCATCCTAATCCTCAGTGTCGTTTCGATACGTTGCTTGCCGGTGCACTTTGTACAACGTCCTACGATATTTCGCCTGACTTGAAGGATTTTGCTTCCGGAACTTGTACGATAGAGGGTGGCTTTTCCGTCGGCCTTCGGCCAACATGTTGGTTCAATGAGCACGCGGCACGACAGGAGCGGGAGCACCTTCGCGGCGTACATTAAAGGACCTTGATTCGTAAAAGGCAGTCTGGATTCGGGATGCCCGAGCTTCTGGGGCAAGTCTCGCCGCACTGGTTACACGACCGAGATCTACAGGTCATACTACCAGGCGCTTGTGTTCGAAGAATGCCTTGAAATTTCGAAGCAGCGGCTCTGTCGATTCATTTTGGGTGCCTTCTTGCGGACCTTAAAGTTCGTGGTTGCAAAAGATAACGCGCCGCGCTATCTCCGTGCGAACGAAAATTTTTTGGAGGTTTGCACATGTTCTACTTCGCTCTTCTCGCCCTGGGGCTGTCTTCATTCGCCATGGCCAATGAGGCAAGCACGACGCTGGTTCTGGACGGGACGATAGCCAGTCAGTCGATTTCTTTGAAAGGGGAAGGTGGCTACATCCAACGCCGCGAAGTTCCGACGGGGCAGACTTGCGAACGCAAGGTATCTTTGGGAACCCAGTGCAAGGACCAGATGGTCTGCAGGCGCTGGGAAGGAAATACATGTACGGATTATTCTTATCAGTTGGTCTGCCAGGAAGCTTACCGGACTGAGTACTATTCCTGCACTCGTATAGAAGAGAGTTTCGTCAAAACGAATGACACCGTCGCTGAGATCAAAGTCAATTTCATTTCCTTCCTGCCGAGTTCCATCGTTCCCAGGGAAGAGCTGTCGGCGAAACTGAATCTCGCCGGAACACGCCTCGAATTGAAGGCGAAACAGCTCACAGGAAAAGTGGCACTCTACCAAGATTCCTCCCGGATCGTTACCTCCCGCACTCCTGACGGAAAATTCGTGACTATAAAAGGCGAGATCGACCTGAAGATGATGGATCCCGCTGTGGTGTTGAACGCGGCTTCCAAGTTCGCCACGAATTTCGTATTGAGCGCGGAAGGCCTCTCGTTTGATCTGCCCGAAACTAAAAATCCGGAAAACCTGAATCTGACTTTGAGCCTTTCCAAAAAACGCTTTCTCGGAAAGAAGACCCTGATCTCCGATGCCTCACTGGCATCCAATGAATATGAGATCAGCAGCGCCTCCGGAGTGAGTCGGGTGTTTATTTCGATGAGGCAACTTGTCGCAAAGAGTTCAGTCTCGGATATTGAATCCCGACTCACAAAGGGCACTTTCAAGATCGAATTGAATGTCTTAGTCAATGCCGAGGTGCTTATTCTGGATGGTGCGAATGTCGGCGAGCTGGTTCCCGGTACTCTCGTCGGACAAGACGCACTTGCATCATCCGCGAAAATCAAACTGAAATAGAAAAAGCAGAGTCAATGTCACTAGAATACGGCCCCATGCCTTTGACGTTCAAAATTCCCCTGAGTTATTACTTAGACATAGATTTGTTGACTGTTTTATTCCAGTATTGTAGCTATTTGCCGGTTGGCTCGTGTGAGTAGACACACGTAAGGAGTACTACATGCTGAGTTCAAACTGGTTAACAGCGGCTACGTTACTTTTTGGAATTACCAGTCTTCCATTTGCAGGATGTGGCAGCAAGCCTCAGAGTAATCCTGCGCCGGCACAAGCTCAAGATCCGGTAATCATCGATATCCGTGACGTTGCGTCCAAGCTTGTTAGCATCGCGCTGGTTGCGGGAGATGAGGCTGAATACGAAATTCAGGAGACTTCGGCTGACGGTACAGTGACGGTGTCTCGCCAGCGGATGCGCGTAATTGCCGTGGACAGTTCCGCCAATGAGGCTGAGATCGAGACAACCAACACAGATCAAGACGGAACAGAAACCGTCGAAAAACAAAAATGGGAGATATTACCCGGCTCCACACCTCGTTCGGACCTCAAGGGAACCATCGAGAAGTGTAGGCGGATTGGCTTGTATCGGAGTGTGTCTGTTCCAGCTGGCTCTTTTGATGCGTGTTTTATGGATTCCGGCGAGCCCACTGAACAGCACCCGGCGAGAATGAAATCTTGGACTGCCGACGTGCCCTTTGGCGTTGTGAGAAAGGAAATGGCTGCGGCAGATGGATCTTCTCACGTGTTGGTATTGAAGTCGTTTGTCGCTGGCAAATAAGATTATCCGCTGAGCGCACAAGGTAAAGAATGCGAACAATCCGAAACAGGCACAAGATCAAATCTCGAACAGGTCCAAACAGAAGCTATAGAGGACCTCTTCCGGTGATCCCTTGACTTGCGCTTTGATTGACTCGATCGAGGCGAGGAGCTGCTTTCGAATCGTCTGCGCGTCTTTCCGGGACATCGAAACGCAAGACGAGTAATGGAGGCTCTCGTCATTCCGTAATTCAAGATCACGGACTGCCTGCAGTCGCCAATTGATGTGGTGCTTGCTGATGAGAGGTGAGTCGTGCGGGAGGTGCATGCGGGCATTACCCGGTTTCAAGGCGCCGCCCTTGTCCTGCTTCACGAGCTCGACCGAAATCAAAAATTTCAAAACCTCGTCCACGCTTGAAAGCGGAATTTTGAGGTGCTCACTGATTCGTTCTCGTTTTTGGAATTCGGGAATGGTCGTTAAAACGTGAACCGCGGAATAGATCCACGAGCTGAAGTAGGTGGCCTGCGCTTCGGCATCGAGGGTCGTTTTGGAGTCGACGCGATTCTTGAGTTGCGCGCGTTGGTCTTGAATTTTGCTGATCTGTCGCGAGCAGTGTTTGCGAAGAGTCTCGGTTCCGGCGCGATCCTTTTGAACGAGGAGCAGAAAATATCCGGTCTCGTCTTCGGAGAACTTGAAAAACTGCGCGAGCTTCTCGGCTTGTTCGGCGCTGAGGTGAGCTGACCCAAGAACGACCTGTGAGATGTACGCGGTTTGGCACCCAGCCGCGCGGGCCATCGCGGCTTTGGAACCGTGGCCTTTGTGGGGCTGAGCCGAAATCCACGTTGTTAGGAAAGGCTTGTACTCTTGGAAATCAAAGACATTTGGGGTCACGAACGAAAGTATAGCTTACGATCTGGCGTTATTTGAAATTATTTTCATGTTTACCCGAGTTGAGGAGTTGGGTATTTACACGTTGCGTCAAATAGACTATATAACCAAAGGAGTTTCTATGAATAACAGAATGAAAATTAAGCCTTTTTTAGCTCTCGGAATCTGTGCTTTGTTTTTAGGCATTGCGCCTTATGTAGCTCGCGCAGGTGGCGACGTGAGTGGGGGTGGAAACGGAATCGAGAATCGCATGATCGAATCCTACGCCCATGATGTTTTTGAAATCCCCGGTTATGTCGAATTTGTGCAGCCGATTTTGAAGGACCTCGCTATGAGAGTTCCTCATTTCGCCGCGGTTCTCGAACATCATCAACGTGAGATGATTTTTTACATTGTTCCGAGGAAACTCCTCAAACAATTGAAACCGGAGGAGACCGGAATTCCGATCGCATCTGACCAGATCGCAATACAAACGTCGGGAAACGAGGTCTGGATCAACAAATCGCTTTTCGACGCCCTCAGCAAACAGGACAAAGGAAAGCTTCTCTTCCATGAACTCATTCTAAATTTAACGCGAGAAGACGAGTTCTCAGATCCTGATATGCGGCTCGTCCGAACAACTACCGCCTACCTCTTTAAACATTCTAAAGACAGCGCTAATGAAGTTGCCGATACTTTGGACAAGCTTGGCTGGTTCAGGCGTTACGGTACAAACCTTGGCTCTATGACTAAGCTTTTGGAATACCGTGAAATCACTCGAACGGCTTTCACGACTTTTTTTGAGAAATTTCGTCAGTCCTGCTCAACAGTCGCTAATCTGGCACCAGAATCCTCGAGCGATTGGGCTAAGCTCCCGGGTGAGCAGAAGGAAAGACTCAAGGTTACTTGGCAAAATCTCGCTCGTACGCAGCAGGAGACAATCGCTCGTCTTTGGGGCTTTTATTATAATGAAAGTTACCGAGTTGAAGTTCTGAGGTCGTTGACATCTAGGGGATATAGTACTTTGGCCTACGCTAATTATGACGTGGATAGCCTATTTATGGAGCCAGAGCACGTTCTTATGATGTCATTCGGCGATCCGGCCCATGGCGACGAAAACTTGCGGCTCTTTGTTCTTCGTCAAAAGTCAAACTGTGGTTTAGGCGATGCGGGACTGGGATGGATTAACGAGTATCTCGACAGCAATTTACCATAAAGGTAAGCGGTTCGTGACAAGCTTAGCAGCGCGTTTTTTAATAAACCAGAATCCGGCATCTTCTATTATTCGAGGTCCGATCGATGCTTCGATCGGACCTTTTTCTTTCGTGCGAAATTTGGCTTTGTGTACGTAAATTCTCAGGACCTTTAGAGAGGGTTTCTTTACTACGTGCTATTGCCGATCTTTTTTGCTGTCTCACTGGTATTTGCCTGGTTCAAAAACCCGCAAGGCGGGCCTGATTTCGTTGAATTTATCAAGCGGGCATTCGTGGCGACGCTTCTTCTGGCTGGATTCGCTGAGATCACCGATATCATCTTTTTCATTACGAACGGGTTGGCGGCGCAAGGCGTGCTTCGTAGATAGCCAAAATGGCGATCCAGCTACGCCACTCGAAATAGATCGAGACACATCGAATGGAGTTCTTCCTCCTTGGATGGGACCCGAATCGCGCGGATCTCCTCGATCGCGCGCAACACGAGAAAGCGGATCTGTGCCGCGTCCTCGCTCGAGATCGACATGACCGTGGAATAGTGTATGTCGTCCGCTCGCTTCGCCGCCATCGATTCGATTGCGCGATGACGCCAATTGCCGTGGTGATGCAGGATGAATGGAGAGTCCTTACCGACAAAAACATACGCCTCGCCGGGATGAAATTCATTCCCGACCCGTTTCGCTAGCCCCGCCGTGACCAGGAACTCAAGCGTGTCCGCGACAAAGCTCGACGAGAGCCCGAGGGCTTTCGCGATCACGTCCTTCGTCCTGAACTGCGGAATCGTGAGCAGGATGTGAATTGCGCTGCAGTGCCAGCTCCCGTAGTAGGTCGCCTGCACTTCGGGCGAGAGAGTCTCTTTTGCCTGCAGGCGATCCTTCAGCGTCTGGTGGCGCTCGACATAGGTCTGCATCTTCCGTTGCAGGCGTTCCCTGAGCGCGCGCGTCGCGGAGCGTTCGAACATGACGAGGAGAAGAAAGAATTGCGCCTCATCTTCGGAATGGCCCAGGAACTCATTCATCCCCTCGGCTTGTTCCAGATTGAAATGGCGATCGCCGTTCAGGACCTGTGAAACGTAGGCCGACTGGCAGCTGGCCGACTGGGCGAGCGCGGCCTTAAAACCACGGCCCTGGTTTGGCGCGGAATGGGCACAGTCGTTCAAGTAGCGCTTGTACGACCGATATTCGAAAACCGATGCTTTGCTCGTTCTCTTTGTCACTCAAAGACTCTTCGACCCGTATTTACAAAAAATTAAAGAGAACCCTTTCAATTTATAACGTTCATGTATTCCTGACTATATTACTGCGCTATCCTCAATTCATGGGCCCGCGTTGGGCAGCAAACGAAAGAGAAAAGGAGTCGCCCCCGATGAAACTCATGAGCTGTAAAAAACCTGGTCAGTCGTTCACGCCGACATCAACCCCCGCGGGAGTCGCGAAACAAATTCCATTGGAACAATCACTGGTTAACTTTGGTATGAAGCCTGCTTTTTACCGTCATTATATGGCTAAGCTGATGACTTTTCGCTTCGTGGTCGAAGGCGCATTCTTTCTTATGCTATCAAGCGGCCCCGCCTTCGCTGGCGGAGCTTCAGAAGGCGGCACCAATGTCGTGAAGGCGAGCATGGAACTCGTCGAGTTTGAGAGGCTGGGAAAGATCGTCAAGATTGACCCGAAAACGTTCGAGGGGCTTTATAGGGATTTAAAACCTCGTCTAAAGGCTCTCGAAGAAAGAATTCCCAATCTCGGCGCCGCACTCGAACGCGTGATGAAAGATAAACTTTGGTATGTCACCACGACCAGTTTTAATCCGCGCAATTCTGAGGAATTAAAGCCGATCTCGCAAGATAAACTCGGCATTTTCATGAGCTTGGGTGAAATCAAGCGAATGAGTCCGGAACAGCTCCGACGAGCTTTTTTTCACGAACTGGTTCGGGGCTACGTTATGCGGGAACATAACGGCGAGCCCGATTACGAGAGGTGCTTCGATTGTTTAACATTTTCCGATGACTCGATGCTCGACGAGACTGTGGAGAAAATGACCAAATTCCTGTACTTGGGTTACCTGAGAACAGGAAAACAGATTGCTGAAGAGTTGAATCGCATTACAAAAAAGAGCCGTTCGCAGCCGTTACAATCAAGAACACTTAAATACATGGACCGAGAAACCCTGGTCTCTGTCATAAACCCGCGTAAACTTGCCGAAGTTCATCAAGCCATCTGCCAAAACGACCAATTTCAACAAAACGGAATATTTGAAAAGATCGATACTTCCCTTATTTCTAAACTTCAATCAGTGAACTCTAATCTCTTGGTGATGCAAGCTCAAATTCCTTTCAATGCCAAACTGGAATTCGAGGAGTCTGCCGCATTCCAACTCCTGTTGAGCGAATCGGGCGTTAACCCAAAGTCGAAAGATTTCCGGGAGAGGATCGCGCTCGCCTGTAATAATCTGTCGAAGAAGACCGCTGATTTTTTGAAGCGCATCATTATTGAAGAAGAAGCTTCCCCTGAAACCGCGATCACCAGCATTTCCGAAGCCGAAAGGCTCCTCGACGTAATGAACCGCGCACCAGGGGCAGTAGCCGGAACTGAAGAGAGCACTAAGACGATCAAACCCATCCTCGCTAGGAAGGACCTTAGCGTCAGTGCAGTAATGCCCTCCTCCGCTCCTGCGAACTAACCGCGCTTGGCGCTGACCCAAATCCCCCGGTAACCGATTTCGTCCGAAAGCGGCGTGGAATCGGTTGCCGCGTTTTCAGCGCCATACAACACCGCACGCGGGCCGAGTGTGCGCGGAGCAATGCCATCCTGAAGCCCATCCCAATAACACGGCCCGGTCCGTTCTGCAGGTGAGTTGTAGCAGCAAGACCGAAGAACATTACAGTTGTCAACTCGGGTACGTGGAAGAGCCGCTGGAAAACCACATTCTGGTGAGAGCGGTTGATTACCCGGGGACTCGCGAGGCGCTTGACTCTGAAATCGCGAAACGCCTCGATGGCGTTCCTCGAAAAGATCTCGTGATCTATCGCCAAACCATTTTGCCCATGCTCGACAGCCCAGCAAGAAACATCGCCAGATGAGAGCCAACGCCGTCAGGAACTCTGGGACAAATGACCGATAACCTCGACCGAATGGCCGCCTGATTGCCCGGATCACCCCAAATCTTTTTTTGTCGCGTTTAGGTTAACTCAACTCTGCAACTCGGATCCGGGTGGGCAAGAAGAATTGAAGCCCTCTTGCCCTTGAGTTCAGCCAAAAAACGCGAGCTGGACTCTTTACTGAGCTTCGAGAGCGGTTGGATGACTACTTCGATCCCATCATCGCGGAGAATTCATATCGGTTTGTGGGTCCGGAAGCATTGGCTACTTACCCGCCGAGGGTTACTCGCGAGCGGGTTTTGAACTTTCGCATACTTCGTGTGGGAATGAAGCCCAACTCATTCTCGCTGGCGTTTCGCTTGGGGAATTCTGGCCTTCTTGCCCCAAGGGACCGTTGTTATACTTACAAAGCGTTGGCCCCGGTGTTCGTCACACGCGCACGCGTGTG
>Ga0208375_1000059_pt1 | contig 177505 bp, 166 predicted proteins | sample RifOxyD1_FD_184038 | JGI IMG/M metagenome (GOLD analysis project Ga0208375, IMG submission 184038) | Soil microbial communities from Rifle, Colorado - Rifle Oxygen_injection D1 (SPAdes) | ecosystem: Environmental > Terrestrial > Deep subsurface > Rock core/Sediment | place: Rifle, Colorado... | reverse complement strand
CGGATGCTGATATCGTCACTGCGATCTCGAGAAGGTTGTTTACAGATAGATATTTTTCGCCGGACGATGTGCAAGTGACTGCAGCGGATAACGTTGTCACACTAACCGGTATTGTGAATACGTTACGTTCTAAGGACCGCGCGGCACAGATCTCAGAGGGTGTCCGGGGCGTAAGAGCTGTGGTAAATCGTCTGACAATCGAAACTCCAAAGAAGAGTGATGAGCAGCTTAAGAAGGATGTTACAACGGCCCTCCTGCTTGATCCGACCACTGACGCGTATAAATTGAATGTCGATGCTAGCGCGGGCACTGTCACGCTGCGCGGCGAGGTAGGGTCCTTCGCAGAGCGGGACCTTGCCTCGTGGGTCGTTAAAGGCATCACAGGGGTAAAAGAAGTTAAGAATGAAGCGAGGATTAAGGTCAGCCAATCGCGATCGGATGCTGAAATCACACAAGATATTAACGGACGGCTCAAAAGAGAGCCGTTTGTTTACCAGGATAATATCCAGGTTTCGACCAATGATGGAAATGTTGTGCTTTCGGGAACGGTTAGCAGTGCGGCCGCCAAAGGGCGTGCAGCCGAAAGAGCCTGGGTCCTTGGGGTTCGATCGGTTAACGATACAGAATTGAAGGTCAGCACGGCAGCACTTAAAGAAAGCGTGGCTAAAAGGAGTACCACGCCAGACGTTTCAGATGCGGCGATTCAAAAGGCGGTCGAGGACGCGTTTTTGTATGATCCTCGCGTCTTTTCGTTTAATCCAGATGTGAGGGTAAAAAGAGGGGTCGTGACTTTGCGAGGCACCGTCGACAGTTTGGTCGCTAAAGAAGCGGCTGCTCAGGATGCGCGGAATACGGTCGGTGTTGCAGCCATAGTGAACCTGTTGCAGGTCAAGCCACCTCGACAATTGTCAGATCGGGAGATTGCCGACCGAGTGAAGTCTGCGCTCAGTATCTTTGCTCCAACGATCAGCGACGAGGTGAAGGTCAGCGTAAAGAACGGAGCCGTAACGCTCAGCGGATCAGTCGAGGGTTCCTATCAGAAGTGGCTCGCCTGGGATGCTGCTTCTCGAACTATGGGAGTCAAGAGCATCTCAAATCATGTCAACATTGCCGAAACCGGGATTACTAAGTTAGACGATGGCAAAATCCGCCAGAATGCCGCTTCTTTGATGCGGTCAGATGCATTTCTTGAGAACGACGACAGGATCGAGGTCAATGTTAAGAATGGGACTGCAACGTTGACTGGCTCGGTGGACACATGGGCGGAGAGTGTCGCGGCTACTCAAGACGCGTTCCTCGGAGGAGCGAAAGAGGTTGTAAACAAGCTGACGGTGCGCTCAGCTCCAGCACAGTCACTGACTACAACGAGGTTCTATTCGTCCTACCCGTCGCTGCTCGGTGAATATTATGTCTTTCCGGTTGGGTAAGAGCAAAAAAATCATAGGTAGCGGGGATGTCCGCCTAAAAAATTGGCTGCTTGCTGTTGTCGGGGCGATCTCAACCCTTGCCGGAATTCTTATCATTTTGATTGGTACTTTCAGTGTTAGGCCAAGACTGGAAAAGATCAGGGGTGATGTCGTCCGGAACCTCGGCCAAATCGAGGGACTTCTCGGTAATGTGAAGAATGATACCACTTCGATTGGCGGAGCGGTTGGCGCCTTAAGCAATGGCTCCGAGAATATTCTTCGTTTGTTGCCGGAGACAGTGCTGAGCCTCCGAGGGACGATCCAAGAAGGATCGATCGCACTTAGGCGAGTTGGTCGCACGCTTGATTCCCTCTCCAGCGGCCTTTCTGGAATTGTACTTCCAGACCGAGCGTTAGGGAGAAATGCGATTGCGCTGGATAAACTGGCTGATCAAATGCGCTTACTAGAAGGTATGATACGGAAGGCGGAATCACCCCTTGATCGGTTGCCAGAAGATGTTGCCGTAGTCACAAACCGGATCAAGGAAGTATCGAAAATACTTCCATCTGTCAGCGCTGTAGCCGGTCGTGGAAGTCGAGAGCTTCGGACTATTCGGATATCCATTCAAGAGCTGCCGATCGGATTGGCGACCGTCGGCCTCGCCCTATTCTGTGGGGGATTGCTCGTTTTGTTCGGGATAGTCCTTTTTGCATTAGCAGTTCTTTTAAAGAGGATTGAGACGGTTCATTTGATGGCCAGAGGTGCTTCAACCGAGCAGTATGGCAGTGCTGCTTAAGGGTGGGCGATATCCCTCGAGAGCCAGGGAAACGCGGCTGCACCACTTTGATGGGGAAGGTTAAACCGCTACTTTGCGGCGTTTCCTGGCGCTGCGTGGAGATCGAGTGGGAGACTTTTTTGCTTTGCGAGAGCGCGGTACGGCAGTGCTCCCTGTGCCTCCTGCATTTGCTGGAAGGTGTCTTGGATCAGGCAGGACGTCAGGAGCAGAGCGTCGTCGCCAAGGGCGTGGTGCGGCGCCTTGTCCACTGAAAACCATCTTGTCTTTTGTCCCGGGTTCACGAACAGGGCCCCGGCGCTTCGTCGGGTTGTTGTCGGGGTTCGGTATTCGATTCTTGGCTGGTTCTTTTGTTGATCTTCGCATTCGAAAGCTCCTTTTCCTGCCGGTGCTGCAAGGTGTGTGCGCCTAGCGATTGGCATATCATGCGCTAGGATGATTGGTCGGAGGTAGCCTTGGAAATTTTCGGAATTCGGTTAGTGGGAGCAAATCCTGAAACCTTGCGCAAGCTGTTGCTGACCTTTCTGTTCGTTGCGGCCATATTGATCATTCGAGCAATGCTGCGTTACGGTATCCGCTTCCTGACGCGCTCGTATCGTAATGAACGAGTCTTGTTTTGGACCCGGCAAGTGTTTAGTCTCTGGGCTGCGATCTTTATAGTCTTGGCGGTGCTTTCGATTTGGTTTGACGATCCAACCCGCCTCGCTACCGGGCTCGGCCTGGTAACAGCGGGCCTCGCATTTGCGCTCCAAAAAGTTGTTATTTCGTTTGCCGGGTACTTGCTGATCATGAGGGGACGTACTTTTACCGTCGGGGATCGGATCACGATGGGCGGGGTACGAGGAGATGTGATTGCCCTAGGTTTCATTCAGACCACGATCATGGAAATGGGAGAGCCGCAGTCCGTCAAAAGTCCCGAAACTTCTTGGGTGAATAGCAGGCAGTATACGGGGCGGGTCGTAAGCATTACGAATGACAAAGTCTTTGCAGAACCGATATTCAACTATACGAGAGAATTTCCATTTCTTTGGGAGGAGCTCCGGATTCCGATCAAGTACGATGCGGATAGGAAGAAGGCCGAGCAAATTCTTCTTGAATGTGTAGACCAGGTTACCAGCGATTCCCGAGAAATCAGTAAACCTTTGCAGGAATCATTAGAACGAAGATACTTTCTTCGTATCGGAGATGCCACTCCGCGGGTCTATTACAATATTACTGACAATTGGCTTGAACTATCCGTTCGATTCATCGTGAAAACACATGGAATTCGGGACACCAAGGACGCTATTAGCCGGCGAGTATTGGATCTTTTTGAGAAGGCTGGAATAAAGATAGCGAGTGCGACGGTAGATGTAGTCGGATTGCCGATGATCAATGCGAATGTTGGCCAGGACAAATGATGACGTACTTTGACCGTGCTGTTTGTTATAAGCGAAAAGCACCTGTGAGTTTCTGAATCATTTCGGCTTCAGACTTGGATATTCTGTTTCCAACCCCCAGAAATCCGCCGGATGCACGCGCAAGCGCCGTTGTGTTTTTCATCAACTCATCACGAAGGGAGGCGATTTCTTCCGGGGCCAATGCTTCGCATAAACCTTCGATATAGTGGGTCCAGGCATGCATCAAGGAAGGGGCTGGCTTGTGAGAAAGCCATTGGTTGACGAGCTGAAATTCGATTGAGTCTTTGGCGATTCCTTGGCTTTCAAGTTTTTCCAGCAAAACGGCGCGTTCTTTGTCGTCTACGCTTCGATCTGCCCAAGCCACTTCGATCAGCGGAACTATTGCGAGGGCTGCCAGGATTTCAGGGCGGATATCGAGCTGTACGAGTCTTTCAAGAATGGCATCATTCTTAATGCCCGAAACTTGGGCCAAATTTTCTTTGGTTTCCTTAAGCTTCTTTAGTTGCTCGCGTTTTTCAATGAGTTTTCGATCCTGTTCAGCAAAAAAAGAATCTTCTAACTCCTGGGCTTCTCTTCTTAGGGAAAACTCGGGTTTAAAGCTCATAGAATGGTCCAACCTTTTGTGAACAACTACTACACAACGACTGGAGTAGAAAGCAAGCGGTGCGTGCGCGATGAGTTTTTCGGGCTCTTGACACAACGAGTCATGCGTGCCATAAGTGAAGCCCCTTGGAGGTTTGATATGCGTAAAGTCGGATGCGGTCTCATTGTGCTCATCGCAGCCGCCACACTCATGAGTTCTCCTGCGGCTTGGGCTGAGCCCGACTCGGCCTGGGTCAAGGCATTGAGCTGTAGTTTCGGTTCTGGCGCTGAGGCTTTGGTTGTCGATCAAACTGACTCGGGCGAGAAGCTATCGTATCAGCTGGTAATTCGTGATGTGAAGCTCGTCGATGAGGTTCTGAACCATTCGGCGGGAGACCCTTGCTTTGAGCAGGCATTCGCGAAAAACGACCATCGCGAAATCATCGCGGAGGCTGATTATATCGGAAACGGCAGCTATACCGTCTTCGCGTGCGGCAGAGGACGTGGGATTTACCTTTACAAGTCCCATGGCAGTAATTACCGACTTTATATCAATCTTTGTAAAACGGATATGGTCCTGGATATGATCTGCCGTCCCTGAGTAGCGCGAGCAGGACGAGGTGTATGGCGGTGAAGTTCCTTTTTGCGACCTGTGCCCTTGTACTCCTAGCCTTTTCCATGGGCGCGAGTTCGTGTCAGCAAAGAGTCGAGTTCACGGTTTTTCACACCAATGATCTGCACTCTCATCTCAAGAGTGCTCCAAGCGAACCTTTCGGTTTAGGCGGGCTCGCGCGATTGAGCACCCTGCTCCACCGGCTCAGAGCCGGGAAGCCTCACTCGTTCTACTTCGACGCGGGCGATTGGGCTGAGGGGAGCTGGTACTACTCCATAGATACCGGAGCCAACATGCTCAGGTTTCTGGATCTTCTCGGCTGTGATGGAACCGTTCTCGGGGACCATGACTTTCTGAACGGCCCCGACCGCATGATGCAAACGATCAGGATGGCGAACCCCTCGTTTCCGGTCCTCGCGGGCAACCTCGAAACGGGTCAGTATTCCAAAGGCGAGGAGCTTCACCGAACCATCCCTTCGAGTTACATCAAGGAGGTGGGGGGCTTTCGAATTGGGGTGATCGGGATCGCGACGTCATCGATTCTTTTCGACAGTTTTCTGGAACCGATCAAGACCGTCAATCCGATTCAAGCGGCAGCACGACTCGTTGACGAGATCCGTCCGCGAGTCGACGCCGTCATTGTCATTTCGCATAATGATTTTTTCATGAATCAGGCGATGGCCAAATTCGTGAAAGGGATCGATCTCATCATTAGCGGACACTCCCATCGCAAAAAGCCTCATCCTGTCATGATCAAAGGGCCCGATCGTGAAGTCCCGATCGTGGAGAGCGGAAAGTGGGGAGCCTTTCTCGGTCAGGCGGATCTTGAATTTGATCCGATTGCTCGCCGTTTACGTGTGAAGGAATATACGCTTCATCCCGTTACTCCGGATATTCCCGAAGATCCGGTTGTCGCGCAACTCGTTCTCGAGCAGGACAAAAAGCTCAGCCAGCAGTTCGGAGACGACATAGGGCGTGTCGTCGGCGAACTTGAGTTCGATATGCATCATCAGGACACGGTCGAAAGCTCAATGGGCGTACTGATGGTCAGGGCGTATCGCGCTTCGACCGGAACCGACGTGGCATTGGAGGAGAGCGGGTTCACGGGCTCGGATGTTCCGCGGGGACCCATTACCCTGATGAGCGTTCATGACATCGCGCCGCATATCTATAATCCGGATACCGGAAAGGAATGGACACTTCACCGCTGGAATGCGAAGGGCAGCGACTTGCAGACGATTTTCAGGATATTTTATCGCGTGAATGGGTTCATGCCCCCGGGCTGGACATTGGGCTGGCTATTTTCGGATAATCTTCACTTCACCTGGGATCCAACTCTGATGATCGGCGGCATGCATCGCGGAATCCCCTCGTTTTTTGAGATCGTCCGATCGATCACGATCGGGGAACGTCCGCTCGATCCGCACGCCCGCTATTCCGTCGCGCTGACCGATGGCCTGATCCGCGCTTTTAAGATTGGCGGGGAAAAGCTGAGGCTCAATTTGGATTTCTCTCAGCTTGAGGACACGGGCATCGAGGCCTGGCGTTCCGTTCTTGACTACATTGTGAGCCGTAAAAAGCTGAGCAAAGAGAATCTCAGGGTCGGTCAGACGTCGAAGACCATCGGTCCCGATCTCGCGATTCTCGAGTACGGAATCGAGTGGGACAAGGCACATCTCCTGGTCGAAGTGGAAAATCTTGGTCTTAAGCCTTCGAAAGCTGCGCAGGTCGATTGCGATTCGGGGGTGCGTGACGGTTACGCTCTCTTTGAAAGCGATGAACAGCGCTGGACGCCCATTGGCAAGGCTTCGGTACCCGCGCTCAAGCCGGATCAACGCGTGCAGGTCCGGATCCCCTGGGATGCAAGCGGCCTTGCCGCCGGGCACTGGCCTGTCCGGTGTGAGGCGAAACTCAGACGGGACCGCTACAAAGACAACAACGTGGCGCAAAAGGTCTTTATTCGCTAGCGGGCGGGCGGCCGAGCGCTTTTCGGATCAGATCCGTGCTGAACCCCTTTCGAAGCAGCGCTTGATGCGCACGCAGGTACATTTTCATGTTCCGATTCGCTTCGGGGTATTTTCTGGTGACGATCTTGCGGGCAAGTTTCAGTTCTTCTTCTTCGCTTAAAAGTTCCCGAAATAGCTGTTTGAGGTCGTGACTCGAAACAGGAACGCCCTTCTGACGCAATTTGGCGAGAACATAAGCTGGCCCCTTTCCGCGTGATATATAGCTGGTGGATAGGGAGCGTGCGAACCGCTGGTCATCCAGCAGCCCTTCTGTCCGTAATTCCCGAATCACATTCTCGATCACCGTTTCGCTGAATCCGTTTCTCGCGAGAAAAACCCTGACCTCGGCGACCGAATGGTCGCGAACGGCGAGCCGCTTCAAAACTTTACTTCGTGCGGCGGCTTGGCTGTCTGAAGAAGTCATATGTAAACCAAATTGGTCATCTACCCGCAACGAAAGTTGTTCCGAACAGGTCTCGTCGCGAAGGAATTGTGCTAAGAAGGTATCATGATTCGAGAAATCAGCCTTAACGAAATTCGCTCAAAGATAGACAACGGTGAGACGGTGGTGTTCCTGGAGGTCGGGACGATTCAGGCCTATGAGAAAATGCATATCGCGGGCGCGTTGCATTTTCCTCCGGATCGGGTGCGCGAGCTTGCGCGCGCTTATCTTCCGAATCTGGGGCATCAGATCATCATTTACTCCGGCGAGAGGACCCCTGGAGATCTGAAAGACGGTGTCGAAAACGTTGCGCTGAAGGCGGCCGAAGAACTTTCCAAAATGGGGTATGGGAATCTTTATCACTATCGGGGTGAGCCGAACGCCGATGCCGCATCGAGTGCCAAAGACGAGTGGATCAAAGCGACCATGCCGGTCGAAAGCATTCATTATCCACCGCCCTCCTCGAATTATTTTCAGTACGCCTCTCTCAAGCACGCCCGGAAATCTTGAGGCAAAAGCGATGAGAGCCGTTATTCAACGCGTAAAGGCCGCCGAAGTATGGGTCGCGGGAGAGCGGGTTTCACGAATTGATCATGGGCTTCTGACTCTGCTCGGGATCGAGGCGACCGATACCGAACAGAAGCTCAGGAAAACAATTGAGAGAATCGCCAATCTCAGGATCTTCGGGGACGAGAACGGAAAGATGAATCTTTCTCTTCACGACATCAAGGGGCAGCATCTCATCGTCTCGCAATTCACCCTCGTTGCTGATTGCTCCTCGGGACGGAGACCTTCATTTACGACGGGTGCGCCGCCCGGCATTGCCAAACCGCTCTATGAACGCGCGATCGAGATCAGCCGTGAAATGGGGGTCGATACACGCGGCGGTGTTTTTCAGGCGGAGATGCAGATCACCCTGACCAATGACGGTCCCGTCACTTTCGTCCTCGACTAGTCACGGCCGGGCTCGGGACGGCCTTTGGCACCCCGGCCGGCGAAGTACGAGATCAACTTTGGGAAATGTCTTTCAATCCAGACGGCCAGTTTCCCGTGAAAGGTGATGATTTCTTCGGGCTTTTTTCTCGCGACTGCCGCAAGGATTTTTCGCGCGGCGGTTTCGGCCGGCATTTTGATCCAATGAGGAAGTGGATCCTCGCTTTCAGGATGCAGCTTACCGAGGTTATCCACTCTGCGGATATCGCTCTCAACGAAACCGGGACTGATCAAGACTACTGAAATGCCGTGGGGCTTCAATTCTTCCCGGAGCGCGCGTGCAAGAGCCCGGACCGCGAATTTGCTCATTGAGTACGGGGCCGCACCGGGAAGAGAAATATAGCTCGCCACGCTTCCAAGCAGCACCAACGTGCCGCGTGATCGTTTAAGGTCTTCGTACGTGGCGTAAAAAGTCCTGAGCACCCCGAAGACATTGGTTTCGAACTGATTGCTAAAGTCAGTGAGCGAAATCCCTTCGACATTGCCGACGACCCCATATCCGGCGTTTGCGACAACGATATCGATCTTGCCGAACGATTCGCGAGTTCTTCTTGCGGCGCTTTCAACATCTCCCTCGCGAGTGACGTCACATTCCAAAACAACTGACGAGCGGCCTAAAGACGTGAGCTCCCGATTCAGGGCTTCAAGACGATCCAAGCGTCTCGCGGCCAAGGCCACTTTGGCCCCCATTTTCGCGAACTCGCGCGCAAGCGCGGCTCCGATCCCGGACGAGGCGCCCGTGATCAGGACGGATTTCCCTTCGAATTTTTTTTTGAGGTCCATCAGTCAGTATTACCGTAAAGATTTGAAAAGCGATAACGGAGAAGAAATCAAAGCCATGATCGTGTATAAGGGAACAACTATGGTGCATTGGGTCGTGGGTATCATTGGCGCGGTTGTTACGGTTCTGCTTGAGATCAAATTTTTCGGGGCGGGTGTTTTAAGAGGTCTTTCTTACGTGGTGATTTCGAATACCATTGGTTTCGCGTCGCTTCTTCTTACTTTGAGAGCGGAGGGCGTACGCTGGATTCGACATCATGTTTTGACGCGCTCACTCGCGACATGGGGTTTGCTTTCTGCATTCTGGTTGACCGGACATTATCTCCTGATTCGTGATTTTCGCAGTTTGGCGGGCGTTGCGCTGCTGATCATTCCTTTGATCATGTCCGACGGGCTCATGTTTTCGTCGTTCGGTTGGGTCCAGGATCATATCGTGCGCCGCTCTCAGCGTAAGCTTGTAAGATAAGTTTCGACGTTTTCGCGTGTTCGGGGTAGATCCAGCGCGATGGAAGAGGATCTTGTTTCAAATTGGCTTCGGCGTGACGCCATTCGTTGGCGAAGCGGCGTCTTTTCTGGGATTTTCGCCGGTCTGATTTCGTTGGGCCTGGCGATGTTGCTCTCTGCTTTCGGGGGGGGCGATTTCTGGTTCCCGGTAAAGCTGGCTGCCACGCCGATACTTGGACCCGTTGCGACCGACCTTGCTTTCAGGCCTGGAACCCTAGTTCTGGGCTTCGGACTTCATGAAGCTCTATCCGGCTTTCTCGGTTTCCTATTCTCCCAATTTGTTAGAACCAATGCGCCGCGCCCGCTTCTGGCATTGGGGATAGTCTGGGGGCTTTTCAGTTGGATTTTTGTTTGGAGCTTGTTCCTTCAGTCCTTTGCGCCGATTCATGCAGCCGGTGTGTCCTCGGGAGCGGCGTTCCTTGTTTGTCTCGTTTATGGCCTCTCGTTGGGGGTCACCGGATCAGTGGATCGGATGCTCCGGCGGCGTCGCTAGGCGTGCCCACCTCAGCCGCGGTTTTGCTTATGCATTTCCTCAGACGCGGCTTGGAATTTTTGATGGAGGCGCTCTATCGCTTCTTCCTGGTTCTTCTTGTAAGCTTCGACACGCGAGCGTTCACGTTCCTGAATTTTTTCAAATTCCTTCTCGGCTTGATTCGTCTGTTGCTTGATTTCGAGTTCATTGGCTTTGTGGAGCTCTGCGAGCCTTTTTTCCTGCATTTCAGTCTTCCGGCTCAGTTCGAGTCGGTACGCTTTTTCGGCTTCCTCGAGCTGCTTCTTCTGAGAATATGCGAGTTCTTCGAGGTCCTTCTTGTGCTCGCTGTCGAGAAGCTCGATTTCAGCGGCCTGCTGCGCCCGTCGTTCGCGCACGGCTGTCGCGAATCGCTCCTCGTTTTGATTATAGGTGTCCAGCTGGTTTCGGCTGATATCCATTCGTTTCCCCACCTCCAATCATAAACAGGACGGGGCGAATAAGAAATGGGCAGGAATTGCCCAGCTTTGTGGGTACTATTTGGTTCGATCGCGGGCGCGCTCGATGATCTTCGTCGTGCTTTGGCCCTCGATGTATTTCAGAGAACGAACTTTTCCGCCCCAGGAGAGCACATCCGCGCCGCCAACGATCGTTTCGGGCCGCCAATCTCCGCCTTTGACGAGAACATCCGGCCGCAGGAGGCGAATCAGCTCAAGGGGCGTGTCTTCCTCGAACCAGGTGACGAAATCAACTGAAGCGAGACCGGCGATCACTTCCATTCGATCCGCCAGATGATTCAGCGGTCGTTCCGGACCTTTGAGGCGGCGGACGGACTCGTCGCTGTTCAGGGCCACGACAAGAATCGTCCCGAGTTTTCGAGCGTTTTCGAGATAATGAACATGTCCCTTGTGTAAAAGATCAAAGCAGCCGTTTGTGAAAACAACCTTCGCGGCGCGCTTGTTCTTTCTCGCCAAGAGCAGTCGCTTTAGTCCGGCAGGAGATTTTATTTTTGAACGGATCGGGATCAGGTTTCCCACTGCGAGCCCTTCATCGGCTGCACCCCGACGACGATGTCATGCCAGCAGCGTTTTTGGCGTCCGAACAGCGCCCAACACAAACCAAGGCCCGCAAAGGTCAGGCTCGGCACGAAAAGAATCGCGCGGAGAAGGAGTGTCGAGGTGCTGCCAGGGAGGTGTAACCCGAAGAGCCGTTTTCCGATGCTGGTCCCGAAGGCGATTTCCTGCGCGGTGATCAGCGCCCAGCTGAAAAAAGCGAGAAAAAGCAGAGCGATCAGAATGATGCCTGGGCCGAGGAGGGTATCGGGACTGAGGCTTTCGTTCCAGAGCACCCAGGATAATGCCGCTCCTCCGACCAGGAGATTAAAGCCGGTGTCGATTGAATAGGCGAGCATTCGTTTCAGGACGTATCCAAAACCGTTTTGCAGCCGTTCGGCTTGCGGCAGCGGCGGTGTGACCGCTTTTGAAACCGCACTCGAGTTCGAAATCGAACTCGGGGCAATGCGTGCAACGGGAACGGAAACTCTGGAAACCGCGGGAATCGGAATCGCGGGCCCTGCCGCGATCGCGCCAGCGCCGGTCGCGCGTGGCGGCGAGGAGCTTCGAGTGGATCTCCCGACTGACTTCGAAATCGGAGCATACGGGAGACCGTCTGAAAAAGGATGAAATCCCAATCCTTCCGTCATGGGTCGAAAGATCAAAGGGCGTTGAGTTGAGGGCGATCCTGGCAGGGAATTTTCAAACGAGCTTTCCACGAATTCCACTCTCTTTCATGGTTTTAATCCGATATTCCGAGTCTCTTTGTCAAGCGTGCTTAGGCGCTGGGTCAAGCCCGGAGCAGATCATTTGTCAGTCCTGCTGCTTAGTTTCAAGATAGGCCTGAAAGACCCCTGAAATCAAGCTGATACCGAAGAGCGCGGCAGTTTCAGCGCGAAGAACAAGAGGCCCAAGGCTCACGGGAAAAATTTTCGAGGCAGCTGCGGTTTGGGTGATGAATTCTCGTTCTTCGTGGCTCCAGCCCCCTTCAGGACCGATCAAGAGGCGAATATCGGCGACCGCCGAAGGCCGCTCGTATAACCATCGCGCGAGCGGAGTCGCGCCGTTTCGACGAGCGTTTTCGTCGCAAAAAAGTCTTACGGAAGAGGGCGAAAGCGGTTCCCCGAGCGTTGTTCCAAGTGGTCGTGGCAGCGCGATTTCCATTTTTTCGAGACGGCCGCACTGCTTGAGCGCCTGGTCGGCAATTTTCTGCCAGCGTTCCTGAAAAACTTCGGGTCCTTTCTGCTTCATCTGAACGACCGTGTGCGCCGTCAATAGGGGGACAAGTTTTCGCACGTTCAGTTCAACGGATTTTTCGACGACCCATTCCATGGCGTCCCCTTTGAGGACTGCCATCTCAAGCACCAGGTTCGAGGCGGCCATCACCGAACGCTGCGGGTCCGGACGGGGCGACCCCGGGAGGAACTCGAGCCAGACGGAGTCACCACGAATCTTAAGCAGGGCTGGGGTCGCGCTTCCTTTGCCGTCCAGCGCTTCGATCGTATCGCCATTTCGCAGCCGAAGAACATGGACGGCGTGGCGTGCTTCGCTTGCGGCGAGTTGAACCGGTTTGCCGGGTTTAGGGAGATCGGGACAGAGTACGCGCTTCATCAAGATCGCGTCGTATCACAGCACTGCTTACTAAGACATCGTAATTACCCGGGTTACTGTCACTCCGTTTGTCGGGCGGCCTTTGCCCAACGGTTAAATAACTTACTCTTGCGGGAATCCTTTACCAGAAACGCTGTCGCTTTTAACATAGAGGGACACCATGCCTCCTGCCAGACTCGGTTGCCTATACGCTTTGCTGCTGCTCCCTCTGCTCCCAATGGTGCTCAATCGTCCCGCCGGAGCTTCGCCGCACGAGAGCGCGAATCCTTGGGCTCTTCCGCCCGAAGGGAACCTGATTCAGATCACGCCTCCCGCGCGCTTTTCGGTCGACGATCGCATGAGTAAAAACGTAGATTTTTGGGTTCAGGTTTATACGAAATATTCGACGAGCCAGGGCCTGATCCACGATGCGAAGTACATTGATCTCATCTATGAGGTGGTCGACCTGCGAGAACTCGCCCAGATGGTTCGAGGGGAGCCCCAGAATTCCAGGTTAATCAGAAGTGCGAAACGAAAATGGAAGGACATTCTGTTCTCCGTTCATCGCAAGCAGCAGAGTCCGGAAACGATGGATCCCGAGGAACGCCGGGTTTTTGAAATGTATCGGGGGATTAACGAGCCGAATAAATTCATCAATGCGGCTCATCGCAAGAGATTGCGCTTTCAGCTGGGCCAGAAAGATCAGTTTCTGGACGGCCTGATCCAGTCAGGTCGTTTTCTTTCGATTATGGAGGAAATCTTTAATCGTGAAGGTCTTCCGAAGGAGCTGACCCGGCTTCCGTTCGTCGAGAGCAGTTTTAATGTCCGAGCCCGTTCCAAGGTGGGGGCGAGCGGCATTTGGCAGTTCATGCGTTCGACCGGAAAGCTTTTTCTGAAAATCAACGATGCCGTCGACGAGAGAAATGATCCCATACGGGCCACGGAAGCCGCTGCGAAACTTTTGCGGTTGAATTACGAGTCGCTTGGAAAATGGCCACTCGCGGTGACCGCGTACAACCACGGTCGGAAGGGGATGATGCGGGCCGTCCGACTGACGGGAACGGATGACCTTGAAGAACTTGTGGGTTCCTATCGGAGCCGCACCTTTGGTTTCGCCAGCAGCAACTTCTTTTGCGAGCTTCTGGCCGCCATTGAAGTGGAGAGGAATGCCGAAAAGTATTTCGGAAAAATCAAACGCGATCCGGTATTGCGCTATGTGGAGGCAAAAATCCCCGACTATATTGGGCTTCACGATTTATCGGAGTTCCTGAAGCTCGATATTCAGGATCTCAAGGCGCTCAATCCGGGGCTCTCGGATTTCGTTTTTTCCGGTCGGCGGTTGATTCCGGCCGGGTATCAGCTCCGATTGCCGTTCGATGGGACTCTGAGCAAAGAAGCGGCTCTACGTGTCTTTTTTGCTGGATATTCTCAGATCCCCGGTATTTATAAGGTTCGTGCTCAGCTCAAAGGAAGCGGTAAGAAGCGGGCGGGGGCCAGTCGTCCCGCGAAAACCCAAATCAGGGGCCAGCAGAAGGGGTGACAAACATGTTTCTAGTCGGGATCGCGGGCGGCTCCGGATCTGGTAAAACCACGTTCGCGCACAAAGTCATGAAGCGCGTCACGGACCCCAGTGTGGTTCTGTTGCATCAGGATTCCTACTATCTTCCGTCGCTCCCATCCCATCTTCGGGTACACGGGGAGCCAAATTACGATCACCCCGATGCCTTTGATTGGGCGCTTCTGAAAGACCACCTTTCAAGGCTCAAGGCGGGTGAGCAGGTTGCCACGCCGATTTACGAGTTTCGCGGGAGTCGACGCCTGCCGGAAACGCGGCTCGTCGGGCCGTGCCGGACCATTCTCATGGAAGGTATTTTCACGCTCTGGGATTCAGAAATCCGCAACCTCTTTGATGTCAAAGTGTATTTACATGTGGAATCCGACATCCGGTTTATTCGTCGCTTGCATCGGGATGTCAGGGAGCGGGGGCGAACCCTGGATAGCATCATCAGACAGTATTATGATACGGTTCGACCGATGCACCACGAGTACCTCGAGCCGACACGCCAGTATGCCGACCTTGTCGTCGGAGAAGAGACCGATATCGCTTCCGAGATTCTCGCCGCGCGGGTCAGGCAAGTGGCCATGGGCTTGGGCCAAGAACCAGGTCAGGGGGCTTTCGAGTGAACGAAATCCGTATTCTCCCGCTCGGTGGCCTGGGCGAGATCGGAATGAATTGCACCGTGTTCGAGTATCAGGACGAGATCATGGTGTTGGATTGCGGTTTGCTTTTTTCGGATCTCGATCATTTCGGCGTCGAATTTATTATTCCTGATTTCAGCTATCTCAAAGAACGCAAAGACAAGGTTAAAGCTTTTGTTATCAGTCATGGTCACGAGGATCATATCGGCGCGCTCGCTTTCGCGTTCAAGGCGGGTATCGAGGCACCGGTCTATGCATCTTCCTTCAGCTCTCTTCTGATTCGTGAGCGTTTGAAGGAACATGGGCTCGAAAACAAAGTCGAGTTACGGATCTTCGAGCCGGGCGATCGGATCGATCTGGGAGTTTTTAAAATCACGACAGTCCCCGTAAACCACAGCATTGTCGATGCCGCGGGGATGATCATCGATACCCCGGTCGGGAAAATCGTGCACACGGGTGATTTTAAGATCGATTCGAATCCGTTCTACGGTGAAATGATCGATCTCGACGCGTTCGCGAAGGCGGGCGACGAAGGTGTGCTTCTTCTGATGTCCGATTCCACGAACGTGGAACGGCAGGAACACAGTCTCAGCGAGAGTGTCATTTACGGCAAGTTTGAGCAGCATTTCGCGAAGGCGCGGGGTTTAACGATCGTTTCGATGTTCGCTTCGAATGTCGGAAGGATGGGACAGGTCTTCGACCTGGCGAAACGGCTCGGAAAACGAATTGCGCTGTCCGGGCGCAGTATGGAGCAAAACGTCCGTCTCGCGATGGAGTCGGGCTATCTTCAAGGCGCCGAGACGGTGCTGATCAGCCTCGGTGATCTTGATTCCTTTCCTCGCAGTGAAGTAATCGTGATTTCGACCGGAAGCCAAGGCGAATACCGGTCATCCCTGATCAGGGTCGCCAATGGCGAGCATTCTCAGATCAAGCTTCAGAAGGGCGACCTTGTCCTGATGAGTTCGAAGTTCATTCCCGGCAATGAAAAGGCGATCGGGCGGATGATCAATAACCTTTTCAGACAGGGTGCCGAAGTTCTTTACGAATCGGTCCACGATATTCATGTTTCCGGTCATGCCACCCGTCCCGAATTGAAGAAAATGCTCGAACTCGTTCGCCCGAAATTTTTTGTTCCCGTGCATGGCGAGTACCGCCACCTGGTTCATCACGCCAATCTCGCCCGTGAAACCGGGGTCGCGGCCGAGAATGTCACGATCGCCGTGAACGGGGATCTGATTGCGGTGACTCCCGAATCCTGCGCCGTTACCGAGCATGTTGAAGAGCTTCGCGTTCTTGTCGAGGGACGTGAGGGTTCGGATGTCTCGAAATTGGTCCTGAAGGATCGGCGCCAGATGGGCGAAAAGGGCGTGGTCTTTTCGATCATGGTGAGGAACGCCGAAACGCGCCGCATTATCTCGGGGCCTGAGATAATCTCAAAAGGCCTGGCCCACGAGAATCTCGAAGGCGCCTTGATTGACGAAGCGAAAGATCTGATCAGAGAAGTCGTGTCGCGCTATGAGGATGAGCTGCGAAGCGGGAACCCGCCGATGGATCTTCAGGAGACAGTTCGAATCGAGCTCCGGCGTTTTTTTAATCAGAAGCTTGGAAAAAAACCCACGGTCTTGCCGATCATTCTGGACCTCTAGCCGGATCTCTAGCTTGGATTCCTAATTGCAGCTGCAGGGCGCGTGTGTGTTCTGTTTCTTTCTTATCGGTACACCCCTGGGTTTAGCCTGGTTCTTGCGATGAACCGCGATGAGTATTACGGGCGGCCCACGCTTCCGGCCGGCTTGTGGCCGGATCTCGGAATTCTTGCGGGGAGAGATCTTGAAAAAGGGGGTACCTGGCTCGGAATGACTCAAACGGGGCGGATTGCCGCCTTGAGTAACTTTCGCGCTCCAGCCCGGCGCAAAATACATGCGCGCACTCGAGGGGAGATCACGACGCGCTTTCTCACGAACGCCGGAGCAGCTGATGCTTATCTTCAGACGCTTCGAACGGAAGTTGCCGAATATAACGATTTCAATCTGATCCTCGGAAGTTCCGCTGAGGGCGAGTTCGTCTATTTCAGCAGCGTGACCGGCGAATCTCGAAAGCTCGATTCCGGCATCTACGGTTTGAGCAATCATTTTCTCGACAGTGCTTGGCCTAAGGTAACACGTGGGAAGGTCGCTTTTGCGCGCGCTTTGGCGAAGCACGGGGGAAGCAAGGTGAGCCAAGCAGCTGCCCGTGACCCGCTGATCGACTCACTGCTGGAGTTACTTCGTGACGAGGCTCGCCCTCCGGATTCGGAGCTGCCGGAAACGGGTCTGACTCTGGATGAGGAACGCAAGGTTTCGCCGATCTTTATCCGCTCGCCGTTTTATGGAACGGTATCATCGACCGTGATCGTGGTGGGAGAGGATTTGCGGGTTCGATTTGTTGAGGTCACCTACAGTCCGAATGGTGAAGACGGCGTCAAACGGCATGATTTCAAGCTGTCAAATATTTAGACACCTGGTGTGTCGTTCTGCACACGGGATGCGGTTGCCGGAACGAGTTCGCCTGCCGACAAAATAAGTATTCGACCGTACAACGTAATTCCAATAGCGCTGGATGAAGCGCCAGTGGCCCGCTTTGTGCTCTTCGTCAATGCGCGGAAGGTGGACGTTGTGAAAGCTGTGTGGATAACTGTTTTCGGTGTTTTGGGAGTATTATCGGTCAGCGTTGTTCTTCCAACGGCGGCGAAATCCGCTCCTTCCTTTGATTCCGTTCTTCAGGACGGCGTGGTCGGCGCGCTGAATTATCTTTTCGATCAACAAGCCGATTGCAGTTCGCGGATTTCAAAAGATCAGTACATCTGCAACCGTGACCAAGAAGGCGAAATGCGGATCAACGGTGGCTGGGATAGCTACATCGAACCCGCGTTCAAACTCTTCGGCACTCGCGTTCGGAGCCCGATCAAGTTTCTCGATTCAAACATGTTCACCACGGCCGCGGTTCTTTATCCTCTTTGGCTCATCGATCTGAAGGCGATTCCGGAATTTCAGCATGAAAAATCCATCCAACTCGCGATGGATAATCTTCAGGTTCATCGTCGTGGAGAGGGGTATTCGTTTTGGGCGAATCTTGGTCCCTCGCTAGGAACCATTGACCGTATCGGGCCGCTGAATCTCGACGCTGTTCTTCTCGGCTCGCAGGTCAAACTGGCTTCACGGATAAAACAGGCCACACGGCTGAACTTCATGCCGGCCGACGTCAAGTGGCTCGATGTCGCTTTCGCGAAGGAAAACGACAAACTCGGGCTTGACGTTCTTTTTGACGTGCCGAGCGACACGGATGATACGGCGCTCGCGATCGCCTCCAGGTATTTTTATCACCAAGACAGGATCCTGGAGGGAACCGGGAGCTCGATTCAAGAGGAGGTCGCGGGACTCAGGTCCGCGATTGACCTCGGCTCCGCGATCAATCGTTACACGGATATTTATTCAAACCGCAAAGGGCGGCATTATAACGAGACCATCCGCGAATGCCGCGAACTGGTCGCCCGAAACGGGACGGAAGGGCTCTTCAAAGATATTTCCGCGATGGATCACTGCTCCCTTGATGACCCCCGTGAAAAATGGAAGTACGACGCCTATCGCGAGCAAGCCTCGTATACCGGCTCATATATGACCTGGCTCTACGATGAGCAGCCTCCGACCTATGCCGATCCGGACGGTGGCGTGATTTTAACAGGTCAGAACAGCGTTGATTGCGTCGTCACGGCGAACGCGCTCTTCGCGATTTCACTCTCGGGCTTGAAAGACAAACCGGAATACCGTCCGGCTTATGAAGCCTCCTGTAACGCGATCACGAACGTCATTTTGGATGAAAAGGGCAATATTCGTCGGAGGAATTCGGGCCGGATCGATGGTCGCGACGACGACGCCGTTTGGCGTTATTGCGGTCTTTTTTATCCCGCGCACATGGTATTCCCGTATAAACTTTCACGCGCGGTTCGTGACGGAGGTGCTTGCAAGGATCTGAGCGACTCAGCCGAGCAGACGCGATTCAACCAGGCGATGGGAGCGCTGATGCAGGAACTCGCCGACGAACAAAAGCATGGCGAGTGGTACGAAACACTGGATAAAACGAGAGAACTCCCGACGGCGCTCGGAGTGGTGACTCTGCTTAACTTCGGGCAAGAGGTAGCGAAGATCGCTGGTATCTCGAACTCGGAACTGAGCGATCGGATCCGAATGGGGCTGATGAGCCTGCACAGGATGAAACAGAGCCATGGCCGTAGGGGCGGGCTGCCTGTTTACAGTTTACAGGCAGGGACGTTCTTCGGCGGAGGAACGGTCAATGAGATCGCCTTGTGGAAGAGCGCGCCTTTTGCCACGGCCATTTTTCTCGAAGCCTCCATCAAGTACATGATGGGTTACGATCAATTGGAGCACCTGGCGAAAACGTCGTCAAATCGGGAAAAATTGGTGCTTTCGAATCTCCGGACCGAACAAGGCTTTGCGGCATTTAGCCGGGATGTCCGGGTGATCGACGATGGCGCCTTCAAGCGAACGTATCTCGATTCCGCGGTTGGAGAACCCGTGCAAGGTGACACGATGCCTGTCCCGGATCGGCTGGCTCCTCCAGAGCAGTCGCGCGTCGGAATCGAACTGGAGAGCGGCATCGAAATGAATCAGGGAAGCGTCTATGGCGTCGTCGGCATCGAACTCGAAGTCGGCGAGCGCTTCGACGGCGGAAAACCCCAGGCTGCTTACTACGTCGTGAAAATGGCTGCCCAAGGTTCCGTGAACGTCAAGGATCCATCCGACATGAGGTATTACCTGCAGGCGAGCTTTCTCGGGATTTCGTCCGAGTCTCCGCAGGTCAGTGATGAGGTGGGATTCATTCCCGTGGTTCTGATCAAAGAAGATGATATGATCGGATTAGATGCGCATCTGTTGCATGCCGGAGCCGAACTTCCCATTCTCGCCCTCAGCAAGAACGTCAGAATGGACCTCAGCCTGGCGGGAAAACTTCTCGGATACGCATATAAACGCTCGGACCAAAAGAGCAGGATCATCTCTCAAGGGTTTGCTCCCGGCGAGGTGGAGCTTGGAATCGTGATCCGATATAAGGATCTTGCCTCATTTGACCTCAGCGGTGGTGCGGGCTTGAACCTCATGGTCGAGAGGACCCGGTCCGCGGAGCAATTCCGGGCTATGGCGCCTTTGAAAGGAAAACTCGGAGCGAGTGCGAATATCACCGAGAATCTGAAATTATATCTTCAATACTCCTATCTCCGAGATAGAGTCCTCTATCCTGATGGAGAGCATACTGTATCCTTCGGCGTGACTGGAACGTTCAGCGGAAAGAAGAAAAAACGGACGCCACGACTTCAGTTTCGGTGAGCCTTGCTTCACCGGTCAGTATTTCTGTTGAATTTTGTCCATTTACTCCAGCAACTTGCGTTCTTTTATATTAGCTGATCATTTCGGTAAAGTTTTGGTGGCTGTCGCCGATACGTGTATTGAACTTAGAGGAGGACGATCATGGCAAAAGAACAGCAACCAGGTAAAGCCGCGGCCCCGGCACCCAGTGCAGGAGCGCCCGCTCCCGTTCACAAACAGTCCGAACCGACCAGGAAGACAAAGGAATACACGCCTCTTCCCGGCGGCTGCAATTCTTGGGGCTGCAAGGCCCAAGCGCATCGCTTCAATTTCTGCGATGAGCATTACGATCAATTCAAGTTCGGCTTGATCAAGAAGACCGGTGAACCGGTTCCAGATTTCGAGAAAAAGTTAGAGCACTATAACGCTTGGAAAGCCAAGCATAGCGCTCACCGAGTTGCGTAACGACGTTACGCAGAAGTGCTGTACCCACCACCTCCTCATTGGGGAGTCGATCTAGCCGTTCTGGCTAGGTCGGCTCCTCTTCTTTTTAGAGGAGCCCCAGGTTTGCCTCACGGCTTCTCACGGCTTTAATGATGCGATTGCTGCCAGTTGGATGGAGTGAATCTGCCGGGCCGCGCTCTCCGCTGCCGTAGTCATCGCGTCCATCTGATCTTTGGAAAACGGTGTTCCTTCGGCCGTTCCTTGAATTTCGACGAAGAGACCTTTTCCCGTGATAACAAAGTTCATATCGACACAGGATGAGGAATCCTCCACATAATCAAGATCGACCAGGAGCTCGTTGCTTCTGCTGATTCCCACGCTGATTGCCGAAACGCTGTCGAGCCACACCTCGCGGAGCGAAACTTTTCCGTCCCGCTCCAATTTCTTGAGTGCCATGACCAGCGCCACGCAACCCCCGGTGATCGATGCGGTTCTTGTTCCGCCATCGGCCTGCAGAACATCGCAGTCGATGAGAATGGATCGCTCTCCGAGCTTCTCGAGGTTCACGACGGATCGCAGGGCTCTGCCGATCAGCCGTTGAATTTCTTGGGTGCGCCCTGATGCTTTGTCGCGCTCGCGCTTCGTGCGGGTATGTGTCGAGCGAGGAAGCATTGAATACTCTGCCGTCACCCAACCCCGACCTTTGCCGGTGAGCCAGGAGGGGACCGTTTCCTCGACCGAAGCAGTACAGAGTACATGGGTGTTCCCGGATTTGATCAAGACGGAGCCTTCCGCGTAGCGGCTCACGTCCGTTTGGATCGAAATTGGTCTGAGTTCCGTCTGCTTTCTGCCTTTCGGCTCCCGTTCCGTCATGAGTTGCCCCTTGTCTCCGTTATGCAAAAAAGTTAAGACCGCGTGAGAGGAAATAACGATGCCTCGAAATCGAAAACGCGCTCTCAGACGCGCTCAAGATGACGATTACCATTCCGCTCCGCTGCTTTGGAAGGAACTTCTGCTCACCGGCTTGAAAGAGGATGGCTGGCCTTGGGATTGGACGAGCATGGGATTAGGCGCCCGCGCCCGGCGGTCCGTCAAGGCACGGATCATCTCAAAATCAGACGGGGTTTGGGCCGCGAGCGGGCTTTCGACCGCAATCAATCACGTCGCGCGCGAGCTCGGGGCCGAGATTGTGAGCCAGTGTTTCGTCGCCGATGGTGAGGCGCTTCGGCCGGGAAAACTCGTTTGTGAATGGAGGGGCGCCGCGAGTCTGGTGCTCGCGCTGGAACGGCCGTTTCTGAATCTTGCATCCTATGTTTCGGGGATCGCGACCTCGACCCATCGTTTGGTCGAGCAGGTTCGCCGGGCTTGCCCTTCACGCCCTCCGCGCGTGACGGCAACCCGCAAGACCTTGCCTCACTATCGCGACCTTGCGGTTCACGGAGTTCAATGCGGCGGTGGTTTCAGTCATCGTCTGGGGCTCTCGGCCGGAGTCTTGATCAAAGAAAATCATATTGCTTCGGCGCAAGGAATCGGACCCGCGATAAACGGCGTTCGCGCGCGCGCTCCGCATGGCCTTAAACTCGAGATCGAGGTCACCTCAGGCAAAGAGCTGAAGCAGGCGCTCGAAGCGGGAGCTGAAGCGGTTCTTCTGGATAACTTTTCTCCTTCGGAAGTGCGTTCAGCCATTCGCGTGGTGGAATTGACAAAAAAGCGCCCCCTCATTGAGGTTTCTGGCGGCCTGAACGAAACCAATATCGGGGATTATGCGATCGAGGGGGTCGACATTCTTTCAGTGGGATCGCTGACTCATTCCATTCGAGCCGTGGATCTCTCCTTGTTGATTGGAGGGTGAGTGAAGCTCAAGTCCAACTGCGTACTCGAACGTTGTGATTCGACCAACGATTACGCGCGGAGGCTCGCTTTGGAAGGGAGCCCTCATGGAACCTGGATTTCATGCAAGGTTCAGTCACGCGGAAAAGGCCGATCCGGGAGAAGCTGGCAGTCGCTCGAGGGTAATCTCTTTCTGTCGATTTTGGTCCGCATGGAACAGAGCGCTTTCGCGAATGCGGGCTCCTGGGTCCCGTTGGCCGCAGCCGCAGGCGCGGTTCGCGCGTTGCGCGCCCTTTATCGGGGACTCGGAATCCAGATCAAATGGCCCAATGACCTCTGGCTTGACGATGCAAAGCTCGGAGGAATTCTATGCGAATCTGTTTCTCGCACTGCCGAGGCTTGCGTGATCGTTGGCATTGGCTTGAATTACGAAACGGCTCCTGCTGAACTTGCGACCGGTGAGTTCCCCGCCTCGTACCGGGCGGTCTGCCTGAAGGACGCCGTGCCGCGGGTTTCGCCAGGAATCGACCTCGTGCGTGATCAAATCATTGAAGCTATTCTCCACGAAATGGAGTTCCTGAAGCGTTCCGATGTGCAGACGGTTCGGGAGCATTACCTCGAGCACGCCCTGTTGAAAGAGGGGACCCAGATCGAGTGGACTACGCGGTCGGGAACTGATGGCCAGGGGACGGTGGCGGGATTGGGAGCATCTGGAGAGCTTCTCGTGGATCTTCCGGCGAGAGCGAGTCTATTCTCCGAAGACGTGCGCGTCAGGGTTGTTCCGAAAGCAAGCGACGGATCTCGTCTTTGATCACGCGTTCGGCGAGTTCGGGGAGAAATTTGCGCGCAAGCTCTTCGAGATTTTTTTCAACCTGTTTGCGGATCAGGTCTTCCATTTCCTCCCTCGGGAAAGAGGAAGAGGAACTGAAAGGAGCAAAAGGCGGTGGAGTCTGTTGTGCCTCTGAGATTTCCCCGATCGTAATCCCGTCCGGCATTCCGGGGCGCGAAGTAGGTAAAAAGGGCGACGACTCGATGGGAGCGAGGCTCGGAGGCGTGGGTACGGCGGGCGAAGGTGTTGGTTGCGAGCGCGGTCCCGCAGCCTGCTCAAGCGGGAAATTCGAGCCACCTCGATCCATCATGGCGGGTGCGGGCTTCAGCGTCGGTTCGTTCACCGTCCATTGGAAATCGTCGAGACCGCTCATCCTGATGGTTGATTCGGTTAACTGGCGAATATCAGCATCAGGATCTCGCTCGGAATCGGCTGCCCCCGTGGATGGTTCCGGTGCGGGCATGATGATCTGCGGTTCTTTATCCCAAAGGTCTTTGAGTGGTTGATAAGAATTGTCGTCGGCGAGATTCGAAAGCTCGGGCTCGCCCATGTCCGGCATATCCGGAAGATCGGGGAATTCCGGAAGATCCGGCAACTTTGGCCAGCCCTTCGACTCGTTTTCCGATGCCGCTGCTGCGGGCGGTTCCGCGGGAACCGCGAATTTTTGGCTCGGCCCCGGAGGAAGGGGCGGCATTGAAGCGACGCTGCTTGGTTTTTCCGGATCTTTGGCAAGCACGCTGCTCAAAGTCTGACGCAGGTGAGCCGGGTCAAACGGTTTTGTCAGGCGTCCATGAAACCGAACCGTTTCGATTTGCTGTTCGTCGACCCGTTCAAAGGCACTCGACATGAGCACGAAACGAACCTGATCAAGTCCGTCTTGTGACTCTGTGAGTTGTTTCACTTCGAATGCTGTTTTGCCGGGAAGCGATACATCGATCAGCACAATATCCGGCCTGAAAACCGCGATTTGCTGAACGGCGTCGTTTCCATCTGAAACAGCCTGGATCTCATAGCCTTCGTTCGAGAGTGCAAGTCGAATTACTTTTTGGATAGTCAGACTATCGTCCGCGACCAGAAGCTTTTTACCGTTCATCTGATAAAAGTGTGTCATTTCCTGAAGGCACTGTAAAGACACACGACGAAAAGATGACGCTTTTGAAAAAGAACCCGGTCGCTATTTTTCCATGTTTGGCAGAATCGAAATTGGCTATAATGGGAATCGACCCAGGGACCGGCGATATATATTCGGACCCTACAGTCAATAACCCAGGGAGCTGTCCCTGCCAGTGGTGTGCATGCCTGGTTTACCAGGAAGCCTAAAGCTGGTACATGGCGCCCACTTAAGATTCTGGGTTCCAATTGACTTCGCCGGCTCTGGGTCTTTTTTTGATCTTCGTTAAAATTTGACAAACCCACTCGGACAGAAATAAACTCGCGTCAGGGGGCCTGTTTAAAGGCCACGGGCGCGGATTTTCGCCTGAGCGCGCCGCCTCATGGCAGAAGTAACGGCCGAAAGGGGGAGTATGGGGCAGTTTGGGAATTTTGGGGGCTCTTCCGGGAGTTCGGGGACGTCAAGAGATGTTTTGCCATCCCAGGTGGGGTGGATTCACGAGCTTGCGCGTGCCGAAATACATCCCGATGCCGAGAGAGTTTTGCAGCTCGGACGGAGCTTCGACCCCCAGCAACTCGTTGAAGAGAGCGCGATCGACTTCTTGACCTCGCTTCGAGAGTGCTTCGCCGAGTATGCCCGTATTCTGAACGCGTATGCCGAGAACGGGACGCGATTTCAGGAAATCAAGGTTTACAGCATCGCCCAGACCGCGGCTGATTTCATGGTTTTCAGGAACCAAATCAAGCTGGTTTTCGCGAATTCCGCTCATGGAGTGATCCAGATCGCTTTTGCTCAGCACGTTCGCGGGACTCTCGCCGTCGACGGTCAGATCCAGTCATCCAACAACACGGTTTCATCGCCTGCGCTCGCCCAATCACAGGATCTTCTGGCGCAGGTCGGCCCGTTCAGAGACGTCTACTGGACTTTTCAAGGTGAAAAGGTGGAAGCGGAACAAGTTGCGAAATTTTATTTCGCGGAATTCGCGCGCATCACCCGGGATAACAAGAAATCACGGGCTGGGAACCAGATTCTTATCGAGCAGATCAAAGCTTTGCTCCAGGAAAAGGGGCTCGATCTTTAGGCTTTCGACCGCCTGGCTGAAATTGAGGGAATAATCCTGAACCGCCGTCTCGATTGCGGTGGAACTGAAGCGGTTCCTCGCTGGGACGATCAATTTCGAATTGAATCCGAAACGCTCCGCGAAGGCGACTCCTAATTCGTAATGGGTCATTTTGGTCAGTCCGCCGTAATGGTACGTCTTTTTACGGCTTCCTGATTCGATCACCCGGACCACGAGTTCCACGAGCCCGTCGATCAGACCGAAGTTGTGCAATTCCTCGTTCGGCAGATCGATCCGTTCTCCGCGGCTCAGGGCTATTCGAAGCCGGTCAAGAAGGGAAGGATTGTACCCGTTTCCGCGACCGATCAATGGACTTGATCTGATGATGGCGTACGTGAGGGATTTGCTGCGAATGAAATTTTCACCGCCGAGTTTGCCTTTTCCGAGAGTCGTTGTCGGCAGGACGATGTCGTTCTCGTGATAATTTCCGCGTACTCCGTCAAAGATGTAGGAGTTGGAGAGATAGATGAAATGTGGCTGCAGGATATCGGAAACGTTCGAAATCGTGGCTGCTCCGCCTGTGTGAATGTGTTCGACCTCGCGGGAATTTGCTTCACTCCATTCCACACTGTTGCTTCCGGCGACATAGATGATAACTTCGGGCCGTGCGAGATAAACCACCCGTTTCGCCCAGTCACGGTTGTGGAGCGCCAGCGGGATCAGGGTTACGCCCCTGATCTGGACTCGGTTGTGGTTATAGGTGGCGAAAACCTTGTAGTTATCCCGGAGCCTGAGCGCAAGGTGCGTTCCGACGAATCCGCTTCCACCGATGATCAAAACAGCCTTACTCTTAGCCAACGCTTCTCCCGAGGCTTTCATTGTAACCAGTTGGCTCCACAGGCGACAGCTTTAAGAGCTGCGTACCCGGGTTTGGCAACCGAAAAGGTGCCCTGGCACTAGACCTTGATGTCTGCCGGGTCCGCGGACTATTCCGCGCCACGCTCGACCCGCCGGCCTCGCTGTCAGAAAGTTCTATTTGTTTCCGACAACGCTCGACCCGCCGGTCTCGCTGTCAGCTTTTCCCGACTCTTAGCCGAGCAGCTTCAGAGTTGCCTGGCTGGTGTTGTTCGCGTGACTGAGGACGGAGATTCCCGATTGCATCAGGATGTTGTCCTTGGTCATTTCCGAGACTTCCTCGGCCATGTCCGTATCGCGGATACGGCTGTTGGCTGCGGACAGGTTCTCGTCACTGATCGCGAGATTGTTGATCGTCGACTGGAGCCGGTTCTGCATGGCGCCGAGATCCGCGCGGATGCTGTTGACCCGGACCAGAGCGTCGTCGATCACCGAGAGGCTGAGCTGCGCGCCCTGCTTCGTCGCAACCGATTCACCGCCGAGCTTCAAGGCGTCTAGCGAGGCATCGGATCTTTCGCCGTTGTAGACCACGCGGTCAAGGATCGGGTTGTTCTTCGTGCCCACCTGGATCTCGAAGATTCCGGCTTTTCCGTTCAACAGGGGAGTCCCGTTGAATTGCGTGATGTTGGCGATACGATCCATTTCCTGCTTGAGCGACTGGAACTCGCGATCGACGAACTGGCGTTCAGTGTCACCGATCGTGTCAGAAGCGGCCTGGATGCCCAGTTCCCGCAACCGGACGAGCATGTTCGAGATCTCGTTCAGTCCGCCCTCGGACACCTGGATCAGCGAGACCCCGTCCGATGCGTTTCGTTTCGCCTGGCGAATGCCTCGGACCTGCGCCCGGAGATTCTCCGATATCGCGAGTCCCGCGGCGTCGTCGCCGGCGTGGTTGATCCGGCTGCCGCTGGCGAGCCGTTCCAACGATTTGTCCAAGTTACCGCGTGTGATTGCCATCTGTCTCTGCGCGTTGAGCGCAGTGGTATTGGTCGCTATTCGCAAACCCATACTAGCCTCCGTTCATAAGTGCGATCCTCCCTGCAGCTCACCCCTTTCCATAGGGGTGACGAGCATCCATGCTCATTGGTTGACTACGTTTACGACACGACCCTCTTCTTGGAGTGCCGTGTTTCTGGCTGCCGGGGGACCATTCCCCAGGCTTCCATACCTTTCACCCGTCCCGATCGCGCGCGCCCTGAATGCGGGTGCAGCGGACAATCGGAGTATTGACGAGCCCTAAAGCGGCTATTCATGACCGGCTCGGCTTCGCGGTTTCACGGGAGGGCCCATCCGGTCGTGCCGTCATGGCACGCGGGCGGATGGGCCAATGCCCGTTATCCAGGAAACAAGCTCAGGCAACGTGCCTTTGCTTCAGGTCAAACTTTCATCATCCAGTTCCTCCTTGCCCCAGGAGTCCCAGGGCACTTTTGATCGTACTGTTCGCCTGGCCCAAGACAGCCACGCCAGACTGGGTCAAAATCTGATTCTTCGTCAGCTCCGTGGTTTCCTCGGCGATATCCGCGTCGCGGATGCGGCTGTTCGCGGCGGCGAGGTTTTCTTTGCTGATCATGATGTTGTTGATGACGGACTGAAGCCGGTTTTGCATGGCTCCGAATTCGGCGCGGATCGAGGTCACCGATTGAAGTGCTTCGTCGATGCTGGCCAAGCTGTTTTGCGCGCTCGACTTCTCTCCGACATTGGTCAGGTTAAGTCCGAGGGCGACGGAGTTGACGTCGGCGGAATTCGAATCGAAAAGCCGGATTCGATCGACGGCCGGGTTATTGCGTGTTCCGACTTGGATTTCGAAGGTCGAGGAACTTCCGTTCAAGAGCGGAATTCGATTGTATTCGGTGCTGTTCGCGATGCGATCCACTTCGGCGAGGAGCTGTTGAAATTCGACGTCGAGAAATTTTCTTTCCTGAGGTCCGACGGTGTCGGAAGCCGCCTGGACTCCGAGTTCGCGCATTCTGATCAGGATGTTGGAGACCTCACCCATGGCGCTTTCGGCAACCTGAACGAGAGAGACCCCGTCCTGTGCGTTTCTTTCGGCTTGTCCAAGCCCCCTGAGCTGTGATCGAAGGCTTTCCGAAATCGCGAGGCCAGCGGCGTCGTCGCCGGCGTGGTTGATTCGTGATCCCGAGCTTAGCCTTTCGAGTGTGCGATCGAGGGAAGAACGCGTCGAGCGTAGGTTTCGCTGAGCGACAAGGGAAGGAACATTTGTGTTAATTCGCAGTCCCATAACCTTCCTCCATGAAGGTAGTTCGGGCCATCCTCGGCCTTATGGGTTGCAGGTTCTACTTCTTTTTCAACAGACCGTCTTGGCCTGGTGAAATCCTGCTTCCAAGTAACGGATCGGAAGATCTTCGAAGGTCTTTAGGAAAAAATGAAAAAAAACGGAACAGAAGCGGCGCCCCCTCGGGGGCGGCTCCAGTTCCGTCGAAAACTTGCGAAGTTTTGCGGATTTCAGGCAGCTTCGGAAATGTCCTCCGCGTGCCAGAATTCATAAAGCGTCTTTCCGTTATCGGTTCTCAGCCATTTTGAGGCGTGATCCGGAGGGTCCTGACCGAGGCAACCCAGGACGAAAGCATGTATCGTGGTGGTTTCTTTTCCCGTGTTCACTTTGTATTCGCCGTTTGGCTGCTTGACCACCTTGCAGATGCGCGAGGGATCGCTGACATAGTAAAGAGTTTCTCCATCTTTCAGGTGACCGTTGTGCACCAACGAGGTTAGGTCGAATTTATTCTTCTTTTTTGACACGCAGTAAGTCCTCCCATCATTTCGTATCGGAAATATCTGCCGGGTATTTAGTGCCGAGTGCAATCCGCCGGGATAAACGACAAAATGTTCATATGAGTGGTCAGCTTGAACCCGGTCCGCGGGGACCCAGTCCGAAAGCCCTGTCCCGGTTGTGTGTCGACGTCATCGAGGGAGAGCGGGCAAATCGGCAATTTGGGAACCTGCTGGACAAGGCTTTCGGAGCGGTCGAGGGTGCGCATTTTTTTGACGACTTTCCGGTCTGGGATGAACGCTACGGAAATCCCGATCAGGTGCTTCGAGCAGGTGTTTTTGCCGGCAAGAGGCGTGATTTGATCTGTTCTTCCTCCGTTCGGCTCGCGGACCTTCGTATCAGCCCCGCACGTCAGCTTTCCGTCGCGATTATCGGGGCGGTCGCGACAGACCCCAGATACCGGGGCCATGGATTCGCGTCACGGGCGGTATCGCTTTGCGTTGAATGGGCCGCACAGCGGGGGGCAGTCGCCGCTTTCCTTTGGGGTTCGGAGCACGCCCTGTATCGGAGGTTGGGCTTCGAGCTTTGCGGCGAGCAGGTGAGGCTGCCATTGCGCGCTCTAACGCGGCTTGCGTCTGCAAAGCGAACCGCGGTTCATGCCGGGTGGTGTTCAGGGATCTCCGAGTGCCTGAAGACGCGGCCATACGGGCTTGTCGTCCACGATTCTGATCTGGCCTGGTTGAAAGCTCACAAGAATGTTCGTTGGTTCTGGACCGGCGATTCGAGCCGCCCGTCAGCTTATGCGGGCCTCGGCCGCGGCATGGACCTTTGCGGACTCGTGCATGAGTGGGGCGGTGCAACGGAAGACCTCTTCGCCATCCTCGCCCATATCGGCGAGCAATTTCCGGAATCCGCTCTTTTGGGATATCCGCGCCTTCTTTCTGAGACGGGGTTATTGGGGGACTCTTCCGACTGTTTCGGTCTGGAGCCGGAATATCTTTGCATGGCTAGAATTCTGGACCCGGGAAAACTTTATGAAGCTTATCGTCCTGATGACGTGTTTAAGCGCGAACTCGTCTCCGGAATGAATGAGCGCCAGCTCACACGGCTCTTCTTCGGTCCGCTTGATCGAACTCAATCTCAGTACGCGGAGGTCGGGTTGCCCTTCCCGCTTTGGATCTGGGGACTCGACAGCGCCTGAAATTGCTCTTTCGGGGGCTCGAATTTCAGGGCAAAATTGAATTCAGATGAAGCAGTACACCTCGAAATTTCTGAAATCGATCGCCGTAGTGTATCTGGCATTCCCTGTGCTGCACATTCTGCTCGCGGGCGTTCTTTTCGATATTCCTTTCAATCTTTGCATCGGAATCCTGCTCTCGCCTTTTTATTACGTCGTTGCTTCGGCGGCCGTTGCCGTCGGTTACGGGTTATGGGAGATGCGCCGCTGGGCGTGGTATCTGTTCGTGATCACGAACTTTCTGATCGGATATGAGAACGCCGTGATGGCCAACCTCTATGGCGAGAGTCATCACAAAGTGCTCGCATTTTTGGGATCGGTTGTGGTCCTTATTCTCGTCACCTATCGCGTAGGACGGGAGATCCGTGTTCCCTATTTTTTCCCGAAAATCCGCTGGTGGGAGAGCGATCCCCGATATCGGCTCTCCGTTCCCGTCAGTCTCAATCGTCGCATCGGGGAAGTGATCGAAGGCGAGATCATGGACGTCTCGATGAGCGGCTGTTTCGTGAAGCTGAGAGGCGACCTCGATATCGACGAGGATGTTTCGGTGGGGTTCTCGGTTTTCGGATATCTCGTGAATTGTCACGGAACCGTCGTCTGGAGAACACAAAGCACCGTTACCCATCCAAAGGGGATCGGAATCAAATTCCGTAACCTGGGAAGAACTGAAAAACGACATCTCAGGGCCATCAATCGACGATTGAGAAAGATCGCGGCACTGTATCGCCGTTCCCGATATCTCCTGAACCAAGAGGAGTTCCTTAAGAGACTTCAGGAAATCGAATCACCTCGGGGTATGATCAATAAATGACGGATTGGATGAAGGAGGCTTTGCGTCTGGCCGAAAGAGCGGCCGCCGAAGACGAAGTTCCCGTGGGGGCCGTTGTCGTGCAGGGAGATCGGGTCGTCGGACGCGGCTACAATCAGCGCGAAACGAGGCAAAGCCCCATTGCCCACGCGGAAATTCTGGCCATCGACGAAGCCTCACGGAATCTCGGGACCTGGCGACTCGTGGGCGCGACTCTGTTTGTGACACTCGAGCCCTGCCCCATGTGCCTGGCGGCGCTGCAGCAGGCCCGAATCGATGCGGTCATTTACGGAGCGAGCGACCCAAAAGGCGGCGCGATCAGTCTTGGTTATCTGCTTCACGAGGATCTTAGGACCAATCATCGATTTGCGGCGCGCTTTGAACCAAGTCACGACTGTGGGGAGATTCTCACGAAATTTTTTCGCCAGAAGCGGCAAGGTTCGACGCGAACTTGATTTTGGGCTAAGCTCTTAGAAAAGGGGAATTCATGTCTCTCAAATTATCTTTCGCTAGCCTCTCGCTAGGAGCTTCGGTTGACCAACAAACCGGCAGTCTTTCGGTTTTTGATATTCTGGAAGAAATCCGGATCCCGCAGGTTCCAGTTCACCTTCAATCGCTCGTCATCGCCCTGGCGCTGGAGAAACCGGATCCGAACGAATTCTCAGGGAAGATTCTCATTCACATCCTGACCCCGGACGGCAAGCAGCAGACGGTCGGAAACGGTGAAATGCGTATTCCCGCGGAGCAGAAGCGGATGAAAGCGGTATTCCGGTTTGGAGGATTCCCTCTTCTGATGTTCGGTTCGCACCGTTTTGTTCTCTCCTGGATCAATCAGGCTGGGGCGAAGGTCGGAGAGGCGATTTTGGACTTCGACGTTGTTCAGGTAACTCAAGTCGCTCAGGGCGTCGCTCCTTCCGAGAAGCCGCCGTTAGCGCATTGATCGCACTGTGAGGCCTCATGCAAGTTGAAAGTGTGTGGTTTGTCCGGCATCTGACTGAGACTCTCGGACCCATGGGGGAAGAAACCCTGATCGGACTCCTGAAACAAAGGAGAGTCGATTTCGCCGATTTCGGCTGGCATGAGGGGTTACCCGATTGGACGCGCCTGTTCGGCATTCAGGAACTCGCGTCGCACATGCCACCCCATCCGGGTATACCGGTGCCCGGGCAACCCCGCGGGAGTCGCCCGGCTGAATGGATTCCGCGCGAGACGCGTGCACCGCTTCGCGGTTTCATGATCACCCAGGATGGCGCGAAAATGGAAATCGTGAACATCAGCGAAAGCGGTATTCTCATCAAGTCAGATATTCTGATCCCCGTGGGAACGGAACTCTCGTTTATGATCGATTCGGCGGTTCTGCCCAAGGGCTTCGCGATGAAGGGCCGTGTTGCGCGTCACGCGCAAAGCCCGATTTTCCGGGGCTTTGGAATTGAGTTTTTAGCTCTGCAGGACTCGCAGCGTAAGACGATCCAGGAGTATGTTGCACGCCAGGTAAAGACCTGAGCGCTCGTTGGAGCGTGCTTTGCAGCCGTTCAAGCCGGTGGGCAACATTGCGCAGAAAATTGGACTGGTGCTCTCGGGAGGCGGTGCGCGTGCCGCCTATCATGCGGGCGTCCTGAAGGCGATTTCTGAAATCATCAAGCAGGACGATCACCCGTTTCCCGTCATCGCCGGTTTTTCGGCCGGCGCGTTTAACGGAGCGTTTCTTGCGGCCCGCGCAACCAACGGTTTTCGGCAGAACGCGACCGAGCTTTGGAACGTCTGGAAAAACCTGAAACCTGAAGCGGTTTTTCGCACGGATACACTCAAACTTGCCGGAATCGGAGTGCGCTGGCTTTTAAGCCTAACCTTGGGGCGGGGAGGAGGAAGGCGAGGTCCCAATTTTCTCCTTCAAAACGAGCCGCTTCGCAGTCTTCTCGAGGGGCAGATTGACTTTCGCGCGATTCACCGCAATGTGGAAGCCGGCCGTATTCAGGGGATCGCACTTTCGGCCACGAGTTATGATACGGGGGCTACGGTCACGTTCTATGACGGCGGGCCGTTCCGCGAGCCGATCAGTTCGAAGTCGCATTTCCTGGTAAAAACCCCGCTTGAACCGGAACACATCATGGCGTCTTCCGCGATTCCCATTTTTTTTCCGCCCGTGGAAATTGACGGCGAATACTACGGTGATGGGGGGATTCGCTTGCCGACGCCGTTGAGTCCCGCGCTTCATCTTGGCGCGGAGCGGATACTGTCGATCGGCATCAGACATTCTCTCTGGAAAGGGCCTTCGGCCGTGAATCACGGTCGGACGCGGTCTCGTCGTCGAAAACCGCTGCCTCCGACGTTGGCGGAAATCGCCGGGGTGCTTCTGAATGCGATTTTTATGGAGGCCCTCGATGTCGACGTGGAGCGGTTGAAGCGCATCAACCAGGTGCTTCGACTTCTTTACAAGGCGCATCCCGCCGCGCGGATTAACGAGCCGCGAATCGTCCCTAATCTCACCATTCAGCCTTCCATCGATCTCGGAAAGCTTGCATTTCAACTGTATCGAAAATTTTCGATGCCGTTGCAGTACTTCCTCCGGGGAATTGGCGCGTCGAATGAAAAGGGTTGGGATTTCATGAGCTATCTTTCCTTCGACAACGCTTATACCTCCCGTCTTCTGGAGTTGGGCTATAACGACGCAATGAGCCGTCGCTCGGAAATTCGAGAGTTTTTCGCCGAGGGGACTGGGAGTATTCACCGTGCGGCATAGCGTAACCATCTGGAAATTAAAACAAATATTCTGGTTTTAATGTCGCTAGTGAATTCATAGAAATACCTGATAAAATAACTCAGTGACCACACAAATTGTTAACTCCAAGCTGAGGCTTCCAGCCCTCCTGGTTGTCTTTGTTTTCTGCGGGATCGTGTGCAAAGCCGCGCTCGTCGCGGCAGCAAATAAGCAGCCCGGCCGGACGCTCCCGCAGGCGGCTCTAACGGTTCCCCTGGATACTCAGAAATGGAAGGAAATTGACCTCTCGGAAGCGCATCGCCTCCAGGCAATTGAGCTGTTTTTGAATCATAAAGAGATTCCCGATCTGCAGCGGATGGTCATTGGACGCCTCCATTTTGAACAGCCGAAAATCTCCGCCTGCGTTCTTGAAAAGGAAGCCGCTGAAAGAAGCGGTCTCAAAGTGAAAACACTCGAATCCGTCCGGGGATGGGACTGTTTTTACTCGATCTCCAAGGAGGGGAAAAAGGGCTCGTTGATGGCGGTAAGAACGCTCAGGCGCGGGAACGGCAAGATCAAGCCGATCTGGTCGTCCGCGGTGGTGCTCGAAACGGGAGTTCGCGCGAATGATGTCGATGAGACCAGCTCCTTTCGGAGTTGGATTTCGTCAGTTCGGAATACGCGATGATCGCGATAGTAAGGAAGAGTATGAAAAGACGGATCACTATCCTGTTTACTATCCCTCTCCTTCTCGGCGGACTTCTCGCGAGCCAGGGATTCGCCGCTGATCGCGCTTGTCCATACATGGCGAATGACAGCAAGGTTCTCGCGCTTGCTGAATCGACCGAGGGTCTCCTCAAGGGCCTGCAAGACGCGAAAGAAAAATGCGGTCAGGGTTTCGTTGACGCCGTAAAGAGCATCAACTCACTTCCGGAGCTGTTGAAGAAAACCGACGACCCGGCTCTCAAGGAGAAAATTGAACGCGACGTGGTGGTCCGGGAAATCGCGAAGTGTCTGGCTGATCCGGCGTATGGCTCGAGGCCGTATCAGAATCACGGGAGTTATCTCGATTATCTGACGATGAGAAAAATTGACCTCGATCTCTCGATTTCAATCGCCGAAGCGCACGCCAGACCCGACGATCGGGAATCAAGCAAGAAGCAGGCGATCGCTCTTACTTCCAATCTTCTCGGCGCCTTGAGCCAGGCTTCCCAAAACAGCAAGTGCAGGGATCATCTTTCGAATCATTATTTCGGCCAAATGACCGAAGTCGGGCTTGGGGTTCTCGCGACGACCAGCCCGCTCTTGTTTGCCGCGGCGCCGGCCGCGGCAGTCGGAATCGCGGCAGGACTGCTTGCTGATCTCGTGAACCTCATCAATTCGATTCCTCCCAGAGCTTTGAGGGACTTTGAAAAGACGAAGCAGACCCTCGAGATGGCGTGCGTTTACCACGCGATTATGACGACCAGTTGCGAGATGAAAGAGAGTTCCCTGACGCCCGAGTCTTATACGAAGGCGCGACGGAATCTCCGGGATATGGCTTCATGTATCGGAAGTTCAAAACTCTATAACGAATATCTTAATTCCGAAAAACTCAATACCGAATACAATCAGATCCTTTTCGCGATCGGAACCATGGACCCCTCCCTCATGCTGCCAAGCGGAATCGAATCGGGCCCAGGCGGTGACCTTTCAAATCGCGTGGATCGGCTTCGGGGCAACAGCTCAGGCGGCGAAAGAGAAATTCTTCAGCGGCTGTCCGCGTCCTACGCTTTTCTCAAAGAGGTGCTGATTGACAAGCCGGCGACCTATGACAAAGCCGAAAGCAATGTTCAGCAGAAAATCACAGCGCTTGCCCATGAGTATAATTCAGTCGCGAACAACTACCTGAGGGCGATTGGCCAAGCGGTTCCGACCCAGCCTCCCGGGGGTGGGCAGGAGATCCCGCCGCTTCAGCTCTTCAAGGACCATAATGCGAATTTTAAGGTCATTATTGATAAAAAGCTCAACGAAGCGGTGAGCGGAGGAGCGGGCGGTAATCTCCGCGCATTGGAGGGACCCGCGCAAATTCATGGACGCGTCGATCTCGTCAGATTGCTGGACAAGGTCGGCTATACGAAAAAGTTCTTTTCGCGAATCAGAGCGATGAAGCCGGAGCAATTGGGCACCAGCGCCGCGGATTTCAATAATCTCCAGCGTTTGATTGCCAGGTCCGAAGCGGTTCTGGACGAAATGGTCGATTGGGCACGGATCAATCCCAGGGATTTCGCCAACGACGAGGATTACAAGGACAGTATCAAGACGAAAACGAAGCGGATCAGCGATATGATCCGCGCGCAAACGACGACCAATACCGACATCGGCATTCAAACGACGCTGAATGAAATCCTGCGGGAACCGTTCACGAAAATATATTCCATGATGACGGCTCGTACCGCTCATAACGCGGGCGCGGTGGCGCTCTCGGACAAGGCGGGCGATGATTTGTTCGCGGATCCGTTTAAGCCGGCGTACGAGGTGACCCCGTTCGAACGTTTCTCTGTCCTAAAGGATATGGCCAATAAGCTCAGTGATGGCCTTTATGAAACCAAGGACCGCTTCCTGCTGAATAAGACGCGCAAGCTGTTTGAAAATTCGGATCTGAAGAAGAATTTCAAGGATGGGCTTCGCAAGATGATCAAGGATATGGAATCTGATCCTGATCCGGGCGTGACTCGCGATATGGTCATTGAATTATGCGGTCTCGCGATCAGTTTGCCGGATCGCGACGGCGCTTGGCATGCCATCGAAGAATGCGAGAACCTGATGCCCAGACGTATGCTGAAGTACTTCCGAGCGCAAAAAACACCCGGCAACGATTGTTCTTACGTCAGGTATTTCAAGGAGAAGACGCTCGAGGACAGCAACAAATTTGGACGGCCGCTTTCGCTCCCAGTTTCCAGTTCCGCAGGAGAATGGTGATGCTGCCCTTCAACGGAAGTTTCGGCGTGCTCGGGCGCGTGTTCGGGATGGTTGCCATTTTGGCCGGGGTGGCGGGCCTTTTTGTTTCCGAACCCAGACGTGATTCGAATCGGGCAGCTCGTCGTCCCGCCGAGTCGCAGCTCTTTCAGCCCTGTCGTGATTCGGCTGATTGCGCGGGTGATCTGCTTTGCCGCCGGGGTTGGTGTCTCAGTCCCGATATGAAGCTCGGTGAGGCCGGGGATTCCTGCTGGAGCGGGCTGACGGATTGCCGTTCGGGCGAGTGCGAGGCAACGGTATGCCGCCCGACAATGGCAGTTCCGGCAAACAACGGCTATTTTTGCGAGAATGCGTCCCAATGCCGAAGCGGGGTCTGTGGCTCTGAATTTTTCTGCAAGGCTTCGATGTCGTTCAAAGGCTTCGCGGGCGCACCCTGTGGTAACGGTTCAGACTGCTTTTCGGGAACCTGTCGGCCGAGTACGCGCGCTTGTGATTATGGTCCCGGAGCGATGGCGTGCGCCCCGCTCGCGACTCCCTGTGAATCCTGGGAGGCCTTTAAGTGCTGCTCGGGCATTTGCAGTTACGGAGTTTGTGCGCCAAGATCCGATTCCCGATGCTCTTATCAGGGGGCCTGCGCGCAAGCCGTCGGGAAGACCTGCGCCGGTCCCGGGCAGTCCTGCCAATTCGACCCGCAGTGCTGTTCCCTTCGATGCGTGAGGGGGCAGTGTCTGCAGAACCCGAACGCCGTCGTGCAGCCTTGTCTCCAGGATAATGACTGCTTTTCTGGGCGCTGTTCTCCCAAACAGCGCGTTTGCGCGCCGGGGTATTAAGCTGCTTCAGAGCGGCTTCTCGAATTCCTGTTCAAGAGCCTTCATAAGTCTACGGTTGAGTTCAGCGAGCGAGAGAGCCGGTGGGGCGATATCGCGCGCTTTGAGTTCGCTCACGATCGCATCGAAAACGTGGCTGAGAAGCTCCGGTTTATCCGCGAGCTTCGGATGCGAAAGATATCGATTCCAGACCTCATGCCGCGTCGGTCCCAGCAGGACGTGAGGTTCTTCGTAATCCCAGCCGTCCAAAACGTGGCGAACCGAGAAGTCTCGAGATCTGAGAGCGATTTTGCTTGGGTCATTCTTTGTGCCCGGGAAGTCGAGAACCCGCCCCCCTCTTTGAGAATGGTGATCGGGATCCCGTCGATACGCTGATCCTGTAAATTCTTGATTGCCGCGGCGAGCCACCGCCGTAGGCTCGGGCACTTGGGTTCGGCAGAGCCACTGGTCGTCGCCAGGGCACTGAAAACAATGGCAAAAACGAGGGTGCTCAACGGCCTGTGGTGATCATCGTTTTTGCACCGCTTACATCAGCTTACTCCTTGCATGTCGTCTTTGTGGAGCGCTGAGCGTCCATGAACGAAGTTGATCGAAAATCGCTGAATCGGTACCTGGTCGCTGTCGCGCTGATTGGCGTTGCCATCATCGCTCAGCTATTTACGAGGATCTTCATTGAGCACGCAATATTCGTGCTGCTCTATCCTGCGGTGTTCCTTGTGGCTTGGCTCGCTGGGTTCGGTCCAGCGCTTTTGGCGATCAGTATTGCCGCTACGTTTGTCGGATTCGAATTCTTGAAACCCACTGCTATTTCGGATTTCGTTCGCATCCTGATCTTCATTGGCGCTAGCGTCTTCGTTTCGTGGGTTGTCGCGCGTGGAAAACGGGTCGAGATTGCGACGAGATCCGCGATTCGTGAAGGCGAGGAGCGCTTGAAGCGAGCGCAGGAAATCGCTCATCTTGGCAGTTGGGAACTCGATCTAAAGACAAATCACCTGACGTGGTCTGACGAGGTCTATCGGATCTTCGGCCTGAAACCGCAAGAATTCGCCGCGACCTACGAAGCATTTTTGGAAGCCGTCCATCCAGAGGATCGCGCGTCAGTGGACGGGGTATATTCGGGATCTCTCCGCGAGGGCAGGGACAGTTACGAAATTGAACATCGGGTAGTTCGGAAATCCACCGGAGAGGTTAGATTCGTTCACGAAAAATGTTATCACATTCGGGATGCGGCGGGTCGCGTCGGTAGATCTCAAGGCATGGTGCATGACATTACGGAGCGAAAGCAGGCAGAGGAGCGTTTTCATACTCTTGCCGACAACATCTCGCAGCTCGCTTGGATGGCGAGACCTGATGGTTGGATCTTTTGGTACAACAAGCGTTGGTTCGAATACACGGGCACGACTCTCGAAGAAATGCAGGGTTGGGGCTGGCAAAAAGTCCATCATCCTCAACACGTCAAGAGAGTAGTCGAGAAGATCTCCCATTCTTTCAAAACCGGTGAGCCCTGGGAGGATACTTTTCCCATACGCCGAAGAGACGGAACTTATAGCTGGTTTTTGTCCAGCGCAATCCCGATTCGCGATGATGCCGGAAACGTGACAAGGTGGTTTGGGACGAATACGGATATCGAGAAGCAGAAAGAGGCGGAAGAAAACCTCGCAAAAGCCATTCAAGCTCGAGATGAAATGATTTCGGTGCTCAGTCACGACCTCAAAACACCTTTGGCTGCGATCGATCTAAACGCGGATTTGCTCTTGCGAAAATTGCCGTCCAGCGTGCAAAACGACAGTGTCGTTAAAAAGACCGTGGCGGCGATCAAACAATCAACTCACCGTACTCGCGCTCTGATTTCCGACCTTCTGGACATCAGTAGAATTGAATCGGGACGCCTTGCCCTCCAGCCGCGCGAATGTGACGTGAAAAGCGTCGTCAGAGAAGCCTTAGGAGATCTGCGCCTGATTTCCGAGGCAAGAGGGATCCGGCTACACGAGAGGCTGTCGTGTCCGAATGAAAGTATTGTTTGTGATATTAATCGGATCTCACAGGTGTTTTCGAATCTGGTCGGCAACGCGATCAAGTTCGTGCCCGAAAAAAATGGCGTAATTGAAGTCGGATGCAGCAGCTTGGGTGACGAGGTCACGTTCTATGTGAAAGACAACGGTCCCGGTGTTGATCAAAATGCGCTTCCACATATTTTTGACCGGTTCTGGCAGGCACGGCAGGCACACAGGGCCGGTGCCGGACTCGGCCTCGCCATCGCGCATGGGATTGTTTCCGCGCATTATGGCAGGACATGGGTCGAAAGCAATCCCGGGAAAGGCGCCACTTTCTATTTTGTGCTCCCTACGGCCTCCAGTGCTGCCGCCAGGCGGCTTCTCGAAAGCGCGAAAATAGTGGCATAATGTTCATGGCCCTTGTCGGTAATTGAGGTATTGTTAATCGAAACGGCAAGAATAGGAGATAGGCCGGATGGCACGCATTCTTTTGGTCGAGGATGAGGAATTCTTTCGGCTGGTACTCAGTCAGGTTCTTGAAAACCTGGGCCATAGTGTTGACTGCGCGACAAATGGAAGGGAAGCCGAGTATATTTTCGGCTTACGTGAATTTGACCTGGTCATTTCGGACGTCCGGATGCCGACGATGGACGGAGTAGCACTGCTCCGGTCGATCAAGGCAAAAAAAAGTACCCCGTTTATCCTGATGACCGGGTTTGCGGAAATCCTAGAAACACATACGGCCGCAGAACTCGGCGCTGATGGATTCCTGGCAAAGCCCTTCAGTCAGGACGCGATCAAAGAAACCATAGACGCTTGCTTGGCACCACCCCCCATCGAGCTTCTTGAGGCTGATCTCGATGATCGGTTTCATAAGATATCGATGTCCGATTTCGTTTCCGGAAAGCTGATTCCTTTCGGAATTTACATCCGCTTGTCGTCCCGTCGTTATGTGAAAATAGCGACGCAAGGTGAAGACATTGCCCTGGACCGGATCAGAGCATACCAAGAAAAGGGAGTCAGATATCTCTACCTCGAAAAGGGTGATTTTCTGAAGTATATCGGGCTCAATCTCCGGATCGTGAAGGCCCTCCCCAAATTCGATGGAATCTCGAAGGAGAAGAAACTCAGCTTCATCCGGCATACCGGTGAGGTATTGCTGGAACAGGTATTTAAAGATGGCATAAACCGAGAGGCGTTTGAAAACGCGCAAGAGTACGTCGAGGGCGCTGTTTCCCTGTCCTTGGAATATGCTGGCGCGCAGGACTTAATTACCGTTCTCAATTCACGTGCTGATCAATTGTACGCTCACAGTTTGGGAGTGGCGCTCTACGGAGTCATGATCGCGCGTCACCTGGACTGGAACTCATCCCAGACATTGTATAAAGTTTCATTGGGCGGGCTGTTCCACGATATCGGCATGAAAGAAATCGATCCCAGCATCTTTCAAAAACCGCGGATATCCCTGACCCAAGAAGAGGTATCTTTGTTCGAGAGCCATCCCCGACGAGGGTACGAGCTGCTCAGTCAGCTCGCATTCATACCTGAAGAAGTACAGCTGATCGCTTATCAGCATCATGAAGACATGATTGGACAGGGATATCCGCTCCGCCTGCAGAAAACGAAAATCTTTCCTCTCGCGCGGGTGATTGCCGTTGCGGATCGTTATTGCTTGCTGGCTCTGAAGAATCCGCAATCCCCCGCCGGAATGGATTCCAAAGAGGCGATTTTGGAACTCGAGAGGCATTACAAAGATACGCTGGACTCTGAATGCTTGGCTGCCCTGAAACGAGCTCTTCAATGATTCCGCTTAAAATCAATGCGGCCAAAGCACTCCATTGGATCTACGGAAGTCCTTGGAGAATATTTCTGACGTTGTGGTGGTTGATCTTTCTCACTGAGTTTCTCATCATGTTGGCTCTTTCGAGCGCCCATTTTGAAGGAACTCCGATTATCCTCGCCCTGCTCGATTCAGCTCTTCTCGGCCTTGTGGTGTCCATTTTTCTCTGGATCCTGATCGTTAAGCCCTTAAGCGGGGAGACGGCCAAATTTCGTGAGCTTGCCGTCAATATCATCAACGAGACCCGCGATGGGGTCATCGTAGTCGGAGAGGATCAGACCGTTCTTATGGCGAATACCGCCGCGTCTCGGATTTTCGGCGTTAAGGAAGACCAGCTCCGAAACCTCGCGATTGCGGAGATCTTGCCACTGTTCCCGGTCTGTACGGAGAGTGGATCGCTGGCGTGGTCGCAGAAATTGCCGGCTGATGTGTTCGTTGATATCGAATGCCACAAAGTCTCTTTCGGCACCAAATGGTTTTGGGCAGTCTTCATCAGGGATGTGACTGAAGCCAAGCGGGAGCAGCTTACGAAGGAGACGGAAAAGGAGAAGCATGCCGCGGCGCAGAGGTTGATGATTCTCGGAGAGATGGCCGGAGCCATTGCGCACGAGCTTTCCACCCCGCTGGCAGCGATGCAGCTTCAACTCGAACTGCTCAAAAGGGAGATAGAAGGGAAAAGCCCAAATAATGGAACCATGAGTGGCATGATCAACGCTGTATTCGCGACTTATAAAAGACTGGTACGGATCATCCAGGGTGTGAAGACCGTAATTCGCGGCGGTCACGCACACGCGGTGAGCTTTGTGGATATGCAGAAGGTGTTGGATGGGGCGCTCGCAGTTTACAAGGATTTGAGCGGCAGGCGTGCAGGCTTCTTGAATTGCGAACTCCTGGTTGAACGTACGGATGAAAAGCTCATGATTTTTTGCGACGAAGTTCAGATCAACCAGGTAATTCTCAACTTGTTCAATAATGCGCTCGATGCCTTAGAGAACCTTGAAAGGCGCTGGATCAAAGTCGAACTTAAGGGAATGGATGAGTGGGTGGAACTAGCAGTGTCGGATAGCGGACGCATTTCTGAGGATGTAAGGTCGAAGCTCTTTGAAATGCTCTTTACGACGAAGCCACCCGAAAAAGGAACGGGGCTGGGATTGAATCTCTCTCGAAAAATCATCACAGCTCACGGCGGAACCATCAATCTTGACGAACGGTCCGAGAATACGCGCTTTGTGGTGCGTTTACCGCGGCGAGTACCCGCTTCTTCATCATTGCCACCGGAGCACGCCGAAGGCAGGGGGGGGGATCAGGCGCGAATCGAGGAGTGGCTTGCGGGGCACCGGCGGTGGCGCACGGAATTCGTCGATTCGATCGAGCGCGGAGGCGAAATTTCTGACGAAAAAATTCGAAAGATCGGACTCCCTGAACAGTGTGAGCTCGGTCAATGGATCAAAGAAGCGCGTCCCAGGATGGCTGGCGACGAGGTTTTTACGGAGCTGGATGGACTTCACAGGAAGCTTCACGTTTTGGCTGTTGAAATCGCGCAGGCGATCAAGAAGGGTAATCGAAGCGAGGCCATCCGGATGATTTCCGGAACAGCCGAATTCACGGTTCTCACTCTTTCCATTACGCAGCTGATCGAGCGGTTGAGAAAGCGGATATGAAAAGAAACGTCCGCGGCAGCGTCGCTACTATTTGCATTCTCTCGGGGGGTTCTCGTTGAGGACGTCTTGTGCGTAATCCAGTTTTTCAAGAATCATCCCTGTTTTGAGATCAGCATCAGAAATAGAGTTCAGTTTTTTCAACAGGTCAGAGACGAGTCGTTTTCGCAGTGGGACTTCGCCGTCGGAGTTGTGCTGGATTTTGTTCAATACCTGAATGGTGCCCGAAGGGCACGTGATATTCTTCGAGTGGTTTGGTATTGGGATCTCTCTTTTTTCCAGCATGGGAGGGGTCAGTTCTGCGTGAGTGAACATCGTAAACGTTTCGCCAGGAATGATGTCACCGCCTGATGCGGAATGACTGGGCTTGTTTCTAAATGTCAATTTGTAGCAGCTGTATGTCAGTAGGGGGGAGTTGGGTTCTTTGGCGACAAAGACTGCCAGAGGATCAGCGAGTGAGACGCCGGTCATCGTTTTTCCAGTTTCATAGATCCTTCTCCAATTTCGCATGTCCTTGACCAGAGCCGATCCGAACTTGGACCTATGGGCTGCCAATACGAGCGATTCAATTTCTTGTGCGTCTAAATCGAGTTGTTTTTCGGCCAACGATTCTGAATTAGCAAGGACTATGGGGGACAACTTTTGATCGGAGGCCAACGTGAAAACCGCCTTGGACGCGGCATAGTCAATGATGGAATTATAACCAAGGCGGTTGGCTTTCCATCCTCCCATGATCACGATGCGTTTGAATAATTTCGCGATATCGGGTGCTTTCTTCAACGCTTCGGCAAGATTAGTGAGAGGTCCCTGAGCAATATAGACCAAATTGCCCGGGTTTGCTTTCGCCGCGTCGACCCTGGTTGATAGTTTGTGGGTCTTTGAACTGCTTCACGGGCCATTCGGGATAGCGCTTCAGAGAATCAGAAAGCTGATTCTTAGGAAGGTTTGGGGCGTAACCTTCGCCGGGATAGATGGGTACATCAAGCCCCAACTCGCTGAACGTCAGACGATTGATTCGCGCTTTTGTTTCTGGATCGTAAAGGGTAGTGCTGACACCTGCAATGTCATTGTTGAAATAGTACCTGGACAAAACATTAGCGAGCTGGTCGTCGGTATCAAAACCGGCGTCGTTATCAATCCAGTACTTTTCGGCCGCGTGAGCGGAAAGCGAGGATAATAAAAGGACGAGAAAAAGATGTTTGGAATATCGCATAAAATCCCTCACATATTCTAGATCGTATGTTAAGAAAATAGAAAATTCCAGCTACGCATGCGGGATCAGGGGGGCAAGGTGAATCCAGAAAAAGATGAAATGGAGCGAAAGCCGGTTCTAGCAGTTGTCGCCTCAGTAGTGATGCCGGGTTTGGGGCAGCTCTATAATGGTCAACCAAGAAAAGGATTGGCCCTATTTGCGACCTATGTTTCTTTGATTCCGATACTCTGTTGGATTGTGCTCCAGTTGCCGGAACAATTCCTGGCCTGGGGAATTATTTCGGCCGGGCTCGTCGGTCTCAGCCTTTGGGTGATTGCAATCGTGGACGCCTACCGGTCGGCAAAGCGGATTGGGCAACGCTACACGCTCGCTCGATTCAATCGAGCTTATGTCTACATTTCTATTTTTCTATGCGGAAAGCTGCTGATTCAGGATCCAGTCACCGATTTTACGAAAGCATATTTATTAGAAATTTTTCGTGTTCCTGAGTCTTCGGGAATGCTTCCAAGTATTCTACCGGGAGATCAGATTATTGCTGATAAGCGATTCCGCTGGTCGAGGACGAACTCAATCCTTCACCGAGGGGACACTGTCGTGTTTCGGTACCCAAAAGATCCAGAGTTCATTTATATCAAACGGGTGATTGGTTTACCTGGAGATCAGATCGAGCTCCGTGAAACCGAACTGATCGTGAATGGAGCCTCGACCCGAGGCGAGGAAGTCCAGAGCTTTAAGAATCCGGAACTCGATCGGCTCTTGTCAAACAACAGCGCTTTTCGCGAGCAGGTAGATGGGCGCAAGTATTTTTCGCTTTGGAAGAAAGGTGAAAAACGCGATTCATCGCGATTTACCGTTCCGAGCGGCACTGTCTTTGTCATGGGGGACAATCGAGATTCCTCAAACGATTCGAGATTTTTTGGGCCTGTTCCGATAGGCGATGTTGTGGGCAAGCTGAAGCAGGTTTGGCTTTCGATGAGTCCCGAATTTGGAATTCGATGGAGTCGGTTCGGAGTTTTGATAGATGATGTTCAATCCCTCTGAACGGCGCTTCCACAAGGCTGTTGTCATTTCTAGACGCGATAATTCTCTTGGGATTCAAGCACTTGTTTCGGTTTTTATATTGATGTTCGTTAACAGTTTCAGCAATTAACTTGGCTTTTAGCCGCTTGATAATCTGATATTATTTAAGCATGGGTTCTCGGGGGAAATTCTTCGTTCGTTTTCTTCTGCTGGCCGTTCTCGTGCCCTCGATATTTGCCGAACTGAGCCATGCCGCGTGCCCTGAAAAGATTTTCTGGTCCAAAGACAGTCCCGACAAATCCCTAGTTTTTCAAAGTTCCGGCAATGAAGCGAGAATTTTGATCTGCTCGTTGAAGATGGTGAGAGCCAAGGACAATAGAGGCCGTAGCATCATACACCGCGAGTTTAGTGGCTGCGTACCGGTCGATCCGGCTCACAAGACTTATTCGCTTCAGGAGCTCGATTCTCAGTACAAGAATCTCGTTAAAATGCAGCGTATGAGTCGCGTAAAGAAAACCGCAAAGGATACGGTGTTCGGATTTTTTGTAGCTGTCGGTGGAACCCGGCTTGGCCAGGGAATTGCCCGGTTGACCGCAGCTGCGGGAGGCAGTGCTCTCAAGGCGGCCAGTAATGCCGGCCCGAGGCCGGGCAAGTACGGAAGTTGCGTCTTCCGAGCGCTGGGCTTCGGAACAAATATTGTTGAAGGAAGCCGTGTGGTCGCGAATGACCCATTCCTCAGGTTTTTTCCAGCCTATATTGGTAGCGGTGTCGGATTGGTCTTGAGCGGAGTCGATGAACACAAGGATAGAAAAGTCCGCAGGACAATCGACCCGAAGGTTCTTGGAAGCAGTTCGAAACTCGACGCTGAGTCCTCGGCTTGTCTCCCGAAAGAATTAGATATGAGGGTCGAGGATTACGCTGATGATGTAAAAAAAGCATTGAGGCTTGCGGCAAAAGCGCCATCGAAGCCCAAGTCGAGGCCGCTTAACCGCGCGGAGCAGGAAAGCGAGCTCATCAAAGATGCTCTTGAGACCGCGCCTGTGGGATCGGTCAGATAGCGGATATTGACGGTTCGGGTGCCTCGCTGGATCTACGGACGAATCAATCAGGTGCGCGAACGCGATTTCAGCTTTCGAATTCGGCTCCACAAAAGGGCCTTCGGAACACCGTCCATCTTCAGGGCCGACATGCATTCATCCAGCCGTCCTGTTCTCTCGGCGAGTCTTGTAATGGCTCGGTTCAGATCTCGCTCCACACTATCGCCGTACGCCATGGTCGCCTTCTTTTTCGCCTGGGCAACAATGGGTTTGGGCAGCTCCAGCATTGCGAGATCAATCAGGTCGCGGCTGAAGACGCCATCATCGGACCAGCGGTCGGAATTTGCCAGGAGTTTGCTCGCAGCCATGTCAAGCGGTTTCAGCGTCGCGATGTTGCAAATCCGATCGTCTGGGCTCGGTTCGTCCAAAGGAATCCGGCCCTCAAAAACAACCTCGAACTTGATTTCGGCGCCACCGACGGCGATCAGGGTTCGAATCCCATACTGATCGGCGCGGACTTCACCTTTCGCGTCGAGTTCGTAACCGGAACGCACGACCGAGCGCATACCACGTGACCCGGTCATCCGCTGGCGCAAGGTACGGTAGCCGACCGGATCCGATGTCAAAAAATCGAGATCCAGCGACTCGCGATACTCACGATGCGAAAGCACGATCGCGGTTCCACCTCCGAAATAGCAGCGATTGGAAACCAGACACTCAGAATCAAGTGCCTGGAGAATGGACATGATCTTGATGTGGTGCTCCCTCTTAAACAAGCAGTCGCTCCTTACCGAAGGCCGCTAGCAGCATTTCGATGAGTTCCTGCTCGCCTTGCGTGAGGGCTTTCAAATCGATGTGACGCCAGTTGCGCTCATAAATATCGAGCGCTTCTTCGGGGCTCAATTCCGCGGTTTTTTTGAGCTGCCAAGCCAGGCGTTTGAGTTGGGGGTAGTCGGCCAGGCGGATCTTAGGGGGAAGTTTTATGGGAGCGATCCTGGTATGCTGCCGGGCTGGATCAAAAAGAGACAGTTCGAGTCCGAGAGCTGAAATTGCCGCCAGGTAGGCTCCCATGGTTACGGACGGGTCGCCTCTCTCGATCCGGTGGAGCGTCGTCCGTGAGATCGAGGCGGATTCCGCCGTAGCGGTTGCGCTTATTTTTAGGCGTTTGCGTCGGTTCCGGAGCTGTTCGCCTAGGGCACGGAGTGCCTTTCTTCCACTTGGGCTGATCGAAGGAGAGTGGGCTGGCATGTTTCTTATTATATACGAAACATAGACATTGTCTATAATGAGATACACGAGTGGCGAGACTCAGAGTTGATTGCGGTTCACCTTCGGTACTCGCGTCCAGCTGCTAATGAATATCCGGAATATCTGCCGACCTCGCATCAGATGTCTGTTTAAGCAGCGCCCGATTCTTTGAGTCGCGGACGACACTCTTTATCCAACCGATCGTTTTAACCAAGGTCTCTCTTTCTTTGGCAGCATCGGCAATGGAGAGCGAGACGGTAGAGGAATAGTGGAGTGCGTCTGTTTTGGGCGACCCAAAGATTCAGGTGTTGGTGCATTTAGGTTGAATGGGGTGAGCGGGCGCAAGCCCGATCATTAGCGGCAAGGCTCCGGATACGGCATGACGTCCTGTCCAAATCTTTTGAAAACGTTGATTGAATACCAGCCATAGCAGTCTCCCGTTGCGGGATTACGCCACTGCCCCGTTCTCGAAGAGTAATTTGTCTCGTCATCGAGCCAGTTCGACTGAATCCGAGAGGAAGATTGGAGAGGCTTTGCCGAATACCGATCAGCGACCATGGGATTTTGACTCGCGTGAATATTAGTCGATCCCAAGCCATCGATGGAAAGCACGTTTTCTAAAACGACGCGCCTCCCATAGCGGTCAAGTTCGAGAGTGTTCGTAAAGTCGAGTGGGTGAACGGTCGAGCGGTATGGGAGCTCCTGAAGAACGAAAGGATAGCCGGGATCGATGATCGTGATAGTCTTCTTAATTTGATCGATATCCGCCACAAGAACATAGTGAGAAGAGAGCAGTTCCAACGAGGGGCCATATTCAGCCCAGCTGATAATGGAAGCTCGCTCCGTTTGATCTAGATCATTGATCGATAGTCCTTGAAGATGATGGCGTCGCCCGACACGAACGCTGATTCCAGAGTCCAAGAATCTCTGTTTAATGTAGCGCTCCATTAGTTCAGGAGGCATTCCGAATCGGATGTCCAGTTCACGATCAAACATGTAGAAGACGGAGCTCATCTCGGACACGGGATCGGTGCTGTGCCTCATGCGCAGCCCCATTTTCTTTCCTAGAGCTTCAAAAAGGTTAAACGCACAGGTTGGGCCACAAAGACCCGCGCCGGGCCTGTCCAAGGCCAGGTTTGCTCGCACTAAGCTGGGATCTATTTGGCTCAGGACCTCCTGATCCGAAACCAGGCGCTTAAGTGCATTTGAAACGCACTTGTCTACCGCTGAAGCGGGTGGCGATGGTAAAACGATGCTGACGACGCTCATCAGCAATACGGCGTCCCATTTCCGAATGGATCGAAAGATTCTTTTGCTGCTTATTCGCTTAGCCACCTATCCCCTTATCGGCAAAAGGCCATAATTTAATAATCGCGTGATAATAATCTGTCGCGAGGTTGGGATTGGTTTACTCGGCAGAGGGAAACGTTAGAGCCCTGAGCGCCGGTTGAACAGATTTACCTTGTAGTTTGATTCCTTTTGAGCAAATTCCGCTACTTACAGCCGAACGCTTCCTAGAGCCTGGATCGGGCCTTGTTCAAGCGATTCTTCGTGCCCGCGCGAGGGTTCCGGGAGACATAGGAAAAATCGGGAAATGTCGGGAAATGAAAACTGCATTTCAGAATCGATACAGACTTTCGCGAATCGGTCAGGTCCGAGAAAATCGGTTCGGTTTACTAGCGGAGGTGGTCTCGTTGTCGATTTTGGCTTCTTGCGATCACGTTGATCAGTAAATCTGATCAGTTGCGCGGTTAAGATAGCTATCGATTGGTTCCGATATGATTGAGAAGGGAGGATCGTCTGAACCTATTCAAATGCCGACTTATAATGTCGATCATAGGCTGCGCCACCTTTGTATGCCCGGTCCTTTCCGCTCAATCGGCTGATGACGGTGTGCAAAGAGGTCATCTCCAGGGCATCGAGGATGCTCTTCGAGATGTTGCAGGGTTTCAGAATCGCCAGAACTGCCTGACAGCACCCGTTCTACCTTCTTGCTCCAAAATCAGTGACCAATTTTGCAATCAGCTTTGGGACTCTGAGCATCGCGGCAATATAGAATTGCAGGATTCGAAGATATTTTTTGGTACTTCAAAAAAAAGCAAACTCTCAATGGCAAAGAGGATGGATCTCGAAGCACTTCTTGATAGCGAGAATCGCCTTCCTGCTGATTTACGCAATCGAGCAAAACCGATCTTAAAAATTATCCGTGAGCACCTCAAACATGAACAGGATGATGAATCCTGGTATACGCAACTCGGGCGATTCGAAGAAGAATTGCATGGGGTGATCCTAACGACGGCGTCTAGCAGAATGGGAGATCTAAGCGGCATTAGCGATATAAAGCGCGCCATGTATTTTTTGGAATGGGATCTGAAGTCTGAAATTGCGAAAGCAAAGTACGAAGAGAATCCGAATTGGAAACGCGTCGTTCGTATTTTCGGTGAAGTAAAAAGGGACCTTCTCGATGAGATCTTGAGTTTTCCGATTCCAGAGGACAGGAGGAAAGAGATCTATAATGTTCTTCAATCAGTTGAACTGCGGCTTCCTGCTGATGATCCACGTCGATTTTCAGCTTACAATGGCTGCCATTCAACTCTTCGAGATGCAATGTACGATTACCGGCGGAATGCAGTCACTATTTGTGCTGGGTACTTTAATTCGATTCAAGATGATGCAGGATTGCGTGAAATGATTGCTCATGAATTGGCACACTCGTTTGATCCCAAAACGATGACGTTGAATTCAGTGATGAAAAGCGAGTTTGGCCAGGTAGTGTCAAAATTTTGTGGAGCAAGCGGACCCGTTTATTCCTGTGCCGAGTGGCAACAGGTTCGCAAGAAGTTCGTCGAATTGGAACGAGTGAGTGAGTCCGAGTTGCCATTTCGACGCCTGACAAAGTGCCTGAATCCGGCGTCGGATGTCGAGCCGTTTGAGAGTTCCAAAATAAAGCAGAAGATTCGCCGTCAATCCAGTACCGATATTGAGAGTAAGAAAAAGAACGAACTGTTGCCGTTGATAGATCAACTCGGTCCATATCTTCGTCCGGACCTCCTTTGGGCTCGGTTGGAAAGGGGCAATAGCGGCGGAAAGTGCGGACTCGATGTAGCTCCGGAAATTTTGGTTCAGATTCTCAGGTGCAACGGCTTTGAGCAGGTTTCTTCGGTTAATGTCCAGGAACATCTGTTTCGAGGAGCATTGCAAGAATTGGAGCAGATTCAAAACTCGTTCCATGAGCATTATACGAGCGCTTGTGGACGGGATTGTTTAGCCAAGGAATCTGAATCCATCATGCTCATCAACGAGAAGTTTGCGGATTGGATCGCGAGACGCATTTTGGAGCGAACCATGGCTCGAGAGCAATCAGTCCCGAAGCGGAAACAGCTTGCATTATCGGCAGTGGCCTGGGGCTGTGAGAACAAGTCTGCTAATCGCATACACCCCGATTTTAAGTCGCGCCGACTCTCGTTATTCTCACCGAAAATCGCTGAGATGGTTCATTGCTCGATGGACAATACGCTGCCGGAGCGTGCCAAATGCGACTTCTGATTGGATTGCTTTGTGCTGAATTGTTTTCCCTGGTAGTGCTTTCGAAGTACCGGCCGCCCGCCTGAGGGTACAAGCTGGCCGTACCCCGACTGCAGTTTTGAAGTAATTACGCCGTTGCTCTATTTGGGGTACGACAGACCGGGCGAAAAATTGGTCGCTGATTTGAACAGAATCGTCGACGGAACCACGGTTGGCATTGACCCGATTTGGTGGACACATTGAAATGGGGTTCGGCGGCGTTGGATGGAATCACGGGCTATCACCCCGCCCTTACTCGATTTCCCAGGAAGGTGTGATCAGAAAAAGGGCACACGAGTGTCCTCTTCCCGGTCCGAGGAGGACCGAGGACAATTTGAAACTTCTATTTTATTTTTGCAGGCCGCTAACGCGGCGATTCCGTGGATTTGGGTGCTACGCACTCTTGCTCAGTACAGATCCGCTTTCGATCAGATAATAAGGGTCGACATCAAAACCGGTCGGCCAGGTTACGATTCCGTTTCGAACAAATACTTTCCTGAATTCCGCAAGCTGATGAAGTGGTTCGACGACGGGACCTCGCTGGCTCTTAATGAAAACCATATCGAGCTTGATTGCGCGGCCATCTTCGAGAGTCACTTCGATCGTGAAGTCATCATGAGCGATGACGCTGATGGCTTTAATCATTATCGGCTCCTTGAATGAATTTTGGCAGCTCGTTCCGCATCACTCGCTGCCAATTCTCGAGCAATTCGTCGCGATGGCGGAGGGCCCATTCTTGGATGAGCTTCGTTACTTTGGGAGGCAATCTCCCTGCCAGAATTGAGGTGGTCGCGATATCGAAAGATGCATCACTGCCTTGATATCGCGCGTGGAAGTAAGGTGCCTTGTGCTGGCCATGCGCGTAGTACATGTAAATCGTGATACCAAAAAATTCTGAAATACTAGGCATTCGCACCTCTCTTATTAGCCTATCACGCTGAATGTAACAGGGCCAGATTCGGCGGCCGCCTGGATGACCTCCGCGCCCTCCCGGCGCTCCGGTATTCGAGAGGTACGCGCGCATCCCGCGCGCGCCCGAGGGTTCAGCGAGAAATAGGAAAACTCGGGAAATGCTGTATTTCCTGTTTGGGATGCGGTTCTGAAGCAGGCATTGAGAGACGGCGACCCGCGGCCGATAGTCCTAGTAACGCACAATCACGCCACTGAGATTTTTACCTCGATGTTGGGTAGAGCATATTCAAGTATTTAAGTTTGCTGGGGCGAGAATAATCTGGGCCAGCTTTTGGCCAATGTGGCGATAATTCGATAATAAATACAAGATCTTGTAAATTTCGGCAAGATGTTGCGGAAATCAATTGAATAACGGCAACACATTGCCGAATATGCTAGCATGTATGATCGCATACTGGACCTCAATGCCGCATTGAAGCGAAAGAGCGCATTTCTTTTGGGACCACGAGCGACCGGCAAGAGCTGGCTGATCCATCGTCAGCTCAAGGCGGCGCAGGTCTTCGATCTGCTCAACATCGAGATCTTCGACCGTTTGCTAAAACGCCCTCATTCTTTGGCCGAGGAAATCCAATCAGATACTGTCGTAATCGACGAGGTTCAAAAGCTTCCCCGACTTTTGGATGAGGTGCACCGTTTGATCGAGGAAAGAAGTGGGATTCGCTTCCTGCTCACCGGGAGCAGCGCGAGAAAGCTCAAACATGGCGGCGCAAATCTCCTCGCCGGGAGAGCGAGTCAATTGCCGATGTTTCCTCTTACGCGAGCGGAAATTCCGGATTTTGACCTGATCCGATATTGCAACACGGGGGGGCTGCCGCGGGTATGGCAGTCGGAAGAAAGCTGGGCCGAGTTGCGTGACTACGTTCAGCTCTACCTGAAAGAGGAGATCATCGCGGAAGCGGTGGTGCGCAGGATTGATCACTACGCGAGATTTTTGGACGTAATCGGTCGTTGCTCAGGTGAGGAGCTTAATTATCAAAAAGTCTCGAACGACGCAGGCGTGCCGCCACGGACAGTGGCTAACTTCGTTGAGGTCCTCAAGGACACGCTGGTGGCCTTTGAGCTTGAGCCGTACGCGCAAGTACGGAAGCGGAAGATTGTTTCGAAGAGCAAGATCTACATGTTTGATGTAGGGGTCGCAAATTACCTGGCCGGCAGAAAGGAGCTGCTGGCGCGATCAGATTCTTTTGGCAAAGCCTTCGAACATTTTGTCATTCAGGAAATCAGGGCTTATCTCGGATATAACGGCATTGACTTTCCGTTGACCTATTGGCGTCCTCGAGTCGGAAAATACGAGGTTGACTGTATTATCGGCGATGAGGTCGCCGTCGAAATCAAATCGTTCGAAAATTTTTCTGAGCAGGCTCTAGCCTCGCTTAGAGCCCTCAAGGCAGAAGCAAAACTCCGGAGTTACTATCTCGTTTCGCGCGATCCAATTCGAAGAAAGGTGAATGGGGTCGAGGTTGTTCCCGTCTCCGAGTTCCTGAATTTGCTCTGGCGGGGGCAAATTGTGTGATTTTCGATTTTACAGGTCCTGTAAATGCAAAAGCCGTCGAGCTTGCACAGGGTACAAGCTATCCGTACCCCGATTGCAGTTTTGAAATGGGGTTCGGCGGCGTTGGATGGAATGATTACGGATCGACGGAGCTTTCGAATACCAGAAAATAACTGGGTAAATGAGTTTCAAGCCGGACCGTGAAAGAAAAGCGGCTGCAGGCCTGGCAGTGAGAGACGACGAACCCGGGGTCATCTGTGAATGTCAAGGATTGAACGTATAACAACGGGCACTTGAGAAACGACGGCCAGAAGACTCAAGCGGGACTCCGGCGAGAGGGAATGGGCCATCCTCCTATTTGGAAGCATGCGAAGTTTGATCCCCAAGGTGATTTCACTCGGGGTGTAGCCTCTGCTTTCTTTTTACGCGGGAAGGTCAGTACGGAACGATGGTTCCTTAGGAAGTTCTTCCTACGGTACTCGATGGGATCGCCATTGCGCATGGATCGCGCTGATGACGGGAGCTGCTCATCCTCGTTCGCCCTGGTCCCCTCGGGCGAGGTTCTCATCCCGTGCACCCCAGCCATTCCAGCTTCCCCTGTGATCGCCTTTTTTAGAAAGCCGGCTGTGGGGGGAGCCATGGTTCATCAGTTTAAACTGAAAGCGCATTTATCCGACGAGGAATTCGCGCGCTTTCAGAAAGTGCTCGATTCAACCAAATGATGACTTATTGCCATATAGATTATTGCAGGCAACCTATTCTTTCGTACATGGAAATCTCAAATTCGGAGGAGCCACTGATCGGGTCGATGAGGAGGCTGTCGTTAACTCGGATCTGAATTTTTTGGAAAATCCGAAACTCCGTATATGCAGAGCTTGACGATTCTTTTGTGGCGATGGAGCCGGCATTCACGTAAAAGTGGCCGTCGCGCGCTTTCCGAAGTTTTAGAATACGGTCAAAATGCTCATAAGCGCGAGCGATCGGCGCAGGTTGGCCGCCATGCGGAATCATGTCCTGTTTGTAAGAGTAAATGGCAATTTCAATGTCTTGGGCATCTTCAGCGCCGAAAACATCAAAATACACGGGTTGAGCAAGCATCAAGGTTGTATCGGCTCGGCCGTCTTTCGTGTAGCGCATGCATCGCTGATTCAGCTGGTAATTAATGTCTACCTGAACGCCACCGCTGGTGCTTAGATTTATCTTCTTCCAATCTGAAGCGATAGCTGAGCCGGTCATCGTGATCGCCGAGACAATTGCAAAGAGCGTTAGTGCCATACGGGTTGACATAAATTTTTCTCCTGAGTTATTGGTTATAAGTATCGATTGGCGCGTACGGCTATAGCCCAGTTCGCCTTAAGGTCAAAATAATGCCGACTGAACGGCTGGATATCAGCACTGAATGGACAACTGGCGACGTTCCGTAGGGTACAGGCTATCCATACCCCGATTGCAGTTTTGAAATGGGGTTCGGCGGCGATGGATGGAATCATTACGGATCGACGGAGCTTCCGAATACCAGAAAATAACTGGGTAAATGAGTTTCAAGCCGGACCGTGAAAGAAAAGCGGCTGCAGGCCTGGCAGTGAGAGACGACGAACCCGGGGGCATCTGTGAATGTCAAGGATTGAACGTATAACAACGGGCACTTGAGAAACGACGGCCAGAAGACTCAAGCGGGACTCCGGCGAGAGGGAATGGGCCATCCTCCTATTTGGAAGCATGCGAAAGTTTGATCCCCAAGGTGATTTCACTCGGGGTGTAGCCTCTGCTTTCTTTTTACGCGGGAAGGTCAGTACGGAACGATAGTTCCGCATTATTGGTGGTCAAGACCTCAGGATTCGAAGCGGAAACCGTGCTCTCGAGATCAGGCCACGAGCGTTCAGGACTTTACGCCGCCTTCTTCACCATCCGATACTCATTCCAAACCCGATGCGCGGGTTCGTAGGAGCAGCCCAAACGTTTGCTGATTTCAGTGGGGGAGGTCATTCCGAACTCGATTGCGGTGATGATATCTGCGCGCCAGCTTGCACCGTAAAGGTACCGGTTTCGGTATTGGCGATTATCCTTGAGTAGCTCTTCTCGGGTGAAAACGTCGCTTTCTCGAATCCGGATCGAGCCCTCTGGAATGAGATAATTCATTTCTTCAAAATACTGAATGGCCCCTTTTAACTCGATCGCCGAACGGGTCACTTCTTCTGGGTAGAGAAATACGGGCTCTTTCGAAGAATAGATCCAGCGCTTCGCCTGGTGAAAACCTTTGTGAGCTGCGTGAATGAGAACGGCGTTGGTCCAGATCGTGGCGTTTTGGTTCCCGAATTTTCGAAGCCTCTTTTGAAGTTTATCGAAGAGAACATAATCGCCGTGAATTTCAAACCAGGTGAGGAGGGACGAGAATAATCTGGGGTCTCTTGGCACTTCACTCGCAGCGACGATCAGAGTTTCCTCGATATCGATGAAGAGTTTACGGCGCCTTACCATTGGCCGTCGAAATTCACCGAATCGAAAACCGATCAGCTTCAGTCTCTGCGTCAGCTCGCTACCAGTCATAGCCGAGCCTCTTCGCAAGTAGCCTAAGTGAGGTTTCACAGTGTTTGGGCCAGAGCGGATTTGAGTCTCGCTTCATGAGCCAATCGAGGGCTTCTTTCAATTCCTCGAGAACTGGCGCGAGCGCGATACAGTCTTCGATATCTTCTTGGCGATCGCAATACGCGAAGAGTTTTGTTTTAAGAAGATCAGAGCGTCCGAGAGTCGAGAGTTTCAGTGCTCTTCCGCGATAGAGAACTTGGAGTCGCGTTTGCCAATTGTCCGGGAGATCTCGAATCAAGCTCTCCGGACCGTTATTGAACCAATTCTCCTTCAGTCTGAGCCTTGGATTTTGTTTTGCGAATGCTTGGGCCGCTGCAAGGACGTCTTCCGGGATTTTCGGATAGAGGAAGTCGACATCTTCTGTGAATCGCGAAATCACGTCGAGAATGATCAGCGCCGCTCCGCCGATCACGACGCCTTCGAATCGCAATTTCTCCTTCCGAAGGAACTCATCAAATCTGGAGATCGTAGTTTTCATGCCTACAATATTGTATTATACAATAATGCGCAAAGCAGGCTTTAAATTCAGTTTCACAAGTCCTTGGAATTATTGATTTTTTTAAAAATGGCTGGGGCGCCTGGATGACCTCCGGACCATCCTGGTCCTCCGGTATTCGAAAGGAATTCGCGCATCCCGCGCGCGCCTTTTCCAATTTCGCCTTCGGCGAAAGCTCCTCGAACCAGCCCTCGCCGCTTGCGCGGCTCGGCGTGGTTCTCATCCCGTGCATCCCGACCCTTCCACTTCAGACCCGCTTCGCCGGATCGTCGGCTTGTGTCCCCGGTACCCCCAGCCGCAACCAACCCCGTAAATGACACAAAGATACGCGAGCTAGCCGTCGAACGCTCGCGTTCGCTCGCGATGAAGATGAGGCGAGCCGAGGGAGTGTACTCGAATGTACATGACCGAAGGCGAGACGAAATCTGACGAAGGATGGCGAAGCGGATCTGAAGTGGAATGGCTGGTTTGATTCCTTTTGAGCAAAATCCACACCTTACAGCCGAAGGCTTCCTATCGTAGAGGAGGATGGGGCCTTCTTCAAGCGATTCTTAGTGGCCGCGCGAGGGTTCCGGTCGAAATAGGAAAACTCGGGAAATGTCGGGTGTACTTAGCGCGTTTGTGAACGATATTTCAGGCGCTTCGGTGTAGTGTGTCATCCTAAGAAAATGACGTAATTAGGCCGAAATAGATAAGTGGGCACTCTAAGGAAGATTCTGAAAATCGCATTCGTGAGTGGGTTCCTGATGCGAGCAGGGGCACTAGCGTATGCAGGCAGTACAAAGAACAACTGCATTGAGCAGCAATTCGGCTTCATTCTGAACGAAGAGCTGCGATCGACCGTAGTCTATCCCGATCAGCCTTCTGCTGAATTCAAATCAATCTTCTATCGAGATGAGAATGGCCGAAGAATGGTCGACACGAAATTGATTCCGGAAGGCAGTCTGGGTTTCTTTGGTGATGGCCGGCAGCGTTTTGTTGGCCGGATTATTTCGACAATGGACAGGGGTGAATTCAGCATCCTTGATGAGCGGACTGGTCAAATCATAAGGATCGAAGAACGTTTTCTAGAATCAGCCCGAACTAAACCCCCGAACTTACGTTGGGAAAGAACGTCGAGTAATGATCCGCCTAAGCTGGCACGACTAATTGAAACTACCGATCACCCGTATGCGTTAGTTACGTTCATGGACGGCTTCGATCAGAACCGTTCGGTTTATGGAAAGCTTTCGAAGCAGGAACCTGAGCCCGGATACTGGATCTATTCAATAGAGGAGAAAAGCGGAATCGTTCATCGGTTCGACTCGAGTTCGGTCAGGTATAATGCCGTAATCACAAACGGCAGTACCGAGGCAAAGTCGCTCTTCCCAACATTGAAATCCGGCGGCGCTCCGCTGAACCTGATTGATAAGAACGCAGCCCGGCGATTGAAATGGGCGAAGAGCGTGATTAAGTCTGGAAACATCTTTGATGATCCCGAGATGTATCAATTTCTCGAGAGCGATCTTGAAGCCACGAAAAGACTCATGTACCGCTGGTACCACGGTAAGCGCGAGGATGCATGGGTTGAATCCGTAATGAAACAAACGGAAGCCTCTCTTGGCGGAAGATATGTCTCTTTGCTGGCCGATCCGGCAGTTCTGAGTCGCGCAGATCAATTCATTGCATTCGGGAAAGCACATCTCGCGAGGCATCCAGGGATATCATCCTTTGGATTAAGAACGGCATTTTCGAAGCACCTCGGTACTCGTAAGATTTATCGGGGAATGACTTTGACTGAGGAGGAAGTCAAAGCAATAAAGATGAACGGAATAGCCGCGGCCGGAATGCTTAATTCCAAAGACATACCCGATGCTATTTTCAAGAGTTTCGATCCAGCTTTACGCATCGGTACTGGGCGGTACTTTCATAGCCCACAGGACGATATATCATTACGACTTGCGGGCTCTACGGAAAATTCATTGTATATATCAGTTACCGATCACGAGCCCATCGCGGCCTCGGTTGGCTTTCATGCATCCGGGAGGCAGGGCCTTCCAGGAAATAGTCTTTACGTTTTTGAGATAGAAATTCCTGAGTTATCACTGGTGAAAAGACAGCATGTTTTTCGGCCCCTTTTCACTGGTGGGGTACAAGTAGAAAAGTCCAAATACAAAGCCGGTGACCCCGGTATAGAGATGTTTGTTCCGTACAAAATCAATTCCCAATACATCAAATCGGTGCAGAAATATCAAAACCCGCCAAAAAAATGGGGTTCGCTAAGCTCGTCTTCTCGATCAGGTGAGGTTGTGAGACCCGTCGAGCCGAAGATTGCGAATCCCGAAGAAGCTCTTCCCGGTGCAGAAGTGTTCCCGGACAGAGTTCGTCGAGTATTTCATGAAGAAGACGTTCTAATAGAGAATAATGGAAGTTGGAACAAAATGACCTCGGGCGAAATTCCGACACCAATCGACGATAAGACAGAAGCATTATTTGATTATCCGCCGTACCAGAGGATATATGGCGACATCCTCGGGAAATACGAAAACGGAGATTTCCTTATTGAAGCAAGACTCCCGACCGGCTTGTTAATCGGAACTGGTATTCAGCGCTGCAGGTGGAAAGTTCGCGTAGGTCAGGATCGTATTATCAAGGCAACCTCCCGGTAGTGAAAATTTAGAAGTGAGTCTTCCTATGTTTTGGATTGGCTCGATCAGGATTCGCCTTCGGCAAAAGCTCATCGAACCAGCCCTCGCCGCTAGGGTGGCTCGGCACGGACCAATCTGGTCGATACACGAGCAATATTGTGATCGCGGCACCCGCAAGATAGAGGCTGGCGTAATCCCGAGTTCTCGAAAGCAATTCAATAGCTCAAAGACGCGGGGTAGTCCCGTGGGCCTCGATACGTTTGCCGGACCGTACAATGCCCTGATCTAAGTGCCTGAAGGGTACAAGCTTTCCGTACCCCGACGGCAGTTTTACGATGGGGTTCGGCGGCGTTGGATGGAATCATTACGGATCGACGGAGCTTCCGAATACCAGAAAGTAACTGGGTCGGGTATATGAGTTTCAAGCCGGACCGTGAAAGAAAAGCGGCTGCAGGCCTGGCAGTGAGAGACGACGGACCCCGGGGTCATCTGTGAATGTCAAGGATTGAACGTATAACAACGGGCACTTGAGAAACGACGGCCAGAAGACTCAAGCGGGACGCCGGCGAGAGGGAATGGGCAATCCTCCTATTTGGAAGCATGCGAAAGTTTAATCCCCAAGGTGATTTCGCTAGGGGTGTAGCCTCTGCTTTCTTTTACGCGGAAATTGGGGCACTCCCAAATACCGATCCTCTCAATCCTCAAACCTCTAAGGCGTGGGCTTACGCTCATGATGTCGCAAAGGCTTTTTGGAGAAAAACAAATCCGGATAAAACCGCTGTGATTCGACATGTTAGTGAAATGCTTGCTCCGATCGAAGGCGAATGGAATCGCGTAGCGGAAAACGCCGTGAGGGGGGCCTCTGCAGCAAGCCGCCCCCCTCTAGCTCAAGTCATTGGCGAACTCCTGGATAGCCAATTTCCAGTAATTCGTCTTAACGCGACTTTTGGCATGCGCCATGTTTGGAAGAACCTCGGAGAAAGGTCTCACGACCTTCTTTCGAAATCCCTGAGTGATTCACATCCAGAGGTTCGTTCTGCTGCTGCCCGTATTCTTGGAAATTACCCAGGTTTGGGAGCAGCCGGTTTATTTTCAAAAGTCCTGAACGATCCAATTCCGTATGTTCGAGAAGATGCACTCCTTTCACTCGAAAACTATTCAGGTCCAGAAATTGGCGAAGTAATTCACGTCTCCCAAAATAACGTTGATCCAAAGATTCGACGAACAGCGGTAAGGCGTCTTTCCCGGTATTCAGGTCCAGATTTGATCGAATTCTATCTGACTGGGTTTTCGGATTTGGATGTTGAGGTGAGGTCAGAGGCAGTTCGCGCATTTAACGGGGAGACCAAACAAAGAATAGAGGAGCTGCGTCAGATCATGGCTTCATCGACCGAACCCGAGAAGATAAAAGCTTTCCAACAGGTACTATCAAAGTTAAAGCGAGTTGATTCCCGGTGTGTAACTGGACGATTGCGCTCATTGATAAAAATACGAAAGTGACCCGCCTGGATGACCTCCGCGCCCTCCCGGCGCTCCGGTATTCGAGAGGTACGCGCACCTCCTGTGCGCGCCATTTCATCTTCGCCTTCGGCAAAGGCTCCTCGAACCAGCCCTCGCCGCTTTCGCGGCTCGGCGTGGTTCTCATCCCGTGCATCCCGACCCTTCCACTTCAGACCCGCTTCGCCGGATCGTCGGCTTGCGTCCTCGGTACCCCCAGCCGCAACCAACCCCGTAAATGACACAAAGATACGCGAGCTAGCCGAGGAAGATGAGGCGAGCCGAGGGAGTGTACTCGAATGTACATGACCGAAGGCGAGACGAAATCTGACGAAGGATAGCGAAGCGGATCTGAAGTGGAATGGCTGGTTCGATTGTGAACGAAAGATTTCGGGTACTTGCACCCTCTTTTGTCCTAATCATAGGACAAGCTCCTGCGTCGTACAACGCCTATGTTGCTTGGTCAAAAGGATCGAGGAAACTTTCGAAGCAGGCGGGGTGCTAGGTTGCAAGTAGTGACGGCGAGAGGCGTTGTCTCGACATGCTGCTCGCACGGTCTCTGAGCCGGCTGCTAAGGTCCGACATGCTGGTCCGAAAAGCGGATAGGTTGTCAAAATATGGGCCGCATTGACGGCCAAAATAGGCCTTTTTGCCGGAATATTCATTGCACAATAATTTGACACCCTGGGTTTGTCAGTCGGACAACTGCTCGGTTTCAAAAGCCTAGTTTGCTTGCCGATTGGACAAAAATTGCCTCTTGAGTTAAGGCTCCGTCCGGGCGATAAGTAAGATAGCTCATCTACCATGTTGTAGAAGGAGTACGGGGGCCGCCTAAAACGCGGCCCCTGCCTTTTTCCAGTCCTGATATTCACGTTTAAGCTTCTCTTTTCTCCACTCGTATTCAATAGCGTATGCGGAAATGAGCAGTGCATAAGTCTCCTTATCCGCAAATACAACGATGTAGCTGAAATCCGTGGGCGCCAGAACAATACGTTTCTCCGGGCCGCCGCCCTTCTTATGTGGACGGGTATTGGTCCAGGCTCGAATTCGAGCTTCGGGAAATTCCTCAATCAGCGGCTTGATCCAAGGAACTCGTTCCCATCGTCGTGGGTCCATGGTGCGGTCCTTCTCTATCGGACCTTCGGATACAAGGTGCCAAAATATCGCCTCGCGCCCGTCAATCTTGTGCGTTTTATTTATGCTGAACCTTTTGAGCCGAAACTGTGGGCAAGAGTGAATCAAGTCCTTCAAAAATCGGTCGTAGACGGCCCGGTCAAAACGAATCCAATCGTTGTCAAAGTGCTCGGCCAAAATTAGCGGAGGTAACCACGAGGTGGGCGTCATTGCTCGTCAGCTCCCGAGCCCTGCCAAATGAAGATATTGACCTTGTCTTCCCGTTGTAGAGTTGATTTGGTGAGCGATTTTCCAGATCTACGTCTAATTCGCTCTATAATCGAATTTTTTGCATCACTGCGCTGGCTCAGGTTTCGATTAGCTTGGCCGACTGCTCCCATTAGAAGGTCGCCGAGTTGCAGGATTCCCACTTCTTTTGATTGGACTGACTCGACTCGTTCGACAATGTTTCTATCAAAGTCATAAATATTATGCGCCAGAACTTCGTGCAATTTGCGGATGCGTTCAGCGCTCTGGGTATCCTTTTGATCTAAATAGATATGAAATCGGTTCGACGAATCGAAAATGACCTTCAAAAGGTTGAACACCATTTTGTAATACCAGGTGTTGTGATCGGAGCTGAAGGCCTGATGATTCAGTACCCTCTTGTTTGGGATCACGAGAGCACGAAAGTGCAGGTCTGGTGCTCCAAAGAAATAGTCGACGAGATCAAGATAGAATCCGACTTTTGATGGAGATACTTTGTTCCACTTGATTTCAGTGTGAGGAGAAAGCTCGTGACGGAGACGGATCGCCTTAATTTCCTTGTGAACGCTCCGAACCTTGTCCTTAGGGCACCAAATTGCCCCGAGAACCATGGCATTGCTATCGTCGCGCTCTAGATGACAGGACTCATCGCAGTAAATATTGTAGATCGCCATAATTGAGATGTATCACCTCTGAATCCGTTACGTAAGTGTCAGCTCAAGAACCACTTGGAGGCCGCTTAGTGTATTGAAATAGGTTCACAACCTTCTCCATTACGGCTTCCTCGGTCGGGATGAAGCTTAAGCGCTCAGTCGCTCCCCCTTCGTCGATTCCGGCCAGCCGTACGTAACGCTGCATTGTCTTCATGTCCTTCCAGCCGCAGATCTTCATAACGACCGTCGCCGGAATTCCCGATCCGATGAGCTGAGTAGCGAAGCAGGCCCGAAGCGTATGAAACTTGATCGAAGGGAGGCTGTTGGCCTGGCAAAAGCCGCGAAGGATGGTCGCCTGCATTCCGAGGCGCCAATCCGAAAAGGGGGGTAGCAGCGGATCGTCTGGCGCTTTCTCCTCAATCTTCAGGTCGTGAATCAGAAACTGATAGAACTCGCTGGAAACGGGAATCGTTCGCCAGTATCCCGCCTTCGTTGGGCCGATTTCTTTTAATCGCGCATTCCAGTTCCGTCGCACGCGGATGAAGCCGTATCTCCGCTTGTCTATGGGCAGCTGCTCTTGCTCCATCGCGGTTGTCCGCGACACGATTTCGACATCACTGCGCTTCAATGCTTGGAGTTCGCCGCTGCGACAGCCGGTGAATACGGCAGCAACCCATACCGGGTACCAGGGGTGTTGCTGCTCCTTCGCCTTTCGTAATAGATCTCGAATTTCCTCGACTGTGAGAATCTCGGGGACCTTCTCTTCGCGATCGGCTTCGATTTCGAGTCCGTGAACTGGAGATTCCTGAACTCCGACGATCAATCGCTCTTCGATTCCCCATCTGTAGATCAAGTTGATAGTGTTTTTCAGGTGTTTGCAGAAGGAAGTGGATTTCCCTTCCTCTCGGGCAAAATGAACAATATCCCGACCATCGCCGCGATTGAGGTCAGACGCGGTGCGATTGAGCCATGGAGTTGTCCAGTTCCGGAGGAGAGAGGTGTAATCTTCGATCGTCGTGCGGGCGTAGCGCTTTGTTGGATAGAGTTCGTGGTGACGTTCCCATCGGTCGATAACGTCTCGCCACTTGATTCCTTTTGATTCTAAGCTTGCGAGCTTTTCGGATAGTTCGCGGAAAAGGCGCTTCTCTTCAGTTAGGGCGTGCTTTTCCGAGTCGAAGCCGACAATGCGCTTCTGGACTCGGATGCGACGGTCCTTACGACTCCGGAGGTCTACGTAGACCTGCCAAAGCTCTTTTCCGTTCTGTTCGTATTTGGTGACAGCCATGAGTCCTCTCCTCAGTAGGTAAGTGAGGACTCAATCATTCGGTCCAGTTCAATCCTTCGAAAGTAGAGCCTGCGCCCCAATTTCCTAGGCTTGATGTACCCCCGATATGTCAGAATGCGCAATGCATTCACCGACCGCCGAAGGTATTTTGCAGCATCCTTGGAATCAAGCCAGGTCAGGTCACTGACGGACTCGTTTCCATTTTCCCGATCAGTCGCGAGTTTCAGTATATCCATGGTTGTCCTCTCTTTCTAGTCTGGTCTTTGAATCTTGCTTCTGTGGGACGAGCCCCCATTTGCCCTGTTCGGTGGGTTTCCGCGGGGCCGGCTCCGATTTTTTAGTCGAGATATGAAAATTCTCGGGTGAAAGATCCCGCACCTCTTCCGCAACGGTCTTTTCGTTTGGAGCCGAAGCGGACGAGCGACGGCGCCCGTTCAGGGGTTCACGCTCGACCGTGGTGGTCTTTCCAAAAGCGCGGTAACTCCTTGGAAGAGGCAGCTTCGTAGCCCGGGTTAGCTTCTTCGTTTTTACGGAGATGACGCACTGGCCGACTCCCAAATTCTTGATGCGGTCGGGACCGATGATAAATTCCATGGTCTCACGGCTGGTGCCCTGACCGGTTTTGGACCCGCCCTGGGTCTGATGAGTTGTTTTCACCGTCGCGCGAGTGCCGAAGAACCTGGCCCAGAACTCCGAATCATCCGGGTCGTCCTGTCTGAAAACGATATGGACGTTACAGAGGCCCAAGATTTGCCCGGCAAATTCGGGACTGATCTTTTTCAGGTCGGAAATCGTCTGATGGGCGATGTGAATCATGAAATTTGATGACCGGCCCTTGTTTAGGAAGGTCGCGAAGCTTTCCGTTGCGAATGCGTCGAATTCGTCGATGTAGACGGCGAAGACGCCCTGCTGGTTCAGGGCTGGAAATCCTTTTCTCAAACCGGAAATGAGGATCAGCTCTTGAGTGAGAACCCGTCCCACTCGCGAGCTTTGGATCGAGCGGCCTTCGGTGGGCAGATCGACGAAAAGGATCTTGTTTTTCAGAACGATATCGAGGAGCGATATCTCGGGTCTGCCGTAGCGACTGGGTTTGCACGCTAAAATTTCCGCCCATTCGCTTTCGACTAGACTCCCAAAGTCGAAGAAGAGACCTTCCAGTGCATCGTTCTTTTGCTTGTCTGCAAGGTACTTCAGTTCGCGCACGAGATCAGGTAGCGCAAAGCCGGACGGCTTAGCTTGGGTGAGGCGATTGAACGCCTGAATGAGTCCGTATTCGCAGGCTTTCGCGTAGTGCGGTTCAGAGTAAATGTTGGCGTTGAGGAACTTGCTTTGAAGCTCCGACGGATTGCCGAGGCCGCAGGGATTCCAGATCGCGCTCTCTTCGGGGTAGGTGGCGGAAATGAGGTAAACGTCGTCCTCGCGGCCCACGGACTTAGCGAACCCTCGAACCTCTTCATACAACTCTCGGTCGCCCTTGGCGTCGATGATGAAACATCCACGGCCGCGCCGGATGTCTTCAAAGATGAGGCTCTTCGTTGCTTCGGTCTTCCCAGAGCCAGGAGATCCGACGATATGGCAATGTCTCACCCGGTCGTTGTCGCGGAGCGCGATGTCACCGAGCACCACATGGTCAGATCGTAGGAACCATAGAAGCCGGTAAAGCCGAAGTCCACGAACCACCCAGCCGAGGAGCTTCCACGGCACGCCGTGTTCAGCGATGAACATGAGCAGAAGAAGAACCCCCAACCCTCCAGCCAGCCCGTATTGCTGCGGAGTCAGTCGCCAATGCCACGGCCAAAGGGGAGAAGAGAAATCGGGTAGCACTTCAGAACTCCTTCTGCCCGAGCAGGTCGAGCTCGCCCTTCGGGCTATGAATGAGGGGATGTCCGGTTTTCAGTTCGCTCCAAAGTACGACGCCGCAGGGCTGATCGTCCGGCGCATCCTGGAGGTATCGTTTCAGCGCGGTGAACAGCTTCTCGTTGGCCGCGACGTAGAGGATGAAAACGATCGAAGGAGTTTCTTTCCACCGTTCCAGCAGGCGCAAGAACCGGGTCCGTCCCTTATCTGAGTGTTCGATCTCTATCGCAATGCCGTGTCCGGTCGGAAAGAAGAAAAGCCCATCGGGAATTTCCGGGAACTCGCGAATCTTGATTGCTCGCTCGGGTACAAACTCGCCATTCCAGAACTCTCGAAGGCGAAGACGGCACGAGGTAACAAGCGCGTCGTGCAATAGCGTCGTTGGATTGAGGGCGCCGGGATCACGGATTTCCCGTGCTCCGCTCACCCTGGCGATCTCCCTCCCGCGATCCGTTAAACGGTAAATTGGTTGAACACCGAACTCAGGATAGTTTTCTCGTTTCAGGAGTTGCGAATCACATAGGATCTTTAGTCGTCGGTTGATTCTTCGTTCTGCTGTGTTCCAGAAGAAATGGCGAATGTGCTCTTTGGTTAGGAACGACTGCTCCATGCACACCTTCAACACGGCCCGATCCCTATCAGATAATACTGTCCCTTCCCGTACCCCTGATTGCTGCGCACGCGCTTCGCGCGCGAGAGGTGAACGTATTGCGATTGGCGAGCTGCGGACAGCGCCGACCCCGGCCACGACAGATGTTGAGTGGGCGGGGTCGGCGCTGGGAACAGCGAGCCCGAAATCGCAATTACTTGAACCGATGGAGCTTTCGCGCGCGGAGGTGGGCCTGGGGGTGGGCAGGGTCGGGCCCAGGCTTTGGCCCAGGGTCAGGCCCACCCTGTCGGGGATAGGACCCACCGGATTTCCGGGTGTTTCGTTGCTGTTGGCTTCTGAGAGATGATTCACTTTTGCGCTCCCTTTTCTGCAGGGTGCTTCTGCTGAGGAACTGGCTCCGCGATCAGTTCCGCCGGTTGCGTAATGCGGTAGACGCGGTGGGGCTCATGAAGCGATCCGTCCTCGGCGACGGAGTCTTTTTCAACGAAGCTTTCGATCACCACAGGCGTTAGTCGTTGCTTCACAAAATCGGGAAGAGGGGCTTGCGCAGGCACCAATAGACCGGGGTCGTTTGACGAATTTGCTCGTTCTTTTTCGGCGAGCCGATCCTTCGATTCAGGGATCTTTCCGTCATCATAGGTGAAGAGCCCGATGGCTCCTCCGAGCAGTGCTCCCGACAATCCGAAGATCAGCGCATTCAGTCCTTGGCTGTCCTTGTCGGGTGCGAATGTTGCTCCTGCCGTTCCTCCGGCAGCGGCTCCGAGACCCGCGCCGAGGAGGAATCGCTTCCGGGGGCTGGCGCAACCGGTCACCATTAAGATGCAGAGTAAAAGGATTGTCGTTTTCAAAATCTAACCTCCTCATCAACGTAGACACTGACCGGAGTGTCGGCTTCGACAACCATGACCGGCTTCTCTTGGGTTGATTCCTCGATCAGGCGTTTCGACTGATCGGCGGCGGTCTGGGCGATTCCCTGAAGCACGGCGTTGCGGCCAGTGGGTTGAACCTGTGAAAAGCCGAACGAAGTGGGACTCGTTGATTGTTGAGAGGCCGCCAGGCCCGAAACAAAGCTAGCGGCCATGGCTCCGGCGACGGCCAATGCCTTTCCGGTGAACACCTGCGCTTCAAGCCCATAGGCCCCGGCTTGATCCAGGGCTCCGGCCTTAATCATCGCGACTTTGCCGGATCGAAAGATTACGCGGTCAAAATCAATCTGGAGGCGTCCAGGGGTTCCCGATTGCCTCGCTTTCCCGAGCACGCGAAGCCCGGAGAAGAGTCCCTGACCATTGTGCAACAGAACAATGGCCGGGGAGACCTCACCACCGACCACGAGGCGCGTAAGAGTTTTTCCGAAAAGCAGTTTACCGGCGGGGGTGCGAAGTCGGGTGAACGAGTCGTGTACCTGATAGAGCGGTGGAGCAGGTTTCGCCTCTGGCGCGGCTCCGATTGTTCCCTGAATGGTCGCCGGGTCGGGCTGCCTTGAGTTCTGAATACCAAACCGCGCAAGCTCCGCGTCAATCGACTTTTCGCGATGTTTCAGGCGAGCGAGATCTTCCTTATAGCCAGCCAGACTAGTGTGGCCGAGCAGAATGCCGGACAAGGTTATTAAAAGGGGAAAACGGTGTCGCATTATCGCGCCCCTTGGGCCGGCGCGGCCGGAGTGTCCGGGAAGAGAGTCATTTCTGTCGCGAGATCGCTGTCGGAGTCCTTTTTCTTCTCGATCCGAATCTTGCGAGTAATGGTCCCGGCGGAGGTTTCCAGGATCAGATTGGTTTGGCCCTCCAGCGCGATTGGTTTGATTAGAACGCCGCAGCCGGTGTCCCTGGGAAGCGCTGAGAGTTGGACCAGGCTTTCGTTTCCAACCGACGACAGTAGTAGGCGGCCTTGGCATTTGAGCTTTCGAACGTAACCAGGCCGTAGAACTACCTCGAATGCATCGAACGGGTTAAATGCCCACGCGTCCGCAGCAATAACAGCCAAGAATAGAACTGAAGTGACTCTCTTCATCCGATTATCCTCCCTTTAACGATGCCAGCCGCCATGGTGGCCTTTTGAACAGCGAATGAGACTGCCTTGTGACTTGGATCCAGTTCTCCGGAGAGTGCCCCCGAAACAAAACGGTGAGTAAAAGTGGGAATGGAAAGATAGAGCAAGATGCACAGCGCTTCGATTGCAACGATTCCGACTCCTACGCCGCCGGTCGCTTCGTGGGCGGCCCGCGCGAGTGGGAACGCTGCGACCTGGATCAGCCGCAAAACAGGAATCCAGAGCGCTAGCTCGAAAAAAAAAAGAACCGAATTAAACATGAATTTTGGAAATATCGGGAAGAAGCCGATCGAAAGCGGGGCAAGGAATGACAGGACCTTCCAGAAGATGGCCCTAGCGTTTTCGAGCATCACCGCGACGACGAGGAATAAAAGCTCTGACAGGCTCTTCACGACAGCCCACACGCCGGTTCGCCAGATTTGCAGAAGGATTTCCGGGACGGCAGCCTTTCCACCCTCTGCGTCAGTGATGGCGGCTGCTTTTTCGTAGGCCTGAGATAGAACCTGCTTAACTCCATCAGGATCGCCCTTTTTCGCGATCCAGTCCGCGAGCAATCCCGAAAGCTGATCGAGCCCCGAGACAATTGGAATAAAGAACATAAGCCCCAAAAAGCCGATTGCGATCCTTTCAAATGGAACCCGGAGGTCGCCGTTGCGCTGATGGATGAGGAGCGCGATCCCAAAGCTAAGGAGCAGCAGGGCGCGACCAATTCCGAGGAGACTCGTGGGATCCAGCGCAACGACGGTGCTCATTGCGAGACTCCTTTGGAGTTCGGCTTGCGTCGCTGAGCCGATACGGATGGTTTTTTTGAAATTCCACCTCTGAAATACTCATTTTGGGCCTGAATCGATGCGTTTTGCTGTGCCAAAAGTGTCTTCTGAAGGTCCAGTGTTTCCGCTTGGAGCTGTATCAGGTGGGCCATTCCCTGGAGCTGAACCCCTTGGGCCATCATTTGGGAACTTTCGGCAGCGGCGGTGATTTGAGCGGCACGACCAGGCGACGCCGTACGGGACTCGGCGGCAAGGGTGCTTCCGGTGCCGATCATCTCCTGGCCCATCTTGTAAGACGTCTCGCTTTGAATCGCGGCTTGGGAGATCGAAAGGTCCGCGAGGGCGATCTTGAGCTGTATGACCTCTTCGGCCCGGTACGCCAGGAGTCGCATTTCTTCGATTTGGCGATTGAGGGCAGAGATGTCTCGTACCGAGTTCGGCTCAAGGCCCTGAGCACGGATTATGATCTCTTCGACTGCATCGATCTGCGCGAGTGCTTTGTCGATGCCGCGGTTGATCTCAAGTAGCGCGTTCCGCTGGTCCTCCAGTACGCCAATGGTCTCGGAGAGCCGCTCAAGTTCAGTGATCTGGCCGGCCACAAGCTTGAGGAGTGCGATGTTCTCCTCGCCAAAAATCGAGGCGTGTACAGTGGCGCTAAGAAGAAGTAGGCAGCCGGAAAAGGCCCTAAGGTTTATTGAGCGCATGGGGCGACCTCCTGTAAACGTTCTCTCACTACCTCGCGGCGGATTGTGTCGGTCCGGTAGAGATCGTGTTCTTCGGGGGTCAGTTCAAGCCTACCGATTCGTGAAAAAAATGGAGTTTTCACCAGACATTCGGCAAAGACGCCCTTTTCCTGGCGCAAGTAGCGGACTCGCTCGATTTCGGTCCGGTTAAGACCGAGATCGCCGGTGAATTTTGCCGGATCTTCGCGTTGCCTCAAGATGACTTGAATCGGGGAGTTCTGGAAGATTGCCTGGCCGTTCCGGTCGCAGAGTAGATCCGATAGGGATTGCGTGATCGCGACGGCGGCGCCGTCCAGCTTCCGAAATTCTCGAAATGCCCGCTGCACTAACACAGGCTCGTCCTTGAGCACGCTCCAGCACTCATCCATGACGAAGTAAACCGGATGGGCAGATGGGCGGGATTTCAGGAACGTCTCGATTGAGCCCAGAAGCAGTTTGAGAGCGTCTTTCTTTTCTGAGTCGTACAGCTCCGAAAGCTCGACTCCCTGAAATGTTCCAACCTGATTCAGAGGGTTGAGAAGCTGAGGAATGGACTCGGAAAGCTGCTGCCTCGTTTCGGGTTCGAGATAGAGACCACCGCGCCACTTCACGAAACGGCGGAAAGAGCGAAGGTGGTCGATAAATAGAACAGAAAGAGGAAATCCAGCGTCCGCCATCCTGCGGAGGATCGCGACCATAAATACCGATTTCCCGACGCCTGAAGCGCCGTTCACATTGATATGCAGTGCCGAAAAGCTCGGATCTTGGAAGTTCAGGGCCAAAGGGCGACCCCGGAGCGTTTTTAAGAGCGCTCCAGCGGTGCATAGCGGATCGCCTATATTGGGGATCAGATCGGCTCCAGTAACGGATCGTATGATAAATGAGCGGTGCAGACGTTTGCGCAATCCGAGCGCTGATAGGACGGCCAGGGCTTTTAAGAAAGCCTTCTTCTCCTCAACGAATAGCTCGGAATCGAGGGTGAGAGGTTCGGGAGAGAGGATGATCAGGCTTCCCTCAAGCATCCACTCTGCACCGCTCGAAAGCTGCTGCGCGACTTGGGTTGCTTCTTCGAAGGTAACATCGGAGTCGATATCGCTAACCGAGGCATTCCCGCGAGCCGACCGCTTTCGTGACGATTCGATTCGCGCTTTGATTTTGTGTTGATCAAGACCTCTGAACGTAGTCACGATCCGGATTGGAGTTTTGATTTGCTCAAGAAGCGAAAAGATAAAAAGCGGGTCCGTGGAGTACGGCAGTACCGCTAACGAATAAACGTGGGTCTGATTGGAAATGCGGCCGTTAGTCAACGTCTCCAAATTCGTTTGCCATCTGGATCCAGCCCAACCTGCATCGGCTCGGATTTCCTGGATCTCGGTCCCGTCACTCCCAATAGAAGTGAAAACCGTGTACCTCTCTTTGGGCATCAGTCGGCGGAGGCGAAGCGAGAGGTCTTCTTTGCATCGGACCAGGTCGATTTGATCGAGGGTGTCGGGCGGAACCACCGCGATTCCGGATGCTACGAGTTCCGCCCGATCCATATCTTGGGAGCGCTTCAGAGTCAGCTCGATCGCAAAGAGGATCGACTCGTCCCACCCGGTGCGCCCAATCCGGCTCAAGATCCGAAGTGCCGCGTATCCGACAACCGCCACTCCGAGCGTCATCAGATTCGCTCCAAAAGACCCCTGTCCCAGGAGCTGGACGGCGGATACGGCGACCGCAAGACCAAGAAGGCCCGAGAACGGGACCCCGAAGATCAGTGCGGGTCGGAGGAGGGTCTTCTTTGTTGGCTCAGAGTAGTTTCGCATTGGACGCCCTGGTTATTTCAACTGAGCTCTTAGAAACGCCCACACGGCATTGACTCCGAGAAGGGCGACGACCCCGATTGCGACAGTTTTGGCCTTGTCTTTGGCTTCTGGTTTATCCTGAGCGAAAGCCAGGGCCGTTTCGCCGCAATGATAGAGGGCAAAAATCGGCATGATTCTGCCCAAGACGGCAGTGACGAGACTCGTGAGCGTCGCTTCGAAGTCGGCGGCATAAGCCAGCGAGGGGATCAGGGCTAAAATAACAATCCACTTTCCGTTTTTCATACAGTGAGGTCTCCTTCTTCAAATGACTTGAAGTCTGGTTCTGAATGTTCCGGCTTTGAATTGGCAGCGGGCAGAAGCCCGACAGGGCAGATTTCGTCGGCCAGAATCTCAAAGCCCGAAGCCCAATCACCGGAGTCGCGTTCAAATTTGAAAGTCTTGAGCTTTCCGTAAACCGTGACCCGGCTGCCCTTCGTCAGCCCGGCTTGGACACGAGCACCGAGGGAGCCAAATGCCTTAATTGGAAACCAATTGGTGTGCGTGTGTTCGTATTTGCCGGAGAGTTTATTGAACTGGAAAACGCCCTCCGCAAGCATGAAGCTCACGACGCCCTTGGATTCGACGTTCTTCTTGTGCAGCTCGGGATCGTTCCCGAGATTACCGGTTACAATGATCTGATTGGATTGCATGGTTATTCCTCCCATTTATTTTCGCTGGTTGACCCCGAGGTGAAGGCTCCGGAGCGTGAAATCAGGACCCCGTTCACATCGACGACGGGGTAATAGGTGAGATACAGCGGACTTCGGCTGAAGCTCGATGCATTGGGCTGCTCGCCGGGGCGGTATGCGTCCGGGGTGAGGTCAACTGCGTTGAAGCCGTTACAGCCGTAGTATTTCGTGCCCTCGACAGTGGAATAGTTCATGATCCCGCAGGGAATATTGCGGCGCTCGGTAGCAACTCGATTCACGACTGAGAGAACGGGTTCGCCCTTGTATCCGTCTGGAAACGGCTTGCAGTAGGCATTGTTTTTGACCTTGAATCGGATGGACTGGCCTGACACTTCTTTGAGAAGCGCGAGTGCCAGGCAGTCCACGACTTTGCCATCCGGCCAACGGAACCGAAGCGTCAACCCGCTGATCACGTCCTGATCCGTATTTCCGAGAGGCGCATTCACTACATGGTTATTAACCGGTGCCGGAGCGCTGAAATACCGGGAGATCCGAAGATCCGAGATCTGGTTTTTGCAGATCGGCTCATCGTGACCGGTTTCGCAGACCTGCTGAGTTTGCGAGCAGTAGCTTCCCCACTCGTCGCAGCCGATTGAGCCGTATTCCAAGCACACTCCTGGATCAGTGACCGGAGCGCATTCCCGTCGAACACTGCATCCGCCGAAAAGCCCGAGGCTGAGGCAGCCCAGAATCGAAACGTCTGAAACGGTATTGCATTCGTTGCGGGTGCCATACTTTACGCAGCCCGCCTTCGGACGTTTACAGAAGTTCTTGTACTCCGTGCATTCATTCTTGTATTTGCGGCAGGCTGGAAGGACCTCTCCCGGCTTGTCGAGGCAAACGAGTCCCTTATCTTGAATTTTAGGCTGGGCCTGCTCGTCTTCAAATTCGTACTCGTGAACAACAAGAGAAGTAAGTTGAAGTTCATACTCTTCGCCTTCCCGGACGGTAAAGACGTCCTGGGCAATGCCAGTGGTCGGCGGCTTCGTCAAGTCCTGCCTTTGCTCTCCTCGAATCGCCACGTTGGTTGAGTTCAAGATCGGCTTGATGATGGATGACGAATAGAAAAGCTCCCCCTGACGTCCGAGGCTTTCATTGACGACGCGCACAGGGACATCGACGGCTTTAAAGGCGGCTTCATCTTTCAGGACGTAAAGTTTTCCCTTCTCGCCGGCCTTTTCGTCGAAAAAGACGACTTTCATTTGAGCCATGGCAGTGTTTTTGACGCGGTCGAAGAACCGCTCACGAGCGGACCATTTCGAGAGGGCATCCTGCGCGTAGGGGGAGAGGATTTGATCGGCCTCTTCCGAAGTCAGCTCCTTCTTTGTGTCTGGCTGTTCCGCTTTATCGGATTTTGTGACCAGGCGTTCCTTCAGTTTGGGAAAGAGCTTAGCTGTCTTGACCTGATAGACTCGGATTTCGTCGGTATAGCTTCCCGCGATTTCGTACATGGCTGCGACTTCAGCGGAGCCGTTGAAAACGTCTTCGGCGAGGAATCGTTCGATGTACTTCCGAGAGCCGGTCAAGGTGACCGTGAATGGCTGGTTCGGCTGGCATCCAGTCGGGCCGTTGGGTCCGCCAAAAACATGTGGAGTAACGTCGGTATCCATCCCGGCGATCTTGATGACTATCGTCTTTGGACACGAACCGAGACTCGTTAGCTCGTGACCGTAACCAAATGAGTCTTGAAGCTCCTTTTGGATAGCGGCGCGTTTGTGATCGTCGAGATAGAGGGAATCCGGGATTCTGATACGGCTTGTCGCGTACGGGAGTTCCCGCTGGCTGCCATCGATGAGTGCGATCGGGACAGTTAACGCAACTTGGTTATTGGAAAGTTCACGTAGGCTGGCGCGGCCTCCGTCCACGCTGCCAATCACGAGCACTTTCGGGACGACAAATGCGCTGTGCTCGAATCGTTCTGATCCCGCAATTTTGTAAAGGGTGTAGCCGGATTTCGAGTTGAACCACGTCACGCTATTTCGAGAGACCTCATTCCGGACTTTCTCGCGTTCGGCGGCAGTCATGCGGCTGACTGTAAGATCCGCTAAATCGCCATTGGATTCGAATTCGGTAACCCAGTCGTCACCGAGCGGAGCGGGTGGGGGTGCTTCTGTACCCTTTTCCGGCGCGCTGACGCTTCCATGCGTCGGTGCTACCGAGTCAGAGGATTTTTGGCCGAGGCTGCATCCGGTCGCCGCGATCAGAAATAGCAAGGCAAGAGACGAAAGCTGAATGGTTTGCTTCATTGTAGGTGTCCTCCAATATTGGAATCTGTGAATTCGAGTTCGAGGCGGGTCGCGTAGCTGTACTGCTTTTCAATGGGGGTACGATCGGCTTTGCCGTCGCATTCGTACCAGCCGAGGAACCAGTCCGGGGCATAGCTGCCGTCGGCCTGCTTGACGCCTTTGGCGACGAATCTTCCGCAAGGACGCGTGTCCTTAAGAAAGAAGCGCGATTGCGCATACATGTTGAATTGATTTCCCGGAGGCAGAACGCAGTCCTTCAAATCAGCCACGCGGATGACATCGCCATAAATGGCTAAATCGGTAAGGACGCATGTAGCGCGATCGAGGCGTTCATTCTCGAATGTGAGATAGATCTTCCGGAAATCAACGTCGAGGTCGAGGAACTCCTCTTCGCGGTAGGTATCCAGGATGAGGAGTTCGTCAAAGTAGTGGAGTTCGGAGAACTGCCGTTCAACGGTGAATTCCTGACAGCAGATGGGAACGATTTCGATCTTTGGGCCACAGACCTTGCCTGGACATGGGGGCGGGGGTGTCTGGACCCACATTTCGTCATAGAGCCCGTAGTCCTTCCCGTCTGCGGTTGTGCACTTGGGAAGGCTGAATTTGCCGAACAACAGATCCGACGGCGGAATGGGCTGGCCAAATCCGTTGGTGCAGCTGTCCTGGCAGGTGACCTTATGGCTGAACGTGGTTGAATAGGACTGATCGACGCGGACGTTTGGCTTTCGATCGATCCGCATATACCAGGGACAAGTGACAGTTGCCCCGGTCTCGCTGGTGAGGACCCGCTCGGAAACGACGGGGTTGTTGCGGGACGGGTAGTTCACGAGAGCCGTGAGCCGATTGACTTCAATCAGGAACTCCTGCCCGCGCTGAACCTTTCCGACGAGGACCGGTGCCGGATGCTCGCCGTCGAACGTTCCGCTGTAGACTGAAACCGCAGTCGTAGCGGCTTTGGCGAGCCTTGCCTCAATGACACCGGATGCGGCAATTAGGCTTAGAATGGCGAATTTTAGATACACTCCGCCCCTGAAGGACGGAGATTTCCCTGCGCTTTGCATGGATACACTCCTCCAAACGCTTGAAAAAACGTTCGAATTTTTTGGGTCCACAAAAAGGCGGGAGGTATGCTAGAAGAGATCCAGTTCTTAACGGAACACTGGGCTCATGGCACCCTCTGTTAGCAGCAGAGGTTCCCGCTGTGGGCCTTTTTTATTTTAGGTCGATTCGTGGCCGCCGAGGTCAGCGATACGGCTTCCCTCGATACCGGCAACGCGAAGCTCGTGACCGCCGTTGGTGGCTGCGCCGCGAGCGAGAATCGCCTTCCTATTAGTGGCCGCTCCAGCAGTTTTCTTGGAACCGCCGTTGCCACCCTGACCATTTCCACCTTGTCCATTCCCGCCCTGTCCGTTCGTTGCTGCGCCTGCGACGACGAGTCCGAAAATGATGGTAGCGAGAATCACATTCAATTTTTTCATAAGTCATCTCCTGGGTTACGGCCACCTTTTCGCGCAGGGCGGTTTTAAAGGCAAATTCTTTTTTCGCTTTTTTTTCTGATTACGAAGTGCTACTTCGCAGCCGGGAGTTTTGCCATGAATTTTAGTGAGTTCCTGAGAAATCTAAAAACGAAACGTGGTTTCGCATCGGCGCGTGAAATGTTCGAGAAGTTTGGCGGTGACAAGAAAACGAAGATGTCACTACGCAATTTCCAGCTGATCGAGTGCGGTCAACAGGCCCCTACGCCGAAAGCTTTTGCTGCGCTGTTTCGTCAATTGCGGCGTGAGGAGTATCGCGATGCGGTGGTCTCGTTCTTTCAGTCAGTCGTTGATCAGGACGACCACGAGTTAATTGATTACCTGGAAGAGCATCTGACGCCGGCGTACGAGCGAACCGAGAAGAGCATCTGGGATAGCAACAGGCCGACAATGTTCTACTCCGAAAATCAACTCGACTTCATGGTGCAGAACAAAGAAGCGATGCGACTCCATCACAGGCTTCTGCTTTGGGAGAAGGTTCCACGGGCACAACTTAAGGGCCTGGAGGAGACGGCAAAGAAACTGGTGGATTTCGATCTGGCCGAGGAAAGACCGGACGGCTTGTATCCCAAGCGGAGCCTGTTTCGTGTTCCAAACTATGAAAATTCCGCGCCGTCCGCTGTACGTCGGGGAACACGCTACCTGATGAAACACTTGGACGCGTATATTTCTGAAGATGGGACGCCAACGCAGGAAGCGATCTACGCTATCCAGCTCGTTGATCCAGAGGTCGCAAAGCAGATCAATGCTGAGATGAAGAAGTTTAAGCAATGGGTGCAGCGGGTGGCCTCCGAAGGTACTTCGGATCACCTGGTTCCATACTTGATGATTGGGTTCGGGAAGCAGCTCGATAAGAGGGAGTTATAAGCATGAGTACGACTGCTGAAAGAGAAAATCGGGTTTTGTCTCGAATTACGCTTGTTACGTCTTTCGGTGATTTTCTGTCGTTCTTTGCGGTCTTACAGTGGCTGCATCAGACGGGAGCTTCGGCGATAGTTGGCGGTTTCAGTGTAGTTTTGAAGAGCTTGGCAGTGGGAGCCGGTGGGATTCTGCTTCCGTTGGCGTTACGGAAATACTCGACCAGAACTGTGATGATCGCGAGTCAGTTCGTGTCCTTCATCACCGCATCGGGCTTGCTTGCCATGATTTTGCTGGGCCGAAATGATGTATGGCCGATTTTCACGCTTTTTTTCATTCAGAGCTTGCTTAAGCAGTTATTCGATGGGGCGCGAGAAAGTCATTCGCAGGCACTGGCCTCACACGACGAGCAGATGACGCTTCAGGCTCAGTTGCTGTCCTCGTTCTTCGGTGCTCAGTTCATCGGTCCGATCGTGAGTTTCCTTTTGATCCGGTTCCTGCGGATCGAGATCCCGGTGGCGCTGGACGCGCTCTCGTTCCTGGTTGCCGGCGTGATGGCGATGGCGGTCGAAAAGCGTCGCGTTCAGATGGAGGCGATTCATGTTCTTCGGCCTCTCAAGTACATCTGGTCGCGCCCCCTTCTGCGCGACATTTTTCTTCTCAGGAGCGTGGGCTTCTGGTTTTCGATCGGGCTTTTCAATTACCTGCTCTTCTCCGTCGTGAGCGAGCACTACGGACTTACCCTCGTCTATTCGGCATGGGTGTATTCGCTGATGGGGTTGGGGGCCGCGATCTCGGCGACATGGTTGCGATCGCCGGACGGATTCAAGAAGACACGTTTTGCGGGCCTTAATGAGGGCGTAATGGCGATGGTTGCTCAGATCGCTTTCGCTGTGACGATCTTGGCTTTTATTCGGCTTCCGAGCTTCGGCGTTGCTCTTGCTGTTTTGGTCGGGACCGGTTTGGTAATGGGGCTCAATGCGGTTGCAACCCAAACCATTCGCCGCAAGCTTTGCGCTGCAGATGAGTTTCCAGAGGTCGTTGGGCTTGAGCTTGTGGTGGGCAGGCTAAGCGATGGCGTTGTGTCAAGTATCGCATGGATCACGATGTCATCTGGTATTTTTGGGTATCAGGGTTGGATGATAGTAGCGGCAGTAGGGCTCCTGCTATCAGGATTTCTGCATAGTCGGTTTGTTCAGAAGTCCGCGTGGGATACGGTGGAAGCGCCGGTGGCTTCGATATATCCCTCATAAGTCGGCTCATTTGAACCAGATTTACACTCTGTACTAAAGTTTGAAAAAATCCATGCAGAAGGAGTGAATCTCTTCTTCTTTCGAGTCGCGAATAATTGCCTTTGCGTTCTCAATTGCTTTTACCAGGAGCGATTTAATCCGTAATGCATCCTCTTTGGAGATGCTTACGCATGAAGAATAGTGGAGAGAATCTGAGGCGTCCTCTCGTTCTAGTGACTGAATGGCCTTCATTCTCCAGTTAATGTGATGTTTACTGATCATTGGAGAGTCGTTGCCGAGATGTATACGAGCAGGACCAACCGCGTAGCCGTTTCCGGATGGTTTGGCTAGCCCGATACTGGTTAGGAACTCCAAAAGCTCAGTCGATTTTTTCAATGAAATGCCTAGGTACTGCGCAATGGCTTCCTTGTTACGGTATTTGTCGATCGTAAGGAGGATGTGCGCGGCTGCATATTGCCAGGTGCTGTAGAAGACTGCCTGATCTTCGCGTGAGATAGAATTCTTGATGTTGAGCCGATCTTTTAAAATAAGGCGCTTTTCTCGAACCTTTTGAATCTGAGACTCTATGCGTGACTTCAGTTTTGGGGTGCCGGCACGCGAAAGCTGAACAAGAAGTAAGAAGAACTCCGATTGTTCTATCGTGTGTCCTAGGTAGTCGTTTACGTCTTCTGCTTGCTCCATCGAGAGATGGGAGATCTTACTGAGAACTTGCGAAACGTGAGAGACAGGGGCGTTAATCGCGGAGGCCAGAGCGGATCGCAGCCCACGTCCACGCTTTGGGTGGCCTATGATCCAATCTGAAAGGTATTCCCGATACTCCCTGTAATCAAAAATATCTTTGTCCATCGTTTCAAATGATTATCGGATGTTTTTCTGAAAAAATGAAACAGAAGCCCTAAGTTTCATGAAAATATCCTATTCTTGAGTGTGTTGATCAGGTAAAGATTGACACAGGCGCCGCGCTCCTGCGGCGGCGAGCGGAGTGGAGAAGCTCCGAGAATGAAAGGAACTGAAATATGCAAATTGCTAAATTGTTTGTCGTTGGAACATTGTTGATTTCGACGTTGGCGCTAGCTGCCCCAGCGGAGCCTGTTAAGCAGCACAAATGGTCTGAAGGAACGGCGTACTCGCTTTTGACTACCCGGACCTTTTTGCCAGAAGGTAGCAACGTGCTCGTGCCTACTCAGGCAGTTCGGATCGCTATTCGGGGCGGTGCTGCTCAAAATCTGATCGACAATAATCCCGGCATCGTTTCGCTCACCGGCGCTTTCAAGGCGAGCATCTCCTGTACTCCCGGAAAAGTGAATGATCCAAACAGCGACGGGCAGCCGACTTGCGAAATTGAGTATCGTCCCGTTCTCGATTACGTCGGTCCTCGCTGAAGAATATGAGGTCACAAGAAGAGTAGGAGATAGCTCCTACTCTTCTTGGGGTGATGAGAGCTCAAATAAAATGGAATGTGTCAGCCCCGACACATGTAAAGAAACTGACGCCGTAATGAAGCGATTTACAGAAGCAGCTGTTCCTTGCGCAATAGAGGCTAATAGGCTGCGCGGCTCAGCTGTTGCATCATTTGTTGTACGGAGCGGTGGATGAGAAGATCCAAATACCAGGAGAATAGATATCGATTCAACTTTGGCATCGCCAAATTTGCGATTCTCTTTTGCCTGTTTACTGTTTTTCTGGCACCCGTCGCCTTTGCCGGTGGAGATAACAGCGGCGGAGGAGATGCAATTATCTGCTATGAGGGTATTCCTTATTTAACTGGGCGTAGGGTCTACCTTGCCGATACGTTCGATTTGGTACGCTCTGGTAAGCTTCAGCAATTAGCGCGACTGAATTTGGAGCAGCTAACGGAGGCAGTTTTCGATCATCTGGATACCCAACAGACAGGCCTCGGAGCAGCGGTTCGCGAGTCCAGAAAAAATCTAAAATTTGAGTACGTTGATAAGGTTCAAGAGCTTGACGACGACGACATTAAGATCTCGGGAATTCGTTGCTCGAAGCAGCAACTCGCCGTCCAACATATTCCGTCTGGCCTCGTCAGGGTTAATAAGAATTTACATGGTGAATTGTCGCCTCTGGAAAAGGTCCTGTTCGAAATCCATGAGGCATACATCCGCATTAAGAATGACCCGAAAGGAACAAATGAGGTTCGCCCGGAAGTGAGAGGCATCCTAGATAGTTCATCTTTCGCGGATGTCTTGGCGCAATATCGGAAGCAAATCGAACCACCCCGCAAGGAAGAATCAAACGAGTGGAAAATATTGCAGAACGGCGTTGTGAACTCTTACGCATTCAGCTTTAGCGGAAGTGCTATCCTTCCCGATGGAACAGTTTTCGACAATAATCTTGTAAATGATCCCGCAAAGATTCGTCGGGTGCTTGATATGCCGAAATCGCAATTGTTTAAAGTATATCATGACGACTGGCACGATAAGCGTTTGCAGCACTCCACAATTGAGGCAATCCAATTCGTTCTCAAAAGCATTGCGGTTACGGATGAACGCGACATTTTGGATGCTTGGGTCAAGAGCAAGACTCTGAATGAATTCCTAAACCTTGTTTGGGACAAGCTCGCATGGCCCACTGACCTGAACCTGCAAATGGGGAAAGTAATTTCGAAAGCATCATCAAATATTTCGCCGAAAATGTACTGCACTGCACTAGAGCAAGAGCTCATTAAAGGCGTCGGATCCGACGACCCCAATGGAAAGTCGGATACGGCGAGCGTATATGCTTCTTTTTCGAATCTAAATGCCTTGCTGTGCCCTGCTGTTGCATTTCCTGCTGCGACCTCTGTACGAACGATCACTGAGAAAAGATCTAAGCAGCTTGGCCCGATTCAGGTCAACGATAGCTCCGGATCGAACGATGCATCGGCGGCTGCAGCGAGGTAGTTTAGTTGGAGCACTCCGCATCTCCCTCGCTTTTTAACTGTACCGACCACCAGCGTGAAATGGCAAAACTTCGGGCAATGGAGCCAGTGGTGATTGGAAAGTTGTGCTTGATGCAGGTTTGCGCGATTACTTCAGCTTCATTCTGATTTTCTACAAATTTACTGAAGGCACGTTCCCTGGCTGCTTGCTCAAGCTGCTCTCGTGCGTCTTCCTCCGACTGACGGCGTGCTTCGGCTTCAAATCGTGCAGCTTCCTCGGCGCGTCGGAGTGCTGATCGTTCTTTATCGCACACCGTCGAAAGAATCTCGTTCATCGCGACTGCCAGGTAGGCCATCGGTGAATGGCAAGTCTCACCTCCGGGCAGTTCAACACCCCGGACTGATTGTAAACACTTTGCGATCTCTGAGTCCGAGTACTGCTGGCGAAGCTCTTTGTAGGCGCGCCATTCGCTTTCCCGTTTTCTCGAGGGCATCGTTGTTTCGGAAAAGTAGCTTTGAATAGGGCCTGGCAATGCGCAGAGAGAGTTATTGTTTTCTTTTGTTGGAATATCTTTAAAGTGGGTTGCTGCAGCAAGCCCCGCCGGGGTTGCGGGGGCAACCGACCCGGCGGTTTCTTTGCTTACCGGGGCCGGTGGTGCAACCGTGGTCGCATCAGCACCCCTGGTTTTCGCAGAAACCGGGGGCTCGCCGGAGTCGGTCCCCGGTTTCTTTCCGAAAAAATCCCATTCATCCGTGAACCGGAGCCCGAGCAGGTTTGGGCGGTACTGGTCTCCGGGGATCTTCTCGATCAGCCCTTTGGCGAGCAGGGCTGAAATCGCGTGAAGTACTGCGGGGCCTCGGAGGCCTGTTCTGCGTTCCAGAACTGCTTTCGAAATCGGCGCATGTCGCTTTTGGAACGATATCGTGAACCGGGCAATCAGGAGCAGAACCTGAATTTCGCTCCGGAGTAGATCCCCGTTCACGATTCGCATGAGGATCGAATTCGGGAGCCGGGTGTAGCCGTTATCGAGCTTTGAGGCGGTCTGGGCTTCCAGGGTGACGGCGCTATCTTGGTCTCTGGCGGTCGTGCTGTGCCCGTCGGCGGCCGCCGCCGGGGTTGTCGCAGGAGCCTGGGTGTCTGTAGAAACCGAGGACGCTGGATCAACCTTGGTTTCTGGAGCAGCCAGGGTTTCCAGCGAAACCGGGGTTGCTGCGGGAAATTCCTTCGTGTTTTCAGTGGCCAAGATTCCTGCTTCAACCGGGGTAGCTGTCGAGACCACGGTGTTTCGCGGTACCTCGGTTTTCCCAGGAACCGGGGTACCGGCAATGACCTGGGTCGCTGCGTTTACCTTGGTTTCTGAAACAGGCGCGGTCGGGAGAGGAACCGTGGTTTCCGGCGCCACCGTGGTTGGTGCAGGTGCCGGGGTAGGCGGTTTGAGTTGGACCGGAGTCCGCTTCAGCGGGAACGGTTTCTTGATCGGGAAATCTGCCAGAACTTGTTTCAATTCATTCCGCTCACTCATGGGTGCCCCCTTCGACGAGGCTCAGCCGGGGCTCGCAGCAGTGGTCGTGAGGCGCATCCAATAATCCCTTTAAACGCGTTACGACCTCTTGGGCGAGGGTCATGTAGTCTGTCGCCCCTTGCGAATGCGGAGCGTGGTGAAAGATCGTCCTGCCGAATGCGGGCGCTTCTTTTAGCCGAACGTTTCGGTGGATCTTGGTCTCAAATACCTCCTTTCCGAAGCTTCCGATCAGGCCGTGACAGACCTCATCCGCGATCCGGGTTTGATCGACAAGAGTGAGGAGAAAACCCAAGACCTCCAGACCGGGGTTCGTCGCGGAGCGGATTTCTTCGACTTCTGTCAGAAGTTCGCGAATACCCATCATCGCGTAGAAGCTCGAATCCACCGGGACAATGAGTTTTCTCGCAGAATTGAGCGAAGAATTCATTAAGGGGCCAAACGTCGGAGGCGTATCGATCAGAATGACGGAATAGTTCGCCTCCAATCCTCGGAGTCGCAGTGCCAGCCGCATTTCTCCATTCGTCATACCGACGAGTTCCCGCTCGACCCGAGCGAGTAAGGGAGTTGCCGGAATGAGGTCAAGTCCTTGTCCTTGGTAAATTGCGCTTTGCGTGGGGAAAGATCTATCCCGGATGAGTTCTGCGACTGAGCCGGTCACGGTATCGAGCTTGACGCCGAGTCCTTGGGTTGCATTGCCCTGCGGGTCGAGATCGACGACCAAGACGCGCTCGCCTGTGAGCGCGAGGGCTTGGGCTAGATTGACCGTTGTTGTGGTTTTTCCGACGCCGCCCTTTTGATTGGCGACGGCGATGATTGTGTTTTTTAATGCGCTCATTTTCTTTTCCTCTCTGTTGACAGGAGGCCGGCGCATCCATAAAGATAGAGATGCACCTGCCAGAGGTCTTCGTTAAGAAAACCTCGGTTATGGTTAAGAGATCAGTCGCCAGGCGCCAACCAGACAGACTGATCAACGAGAACTTTGAGAAGCCCGCCTCATCAGCGGGCTTTTTCATTATGGGGGTTTGAACTTTGGTGCTGCCAAGACCGCACTCCTCCCGATTTGGGCCAAGGCAAGGCGGCCGGATTTGCGGCGCACCTTGCCTACGTTTTTTAGAGGGTGTGTCGTAGGCCAAAAATAGGCAGGAAATAGGAAATTCCTGAAATCTTGCGACTGATCCAGAAATGTCGGAGCTGCTTCAAAAGACCAAGTGATCGAATCCTCGAAGCATTCTCTTCTGCCTCTTTCCCGCCTTCTTTCGTTCACTTGGGCCGTAAAAACAAAAAAGGCCGGTCCGATTTCTCGAACCAGCCTCTTTATATTGGCTGGGGCGCCTGGATTCGAACCAGGGAATGGCGGAATCAAAATCCGCTAGCTTACCGCTTGCCGACGCCCCAACAGTTCTCGGTTAACACAGCTCGGCCGCCCGAGCAATTGCCGAGATCGGAAGTGACTGTTTTTCAGGGAGTTTCGGAATCCTGGTCCCCCGAAGAAGGGGCTGCCCCGACGCCTTTATTGATCTCCGCGAGGTAAGCGTCAAGAATGCGCTTTTCCATGATCGCACGGGTGTCCTGATTGAGGGGATGGGCAATGTCTTTGAAGGACCCGTCTTTGCGGCGCTTGCTGGGCATTGCGACAAAAAGTCCAGCAGTTCCACTGATGATCTTCAGGTCTCGAACGACGAAGCAGTTATCCAGGACGATCGTGATGTAAGCTTTGAGCTTTTCCTCGTCCACAGGAAAGACTTTGACTTCAGTAATTTCCATGGCTGCTCCTCTCGTTGCGGGTGAAGCCTTGATCCTTATTAAGACATTGTAGAGGACTCGAAACGGGATTTCAAACAACTAGTGGGCTGAGCCGAAGAAAATATTCCGATGGGATTACATCACCCGAATAGAATGTCCAAGAGCGGGAAACTTAGGCCAGCTGCGTCAACCAGCTGCCTGGGCCGCTTTTAACGGGGAAAATTGAAAGGTGCCCCGGTCCGTGTCTACCTGGATTTCTGTCCCAGGAGTGTACTTACCGGAAAGAATCTCGACCGCCAACGGATCTTGGATCTCGCGCTGGAATACCCGTTTCATGGGGCGCGCCCCGAAATCTCGATCGAACCCGCGTTCCGCGAGCAGATCGAGCGCCTGCGGCGTGATTTCGAGTCGAAGCCCCCGGTCTTTCAGCATCTCGTTCAAACGAGCCTGATGCTGTTCGAGGATACGGCGGAGCTGGACGCGGTCCAGATGGGAGAAAATGACGATATCGTCGATGCGGTTCAGGAACTCGGGGCGAAGATACTGACGAACCTCTTCCATCACGCCTTTTTCCATCCGGACTGGGTCACTCTCTTCGAGGATAAAACGGCTCCCGATGTTCGAGGTCATGATGATGATCGTGTTAGAAAAATCAATGGTCCTTCCCTGGCCATCTGTAGCCCGGCCGTCGTCCAGGATCTGAAGGAATACGTTAAAAACATCCGGGTGTGCCTTCTCGACTTCATCCAGGAGAATCACCGAATAGGGGCGCCGGCGCACGGCTTCGGTGAGCGCCCCTCCTTCTTCATAACCGACGTACCCGGGGGGGGATCCGATCAGCCGCGCGACCGAGTGTCGTTCCATGTATTCGCTCATGTCAATGCGGACCATGGCCTGCTCGTTGTCGAACAGAAATTCCGCGAGTGCTTTGGCTGTCTCGGTTTTGCCTACGCCCGTCGGACCCAGGAACAGGAAAGACCCCATGGGACGATGGCGTTCTTTCAGACCGATTCGGGAGCGTCTGACCGCGTTTGCGATCACCTGGAGCGCGCGCTCCTGGCCGATGACGCGCCTGCCGAGTCGCTCTTCCATTTTGATCAGCTTTTCCTGTTCGCCTTCGAGCATTCTTGAAATCGGAATGCCGGTCCAGCGAGACACGATTTCCGCGATATCGTTTTCGGTGACTTCCTGACGCAGAAGCGCTTCGTGCTTAGGAGTGATCGCGTTGCTGGCGTTACTGGATTCCTTACGGGAGAGTTCGTCGAGTTCCTTTTGAAGCGCGAGAAGTTTGCCGTACCGGAGCTCTGCCGCCTTTTCGAGATCGCCACGGCGTTCGGCCGCTTCTGAGTCCAATCGAACTCGTTCGATCTGTTCTTTGAGATCCTTGACCGTATTGACGTCCTTTTTTTCGCGTTCCCATTGCGCCCGCAGTACCGAGCTCTGGCTTTTAAGCTCCGTCAGCTCGAGTTCGAGCTGGCCAAGGCGATCGCGGGAGGCGGAATCCTTCTCTTTTTTGAGTGCCTGACGCTCGACTTCGAGCCTGAGGATCTTTCGTTCGAGCTGGTCGACTTCTTCGGGACGGGAATCAATTTCCATCCGGAGCTTGGAAGCCGCTTCGTCCACGAGGTCGATCGCCTTATCCGGGAGGAAGCGATCGGTGATGTAACGATTGGATAGCGTTGCCGCGGCAACGAGCGCGGAGTCGCGGATCGAAACGCCGTGATGCACTTCATAGCGTTCCCGGAGACCACGCAAAATGCTGATCGTATCTTCGACCGTGGGCTCCTGCACGTAAACCGGCTGAAAGCGCCGTTCAAGTGCGGCGTCTTTTTCTATATGCTTGCGATATTCGTCGAGGGTCGTCGCTCCGATGCAGCGGAGCTCGCCGCGAGCCAGCGCGGGTTTGAGCATATTCGAAGCGTCCATCGCTCCTTCGGCCGCTCCAGCGCCGACCAACGTATGCAGTTCGTCGATGAAAAGAATGATCCGACCTTCAGAAGCTGAAATCTCCTTGAGAACGGCCTTCAGGCGATCTTCGAATTCGCCCCTGAACTTCGCGCCGGCAATCAAGGCTCCCAGGTCCAGGACGAGCAGTCGCTTGTGTTTCAAGCCTTCCGGAACGTCACCGTTCACGATTCGCTGCGCGAGGCCTTCCGCGATTGCGGTCTTGCCGACCCCCGGTTCGCCGATCAGAACGGGATTGTTCTTCGTTCTGCGGGAAAGAACCTGGACGACACGTCTGATTTCTTCATCCCGTCCGATCACCGGGTCCAGCTTCTGTTTCGTCGCGAGTTCGGTGAGGTTACGGCAATATTTGTCGAGCGCGCGGAATTTCCCTTCAGGTTCCGGGTCCTGAATCTTCGCGCCGCCGCGTACGTTCTTCACGGCCTCGAGCAGCGCATCGCGCTTGAGGCCGCTTTCCGAAAGAAGCTGGTGAACATCGTTCGACTTGAGCTGGGAAGCAAAAAAGGCGAGCAGGAAATGCTCTCCGGACACGTACTCGTCACCGAGTTTTTTCGCCTCGTCCTCGGCGAGGACGAGTACCCGATTCAGCGCGGTTGAGGCGTAGATCTGGCCGGTTCCGCCGGTTACCGCCGGCAAACGGCTCAATGCCGAGTCCGCGCGCGCTCTCACGGCTTTAAGATCCGCCCCCGCGGTTTGGATAATATTTGGAATCAGCCCGGAGCTTTCATCAGCGTTCAGCAGTGCCCAAAACAGGTGAATCGGCTGAAGTTCCTGGTGATCCCGTCGCAGCGCTTCGGACTGGGCTTCCTGAAGAGCCGCTTGCGCGCTATTGGTGAATTTGGCCGCCATATCGGATGTCTCCCATGCATAAAATGGGAACGAATCCGGTGGCAGTCAAGGTCCGGGTCAGAATCAGGCGTTTGCGTCGCTTAAGCCGCTACTTAATCCTTCAAATCCAGCACGATGACCAGGAATGCGTCATTGTTCTGAGGACCAACGCGCCTCACTCTTAACAAATAGCTCTTCTTCTGTTTGACGGCTGAATAAAACGCGTCAACGCTTTTGACGGGTTTGCGATCGATTTCCATGATGAGGTCGCCGCGCATCAAGCCGGCCTTGTCAGCGGGCCCGCCGTAAGCGGTTTCTGAAACGAGTACGCCGGAGGCCTTCTCGGGGAGCCCCAGCTCCCGCGCGGTGTCGGGAGTCAAATCCTCGAGGATCATGCCGGTTTCAACTCGAGGCGGCTGTTTGCCCTTTTTCTTGGTTTTCGGCTTCTCGGCCAAGGTTTGGGCGCCCGGACGCTGCGCTATTTTGATCGTGAAGGTCTTCTCTTCTCCTGCCCGGGACACCTTGATCGGCACTGAGTCGCCGACCGGAACGGCGGTCACCGCCGCGATCAGCTCGGAACCTGAACGAATAGGCTGTTTGTTGAATTCCTGGATAACGTCGTACGGTTTGATGCCCGCCTGGTCCGCTGGCTCTCCGGGATAGACGTGGGTTACGAAGGGGCCTTGCGTTTCCTGCTTTACGCCCATTTTGGCCGCCAGTTCGGGGGTGAGTTCGTTGACGAGAATACCGATGTAACCTCGGCTGACCGTCCCCTTGGATTTGAGTTGCGGGAGGACTTTCTTAACCAGCGTAATCGGAATCGCAAACCCGATGCCTTGGGCGCGCTGCTCGATCGCGTTGTTGATTCCGATCACTTCTCCCTTCAGGTTGACGAGAGGACCGCCGGAATTTCCGGGGTTGATCGGCGCGTCGGTCTGAAGATAGTTGGCGAGCGGAAAGTCGGGCGCCAATCGGCCTTTTGCGGAAATGATCCCGTGCGTGACGGAGTGGCCCTGGCCAAAGGGATTCCCGACGGCGATGACGTACTCTCCGACTTCGAGGTTATCCGAGTCGCCCAGCAGAACGGGCGCGAGTTCGCGCTTGGTCTTCACTTTGATCAGCGCGACGTCGAGTTCGGGGTCCCGCCCCACGACTTCACCATCCGTGGGTTTCTCATCCGGCGCTTCGGTGAATGAAATCTTGATTTCGTCCGCTTCGGCGACGACGTGGTTGTTCGTCAGGATCAACCCGGAGTCGTCGATGATGAAGCCGGTTCCGAGGGACATCGCGCGAGGGCCGCGCGGGTCGGGACTGCCGCGTTCATCTTCCTCGTCAGGCCCCGGGCGTCCGCCGGGGGGCGTGCCGGGAGCTTCGCCGCGACCGCCGCGGCGGAACATGTCCTGAAAGAAACGGTGGAGAAAATCGTCCGGCCCCCAAGGCGAAAGCTGGCGCTTCACCGTGCTGAAAGTCGAGATATTCACGACTGACGGAACGATTTTTTTCGCGAGATTCACGAAAATGTTGGCTTCGATGGGACCTTGAATCGACGCAGCAATGGCCGTCGAGCCGCCCTCGGCAGAGAAGCGCTGTGAGCCGGAATAAAATGCGGCTACTGCCATCATGGTTACGAGAATGGTGATCGGGGCTTTTTTCAACATGGGTGAATTCCTCGCGGGTGTCAGGTTTTGCTGAGCTCGCGTTGCGTTTCGACGTAGCGGAGGCGGGTTTCAAAAAGAAGCTGTTCGAGCAGGCGATCTTCGTCTGGTGTCCGGTTTCCCTTCGTTTTCTCGTGCATCAGCTCGAGAAGATCGATGTTCTGACGGGCGAGCTCGAGGTCGACCTTCGGTGTTTCTCCTTCATTCTGAAACCCGGGGGGGACGATTCCAAGCCCGATGAACGCGGCTGAGGAAATCGACAGAAAAAAAGTCGTGAGGTCAATTTTCGGAAGTTCTGAATCATTCGGTTGCGCCAAATTAGTGCTCTCCTATTCGCAAAAAAGATTTACCGCCGGAATAGGAGATAGACAAGAGCTATGCGAAAGGAAAGAGCGTCCGTTGGCACCAGGGAACAAGGACATGCAAGTAAGCAGCACCCGGGTTTTCGGTCACGCTGCTGGTTGTCAAAATCTGGGACATTCGTTGTAATGCGCTGCTGCAAATTCGGCCCCAGTGGTAGGCCGGCTCAGCACCCGGTTCCTGCCGGGCGTTGACGAGAAGAACGGTAAAATGTGAGGACCTTCTGCTCAGGGCCAGGAAGGACCGGGCAGCCGGAAAAAGCAGGAGAAAGAGCATCGCCGAAAAAGGTCCGAGCGAATTTTTAGAATTCAACTTCGGAATCGTCCGGCCCGTCAGGATCGTCTCGACCCAGCTTCGGGGGGCGAGTTCCAGGATCCAAAGCGCGAGTACCGCAGACAGAGACCGGATGCGAATTCCAGGACTGCGTAATTCGACGGCACAAAGGCGAAGAATGCCCCGGAGTTCGGGCTCGGAAAGGAGTGCGATCAGCCCCTGGCTGAGGAGCAACGTGCCCGGACTTCCCAGTTCACGGACGACTACCGCGTTCGGTGCGGAGGAGGGAAATACGGCCAGTTTCGGGCGCAGTCTTTCGAGGTCGGCGAGACCGGCCATTCCGTATTCCAGGGATTTTGCCAAGCCCATCGGAAGATCTCGTGTTCCCGAAAACTTACGAAGGATGACCCGTTCCGAGCAGAACGCGATCGTGAGAAGAGCCAAAAGGCCTATCCCAGTTCCAACCGCGGCTCCGGGATTTTGGGCCACGGCAAATCCCACCCCCGCCAGCGGGGCGCAAACGAGGAACACGAGTACCGGGAACCGGGACCAAATGGAAAGCATAGTTGACATTTTAGGCATGTTCACGGTCCTGCGGCAAGCCGCGAAGAGGTTAACTTGCTTTAGCGGCCGGTCGCTGGTGGCTTGCGGCCAGCTCGTAGCCCTCATCGCGCGTGACGCCGCTCAGGGCCAGTCTCAGGTTATCGGGAGAGTCGGAAGCTTTCAGGGCTTCGTCGAGCGTGATAATGCCGTCTTTTACGAGCCTCATCAGGGACTGGTTCATGGTCTGCATTTTGTAATGATTATTGGAATTGGCGACCGCGTCCATGATCGCTTCGATCTCGTTTTTACGAATGTATTCTTCGATGATCGGCGATTTAACCATCACTTCGCAGGCTGGAACGCGCCCTGTCCCGTCCGAACGCATGAGTAGCTGCTGCGAGACGACTCCGATCAGATTGGAAGCCAGTTGGATCCTGATTTGATGCCTGAATTCCGGCGGGAAAACGTCGAAAATGCGGCTGATCGTGCTTTTGGTGCTGTTCGTATGGAGGGTGGACATGACGAGGTGCCCGGTTTCGGCCGCGGTCAGCGCCGTCTGGATCATTTCGCGATCCAGGAGTTCTCCGATGACAACGACGTCCGGGTCCTGCCTCAGGCCCGCCTGGAGTCCGTCTTGAAGGGAGAGGGTATCTGAACCGACTTCTCTCTGTGTGATCGACGCCTTCATGTCCCGATAGACGAACTCGATGGGATCTTCGATCGCGAGAACGTGAACATGGCTGTTTTCGTTGATGTGTTGAATCATGGCCGCGAGAGTCGTCGACTTTCCAGTTCCGCTGGCGCCGGTTATGAGAACGAGTCCGCGCGGCCGCTGGCAGAAATCCTTGAGGACCGGCGGAACGCCGAGCATATCCAAATTCGGGACAACCAGGGGAATGGTCCGAATCGCGGCCGAAACCGTTCCGAGCTGGAAGTAAACGTTACATCGAAATCTTCCCAGATCCTTGATTACGAAAGAGAGGTTGATCTGGCGCTTCTTATTCAGATCTTCGATCTGGGATTCCGTGAGCACTCCAAAAATAATGGATTCAATCTGATCCGCCGCAAGATCGGGAAGCTTGAGCGGGATCACGTTCCCGTTGATCCGGTAAAGCGGTGGACGTCCCGCTTTCAGGTGAAGATCCGAAGCATTGTATTTCAGGAGTGCCCGAACCAGGTACTTCATATCGATCTTCGCGATCGGAGCGGCTCCCGGACGAAACGGCGGAACGGCCGACGGCGCGGAGAGCGTTTCGGGATTTGTCTTCTGTTTATCATTGATGGACCTCACGCTGCTTCTCCCTGCGACTGCGCCGTGGGTATGGCCGAAGCCTGTTTTGACCAGGCGATCATCATTCGGGCCTCGAAGGCTTTGGCCAGCATGTCTGAAAAATAATTCAGGAGCTCCGTGTCAGAAGAACTGAAGCTGTTCTCGCCGACTCGGTTAAGAAGTTCGAGAACCCCATAAACTTGTCCACGGATCAGAATCGGTACGGCGAGCAAATTGCGCGTTTCGAACCCGACGGCGTCCTGGATGGTCTTGAGATGAACCTCGCTGGCCTTCAAATCGTTGACCGCGAGCGGCTGCCGGGATTCGGCGACATGCCCCGCGATTCCCTGTCCGAGCGGAATAATGAATTTCGGGAGGCTGTCTGAACTCTGTCCTACGCATGAACGAAAGAACAAGGTGTTTGCCTGGTAATCGATTTCAAAAATGGATCCCGCTTCGCATTTGATCACGCGCATGATCGATACCAGGGATTCGCGGACAAAATCGTTGAAACTGCAGTCACGCGTGATCAGGCGTATCAGCGACTCAAGAACGGATAGCTTTGCCATTGTTGCCGCGAGTGAGTCTTCGGATAAAAGTGTTCCCATGCCGCAGACCGGCGAATCCGCTGCCGGCGGCAGTTCGAGAATGGTGTCGATGGCAGGTTCGTTCAGTTCATCCTTATCTGACACGTCAAAAGACTCCCATGTTTCTGATCGGAAATCCGTGACAAAATCTAAAGCCCTCCGGCAATACGCGAGTCGTGTCCCGTCCAAGGGCCCGTTCAAATTTTGACACTTGCGCCGGTTTTGCAGAGTGCGTAGAACCATCCGATGGATCTCGACGGGAAAAATGCTCTGATTCTCGGTGTAGCGAACGAACGCAGCCTCGCATGGGCCATTGCGCGTCACCTGCATCGGGGTGGGGCAAGACTGGCCTTCAATTACCTCGGAGCAACCCTGGAAAAAAGGGTACGCCCGCTCGCGGAAAGCCTCGGTGCTGATCTGATCGAGCCCTGTAATGTCGCGAGCGACGTCGAGCTGGATTCCTTATTCGCCAAGATTCAGGAAAAATGGGGTTGTCTCGACATTCTCATTCATTCTGTCGCCTATGCGAATCCACGGGATCTGGAAGGCCGTTTCGTGGATACGTCGCGCGAGGGTTTCCGGACGGCGCTCGACATCAGCGCTTACAGCCTGGTCGCGGCCGCGCGGCGAGCCGAGCCACTCATGAATGGGCGAAGTGGCTCGATCGTGACGTTATCCTATTACGGAGCCGAAAAGGTGATTCCCAATTATAACGTCATGGGTGTCGCGAAGGCCGCTCTCGAGGCGAGTGTCCGGTATCTGGCTTACGAGCTTGGACCCAAGAAAATCCGGGTCAACGCGATATCGGCGGGCCCGGTTAAGACGCTTGCTGCTTCGGGGGTTCGCGATTTCCGAAAAATGCTCGCCGAAGCCGGCCAGAAAGCACCCCTTCACGAGAACATCCCGGCCGACGCAGTTGGCGCGCTCTCCGCGTTTCTTTGCGGGAGTGGCGCCGCCCACATCACCGGAAGCACGATGTACGTCGACAGTGGCGCGCATGTCATCGGGTATTGGAGTTGATTTTCTACTCCCGACATAGAAAAATGTAATGTTTTCGCGGCGGGGGCCAGTTTTCTATCCTGAATTGAATATTTTTTTGTTGATTAGCACCTGGAATGTGGCTATTAAGGGAGCCGTTCACGGGCACCCCACTTCCCCCCCCACACACAGAAGCGGAGCCCGTGCCTATAAAGGACTCGGAGGTACTATCCTCCGGGTCCTTTATGCTTTTATGCACGCCTCCGGGCGACCTCTTCTTAAGAAAACGATTTCCAAAAAACATGAACCATTGACAGGACGACTCGCGAATAGACTGGTCCGAAGAAAAATCCGGGAATCAAGAACATGGCCACCGCTAAATACGTGGCTCCGAGCCAGGTTCGATTCCAGAGCGCAAGAAGCCAGTGGGTCCGCTTTGAAGAATACCAGGCGCGCAGGAGAATCATCGCGATCAGCCACAGAATTTCAGCCGTGATGACTGCTTTTCGAGCGGGATGTTGGATAAGCGTCTTACTGTTCTGGAGCATTTCCGGCGTGGTGAGTTCTCTCGCCATCATCTGAAATTTCGGGTTCTGCATTAGCTTCTGAATCTGCTGGACTTGTTGAAGCGTAGCGCCCGAGGCCTGCTGAATGTCGAGAGCGGCCGCTTCAGCCTCGTCAAGCGGCAGTTGAGAGGCAAGTGGAATGGGCAGAGACGGGGCGGAGCCCGGGTCCGCAACCGCCAGACCTGTCCAGAGCATTCCGAGCAAGGCGAGTACGAACCAGAATGTAGTCCTTGAGCGCATTTGGACCTCGAGAACTGATCGCCGGAATGGAGCGGATTCTTTAGCTTTTATGCGGCCCGGACCTGATTTCTGCCATTCCGTTTGGCGACGTAGAGGGCTTCGTCCGCCGCCTGCAGGAGCCGGTCGGAATCGAATCCGGCGGCAGCACCATCCGCGACGCCGATGCTGATGGTGCACTGCCATTCGCGGTTTCCGGTTTCTCCCCGGAGTTCTTCAGCCGCAGTTCGAATCTTTTCGGCTGTTTCGAGGGCATCGGGTCCCCGCACCGCGAGCACGAATTCCTCTCCTCCCAGGCGACCGGCGAAATTGTCCGGAGATTCAAACTGTTTCAATAAACCCGCGACTCTTCGGATCACTTCATCTCCCGTGGGATGGCCGTAGGCGTCGTTAATTTGCTTGAAGTGATCAATATCGATCATCAGGATTCCGCAGGACTCTCCAACACGTTTACATTCATTTAATAGCGCTTGCCATTGAACGAAGAACGCCCGCCGACGAAGGATTCCGGTCAGCTCGTCGATGTTGCAGATTTTCTCGAACCCTTGAAGGACCTCAAGCACCTGGGAATAACTCGCCTCGAGAACGGTGACTTCACCGTGGAGCTGTGAGAGTAGAGTTCGAATTTCGTCGAGACTTTTTTCCATGTCGTTCCCAGAGTGCTCTTGGTTCATACGGCCCTCCTTTTTTGAAGCAGGCTTTTTGCCCGCCTCCGTTGGGAGGTGATAGAGCACGGGCGGTGCCAGCCGTTATGAGTCGAATACGGCTTTGGCACCTCAAGGAAATCGCGCACATGAAAAAACGGGGCGAGCGCGCCGGTCGCGCCCGCCCCAGGATCACTCCGGACACATGGGTATTGAAAACCCCAATGGGATCCGCTTAAGCGGCCTTCCGGAACACGTCGGCTCTCAAGCCGTACCTTCTCAGGAGCCTGAGGAAGTTGCTTCGATCAAGCTTAGCTTCCCGGGCCGCGGCTGAAACGTTTCCACCATGTTTATTCAAGGTGGCCGTGAGGAACTCGCGTTCGAACGATTCAGACCAGCGTTTCTTCAGGGCTGTGTAGCTTTCAACGCCGATTTCGAGCAGGGGATTCGGCTTGACGAGTTCGAGTCTCGGACCGTTGGCAGGGCCGATCGGCAACGAAGCGGATGGCAGAGAAAGCGCACGTGCCGTAACGAAGCCATCGCCGGTCCAAACGAGCGCAACTCGTTCGATCACGTTCAGGAGTTCGCGGACATTGCCGGGCCAGCCGTAGCTACAGAGACTGCTTTCCCCGTCCGGCGAGAAGCCTTTGAACGCCTTGCCGCGTGCACGAAACGCGCGTTCACAGAATTGTGCAGCCATGGGCACAATGTCCTCGGAACGTTCCCGGAGCGGCGGGACTTGAATGACCACCCGGGAGAGCCGATGAAACAGGTCTTCCCGGAAGAACCCTTCACGGCTTCTCAATTCGAGATCCCAATTCGTGGCGGCGACCACGCGAACGTCGGCGTGCAGGTCGAAGTTGCTTCCGACGCGACGGAAGACGCGTTCCTGCAGTACGCGAAGAAGCTTGGCCTGGACCTTGATGTCCATTTCGCCGATCTCATCGAGAAACAGCGTGCCTCCTTTGGCAATCTCGAAAAGTCCGCGTTTCAGGGTCGTCGCGCCCGTGAAAGCTCCCCGCTCATGACCAAAGAGCTCTGATTCAAGTAGCTGCTCGTTGAAGTTGGCGCAATTCACGGCAACCCACGGGCCTTTGCCGCGTCGGGAAGCCGCGTGGATCATCCTGGCGATGCCTTCCTTTCCCGTCCCGCTTTCGCCGGTGATCAAAACGGTAGGTTCTTCGGCGGTGCCGCGCATGCCTTCGCGCCTGAGCACCGTAAGCCAGTCGTTGACTTTGTTCATGGCCGTCGCTTTTGAGACGTACCAGAACTGATCTTCGGCGGCGCCTTCGATTCTTTCCACCCGCGCTTCGAGGCGGGAAATAAGATCGTGATTGTCCCTTCTGAGCTGTCCTTCGCGGATGCCCCGAGCGACGGTATGGCTGAGCTCGTCCATGTCGAAAGGTTTTTCGAGGTAGTCGCATGCGCCAAGCCGGAGTGCTTTGATGGCCGCGTCCTTCTCGCCGTGCCCCGTGATAACGACGATGCAGATGTCCGGTTTCGCTTGTCTGGCCCAGCTCATCAGCGTGAATCCGTCTTTTCCAGGCATTTTGAGGTCTGTTACGAGAACGTCGACTTCCGCGCCCGCCCCGAAGGCTGCCTGCGCTTCCTCGGTGTTGCAAGCGGTGATCACTTCATGACCTTCTCTCTCCAGACGGCTCTTAAGAAGTTTGCGGATGGTTTCTTCATCATCGACTACCAGAATACGTGCTTTCATATTTCTCCTCGTTCTCCTTGTTATGCGAGTTCCCTGAAATCCACGGGAATCCGGACTACGAAGGTAGTACCTTTCCCCAGTTCACTTTCGACAACCATTGATCCGTGTAATTTCGATAAAATTCCGTAACTGAGGCTCAGCCCCAGCCCCATTCCCTTGCCGACTTCCTTGGTCGTGAAGAACGGGTTGAATATTTTTGATTTGGTTTTTTCCGCCATTCCGATCCCGTCATCCCGGAAACGAACCTCTACAAAGTTTCCTGACTTCGTTGTTTTGATCGAAATGGTTCCATGACCTCGCCCCGTCGTTTCGATCGCGTCTCGGGCATTCGTCGCAAGATTAATGAAAACCTGTTCGAGTTGAAGCGGGTTGGCGTAAAGCTTCGGAAGCGCCGGCGCGAAGTCCCGCTGGACGGCGATGCCCCGCGCCTTGAACTGCCGCGAAAGCATTTTGAGCGCTTCTTCAACCGCGTCGTGAATATTCGTGAACTCGTGTTTTTCTACGGACTTCCGCGTGAAGGTGCGCAGGTAATCAATGATGTGCGCCATTTTATCCGAATTCGAGATGATCTCGACAAGCGAGGATTCGATCGCGGGGCGCGTCGAGGGTTCTGCGCCGGAGGGGAGCGCGAGCGCCTGAAGTTCCTGGGCGTACCCCCGGATGCCTTGTAGCGGTTGGTTGAGCTCATGGGCGATTCCGGCGGCAAGTTCGCCAAGGGCAGCCATTTTGCCGGCTTGAACGAGCGTTTCCTGCATCGCTTGAAGCTCGGCGTTCTTGCGTTCGAGCTGGAAGTAGGCATTGCGGAGTTCGGCGTGTTTGGTGATGAGTTCACGTTCCATTCGCTTTTTCTCAGTGACGTCCCGGAAGAGGGCCAGAACAAGTCTTTCGGAATCGGGTCCGCTCGAGACAATTCGCACGCTCAGGTCGACGAAACGGACATAACCGTCTTTGCGCGCGACGGCGACGTCTTCATACGTCCCGGGCGCCTCGAGCAAACCGGATGAAAGGGGGCGAGCACGATGGCTCGTATGCCCCTGTGCTCCGCTTGGCGTGAGTACCCCGATTTTTCGCCCCAGCAATTCCTGCTTGAGATACCCGCTCATTTCTTCGAACGCCTGATTGACGGCATCGATGGTTCCGTCCGTCGACAATGTCATGACGGGGTCTGATGCCTGGTCGAATAGAATTTGGTATTTGCTGCCCGCATCACGGAACTCCGTGTTCGGTGCCCTGGTCCCCTCGTCGATCGCAAACAGGCGTGAGCGGTTGACCCGTGGTTTAGCGGTAGGCATTGAGGAATGCACCCGCCCTTTCCATGTCCATTTTGAGTTGTTCTTCGATTTGAGGAATTTCCTCGGAGCTGAGCTTTAGCGGCTTCAACATGTCGGGCGTAATCTCGCCTTTCGAGCAGTCCCCCGACTTGCCCACCTGTTGCCTCACGCAAAGCATATTTGCCAGGCGTACGATCTGAATCGTGGGTTTCGCCGACGCAAGGACGCTGTCCATGGGTCCGACATCAAAATGGTGGTAACGAATCGCCAGCCGGATAACTTGAGGTAATCCCCATTTTGAGGCAATGACCTCGCCCAGGTAAGAATGTCCCGGCAAATCGAGCTTGCGCTCGACTTCGAGAAATGACGTTCCCTCTTTTGTCGTTTCTTTCACGATCGAGAGGAGGCGTGACGGATCGATTTCGTTGAGGACGAGCTTTCCGATGTCGTGGAGAAGACCGCAGGTAAACGCCTCTTCTGGACGCGGAAATTTCAGCCGCTTCGCGAGTAGCTCGCTGCAGACGGCTGTTCCAAGGGCATGCCGCCAGAAGTTGAGCATTGAAAACTCCTCGGTATCGCTGCTCGAGAAAATGGAGAAAATCGAAAGACTCAGGACGAGTTGTGCGAGCGTGTTGAAACCAAGAAAAGCGAGCGCGCGCTGAACGTCGGCAACTCCCCCGGGAATCGCGTAATAACTCGAATTGACGAGCCGTAAGACTTTGGCCGTGAGCACCTGATCCTTCTTTAGTACTTCGGCGATATCGGAACTCGAGGAATTCGGGTCATTGATGAGTTCGTTCACCCGCATTGCCACGATCGGCAGTGTCCTGATGTCCTGCAATTTGGCCAGGAGATCCGAATAATCGGCATTCGAATGCTTTACCTCTCTGGCCGCAGTGACGCGTGTCATGAATGAACTCCTCAATGTCTTTTCGGACACAGCGACGAAAATATTGAGGTAAGTTTCAAGAACCCTGAATTATTGGCTAATTCTGATCAGAATGTTCGGTTTCCGTCCACTTGACGGCGGTGCCTTGAGTGAGGATTTGGCCTTCTTCGCCATCGTCGGCACATTCGGGAGTTGAATAGCTCTCCTGGCGACCGTCCCCCAGGAAGACGACCGATTTGACGTTGATCACGGCATCGGCGCCGCTCTTCTTGGCCATTTTGACGAGGTCACGAACGGCTTTGTTGTAGTAGTTCCGGCAGAGATAGTTTTCGTCACGATTGAAGTCCAAGGACGGGAAATTCACTTTCGACCGGACTGTTCCAACCTTCGTGTAAGGACGTTTTACGTCCTCCACGAACGCGTCTTCGGGGAATTCGTGCTTCTGGAATTTTGGCTCAGGCAAGGTGGTACAGCTGACCGTTGCTGAAAAAAAGAGCGCACTTAGAAGAAACCGGGTACTCACGGTTCGTTGTATTCGAATTTGTTTTTCTTGTAGTTGCGCAGTGTCCAGGACTTGCCCTCGTGTTTGAGGACGTATTCCGGAAGAATCGGGATCTTGCCGCCGCCGCCGGGCGCATCGATCACATAATGCGGGATGGCCATGCCGCTCGTCCAGCCGCGAAGATTTTCGATGATATTGATCCCTGCTTCAACCGGTGTCCTGAAGTGACTGATGCCTTGGGACATGTCGCATTGGAAGATGTAGTAGGGACGAACGCGCATCATCAGGAGTTTATGGTTCAGCTCTTTCACGACCTTCGGATCGTCATTGATGCCCTTCAGGAGCACCATCTGATTATTGATCACGCAGCCCGCGTCGGCGATTCTGGCGCAGGCGTCGAAGGCCTCACGGGTGCATTCCTTGGGATGGTTAAAATGCGTATGGACGAAGACGGGGTGGTACTTGCGAAGCATGTTCGCGAAGCTGTCGGTAATCCGCTGTGGAAGCGTGACGAGATTTCTCGTCCCGAGCCGGAAGACCTCGACATGGTCGATCGCCCGAAGGCGGGCCATGATGTATTCCAGCCGATCGTCGGAGTTTGAAAGCGGGTCACCTCCCGAGATCACGACGTCGCGCACTTCTTTGTGCTTTTCGATGTAGGCCAGGCCGTCCTCAAGCTGTTTGTTCGCGGCGGAGGAGGACGGATCGGCGACTTTTCTCTTTCGAGTGCAATGGCGGCAGTAAACCGGGCAATTGTGGGTTGTGTAGAAGAGCACGCGGTCCGGGTAACGATGCGTGATGCCGGGCACGGGCATGTCACGCTCTTCAGCGAGCGGGTCTTCCATGTCCGCCTCGAGGATCGTGAGTTCCTCTTTTTTGGGTACGGATTGAAGGCGTATCGGGCAATTCGGGTCGTCCTTGTCCATCAGGGAGGCGTAATAAGGAGTGATCCCCATGTTGAACTGTTCATGAGTCTTCGCGAAAGCCTCGCGCTCGTCCGCTGTGACGTTAAGGATGTTTTCGAGCTGATCCATCGACTTGACCCGCTTCTGTTGCTGCCAGATCCAGCTGTTCCAGTCTTTTTCGGCAACATCTTTCCATATTTCGGGTCGCGGAGCGGGTTCGAAACGTTCGCGAATTTTATTGATGGTCACAATATTGAAAGCCATAGTGCCTCTCCTGGAAATCGTATTCAGTCGGTGAGAGAAGGTTGCCAGATTCCCATCTAATTGTAAATTCATAACGCGCCGCAAACTTCCGGCGGGCGGCTCTCTTTTGTCCGGTCAATCGCATTGAACTGGGTCAGTCAATCGGTGTAGCCTTTGAACTATGCTATCGCAACTTTTTCTTGGAACTTCTCTCATCGGTGCCGAGTGGGTCCTGTACTTTCTCGTGCTGCTTTCGATTGCTTCAGTGGCTGTCATCTTCGAACGGGTCTTGTTCTATCGTTCGGCCGCGCGCGGGCTGGCGGAATTTCGGGGCCAAATCCGGGGATTCGCGGCTGAACAGAAATGGGCTGACGCCATTCAGGTCGCGAAGAGCCGCGTAGCGGAGACGCAAAAGGACGGGCGCGCGCGGGATCTCGAATCAGAAATGGCTTTGGTCCTTCTTACACATCCCAAGGCTTCGGTCGATGTTCTCGGAGAGATGGCCAATGACGCCGTTTCCCGCGCACGATTGCTCTGGGAAAGCAGGCTTGCTGTTCTCGCCACGATCGGAAGCAATGCCCCGTTTATCGGGCTTTTTGGCACCGTGCTCGGGATCATGAAGGCGTTCCATGACCTTTCACAACAGGTCGGGGCGGGCGCGCAGACGGTGACGGCGGGGATTTCGGAAGCGCTCGTCGCGACCGCCGTGGGGTTATTTGTCGCGATACCCGCGGTCGTGGCCTTCAACCTCTTTCAACGCAGGGTGAAGGTGGGGCTCGGTGAGGCTGAAGCATTGAAAAGTTTTCTCGTCGGCAAGTTGAGCCAGTAAAGGAAACCCATGGCAGTCGGATTCGGTTCTTCGGATGACGACGTGATTTCTGGAATTAACGTCACGCCCCTGGTGGATGTGGTTCTCGTCCTCCTCATCATCTTTCTGATCACCGCGCCGGTGATTTACCAATCAGCGATCAAGGTCCAGCTCCCGAAAGCGAAAACCGGTGAGGAAGCCCAGAAGTCCGCCGTGATGCTGACTCTGACCAAAGAAGGGGATTTGCTCTGGGATAAGGAGCGAATCGACTGGAAAGTGCTCGCCGACAGGTTGGGTGCGATGAGCGCGACGATTGCTCAGGAAACGGCGATGATCAGCGCGGACGAGACGACGCCGCACGGGACGGTGATCAGGCTGATGGATGCCCTCCGACAAGCGGGATTAAGTCGGTTCGCCCTGAGCGTGGATTCATCTTTGAAGAACTAGCCAAATCACCGCCGCCCTGAAATCATCGAATCCAGAAAAGTCGAAAGGCATCTGTTCCCGGGCACTCTCGTTTTCGCAAGCGTGAGAGCATTGACTCGCTCAGTTTCGATGGCATGCTGGATTTCAGCCGCGAGTTCGGACACCCATCGATATCTTGGCTCTGTAGGAAACCAATGAATCCCTTTGGAATCTTCCGCGTATTCGGCGAATCCTTCAAAAAAATTGGCCCTTCCTCCGAACGTTTTTTTGCTCAGGAATGCGTTTCCGGCGTTGCGGATGGACTTTTCATCCCCGAGCGCGACGGTTCGCGATCGATCCGTCCAGTCCAACAGAACCCATTCTTTTCGATCCTGAACATACACAAGCTGGTCTGAGTGAAAGTCGCCGATGGTTTCGAGCGGGGCGGTTTTGCGAGCGAACTCGACAAGAGCTTTTTTCATGTCCTTCCGGAGCGGCGGGGGTATTTCGTAGTTTTCGAGAAATGCGGTGAACGTGTAGCGGGTTGGGATTCGTTCGGCGATGACATATTGGCCGGGATACGCGTCGATGATTTCCACCGAGGGGATCTTCCAGCGCTTCAGTGTCCAGTTCCCCATCAGAAAAGCGTTAACGAAGTCAGAGTAAGACGCGCCTTGCGTGCGGAATTCGCCCGAGGACTTCGGAATCCGAAGAGCCTGCCCGGGGTCCCCGGCGATTTCGAAAACGAGCGTCGTATTTCCCGAGCCGAGAAGCTTTCCGATGGTGACTTTCTTTCCGTTGCTGAAGATGAGTTCATCGCCAGGTTCGAGAGAATTGACCTTGACGATATAATCTCCAACCTGGCGATGTAACCCGTCCATTTGGAAAAGGTGGACTTGACCCGCCCACGCGTCATTGCCAATGCCATAGCCGTCTCCGTCAAATGAGAGCAGGGCCGTTAGGCTGACCAAAATGGGGAAGATCCGCGAGCGTAATCTCACTCAATCTTTTCGGTTGAAACCGGAAAAGAGTTTAGCGGTCCCGGAAGGTTCCGTACGGGGTGAGGGTATCGCGTCTGGGGCGGCCGTGCCGAATTCGAAAGGCCAGCGTAATATGACCTTTTTTTAGAAGCCACTTCGCGAGGGAGTCGCGGATAAAGCTTTTCCAGAGAATGCGAGCGACGCGGAATAAGAGGAAGAATACAGCCGCCGAAACCATGAATACCGTGAGGAGTTCCTGGACGGTGAATCGGGAGAACATCGCTGCTTATCCTCCTCCGAGAGCACGAACAAATTGAAAGGTCAGGAACGATCCCACGTATGCAAGCACGGTCATGTAGACGAGCATCAGGACGGGCCAGCGCCAGGAGTTCGTTTCACGACGGGTAACCGCCAGAGTCGAAAAACACTGACACGAGAGAACGTACCAGACGAGGAGACTCAGGCCAGTTGCGACACTCCAATCCCTGGCGAGGTGTGTGCTCAATGCCCCGCCAGTTCCGAGGGTCGAGGCCTCAATCGAATAAACCGTCGCCAGTGCTCCGATCATCATTTCCCTGGCGGCGAACCCCGGGATCAACGCCACGACGATTTGCCAATTAAAGCCGAGTGGGCGGAAAATCGGCTCAAGCGCGCGGCCGATTTGTCCGGCATAACTCGAGGCGAGTGGCGGCAGGGCGGCGGCCTGTGATGTCGTGATCGGGTCAGGCTTCGGATAAGAAGCAAGAAACCAGAGGACGATGGCAAGCGCCAGAATCACTGTCCCGGCACGGCGGAGGAAGGTGCCCAGGCGCTCCATAAGGCCAAGGGCGAGGTTGCGGAACGTGGGCCATTTGTAGCTTGGCAATTCCATGAGAAGTGGCGGGGGCGGTCCCTTGAGCAACGTTTTGCGAAAGAGAAAGGCCATCGCGAGGCTTGCGATGACGCCGGCGAAATAAAGCCCAAGCATCACAAGGCCCTGCAGCCTCAATTCGAATCCAGCCAAGCTGAGAAGACCGCGGTTCGGGATAAAGGCTGCTATGAGAAGCGCGTAGACGGGGAGCCGTGCTGAACAGGTGATCAAAGGCGCAACCAGAATGGTCGCGAGGCGATCACGTTTACTTTCGAGAGTTCGTGTCGCCATAATCCCGGGGACCGCGCAGGCGAAGGACGAAAGAAGCGGGATAAAAGCCCGCCCGTGAAGGCCCACCCGGCCCATCAGCCGGTCCATCAGAAATGCCGCGCGCGCCATGTAGCCGGAATCCTCGAGAACGAGGATAAAGAGGAATAGAAGCAAGATCTGTGGAACGAAAACCAGAACCGACCCGACTCCCGCGATCACGCCGTGGACGAGAAGGCTTCGTAAAGGCCCTTCGCTGAACGTGCTTTCGACAAGAACGCCGAGCGAATCCGTTCCGGCTCTAATCCATTCCATGGGCGTGTTCGCCCAATTGAAAATCGCCTGAAACAAAAAGGCCAAGATGAGGAACAGGAGGATGCTCCCGAAAAAAGGATGAAGAACGAATCGATCGATCCGTTCGGTCCAAAGGGCGGGGCGAGGTGCATGCCTGAAAGCCGCCTTGAGCACGCGGTCGATTTCCGCGAAACGGGCCTGAGTGTCGGGCGCGGGTCCGGCGGTTCCACGGGGCGGTGTCTTGTTTCGGAGCAGCTCTTCGGCAGCCTGGAGCAACTCGTTGATGCCCCTCGCCTGAGTCGCAACCGTGGCGACGACAGGAATTCCCAACTCTTCCGACAGGATTTTTAGATCGAGTTCCGCTCCGCGTCCTCGGGCGATGTCAATCATGTTGAGAACGAGCACCAAAGGTCGGCCTGCACTCTTCAGTTCCAAAGCGAATCCCAAGGATCGGCTGAGGTTGCTTGCGTCAGCGACCGCAATGATCAGGTCGGGCGCGGGTTCGCTCTTATGAAGACCGAGGATTACTTCGCGCGTGATTTCTTCGTCCGGGGTTCGCGGATTAAGGCTGTACGCTCCCGGCAGATCAATCAGGCGAATTCGGGTTCCGGAAGGCCCTCGGGCTGAGCCCTCCCTCTTTTCGACAGTAACGCCCGGGTAATTGCCGACCCTTTCGCGGGAACCGGTCATTGCATTGAAAAGGGCGCTTTTGCCGCAATTCGGATTACCGGCAAGTGCGATCCGGATGGTGGGGGCACGTTGCTCCGCCACGCTACTCCTCCGGTGTTTCGGACGGACTTTGTTTTCCCGTGACCGGAATGACGAGGATCTGATTCGCTTCAGCTCGTCGAAGCGCAACGACTGAACCGCGTACACGTACCGCGATCGGATCACCCGTGATCGGGGCCTCATGAAGAATTTCGATTCGTGATCCTTCGATAATGCCGAGTTCCATGAGTCGCGCGCTGAGGGCAGAGGGCCCGACTGCAAGCACATCGGCCAGCGTTCCTTTCGGAAGCGTGCCAAGCCCCGCCTTTTCGCCGGCGACAAGTAGCTTATTCGGCATCCAGAACATGCTTCATTCCTTCCCTAAGGAGCCGCTCAATATGTTTATCGTCGAGCGAATAATACGAGGTACGTCCGTCCCGGCGGACCTTTACCAATTGAAGTTGCCGAAGAGTGCGCAAATGGTGGCTGACCGCAGGTTGACTCATCGCTAGTTCATCGGCAATGTCGCCGACGCAAAGTTCGCGATGACATAGACTCCAGATGAGCTTGACGCGCGATGGGTCTCCTAAAGCTTGAAATGTTTGTGCAAGAAGGAAGAACTCGTCGAGCGACGGGGTCCTTTGCGGATCAAGGTTTGTTGCTACGGCGGACATATAAACACCTACTTATATATTCATACATTTGTCGAAGCGGAAAATCAACTAGAAGGGATGGGTTTCTTAAGGCGTGGAAATCAGAAGAATATTCTCGCACCGCTGTTTTTTTATAAAAGAATTTGGAATCGCCCGTTCGCTCGGTCAAAATAGATAAACGGTGCTTTGATGGCCGGACTCAGACCAGGATGGTCGTTAGGAACTCTGAATGAAACAAGGATTGTTTCGAGCCGGCATGGGTGTCCTCCTTTTCTTCCTTTTTATCGTGAATGTCCCCGTAACTGCTTCTGAGCTTCGTCTAATTGAAACGGGGCCGGGGCAAAGGACGTGGATGACGGAGCAGGAGATCGACGCCTTGGCGACGGCACGACATACGGGGCGCTCTGGCGGGTTCATGGATGTGACGGACTTCGCTGACGCGAGTGACGAAATTCCGTTTTTTCAGCTCAACAATATTTTCGAGAACAAAGCGCCGAGTCAGCAGAGGATCGTCGACGAACTTTTGCCTGAGCTTTCGGGACAAAATTTTTGGGAATGGATTGACGTTCTTTCAGCCTTTCACAACCGCTATTACAAATCTGAGTCGGGCCTGGCCGCCGCGAACTGGATCGCCGATCAGTTTACGCGCCTGGCTCAAGGACGTACTGATGTCACCGTTGAACTCGTCCGGCACGGGTTTCTCCAGCCGTCAGTCGTGGCCACGATTCAAGGGCGCGGTCCAAAAGCGAATGAACGCATTGTGCTTGGTGGCCATTCGGATTCCACAAGTAGTGGCGGTGGGCTTCCAGCAACTCGGCGAGCTCCCGGTGCTGACGACAACGCTTCGGGAATCGCAACGCTTCTCGAGGTATTTCGCGTTCTCGCGCAATCCGGATTCCAGCCCGAGCGCACGATCGAGTTCATCGCTTATGCGGCTGAAGAAGTCGGACTGTTGGGCAGCCAGGCAATCGTCAAGGCTCACAAGAGCCAAAACATCCCGGTAATCGCAGTTATGCAGCTCGACATGACTTCCTATCCCGGAACGAGTCCCCGGCTCACGTTGATCAGTGACTACGTCAATCCGGACCTGAATCGATTCACCGAAGCGTTAATTGATACATATCTCAAGGTTCCTCGACAGCAGGCACCTTGCGGTTACGGTTGCAGCGACCACGCGAGCTGGACTCGCTCCGGATATCCGGCGGTGTTCCCCTTTGAGGCGCCCATCGGCCAGGATAACGCATACATTCACAGCGCCTATGACACGATCGACAAGCTGGACATGGCTTTTGGCATGCACTTCGTGAAGCTCGGTCTCGCCTTCGCGGTTGAAACATCTCTCGGCGAAAAGTAACGCGGGTCAGGGCCGGTAAAATCTGTTTCGATAATAGATTTCGCCGGCGATCATGAGCGCAAGTGTCGACCCCCCGATGATGGATCGAAGAACGATGAGCTCTCCGAGGTTCACCTGGAAGGCGAGGTAAAGAAAAAGCAGCGCCTTCAGATAAAAATACACGGTCCATACAAGTGTTACACGGCGAAGATAGCTCTGACGAATGGTCGCGAGGTGAGGTCGAATCGTGTTCGGAAGCGCGCTGGCGAACCACTCCGCGATCGGGATCTTCGCGAGCACGGTGATCAGGAACACCGTTCCGAGCACGAAATTTTGAACGAAAGGTTCAAGCCGAAAGTAACGCGGGTTTTGGATCAGTAAATCCGTGCCGCCGAACAGGATCGTGAATCCTGATGCGACAATGAAAAATGGCGAAATGCTCGATTTATAGTAACGGTGAATCATGACCTGGAGCAAAGTCACCATGACGGCAAGCGCAATGGCGGGCTTCGGTCCCGCTTCATGAAAAGTGACATAAAAGGCGATCGGAGTGGCGAAATTCTTCAGAATGAAGTTGCGCCAAGTCGTCGTCTCTTCTGGTGTTTCCACGTCAAGTCGCTTTCCTGAAAATGGCTGACTCTGGATCTGGTCCGGATGGTTAAATGTGCAAATACGGTGCGAGGCTGGATTCCTGGCGAAAGAAGCTATAGAGTCAGGCGTTCCTGAAAGAGGGGCACATGAAACGATTGCTCTGGGTATTCTTGTTTTTCCAAATCACCTCGGCGGCCCGGGCGGTTACGCCCGATGTTATGCTTTCGGACGATTCTGATCTCACCCCTCCGGGGTTTATGGTCCGGAGCGGAGTTCCGCTTGACCTCGTGCCTGATCAGCGGCGCATCAGACCCGCCGAAGTTGGTTTTGTCCGGCTTCGCGTGTTTCTCAAGGCTGGCGATCAAGACGCTTCTATTGGAATCGAAGGGCTTCCATTCAGCATCGACGGCGCCGAAAACATTCAGACTGACTCAGACGGTAGTACGACAGCGAGTTGCGCCCCGGGCGCTCTCGTGCGCGGGTTGAGTACTTTGAAAAATGACCGCTTTTCGATCAAGAATGGCAGGGACGTCTATCGGATTTCGTTTGAGGCATCCTGTGGAAGCGCCGTTGAACTCGAGTTTCGCCCCGATGGCAATGGCGGACAGGCACTCGGGATCTGGCGAATCGCAAGAAGATCACAGCAGAAGCTCGAAGCCACTGTGGGTCTGGCGTTCTGGCGATTTCCGATTCAGTTTGTTTGGCCTGATGAGCAGAATTATTACGGAATGGGATCCGTTCACATCGTTCGCGGTGATCATTGGGATATCGTCGGGCATGAGCTCGGGCATGCGATTTATCAGCAAGCGGGCATCGGGGCGTTCGGGGGCGGCAGTCATAAGATCGATGAGTGCTACTCGCCTCAACTCGCGTTGTCCGAAGGATGGGCGTCCTATTTTTCGGCATGGCTGAGCAATGATTTGGCTGATCCGGACGCGAAATTCGAATTCATGGTTCCGAGGCGCGCCCCAATCCGTTTCGAAAATATTCCTGAGGATGTTTGCAAGGGCCCCAATAATGAATGGCGAGTGCTCGGATTCTTTTGGGATCTCACCGATTTGCATGACGACGGCGAGCAGTCCGAAGAAGATTTCGTGAAGGTTTGGCGGGCGCTCCAAGGCAGGCGCATCGGGTCGGTCGACGCGAGCTGGAAATTACTTCGGGAAGCGGGGGTCGCGCCCGAATTGCTGAAACAAACCTGGGAGATGAATTTTCAAACTCCGACGCCAGGAGCTTCGAGTGACTGAGCTCAGCGCTTCCGAAGCTCTTGAAAGCTGGAGAGAAGAAAAGAGATCTGCTTATCTTTACCGGCAACTGGCCGAAATCGAAAAGGGCACGAATCGGGAAAAGCTTTTCCTGGAGCTGGCGATCGCGGCCGAGCGTCAGGCGGATAACTGGGAAAAAAGTTTTCCGAAATCTTTTTCGCCTGATCAGCTCCCCGGATATCGTCCTTCTCTTCGTGTCCAATTTATCCTTTCGCTGGCACGAACGTTCGGACCATGGCGCGTTAAACCCATTCTCGCCGGGCTGAAAGTCCGCGGGCTTTCAGTTTACAGTGATCGTCCGGCACTTCCTGGACACGAGACGCCTGCCATGGGGCAGGTCGAATCGCCCCATCGGTTCAAGGGCTCAAGCGGCAGCGTCCGAGCTGCCGTGTTCGGCATCAATGATGGTTTGGTATCGAACGCGAGTTTGATCCTCGGTGTTGCCGCTGCTTCACGTGATCCGAACTTCGTTCTTATCTCCGGGACGGCCGGCCTTCTGGCGGGGGCGTTATCGATGGCGGCCGGTGAATATGTCTCCGTTCGCTCCCAGCGGGAGCTTCTGGAGTATCAACTTGGTCTCGAAAAGGCGGAACTCGAACAGTACCCCGAAGAGGAAGCTCAGGAACTTGCCTTGATTTACGAGGCTCGCGGCTTTTCCCGCGAGCAGGCGGGAGCCATGGCGCGGCAGCTGATCTCGAATCCGGCGCGAGCCCTGGATACTCTGGCCCGCGAAGAACTCGGTCTGGACCCGAATGATCTCGGCTCACCTTGGGGTGCGGCAGTTTCGTCTTTTGTCGCTTTCGCGATCGGTGGTTTGATACCGCTGATCCCGTTCCTGATTTCCAGGGATATGGATCAGCTGTCGGTTCTCCTCAGGATTTCGATGATTTCGACTGCTATCGGACTCTTCGGCACGGGATCCTTTGTTAGCCTATTTTCTGGCAAGGGGCTTCTCTGGAGCGGGTTCAGGATGCTTTTGATCGGGTCAGCTGCCGGAACGATTGCTTACCTTATCGGAAGCTGGATGGGCGCCTCTCCGGTCTGAGGCCCGGTCTGATACGTTGTGCTCTAATTCTTGCAGAGGGCCTGCTTCTCTCGTATCTTTGCCGAAATCAGTGCCGGATCGGTGCTGAACCGAGGAGCATATGAATCAGATTCTTCCCGCTCGTTTTTTAGCGGTCGTTTTCGAGACTTTTCCAAAAGACTTCATGAGTCGTGCACCGGAAGACCTTGAGGAATATGGAAAAGACTGGACTCGTCTTTATCCCCCCGCTCCCTCGGCGGTGGTTTTTCCAAGGACTACGGATGAGATCGCGCGTTTCGTTCGGCTTTGCACCGAGCACAGAATCGCGGTCGTACCTTCGGGCGGCAGAACCGGACTCGCGGGCGGGGCGGTCGCGGTTCGTGGTGAAGTCGTCCTGAGCTTGAGCAAGATGAACCGGATGGACCCTGTTGACCCGGTTGCCCAAACCGTGCGGGTTCAAGCCGGAGCGGTTACCGAAGCGGTGCATCAGCATTGTGCGCCCCATGGCTTGATCTGGCCTGTGGATTTCGCCGCTAAAGGTTCAAGTCATATAGGGGGCAATATTTCGACGAATGCCGGAGGCGTGCGGGTGATCCAGTATGGGTCGACCCGGCAATGGGTTCTCGGGCTTCAGGTCGTCACGATGAGTGGAGACGTACTCGAACTGAACGGCGCACTTGAAAAAAACAACACCGGAATCGATCTCAAACATCTCTTTATTGGAAGCGAGGGTATCCTTGGGATCATCACGGAAGCGACGTTGAAGTTGACGCGTCTTCCGGGAGCGCTCGATCTCTTCTTCTTCGCCGTCGAAGATATGGCAGCCGTGCTTCGGCTCTTCCATCATGTCAGAAAGGCCCCCTTCGGCATTATGGCTTTCGAGACGATGACTCATAACTGTCTTGAAATCGTCACACAGTCCCTTGGCTTGAAATTTCCGGTAGAACAGCGTTCGGGCGCATATGTTCTCTTTGAAGCGATCCGGCCTGCTTCAGCCGATGCGCAGCAAATCATGGATGGCTGGCTTGAGGAACTCTTCGAAAAACAGCTGGTGCTTGATGGCACCTTGGCGCAGTCTCCGCGCGAGGCCCGTGAACTCTGGATGATGCGCGAAGGAATTGCGGAGTCTCTCTTCAAAAAGGCCTTTCTTCATAAGAACGACGTGTCGGTCCCGATTTCGGAACAGGACGAATTCGTAAACAGGATGTTCCGGATGTTCTCTTCCCGACATTCAGACCTCGAAGTCTATATGTGGGGGCACATCGGAGATGGCAATCTTCACATCAACACGTTGATGCCCTCGGGAATGAGCCGGGATGAGTTCTTGAAGCGTTGCCATGATGCCGATCGGGATCTTTTCACGCTTATTCAGGAATTTCATGGCAGTATTTCCGCGGAACATGGGGTCGGGCTTCTCAAAAAGGACGCTCTCCACTTTTCACGTACTCCGCAGGAGATTGCGTTGTTCAAAGCCATCAAGAAAGCGTTCGATCCTGAGGGCCTGCTCAATCCCGGCAAGATATTTTAGATCAGTATAAGATTCTCGTCCTGATCGAGGCCGTGAGCGACTCGATGGCCTTCTTTACTTCGGCGGAAACCGCTTTGTCCGTATCAAAGATCAGATATCCGATATCCGGGTCCGTCGCGAGGGTCTGGGCTTCAATATTCGCACCCAAGTCCGAGATGATTCGGTTCACGTCTCTCAGAACGCCGGGAACATTCTGATGGACGTTCAGAATGCGATGGGTTTCGTTGGTCGGCGGAAGATCGATTTCAGGGAAGTTCACGGAACGCGTAGTTGAACCGGTCTTAACAAAGCGGATCAGCGAAGTCGGCACTTCTTCTCCGATATTGGATTGAGCTTCCTCCGTCGCGCCGCCGACGTGCGGCGTGAGGATCACGTTGGAGAGCCCTTGCAGCGCGTTCTGAAAATCATCGGTATTGGATTCGGGTTCGTCCGGGAATACGTCAATCGCGGCCCCGGAAAGGTGTTTCGACTTGAGTGCCTCGGCCAGGGCGGCTATGTCGACCACCGTTCCACGGCTGGCGTTGATGAGGTAGGAACCTTTTTTCATCATCTTCAGCTGGGCATGACCGATCATCATATGGGTCAGCGTGGTTGCGGGAACGTGAAGCGTGACAAAATCGCTCTCCTGAAGAACGTGCTCAAGAGTGCTGAAGACTTTAGCATTTCCACGGGGGAGCTTAGGGATGATGTCATAGAAGATGACCCGCATTCCCATCGACTCTGCGAGAGTCGAGACCTGGGTCCCGATGTTTCCGTATCCGATGATCCCGAGTGTCTTGCCGCGTACTTCGTTGCACCCGGATGACACTTTTTTCCAGATCTTCCGGTGCATTTCGCTCGTGCGATCGCCGAGTTGCCGAGATAGCATAATGATTTCCGCTATCATCATTTCAGCGACACTCCGGGTATTTCCAAAGGGAGCATTGAATATCGCGATTCCGAGCTTTTTTGCTGCATCCAGCGCGATGTGGTTTGTGCCGATGCAGAAGGCGCCGATTGCCAACAGGTTCTTTGCGTTCGCGAGGTCGTCCGCCGTGATCTGCGTCTTGCTTCTGATCCCGAGGATATGGATCTCCCGAATCATTTCCTTCAGCTGATTGCCCGAAAGAGCTGACGAGAGCGCTTCGACTTCAAAGCCTTCCGCCTCGAACATCGTTCTCGCGAGTGGATGAATGTTCTCGAGAAGGAGGACACGGATCTTTTCTCTGGGATTTGTGGTATTTGCCATAGAGAACGTATTATAACGAAAAAAGCCAATATGGTTCCAAAATTTCGCGGCAATTCTGAAGACTGGCTCGATGACGAAAAGGCGGTTAGGCGAGGCGCTAAAAAGGCGTCCTCTGCCCGGCTTGTCACCCCATTGTCTCCTGAAGAGGCGAACGGGACCGTCGCCGAGGTTTTTCCCAACCAGTGCCGCGTCAGGTTGGACGAGGGTGGCGCTAAACCTCTTTGCGCGTATCGGCGCGCTCTCGTCATTGGTGATACCCAAGACGGTATCCGTGATCGTACACCGGTGGCGGTCGGAGATCGTGTCAAAGTGGTTTCGAATTCGCGAGACTCAGGGGTTATCGAAGGCGTCGCGCTGAGGCGTAATTTCCTTTCGCGGCCGGCACCGGGACGCGAAGTCCGTGATGGCAAGCAGGATGGCGAAGAGGCCACGAAATTCAGGCACGTCATTGCTGCGAATATCGATCTTGTGGTCATCGTTGCCTCGGTTGATGAGCCTGCATTCTCTCCGGGTCTTGTGGATCGCTTTTTGGTGGCATCCGCAGCGGCCGGAATCGAAGTTCTGATCTGTGTTTCTAAGAGCGATCTCGCGGCTCGGGTAGCTTCCTCCGGACAGGAGCGGCCCTGGCGGTTATACTCGGATATCGGTTACGATGTTCTTGAGGTAAGTGCGGTATGCTTGCAGCACATCGACGAGCTTCGTTGTCGAATACGGGGCAAGCAGGTGGTTTTTTGCGGTCAATCGGGAGTGGGAAAAACCTCGCTGCTTCGCGCACTCCTGACGGCCGATATCGGGCGGGTAAATGAGATTAGCGCCTCAACTGGCAGGGGGCGACACACCACAACCAGCGCGGTGTTGCTCGATTCAGGCTGGATCGATACTCCCGGGGTCCGGGAATTCGGGATTTTCGATGTTTTACCTGAAGAACTCGCGACCTGTTTTCCGGAATTTGCGGCGCTGAAATGCGCCGTTTCCGGTTGCCTGCATCTGGATGAACCCGGGTGCGGCGCGACTTCGTTGGCTCGGTACGCGAGCTATAGACGCATTCTGGAATCCGTGGTCGCCGGTCAAGGCTGACCGCGCGCCCGGTTCTGAGCACCCGCGGCGCAGGCTTCATATTTGCACCCCGTCATAACCATTTATGCCAGGTAGTTATGCGAAGTAGAGAGCGCAATTTCGAACATCGGGAGTATCGGTACGCTTTTGGCGACTGCCACGTTTGTGTGCATGAGGATCGCCCGGTCGAAAGTTCGCCGGGCGGCCTGGCCTTATTCTTTGTTCACGGACGTTATGGGGATTCCGGATGCTGGCGACCTGTCATCGAACGCATCTCCGATCGGTTCAGGTGCATCTCGGTTGACTTACCTGGATTTGGCGGCTCGTTTTCCGCACGGGATCGGGGCCTCTCGCTCCTGGAATACGGAGCATTGGTTCGGGGTCTTGTCGTCGACCTTGCGACACCATCAGACGCCGTTCTTGTGGGGCACGACTTGGGTGCGGCGATCAGCCAGCTAAGTGTCGTTTTGAGTTCGGACCCCGTTGGGGGGCTCGCTTTTCTCAATCCCGTGTCCCTTCTCGAGGACCCTAATGGCTTTCGAACGGGCTTGTGGGGTTGGTTGGCGCGTAGGAGACTCCGCACGGCTTTGCACCTAGGCGTCGGTTTACCTGTGGAGCAGAGCAGGGCGATGGCCGAACTTTGGGAAACGAGACTGTCACGAGTGAGTATGATCAAGATGTTCGAGAGCCTGCGCCAGACGTGGCCGGGTCCTCATGAACGAAAATTATGGAAAGAGAAGCTTCAGAACTCCCGGATTCCCACGCTTTTTCTTTGCGGTCGAAAGGATCCTTTCGATTCCATCGAAACGGGGATCGCGCTCGCTCTTTTGCTTCCGGAATCCTATTTTTACAGCGATATCGATTGCGGATACTGGCCGAGCATCGAGAGTCCCGACTGGGTGGTTTCCCGGCTTCAGGAATTCATTTTCAAACTGCGCGTTTCTCGTCGAGTCGCTTAGCGGCAGCTTAGCGCGCTTAAATGGGCGCTGGGCTTTCCCGTTGCGATGCGGTAAATGAGGCACATGAAAAAGAGAAGTTCTGGCGTGAGACCCGTCCGCCGCGTTGGGCGCGCTGAAAAAGTCGTTGTGAAACCGGCTGAGAAGCCTGTTCACGCCAGACGGAGTCCCATCGTGAAGAGCCCGAAACGTGAACTGATCGTCCCGGCCGTTGAGAAGCTTTGGTCAAGCTTGTTCCTTTCACCGGTTCATCTCGATTCCGCGCTTTCCAAGCTTCCTAATACAATGAAAAGCGCCCTCGCGACCATTGTACCGACCCTTCTGCTTCGCCCAGTATCCACGATTGAGGCGCTGGGGGTCGGGGTCCCGTCGGGCGAGCCATGGTCTTTGACTCTTGAGCAGCTTGCGGCCTGGCGCCCGATGGCGATCGCGGCTCAACGGCTGAATGAGTTGCGGACTGGGTCATCTCCCGTCCGCGAGATGCGCCCTGTTTTAGAAGATTTTCCGCCCCGAATTCTCGAAGACTGGAAGCGGGACTGGGGAAGCGAGGTCATGAACGAGCTGGTGCTGGTTCTTGGAAAAGAAGCCCCTCTCGGACTGCGGGCTGCCCGAGGTCTCGGCGCTGATGAATTGCTCAAACGGCTGACCGAAGGCTCCCGACTGCCGGTTCGCGCAGAACGATCGCATTTTGCTCCATTCGGAGTTCGACTCGCTAGTTATGCTCCTGTCCTTGGACTCGAGGTTTATCAATCCGGGGGATTCGAGATCCAAGATGAAGGATCACAAATTATGGCGCTTTTCGCACTTTGGCCGGAAATTTTCGCCCCGCTGCTTCAGGCGAAACCGGGTCGAGTCCCCGCAACGAACTTCTCCGTGACCCCGGACAGGCTTACGTTCAAGGCGGTTCCCGCCAGTGTCGTAGATGCTTGTGCAGGCGCTGGCGGCAAGAGTCTTGCGATTGCTGATGCTCTCGGGGGTAAGGGGCGGGTGTTCGCATACGACACTGTTTCCGCGAAGCTTCAGGCGCTTAAACGACGAGCTTCCCGTGGAGGTCTCAGGAACATTCAGGTTCTCGAATTGAAAGAGGGCCAGGAACAGGCGACGTTGCAACGGTTCAAGAATTCCGCCGATATCGTTCTCGTCGACGCTCCGTGTACCGGGTGGGGGGTCTTGCGCCGAAATCCGGATATCAAGTGGCGTCAAAAGATCGACGTTCTGGACAGAATGCCAAGCATTCAGCAGAGACTTTTGAACGAATATGCCGAACTCGTGGCTCCCGGCGGCCGGCTTGTTTATGGCGTTTGCACTTTCAGGATGGCCGAGACCGTTTCAGTGATCCGGAATTTTCTCGAGCAGCATCCCGCATTCGAAGAAGAAGAAGGCGGTTTCCTCGGTCCCGGACCGTGTGATGGGTTTTATATGAAATCAATGCGAAAAAAGGGAGCTTGATGTTCTGGAGGGTTGTAAAAAAAGTCCTCTTTCGGCTTGATCCCGAGAACGTTCACTCGGCTTTTATTCGTCTGATCAGAATCGGGATCCGTTTAAGGGGGGTGCCGCTCAGGATTGCGAGCGGCGAGGCTCAACCCCCGCGATTGGTTTCGAGTGCCTCCAAAATCGTTTTCGGGATGGAATTTCGCTCACGTGTCGGCCTCGCGGCGGGATTTGACAAGGATGCGGAGGTCTTGCTCGGACTTCCCGATCTCGGTTTCGGATTCGCGGAGGTCGGAACAGTGACTCCGCGTGCTCAGCCGGGAAATTCACGACCTCGGCTGTTCAGGGATCCAGCGCGAGCCGCACTGTTCAATCGAATGGGATTCAACAATCTTGGGGCTGAAGTCGTCGCCCGGAACATCGCCGAAGCCCGGGGGGGGTTGCCATCGACGTTCCGCGTGGGCGTCAATATCGGCAAGAACAGAGATACTCCGCTCGAGGAGGCTTCGTCGGATTATTCCAAGGCAGTAAAGCCGTTCGAAACACTTGCTGATTATGTTGTCATCAACGTGAGTTCGCCAAATACGCCGGGTTTGCGGTCGCTCCAGACGGTTGAGGCGATTCGGTCCATTACCGGCGCCGTAATCGATGTCATTTTACGATGGAAGAAACCGGTTCCTCTCCTGCTCAAGCTCGCGCCAGAGATTCAAGGACACGATCTCAAGAAGCTGATGGCAGCCGCCGAGAGTGCCGGAATCAATGGCTGGGTCCTGACCAATACGTTAGGGGGGGGCTTTGAAACACCTCGCGAGACGTTGTCCGGAGGATGGAGCGGTGGACCTCTGACGAACGAAGCCCGTCGTGCCCTCGTTGAAGCACGCTCGCAAACCCGTCTTCCCATCGTTTCGGTCGGCGGAATTCTGACGCCCCAAGAGGCGGTCGCACGCTGTCGGTGCGGAGCTGAGCTGATTCAGATTTATTCAGGATGGATCTTTGGAGGTCCGTCTTTTCCAAGTCGCCTGCGGCGAGCCTTGTCGGAAGCGGGTTTTTGAGAGCCGTTTTAGGCTGTTTTTTTAAAAAAATGAATGGGGCAAAAACGCAAAAGCCCTAGGCCGAAGCCTAGGGCTTTCGAAAACTTAAAGAACCGAGAAGATTACTTCTTCTTTTTCTTCGCTGTTTTCTTCTTTGCGGTTTTCTTCTTGGTGGCTTTTTTCTTAGTCGCCATTTTTATTTTTCCTCCGTTAACCTGTTCGAGCATTCACTCGACCAGGGCTTACTCTGATAATTACCTTGAATTTTCTCTAGATCAAGAAGAGATCGCATGAAGTTGAATTTTTTTTTCGATTTTTCGCGAATCAGTTTCTCTCGTTCACGATCGATCTCTTCGCAAACTGTGATATGAGGCACTTCATGAACGTAAAACAGCGAAAGCTCCTTCTGTTTTCCTGCGATTCTGATTGTTCTGAGCGATATTCGGCTCTCATCAAAGAAAATCGTGACCCGGAACTGCCTCAAAGTCGGTTTTTTTGCACATCCGCTGTCGAGAAGGCGATGAAATTTCTGTCCGAAGGGCAAGAAGGTCCTTTAGCGGGGGGATGGTTTGATTTCGGAACTGGAAATTCGGCCGAAACGGTCCAGGTGCTTGCGAAGTTGCACGAGAAGAACGAGAAGATTCGCTGGACGGTCGTCGCTCCAGACGGTGGATCACTCATGAAAGAGCTCGAACGCCTGTTTGGGTTCTCTTTGAGCGCTCGCTGGGATTTTTTTGCCGCTCCCGTGACCCGGGATGAGTTTCTCCTGAAGGCAAAACAGATGTTCAGGGAAGCTGATGAGCGGCTGGAACTCCAGCGACGCCACCTCGATGAGATTCGAAAGGAACGTCTTGCGGCCATTAGCCAGCTTGCGAGGGGAATGGGCCACGAACTCGGAAACGCCCTGTTGAAAATCACCGGACGGGCTGATCTCGCGCTTTTGGAACAGGACGTGCCGAAGATCAGAGAGCATCTCGAGAGTCTAATGAGTGCTGCTGAACGTGCGGGACTTCTGGTTAAGAACCTTCAGAGCTTCTCGAAGAGCGGGACGGAATTCAAGGCATCCTCCGTGTCGGATCTATTGGACGAGGTCCTTCGCTTTGTCAAACCTGATCTCACCGCACGCTCAATACAGGTCTCCAGGGAATTTGGCGAGCTGCCGCTCATTAACCTCGATCCTCGTGCCATGATTCAGGCCTTTGCCAATATTGTCTTGAATTCGATTCAGGCAATGCCCAACGGCGGTCATCTCAAAATCATGGGCGAAGTGTCCCAAGTGGGCGGAAGAAAGCTCGTTCTTGCCCGGATTATCGATTCTGGTCAGGGAATTTCACCCGAAATTCTCCCCCGTATCTTTGATTTCGCTTTTTCGACCAGCGGGAGTGGAAGCGGACTGGGACTCTCGATTGCTAAACAGATTATAATGAGCCATGGCGGTGAAATCGAGGTCAGGAGTCAAGTCGGTGTCGGGACTGAGATGATTGTCTCTCTTCCGCTCGCTTGATCTCGCCGGCTTGCGTCGCTACTTGCTTGTGTCCGGCACCTCGGGCGTGGCAATAAGGAGAAATGGCTCAGTCGGGCAGTTTTGAACCGCTAGATACCCGGGAACGTCTCAAAAGGAAGCGAGAGGCCTTCGCAATCGGCTTTCTGGGGTTCCTTTTCATCATTTTGATGATCGCTGAGTTCAGGTTGACGAAAGTGTCGAGTGCGCTTCCGTTCGTGAACTCGATATTCTTTTTTGGCCTTTTGAACGTCAACTTGATCATCCTGATTGCGCTCGTCTGGCTGGTTTTCAGGAACATCGGAAAAGTTTTCATTGAACGTCGACGCAAGGTCTTGGGTTCCCGACTTAAAACGAAGCTTGTCATCGCTTTCCTGGCTTTTTCGATTATTCCGACGCTCGTTTTATTCGTGATCTCGGCGATGTACATTAATTCCAGCTTCGATAAGTGGTTCTCGATCAAAATCCAGAATACGTTGCAGGCATCTCTCGAGATTACAGGGACGTATTATCGGAATACTGAGCAGACCGCGATGCATTTCGCGGAGCACCTGTCGAACGGTTTGGGACGGCGACTTTCCATCGAACCGGGGGCAAAATCAGGCCTCAAAAACTCAGTTCCGAGTTGGGTGGAGGGTTATTTGAGGGGCCAAAGGGAGCTCCTGGCTCTGGATGCTGTCGAGTATTACATTGATCCCCTGGAGGATCGTGTTCTTGCTCAGCGTAGTTCGGGTGGTGATTTCCGGCACGTATACCCTCGGCTCTCGCTGGATCTTCTCGAAAAGGCGTTTTCCGGTGAAAGAGTCCCCGCCGTTCAGCATATCGGAACGGGCGACCTGATTCGTTGCATTTTTCCGGTCCGTCAGGGGGCGGCGCCCTCGGGGGCGGTTCTCGGAGTCATCGTGGTCAACGCCTATATCCCGGTGAGCCTGGTGAACAAGGTGGACGAGATTGCCAGTGTCTTTGATGACTATAAGGATACCAACCCCCTTAAGTACCCGATGAAGACGACCTATTTCGTCATTCTGGTCATGATCACGCTCGTGATTATCTTTGTCGCGATCTGGATCGGCTTGTATATGGCGCGGGAACTTACCGTCCCCGTCGAACGTCTTGTTCACGGAGCGCAGGCTGTCGGCGCCGGAAATCTCGATGTTCTGGTCGCGGCTTCGGGGCACGACGAGATTTCAGTCCTTGTAGAGTCCTTTAACCGCATGACGCGGGATTTGCGCGACAATCGCGAACGATTGACCCAGGCGAGTGCCGACCTCGAACGCCGTCGTTTGCAGCTCGAGGCGGTCCTTGCGAATATCGGCGCTGGCGTGATTGCCATCGACAGCGCCGGGAAAATTACGACCTTTAATCCAGCGGCGGCAAAACTTCTTCAAGTCGAGGCTCAGGATGCCCTGTCGCGTCCTTATTTGGATATCCTTCAGGGTGAATCGGCGTCTTTGGCTGAAGCGATCGCGCGTGCCTTCGCGGCTTCCCGCGAGGGCGTCGCCTATTTGCCTGACGTGACGCAATGGAACTTCAAAAAAGGCGAAGTTGCGAAGGTTCTTTCGGCAATCGCGACGCCCTTGCGCGAGAGTGAGGCGCATTGGGGAGTCGTCGCCGTCATAGACGATATGACCGACCTGATCAAAGGCCAGCGGGAAATGGCCTGGCGCGAAGTCGCACGCCGAATTGCCCACGAGATCAAGAATCCACTGACTCCGATCAAACTTTCAGCTCAGCGATTGCAGCGTCGTCTTGCTCACGTTCGCGGGACGGATGGTGCTCTTCTTCAGGAATGTACCGAGACAATCGTGAAACATACGGACGAATTGAAGGAGATGGTGAATGAATTTTCGAACTTCGCCCGGTTTCCAGAAGCATCTCCTGCTCGCCACGATCTAAATGTTGCTTTGGGGGAGGTAATTGCGCTTTACCAGCAGGCCCACCCCCAGATTGCGTTCAAGGTGGAGCTTGAGAGCAAACTTCCGATATTTGAATTCGACCGTGAACAGATCAAGCGTGTAGCGATCAACCTTCTTGATAACGCCGTTGCCGCCTTGATTTCCTTAACAGATTTAAAAAACCGGCAGATTCGAATCGCGACCCATTACAATGAACAGCTCAAAATGGCGGTGATTGAAGTGTCGGATAACGGGCCCGGCATGTCTGATGAGGTAAAAACTCGGGTTTTTGAGCCGTATTTCTCGACGAAGGCGGAAGGCACCGGTCTGGGGCTCGCGATTGCCAAGCGAATCGTGAATGATCATGATGGGTTTATTCGTGTTCATTCCGCCCCAGGACAGGGGACCGGCTTTCTCATCGAGCTTCCAACATCATTGCGAACCCAGCCCAAAAGAGGATAAAGATCTGCCATGTCGCGGTTGGTGCTGATCATAGATGACGAAGAGCCGATTCAAAGGTCGCTTACGGGCGTTTTGAAGGACGAGGGTTACCGTGTCGCGGTTGCAAGCTCCGGTGCTGCGGGAATTGAGGTACTGAGATCCCTGCGCCCGGATGTCGTGATGCTGGATATCTGGATGCCCGAAATGGACGGGCTGGAAACCTTGCGGCGGATCAAGGCCGAGTGGCCGGAGCAGCTCGTTGTGATGATGTCGGGGCATGGTACCATCGATACCGCGGTTAAAGCGACCAAGCTTGGGGCTTTCGATTTTATCGAAAAACCGCTTTCGCTTGAACGACTTCTTGTTCTGCTTCAGAACGCGTTCAGCGTTCAGGATCTGGCCAGGGAAAATCAGGCGCTCCGCCGTCAGGTGAATCGCAACCGTGTTCTTGTCGGCGAAAGCCCCGCCATGAAACACATTAAGGAGTTGATCGAGCGTGTGGCCCCGACCACCGGATCGGTTCTGATAACCGGTGAGAACGGGACGGGTAAAGAGGTCGTTGCACATACGATTCATTCTCTCTCTCCCCGTTTCAATAAACCCTTTATCGAAGTGAATTGCGCCGCGATTCCTGAAGAACTGATTGAGAGCGAACTCTTTGGCCATGAAAAGGGCGCATTTACCGGAGCCACTCAGCTCAGGCGAGGAAAGTTCGACCTGGCGCATGGTGGCACACTGTTTTTGGACGAGATCGGCGATATGTCTCTGAAGACGCAAGCCAAGATTCTCCGAATTCTTCAGGAGCAGAAATTCGAGCGTGTCGGCGGGTCACAGACGATATCCGTTGATGTTCGGGTGGTTGCGGCAACGAATAAGGATTTGAAAGCTGAAATCCAGCGCGGAAATTTTCGGGAGGACCTTTTTTACAGACTGAACGTCATCCCGTTCGTCGTGGCGCCGCTTCGGGAACGTAAGGAGGATATCCCGCTTCTCGCAAATCACTTCCTGAAGGAGTTTTCAGCAACTCACGGTCGTTCTCTACAAGGGTTTTCGAACGAAGCTCTTTCTGCCCTGACTTCCTATCCGTGGCTCGGGAACGTCCGAGAGCTTAAGAACCTGATAGAACGCATTGTGATTCTGACAGCGGCTTCCGAAGAAGTTCAGCCGGTTTCGGCGGCATGCGTGTTCAGGCATATGAAGGATGAGGTTTTTGCGGTTCGTGCGGGTGAGGAAGCCGCCATTGCTCTCGATAATGAAGAATCCTCCTCCGGCGCGGGTAAGAACCTGCGCGACGCCCGGCATGAGTTTGAGAAGGACTTCATTATAAAAACATTGAAGGAACAGGACTGGAACATATCCCGAACCGCTCAGGTGCTTGGGATCGAGCGCAGCTATTTGCATCGGAAGATCAAGTCGTACGGAATCGAAACTGAGTAGACCCAACCCGCTTGGCAAGAATCCGGGGTGACGCGTTCCGTTAATATTTGAACCAACACTTGCGCGCAGCCGCCGACCCGTCATATGGTCCGGATCATGGCAGAAAAAATCACACCTCGTTCGGAAGATTTTTCAAAGTGGTATCAGGACATCGTGCTTCAGGCAAAGCTCGCTGACTACAGCCCGGTGAAGGGATGTATGGTCATCAGGCCGAATGGCTATTCCATATGGGAGCTGATGCAAAAGGATCTGGACCGGCGGATTAAGAAGTCTGGCGCCAGGAATGCGTATTTTCCGCTCTTTATTCCAGAAAGTTTTTTGAAGAAAGAAGCTGAACACGTCGAGGGTTTCGCGCCCCAATGCGCGGTGGTGACGTATGCCGGGGGAAAGGAACTTGAGGAGAAGCTGGTCGTTCGTCCGACTTCGGAAACAATCATTAACAGCATGTTCGCGAAATGGGTGCAGTCGTATCGCGATCTTCCGCTCATGATAAACCAATGGGCTAACGTTGTTCGCTGGGAAATGCGGACCCGCCTATTTCTCCGGACGACGGAATTCTTATGGCAGGAAGGGCATACTTGTCACGCGACTCCCGAGGAGGCGGAAGAGGAGACTCGCCGTATGCTCGGAGTCTATGCTGAATTTGCCGAACAAATTCTCGCGATGCCCGTCATTCCAGGACTGAAATCCGAGAGTGAAAAATTCGCCGGGGCCCTTCGGACTTACTGCATCGAAGCGATGATGCAGGACAAAAAAGCTTTACAGGCCGGGACGTCCCACAATCTTTCCACCAATTTCGCGCAAGCCTTTAATACATTGTTCCTCGATAAAGATGGAAAGCAGAAATTGGTTCACCAGACAAGCTGGGGCGTGTCGACACGCCTGATTGGCGGCATGATCATGACCCACTCAGACGACAAGGGGCTTGTTTTGCCCCCACGGCTGGCAACAACCCACGTCGTGATCGTTCCGATTCTAGGTAGCTCTCCGGCGAAAGCTCAGGTTCTTGATAAAGCGGATGAATTACAGAGAGCCATTCGTGACCAGGCGCTCCACGCGAATCTCCCTTATGAAATCGGTGTCGAAGTGGATCGCGATGAAACCAAACAGCCTGGATGGAAGTTTCACGAACATGAACTTCTGGGTACGCCGATTAGGATCGAGCTCGGCCCCCGTGACCTCGAAAAAGGTCAAGCAGTGATGACTCGACGGGATGAGGGAAAAAAGGAATTCATTTCGCTCCAGGCGGTGCCGGAACGGGTTATTCATCAGCTTGTTTCTATGCAGAAGGAGCTTCTGGAGAGAGCGCGTGCGTTGCGCGACGCAAGCACTTACCGCGTTGCCAGCTACGCCGAGTTCAAGAAGCAGCTCGACGAAACCGGTGGTTTTTTCGTTGCTCCTTGGTGCCAAAGCAAGGATTGCGAGGCCAAGGTAAAAGATGAAACCAAAGCCACCATTCGCTGTTTGCCGCTCGACGAGCACCACAACCCGATTCAAGAGTCAGGCCCGTGTTTGGCATGCGGTCGTGGAGGGGAGACCCTGCGCGCGATTTTTGCTAGGGCGTACTGAGTGGGCGAATACCCCTTGATGCTGTGACCAGAGTTAAACAGAAAGGAAGCCCGTGATTCGTAATCATTCCCCGACTGATCTGATCGTGGCCCTTGATTTTGCCAAACCGGAACAGGCTCTCAAGCTCGTGGAAAAGCTTGACGGTCTCCCGGTGGTTTACAAAGTAGGATTCGAACTTTTCATGGCAGATGGTCCTTCTTTCGTGCGGGAACTCGTTCATCAAAAACGGCGTGTTTTCCTGGATCTGAAATTTCACGACATCCCGAACACCGTGGCGCGCGCGGCCATTCAGGCGTCTTCGCTTCACGTCGAGATGTTCTCAGTCCATCTTTCCGGCGGAAGCGCGATGGTGAAGGCGGTTGCCGATGCTCTTGCGGATATTTCGTTAATTCGTCCGAAAATTCTCGGTGTCAGCGTCCTAACTTCGTTCGACGATGTCCGCTGGGCCGAAGTGACGAAAGCTCTTACGGGGCATGCGGTAAACACGGATGATTCAGTTAACGGTATAGTCGAGCATGCTTTGGCATGGGGAGCCGATGGGGTGATTTGCTCGTCGTTGGAATTGCCATCTCTCCGGAAACAATATCCCACTCTTTATGCGGTCGTTCCGGGAATACGGCCTGAAGGGTTTTCTGCTCATGATCAGGCTCGAGTGATGACTCCTGAACAGGCGCGGCTGGCCGGCGCTAGTGCTATCGTGATGGGAAGGCCGATCATCGAGTCGCAGGACCCGCGAGAGCTTGTCGAGAAGGTCCTCAAAGACCTTTCCTTCGTGCCTGCCTCCGAATTAACGAGTTGAGAGCGCGCCCATGCCAATCCTGATTCGTAATCCGCACAGTGTCCTCGCAGTCTTGGACGCTCGCCCTGAAGACGTCCTGCAGATCACGATTCCACGCTCTCTTGCTCGGTCCCCATCCGGGTCGGGTCAACAGGTCCAGAGAGATGCCTGGGAACAGGTCGTGAGAATCGCGCGCAAACATAAGATTCAGATCGTCGAAGCTGCCTCGGGAGGATTGAATCAGCAACGTCGGGCAGCCACGATGGGACCATTTGATGGCGGTCGCGAAGGAGCGGCGGAAGCGAGTGTCCGCGAGCGGCAAGGGGTCTCCGTCGAGGAACTCTTTTCCGGAGCAAAGGAAAGGGCCGAAGGCCGGGGGCTCTGGTTGGCGCTTGATTCGTTGCAGGACCCTCGCAATGTCGGCGCGATTTTTCGTGTGGCTGCTTTTTTTGGCGTCGAAGGCATTCTCCTGACGCAGGAGCGTTCGGCGCCTCTTTCAGCGGCTGTTTACGATGTCGCTTCGGGGGGGATGGAGTATGTTCCTTTTACCATCCAGACAAATTTGCAACGAGCATTCGAAGTCGCCAAAGAGAGCGGACTCTGGGTTCTCGGCACCTCCGAGCATGCCCATGATGATTTCAGATCAATAGAACGCGATCGATCGTGGCTCCTTGTGCTTGGAAATGAGGAGAAAGGGGTTCGTCGTCTGACGGCTGAATCCTGTGATGTGCTTTGCAAAGTTTCTCCCCAAGGCCGCGAACCGAAAGTCACATCGTTGAACGTTTCCGTGGCCGCGGGAATCATGATCGCGCACCTGTCTAATCGTTAGCCACATGCCAGTGACCTGGCGGACACAGTTCATGAATTCTTGTTCCATGTCTTTGTAATCATTGCATTGAGTTCTTCGGACTGTCATTTGCAAGAGTCTTCTCGTTACGAAACAGGAGTTTGCTCTTGAGAGTATTTTCTTCCATCGCGGTTTGGGTTCTCATTTTGATTTCGGGAGGATTTTTTCCGCTCAGGGCTTTTGCCGACGATCGAGACGATCTGCATGAACCTGGCCGCGAGATCAAGCGTGTGAATCTTGATCTGAGCGATGGGAGATGTCAGGCGAACAGTCCTTCGGTACTCAAGCTGATCGGAGCTGCGGCGCTGATCGCGCCCGCTGAATATTTCCTTAATGTCGCATTACATGAAGGTTCTCACGCCCTCGCCGTGAAGACATTTGGCGGAAAAGTCCAGGATTTCAAAATTACTCCGTCCAAAGACGGTGAGGGTTACGTCATGTTCGGCAAGACCGAGTACACCGGGGAGTTCAGCAAAGCGCAGCTTGCGATCATCGATATAGCTCCGAAAATTTCGGATATTTTGATCGTGGGCTCATACGCAGCTCTTCAGGAATCTGAAAATGTCCCGCAAAATAAGTATGCCCAGGTAGCAGCGGCAATGGTTGCAACCGGCGCATGGGTTGACTTCTCGCAGGACATTCTTTTCGTTGGTTCACAAAATGATCTGACGAAATTCATGTCGCGCCTGGGCGCCCGGGATGGAGGCGAACGTTTTTCGTACAAGCTCGGTTACGGAGCTTTGGCCTTGGCGGGGGGACTTGAGATCGGCAAAGGCTGGCACAGAGTGTTTCAGAAAGATCACTCCAGAAATCTCCAGGGAAAAGGCCAGGGAAACGGCCAGGGAAACGGAAGGATGAAGCCAGGCCTCGCGGTCACTCGAATGAGCACCGAGCTAGGGCAAGGCTACGTTGGAATCGGAATTGGCGGAAGCTTTTGAGCCCGAAAATCGAATAGGAAGGCGGTCGGATCCCGACCGCCCTCGAGAAAGAAATCAGAAATAATAAAACACGCTCGCTCCTAACAGGGAGCCGAAAGCGCCGATTCCAAAATCATTCAAATTGCTCTGGATGTGCAGGGCCGGTCCGGCATCAAAGTGGATCATCATGTTCGAAACACCGGGGAAGGGCAGGTGAATTCCGGCAACGCCCATGAGTTGGAAGAAAAAGGCAGTGTCGCTGGTAGAAGGCGCCGCTACCCCACCCAGGGCTGCGGCTGCAGCAGCGGCCGCGTTGGCTGCGGCGACTCCTTCTGAGGTAGAGCCAAGTCCGAGCCCCCCGCCAATATGCAGGCCGATTGAGGAACTCCCCGCGACATTGTGCTTGTATAGCCCGGCGAGAGAGAACTGGAAGGGGCTTGTGGATGGCAGCGAAAAATAACCATGAACGAGGTTCTCTGAATCCAATTCAAGAATGCCTGCCAGCGATGTTGCCGACCCAGTCACCACGTCTGATGAGCTGATGCCGACTGCCATGCGCCGTGAAGCTGAACGGCCGGATTCCGACCTGTCGGTGAGCGCGACCGGAGCGGATTCTGGTGTTTTGGCCTTTTTGTCGCGCGCTTCGACGATCGAGGCCGAACTGAAAATTGAAAGAAGTACAATCGTGAAAACGGTAGAAGTAGCTGATTTCATAGTGTCTAAATGTGATCTGAGTTTTTTTGAAAGTCAATCGATAAGCAGTTCGGAGTTCGTTCCTGGTTGCGCCCTCTCTCAAGAGATTTGGTCATTGATGCGGCAAACGGGGGCGGCAAAGAGGGGATTTTAAAAAACGAGGGGCCAAACGGGATGATAGTTGACTTTTTGTTCAAACGATGGAATTTTCGCCAAGCACACGCTGGCATTTTTGTCGGTATGGGTTGGTTTGTCTTTGGAAAAGCTTCTTTTGAGCGATTTGATGTATTACGGCGCTTAATTTGAAGTTTTCACTTGGACAGGGCTCGACACAGATTGATCCGGGCTGGAGTAGCTCAGTTGGTAGAGCAGCGGTTTTGTAAACCGCAGGTCGTGGGTTCGAGTCCCTTCTCCAGCTCCATTCATTTTGTTAGCGGGTTGTTTTTGGTTCAGATTTCTTGTAGGGAGAGATACCCAAGCGGCCAAAGGGACCAGACTGTAAATCTGGCGGCGTACGCCTTCGAAGGTTCGAATCCTTCTCTCTCCACCATTTTTGAGCATTCGTATGAATGCAAAAAAAATGGCTGAAGTGCCTGGAACATGGCACAAGGGACAAGAACTGAGGAATGCAAAAACGGCGGCCGTGAGAAGTACGAGAAGTAAACGTGATGCGGGAGTAGCTCAATTGGCTAGAGCATCGGCTTTCCAAGCCGAGGGTTGAGGGTTCGAGACCCTTCTCCCGCTCCAAAAATCTGGGTGGTTCTAAATTCCGAAGGGAATTTGAGTTTCACACGGATTTTGGATGGTTTTGCCAGGCAGTGCGACTTGTGGTTTTAGGTGCAGTTTGTAGTGGTGATGTAATTTTAACGCTCTTGTAGCTCAGTTGGCTAGAGCACTCCCTTGGTAAGGGAGAGGTCTCGGGTTCAAATCCCGACAAGAGCTCCAGTTTTTTTAACCGGTTTTAGGTTCCGGAAAAACCTAACCAAACAGCGGAGGCTCATAAGGTATGTCGAAAGAGAAATTTGAACGGACGAAGCCCCATTGCAACATCGGGACGATCGGTCACGTTGACCATGGGAAAACAACGCTCACTGCGGCCATTACGACCGTATTGGCGAAAAAAGGACTGGCCCAGGCGAGAGCCTATGACCAGATCGATAATGCTCCTGAGGAAAAGGAACGCGGCATTACGATTAACACGACGCACGTGGAATATCAGACGGGCAAGCGTCACTATGCGCACGTCGACTGTCCGGGACACGCCGACTATGTGAAAAACATGATCACCGGCGCTGCCCAGATGGACGGTGCAATTCTGGTCGTCTCGGCCGCCGACGGCCCGATGCCACAGACTCGTGAACACATCCTTTTGGCCCGCCAGGTCGGCGTGCCTGCGATCGTAGTTTACATGAATAAATGCGACATGGTCGATGACAAGGAACTTCTGGACCTCGTTGAAATGGAAGTTCGCGAACTGCTCAGTTCGTATAAGTTCCCTGGCGACAAGATTCCGGTGATCCGTGGATCTGCTCTGAAGGCAATGGAAGGCGATGCTGGCGAACTCGGCGAAGAATCAATTGCCAAGTTGATGGAAGCTGTCGACGCATACGTTCCGCAGCCTCAGCGTGACAAAGATAAGCCGTTCCTCATGCCGGTCGAAGACGTGTTTTCGATCTCCGGTCGCGGTACCGTCGTTACGGGTCGCGTGGAGCGTGGCGTGATCAAGGTCGGCGAGGAAGTTGAAATCATCGGACTTCGTCCGACGACCAAGACCGTCGTCACCGGCGTTGAAATGTTCCGCAAGCTTCTGGATCAGGGCGAGGCGGGCGACAACATCGGCGCGCTCCTCCGCGGCACGAAGAAAGAGGAAGTGGAACGTGGCCAGGTGCTCGCGCACGTTGGTTCCGTGACTCCTCACAAGAAATTCAAAGGCCAGGCTTATATTCTGACGAAGGAAGAAGGCGGGCGCCATACCCCGTTCTTCAACGGCTATCGTCCTCAGTTCTACTTCCGTACGACTGACGTGACGGGCGTCGTGAAGCTCCCGCAGAATATTGAAATGGTCATGCCTGGTGACAACGTGGCAATGGAAGTTGAACTCATTACTCCGATTGCCATGGAAAAAGAACTGCGCTTCGCCATCCGCGAGGGTGGTCGCACCGTGGGTGCGGGCGTCGTTGCCGAAATTCTGGAATAAGGAATCGGCAGAAGATAGCTTCCTGAGGGGAGGGCTTTTTGGAGCCCTCCCCGTTTGGAGCATCAAAGAGAAGTAGTAGAGAGCAAAGTAGTAGAAGGATGTAAGTCATGCGAGTCATAGTGAGTCTCGATTGTACCGAGTGTAAGCGTAAGAATTATTCGACGACTAAGAATAAACAGAAGACTACCGATAAGCTCGAGTTCAAAAAATATTGCAAATTCTGCCGGAAACACACTCCCCACAAAGAGGGTAAATAACTTTATTTAGGGCAGTAGCTCCAACGGCTAGAGCAGCGGATTCCAAATCCGCGGGTTGTGGGTTCGAATCCCTCCTGCCCTGCCAAATTGCGCAGAGATAAACAGCGGGTTTTCTTATATGGAAAATAGATACCAAAAATGGGTCACAGTGAGCTATCTGGCCGTTGCGGTCCTCGTAGGTTACATTGCCTTTACGGGAGCTCTGAACTTGGCGGCGGCATGGGATCTGGAGACCCGGATACGTGTCACCAATCTTGATCTGATCATCCGGGGAATCTCGGTACTGGTTGCCGGGATCATTTTTGTTCTGCTTTATCGTCATGAAAAAGCGAACGTCTTCATGAATGAAGTCATGATGGAACTTTCGAGGGTTTCCTGGCCAACCCAGAAGGAGACCTCTTCGGCAACAATGGTTGTCGTCATCATGGTCATGATTTCAGGGATGGTGCTCGGTTTCCTGGATTATCTGTGGACCGAGTTGTTGAGATTGGTCGTATAGCTGTCTGGGAGGAAGCCCGTTCTACGGTTTTTGCTGAAGTGACATTTGTCCGGAATAGATCCGGAGTTTAGCCGACCGTAACCCCGGCTTAAAACCGGATATTGGATTAATAAGAAGGAGTCGCGAGTGCCCGAAATTTTACAAGCACAGCAGACAGGTGAAATGGCCTGGTACGTTGTCCACACGTACTCAGGTTATGAAAACAAGGCCAAGTTGGCCCTGGAGGAACGGATCAAGGCTGCTAAGAAAGAGCCGATGTTTGGTGAAATCATCGTTCCCGAAGAGAATGTCGTCGAACTGGTCAAAGGCCAGAAGAGAACGACCAAGCGCCGCTTTTTCCCTGGATATATTCTTGTCAAAATGGTTCTGAATGAGGAAACCTGGCACATTGTTAAGAATACCCCTAAAATTACCGGTTTCGTCGGCGATAAGGTCCGGCCAGTTCCAGTTCCGGAGAGCGATGTTCAAAAAATGACCAATCGGATTGCCGAAGGGCAGGTCAAACCCCGTCCTCGTATTTCATTCCACGAGGGTGAGAATGTGCGGGTCATCGATGGGCCATTTTCGAATTTTAATGGTGTTGTTGAAGACGTGAATCCGGATAAAGGCAAGGTCAAGGTGTTGGTGAGCATATTTGGTCGTTCTACTCCGGTAGAACTTGACTTTATTCAGGTTGAAAAAATTTAAAGGTCTGTGTTAAGAGGGACCACTTATGGCAAAAAAGGTTGTTGGGCAAATTAAGTTACAAATCCCCGGTGGGCAGGCAAATCCCGCTCCTCCGGTCGGACCAGCGCTCGGTCAGCGCGGCGTGAACATCATGGAATTCTGCAAAGCGTTCAACGCGAAAACGCAGGATCAGAAGGGCATGGTCATTCCGGTAATTATCACCGTGTACTCGGACCGCTCCTTCACGTTTATTACCAAAACGCCTCCTGCTTCTGTTCTGCTCTTGAAGGCAGCAAAAATTGAAAAGGGTTCAGGCGAACCGAATAAAACCAAAGTCGGCAAAGTGACAAAGAAACAAGTCGAAGAGATCGCCAAACTCAAAATGCCGGACTTGAATGCGGGCAGTGTCGAGGCCGCGATGAGAACGATTGCGGGAAGTGCTCGAAGCGCCGGTATAACGGTCACTGAATAAGAGAGTTTTTTAAGTGGGAGCCAGTAAGCATTCTGGCGCTTGAACCACAGAGGTGAAAAATGACTGACGAAAATAAGAAAAAACGTGTTGGCAACCGTGGAAAGAAATATTCCGAGGCCTTTCTGAAGCTGCAACTCGGGAAAAAATACTCCGTAACGGAAGCTTTCGAACTTCTTCCGCAAGTCGCTTACGCAAAGTTCGACGAAACCGTCGATGTCGCCTTTAACCTTGGCGTCGATCCGAAACACGCCGATCAGATGGTTCGCGGTGCGGTCGTACTGCCTCATGGCATCGGGAAGACAGTTCGAGTCGCCGTTCTCGCCAAAGGTGAAAAAGCGAAGGAGGCCACTGCTGCGGGAGCAGATGTCGTGGGCGCCGAAGACCTGATCGAAAAAATTTCGGGCGGCTGGTTCGAGTTCGACAAAATGATCGCCACCCCGGACATGATGGTCGCGGTCTCGAAAATAGGTAAAATTCTCGGTCCCCGAGGGCTGATGCCGAATCCGAAGCTTGGAACGGTTACATTCGACGTTGCGAAAGCGGTCAAGGAGCAGAAGCTCGGGAAAGTCGAATATCGCACAGAAAAGACCGGCATTATTCACGTCGCGATTGGAAAGAAATCCTTCGGGCCGCAAAAGCTCAAGGAGAACTTCGTTTCGCTGGCTTCGATCATTATCAAAGCCAAGCCGCCGACAAGTAAAGGAACCTATCTCCGGAATGTTACTCTTTCTTCGACGATGAGTCCGGGTATTTCGATTGACCCGATGGATACAATGGCGTCGACGGGCTCCGCCTGATAGTTCCGAACAGCGAAAACTCAGAGGTTTAATATGGATCGTGCACAGAAAACTGAATTAGCTTCGACACTGAAAGAGAAGTTTACTAAGGCCCAGGTCGCGATTTTCGCCGATTATAAGGGACTTACCGCAACACAGGCGGATGATCTTCGTCGCCAATTGCGCGCACATAAAACAGAGGTGAAAGTTCTTAAGAATAACGTCGCTCGTCTGGTTTCGAAAGATGGCGCTATGGGCGCCGAAGCCAAGGGGCTTATGGACGAAACAGTGGGTCCGACGCTTGTGGCGTTCGCCTATGGAGATCCTGCTGCTGCGGCGAAAGTTATTCACAAATTTGCTCAGGACAATGAGGCGCTTAAGCTCAAAGACAGCCTTATGGGTCAAAAGCGAATCGACGCGTCTGGAGTCGAATTGCTTGCGAAGCTTCCGAGCAAAGAAGTTCTGCTGGCAAAGCTGCTGGGCACTCTCAATGCCCCCATCACGAACTTCGTCGGGGTTTTGGCCGCCGTTCCGCGTAGTCTGGTTACGGTGCTGACCGCGATTGAATCGAAAAAGAAGGAAAATCCGCAAGCTTGATGCAGCCGAGGGATTGAACAACTAACAATTTTAACTAGCGGTAGGAAAGTCGCTAGATTTGATCAAGCCTAAAGTCAGGAAGACGGCGGGCAGGAATAAAGAGGTAGAAGAAAATGTCGACCGCAATTACTAAGGAAAATGTTATTTCCTTTATCGAAAATATGTCTGTTCTTGAGCTTTCGCAGCTTGTTAAAGAACTGGAAAACAAGTTTGGCGTTTCTGCCGCAGCCCCGATGGCTATGGCTGCGATGCCCGGCGCTGCTGCTGCACCGACCGCTGAAGCTAAGACGGAATTCACCGTTGTTTTGGCGGCCGCTGGCGACAAAAAGATCAATGTCATTAAAGAAGTTCGCGCTATCACCGGCCTTGGTTTGAAAGAAGCGAAGGACTTGGTCGAAGGTGCCCCGAAGCCCTTGAAGGAAGGCATTAATAAGCAGGAAGCCGAAGATATTAAGAAAAAACTCGAGGCTGAAGGAGCCAAGGTCGAAATTAAGTGAACGGATTCCGCTCGCTTTTTTTGAAGCCTCTTGCTATTCAAAATTCGTGCCGCACTCTTGCTTTGTCTGAGAAATCAGGTAGGGTGGGGGCGGCGCGGATTTGTATTTGTGTATTCCCGAAACCAATTTTTTGCTTTTTTGTTCCGGTTTTCTGGAATGTCACCGCGTCATTTGTTTGATTTCGCCTTCATCCGCTAAAGGATGATGAGCGATCGTTACGTTGTACTTTGTCAAACGAGTTAAGGAGAAAGCATGGCCTCCCTTTTTTCGGAAAACCGCCGAATTCGAAAGGATTTTTCAAAAATCGCTTCGCCGGTGGAGATTCCGAACCTGATCGAACTCCAGCGCAAGTCTTATGAGAAATTTCTCCAAGCCGACGTCCCGATTCAAAAACGTGAGAATGTCGGTCTTCAAGCTGTCTTTAAATCGGTATTTCCGATTGAAGACTTCAACCGTACGGCATCGCTCGAATTTGAAAGCTATGCGCTTGAGAAGCCGAAATATGATGTAAGCGAATGCCGGCAGCGGGGAATGACGTTCGCAGCTCCGTTAAAAATAACGGTTCGACTCGTTGTGTACGATGTTGATGAGGAAGCCGGAACGCGCAATATTCGAGATATTAAAGAGCAGGAAGTCTACATGGGCGAGATCCCGCTCATGACCGAGGCCGGCTCATTCATTATCAATGGAACCGAGCGCGTTATCGTTAGCCAGTTGCATCGGTCACCCGGCGTGATATTCGACCACGATCAGGGGAAGAGCCATTCCAGCGGCAAGATTCTTTACTCCGCCCGCATTATTCCGCATCGCGGATCTTGGCTCGATTTTGAATTTGATCACAAGGATATGCTCTATGCGCGCATTGACCGGAAGCGTAAGCTTCCGGCGACCATCGTTCTTCGCGCGATGAGTATGTCGAACTACGAAATTCTCAATTACTTCTATCGTATTGAGAAGCTGATTATGGACAAAGACGGCAAATACTATAAAGCCGTCGATCTGGAGATCCTCGCCGGACAACGTGCGGAAGATGATATTCTCGATCCCAAAACCGGCGATATTATCGTTAAAAAGAACCGAAAATTCACGAAAGCGATTATTAAGCGCATCGATGAGGCCGGAATCAAGCGCCTCGAAGTTCCACTTGAAGTTGTGGTTAACCGTATTGCCTCTGAAGATATCGTCGACGAAAAAACCGGTGAGGTTTTGCTGGAGTGCAATCAGGAGCTCACGGAAGAAAAAGTCAAGGAACTCCGGGCAAAGGGCGTTAAGGAAGTAAAGGTCATATTCACGGATAACCTGACTTACGGACCTTTTATTCGAGAGACGTTGCTTGCCGATAAGATTTCGAGTCCAGAGGAGGCTTTGATCGAGATCTACAAAAGAATGCGGCCCGGTGATCCACCGACGATCGAGGCCGCTCGGCAGCTTTTTGACAACATGTTCTTCAACGCTGACCGTTATGACTTATCCCGGGTCGGCCGGTTGAAGCTTAATTACAAATTTCCGAACAACAACGTTCCGCAAGAGAAAACGGTGTTGATGAAGGAAGACATCCTTCAGACCCTTTATTATCTCTGCGAATTGAACAACGGCCGCGGGACGATCGACGATATTGACCATCTTGGAAATCGTCGTGTTCGTGCTGTAGGTGAGTTGATCGAGAACCAATATCGAATCGGCCTTGTTCGAATGGAACGGGCGATCAAAGAACGCATGAGTATTCAGGAAATCGAAACACTCATGCCTCACGACCTGATTAATCAGAAACCGGTTTCCGCGGTTGTGAAGGAATTCTTCGGATCGAGTCAGCTGTCCCAGTTCATGGATCAGACGAATCCTCTTTCTGAAGTGACTCACAAACGGCGGCTCTCGGCACTTGGTCCGGGCGGATTGACCCGTGAGCGCGCTGGATTTGAGGTCCGCGACGTTCATAATACTCACTATGGTCGAATTTGCCCCATTGAGACTCCTGAAGGTCCGAACATCGGCTTGATCGCCAGTCTCTCGACTTACGCCCGCGTGAATGAATTCGGGTTTATTGAGACTCCCTATCGGGTGGTGCAGAATCGTAAGCTGACCGAAGAAATTAAATTCTTCACAGCGACTGAAGAAGAGAACAAGATTATTGCCCAGGTTTCGCCAGATGCCTTGCGAACCGATAAGCTGACTGCGGATCTTGTATCTGCTCGTCGTAAAGGCGATTTTGCACTCGTTAATCCGGACGAAGTCGAGTTGATGGACGTTTCGCCGCATCAGCTGGTTTCGATTGCCGCATCACTGATCCCGTTTCTTGAGCACGACGATGCTAACCGAGCGCTGATGGGATCGAACATGCAGCGCCAGGCGGTGCCGTTAATCCGTACTCACGCTCCGTTGGTTGGTACCGGAATCGAGCGCATAGTCGCGCGCGACTCGGGTCAGATCATTTGTTCGAGGCACGACGGTGAAGTGATCATGGTCGATGGTACCAAAATCGTTGTCCGTCGGACGAACTCTCGTTCAGATGACGTCGGATCGGATGTCGATATTCACAATCTGACCAAGTATCAACGTTCCAATCAGAATACATGTGTCACTCAGAGACCGGTTGTTCGCGTTGGCGACCACGTTAAAGCGGGAGACGTTTTGGCGGATGGTCCAGCGACCGATGCAGGTGAACTTGCCTTGGGACAAAACGTGCTTGTCGCGTTCATGCCTTGGGGCGGTTACAACTTCGAAGACTCAATCCTGATCTCCGAACGCTTGATCAAAGACGATACGTTCACCTCGATTCACATCGAGGAATTTGAATGTGTCGCTCGTGATACGAAGTTAGGCAAAGAGGACATCACCCGCGACATTCCGAACGTCGGCGAGGAGGCGCTTAAAGATCTCGATCAGAGTGGGATTATTCGGATTGGCGCCGAGGTGAAGCCTGGCGACATTCTGGTTGGCAAAGTCACTCCTAAAGGAGAGACCCAGCTTTCCCCAGAAGAGAAACTCCTTCGGGCGATCTTCGGCGAAAAAGCTGGAGACGTAAGAGACACGTCATTGCGTGTTCCGTCGGGAGTACAGGGGATTGTCATCAACGCGCAGGTTTTCGCTCGTGAAGGTACTGAGCCCGACGAGCGGAGCAAGAGCATTCTCGAAGAGCAGATCGCGAAGATCCGTCGTGACGAGAAGATCGAGACCGATGCCATTCGTCAATCGGCGTTTAATAAGATTGCGAAGGTGTTGGACGGCGCTAGCACGACAGGCAAGCTCCTTTCCGAAGATGGTTCCGAAGAGCTGCTCAAGAAAGCCCAGAAACTTGATCGCGAGACGTTATCGGCGATTCCGTTTGACCTTCTCGGATTTATTCCTGTTAAGGACGATCTTGAGCAGGACGTCACGGCCGTTATGAAAACGGCGAAGGAGAAGATCGAGGCAGTTCGGTATGTATTCAAGGAAAAAACCGACAAGCTGAAGCGTGGCGATGAACTCGCGCCTGGCGTGATCAAAATGGTCAAAGTTCAGATTGCGATTAAGCGTAAGCTTCAGGTCGGCGACAAAATGGCGGGACGCCACGGGAACAAAGGCGTAATCAGTCGGATTTTGCCACTCGAGAACATGCCGTTTATGGCGAACGGAGTTCCCGTCGACATGGTTCTGAATCCTCTCGGCGTGCCTTCTCGTATGAATATCGGTCAGCTGCTTGAGGTTACCTTGGGATGGGCCGCACGCGGTATTGGCGAGAAGATCAACGAGTACATGGAGAACTTCAACAGCGAGAAACTCCGTAAGGTCCTCAAGGATACTTACTCGAGTCCCGAAGTTGACAAGTACATCGATAGGGCTTCGGACGCGGAAATCAAGCGCATGGTTTCCCATCTGAAGTACGGTGTTCACGTCGCTACACCGGTTTTCGACGGAGCAAGCGAGAAGGATATCGAGGCGATGTTGAATATCGCTGATCTTCCTGGGCGTGGTCAGACGACGCTGTACGACGGTGTCACCGGTGAGCCATTTGCCGAGGATGTTACAGTCGGCATCATGTACATGCTTAAACTGCATCATCTTGTTGAAGAGAAGATCCATGCTCGAAGCATCGGCCCTTACAGTTTAGTCACCCAGCAGCCGCTGGGCGGCAAGGCGCAGTTCGGCGGACAGCGGCTTGGGGAAATGGAAGTCTGGGCGCTCGAAGCATACGGTGCTGCTTACGGCCTCCAGGAATTCCTGACCGTGAAGTCTGACGACGTGACCGGTAGAAATCGCATGTACGAGGCGATTGTTAAAGGCGAGCAACTTCTGGAAGCCGGGTTGCCGGAATCCTTTAACGTTCTCGTGAAGGAACTCCAGAGCCTTGCATTGAACGTCGAGCTGATCGAAGAAGAAGAGAAAGATCTGAAAGGCGAATTGCTTTAACAGAACTGATTGGACCGGAGCGCGATGATGAGTCGTGCTCCGGTCGTTTACTGACTCCCGCCGCACGGCGGTGTATTTTGAGGGCTAAAGATGAAAGACCTTCTGAATTTTTTCGATAAACCAAAGGATCCACTGAGCTTTACCGGGATACGCATTTCCCTAGCTTCTCCGGAGAAGATCCGTGAGTGGTCCTTCGGCGAAGTCAAGAAGCCCGAGACGATTAATTATCGTACTTTCAAGCCGGAACGAGACGGCTTATTCTGCGCGAAGATATTCGGGCCCGTGAAGGATTACGAGTGCAACTGCGGCAAATATAAGCGCATGAAGCATCGCGGGGTCGTCTGTGAAAAGTGCGGAGTTGAAGTCATTCAATCCAAGGTGCGTCGTGAACGACTGGGGCACATCGAATTGGCGACGCCTGTCGCGCATATTTGGTTCTTGCGCTCCTTGCCGTCCCGCATCGGGGCTCTCTTGGACATCACCCTGAAGGACCTCGAGAAAGTTCTTTATTGCGAGGCTTACGTTCTCCTCGATCCAGGGACGAGCGGCCTTGAAGAGCACGCTGTCGTTACCGAAGAAAAGTACGGACAGCTGATCAAAGAGGGCGTAAGTTTCACTGCTGCGATGGGCGGAGATGCCATTCGCGACATGCTGAAGAAGGTGGATATCGAAGTCCTCTCTCGCCAACTGCGGCGGGAGCTGAAGCAGACGACGTCGGAAGCCCAGCGGACCAAACTTTCCAAGAGACTCAAAGTCGTCGAGTCTTTCAAAGCGAGCGGTTCTAACCGCCCCGAATGGATGATGCTCGAGGTTATCCCCGTTATTCCGCCTGAATTGCGTCCGTTGGTGCCTCTTGATGGTGGTCGGTTCGCGACTTCAGATCTGAATGACCTCTACCGACGCGTGATTAACCGAAATAACCGGTTGAAGCGTTTGATGGAGCTGAATGCTCCTGAAATTATCATTCGTAATGAAAAGCGCATGCTTCAGGAATCCGTGGACGCGTTGTTTGACAACGGCCGCCGAGGTAAGACGTTTACGGGCCCGAACAAGCGTCCGCTCCGCTCCTTGTCGGATATGCTGAAGGGTAAACAAGGCCGTTTCCGGCAGAATCTGCTTGGAAAGCGCGTCGATTACTCCGGCCGTTCCGTTATCGTGGTCGGACCCGAACTCAAGCTGCATCAATGCGGTTTGCCGAAGGTAATGGCTCTCGAGCTCTTCAAGCCATTTATTTATAACAAGCTGTCTGAATATGGCTATGTGACGACGATCAAATCCGCGAAGAAGATGGTCGAAAAGCAGCGTCAGGAAGTCTGGGATATTCTCGAGGAGGTTGTTAAAGAGCATCCTGTTCTGTTGAACCGCGCTCCGACACTCCATCGTCTGGGTATCCAGGCGTTTGAGCCGGTGCTCATCGAAGGAAAAGCCATTCAGCTTCATCCGCTTGTTTGCGCGGCCTTCAACGCCGATTTCGACGGTGACCAGATGGCTGTGCACGTCCCGCTTTCGATCGAAGCTCAGATCGAAGCCCGTGTTTTGATGATGTCCACGAACAATATTCTCTCTCCCGCGCACGGGAAGCCGATCATCGTTCCGAGTCAGGACATCGTTCTCGGGTTGTACTACATGACCCGTGAGAGACCGTTTGGAAAGGGCGAGGGCAAGGTCTTTAGCAGCCCCATCGAAGTCCACTATGCTTTTGACAGCGATGTTGTCGGGTTACAGACGAGAATCAAATGCCGTATCAACGGAAAAGTTTGGGATACGACCGTCGGCCGCGCACTGCTTTCGGAAATCGTGCCGACAGAGATTCCGTTCAGTGTTTACAACAAGGTCCTTGGAAAGAAGGATTTGGCTGAGCTGATCGACGTTTGCTATCGATTGACCGGCAATAAGAAGACTGTTCTTCTCGCTGACCACCTGATGCAAACCGGCTTCAGACAAGCAATGCGAGCAGGTATTTCGATCTCGGTTCATGACATGCAAATGCCGCAGGAAAAAAAGGAATTCCTCGACAAGGCGTATGCCCAGGTTCATGAGATTGAGAATCAATACATCGAAGGCTTGATCACTGATGGTGAGCGCTACAACAAAGTCATCGACATTTGGGCTCAGACTTCTGAACAGATCGCCAGCGCGATGATGAAGCGGCTGTCCGTCCAGGTATTCAAGGCTCCGCATAGCTGGAAGGGTAAGGAACAGGAGATTACAGGTCCGGCTTTCAATTCCATCTTCATGATGGCTGACTCGGGCGCCCGAGGCAGCAATGCCCAGATCCGTCAGCTGGCCGGCATGCGAGGCTTAATGGCCAAGCCGTCCGGAGAAATTATTGAAACACCTATTGTGGCGAACTTCCGCGAAGGATTGTCCGTGTTGCAGTACTTCGTCTCGACACACGGTGCACGTAAGGGTCTCGCTGATACCGCTCTCAAGACTGCGAACTCTGGATACCTCACCCGCCGGTTGGTCGACGTCTCTCAGGACGTGATCGTAACGGAACGGGATTGTGGAACCCTTGATGGTCTCTTTGTTGGCGCGCTGATCGAAGGCGGCGAAATTATCGAACGGATGGGCGATCGTATTCTCGGCCGTGTGGCCTTGGATGATGTCATTGACCCGGTTAACAGTGAAGTTCTCGTGGTAGCCAACCAGGAAATCACTGAGGACCTCGTCAAGAAGGTCGATGAAGCCGGTATTGATCGAGTTCGTATCCGGTCCGTTTTGACCTGCCAATCGAAGAAGGGTATCTGCAGCCTTTGCTATGGTCGAGACCTTTCCCGTGGGCGGATGGTCAATATCGGTGAAGCTGTTGGAGTCATTGCTGCTCAGTCGATCGGTGAACCCGGCACCCAGCTGACAATGCGTACCTTCCACATCGGTGGTACGGCGTCACGAAGGGCTGAACAGTCGAGTCTCGAAGCGAAGACAAAAGGTAAAGTGCGTTTTCACAACGTCACGACCGTTAAAAACAAAGAGGGTTACCTCACGGTCATGAATCGAAACGGTGAAATCGCGATTGTGGATGCCAATAACCGCGAGCGTGAGAAATATCCCATTGTCTACGGCGCCAAGCTCCTTGTTAAAGAGGGTGATGGAGTCGAAAAAGGCAAGCTGATGGCTGAGTGGGATCCGTACTCGACGCCGATCGTGACGGAAGCTTCTGGTGTCATCCAGTTCGAAGATATCGAAGAAGGCGTCACGATGCAGGAGCAGTTCGACAGTGTGACAGGCCTTTCGCACAAGGTCGTCATTGAATCCAAGGCGACTGACAAGCGACCGAAGCTGCTCATTACGGACGGTAAAGGCAATGTGCAGAAGATCGAAGGGTCCGCGCGCGTTGGCCGTTACATGCTGCCCGTGGGAGCTAACTTGGTCGTCAATGATGGAGACGAGATCAAGGCCGGTGACACGATTGCGAAAATCCATCGCGAAACGACGAAAACCAAAGACATCACCGGTGGTCTGCCCCGCGTTGCGGAATTGTTTGAAGCCCGTAAACCGAAGGATGCGGCCGTCATTACCGAAATCGACGGTATAGTCACTTTCGGTAAAGATACGAAAGGCAAGCGTAAGCTCATCGTTACTCCTGAAACCGGAGAGGCTAAGGAATACCTTATCGGCAAGGGTCGGCACCTCGCGGTCAATGAAGGGGACTACGTCAAGGCCGGTGAGCCGTTGATGGATGGCCCGATCAACCCGCACGATATTCTTCGGGTCTTGGGTGAGAAGGCTCTTGCGAAGTATCTCGTCGATGAAGTCCAGGAAGTTTATCGACTTCAGGGCGTCAAGATCAATGACAAGCACATCGAGACGATCGTTCGGCAGATGCTCCGTAAGGTTCGCATCAAAGATGTTGGCGATTCGACCTTCTTGCCGGGTGAACAGAGCGATAAGCAAATGTTCGAGGCAGAGAACCAGAGGGTGATGCAAGCGGGCGGGGCCGCGGCCACCGCCGAGCCGTTGCTCTTGGGTATCACTAAGGCATCTCTGAGCACCGAAAGCTTCATTTCGGCTGCATCATTCCAGGAGACGACCAAAGTTCTCACGGAAGCGAGTATCGGCGGCAGGGTTGATTACCTGCGCGGATTGAAAGAGAACGTGATCATGGGACGCCTCATTCCGGCTGGAACGGGTCTTGTGAAATACAAGCACCTCCAAGCGGAAATCATTGAAGAGGAGCCGGCTGAGAAACCTGCTGTTGTCGCGACCGCTTCAGTTTCGGCGACCTGATCGGTTGCTGGTTAAAAATAAATGACCCACCTGGGTTTCGCGGTGGCCTATTTTATATAGGGCGCTTAGCTCAGGGGTAGAGGCAGGGTCTTTACACCGCGAGGCTGGGCGTTTCGTAGATACATGGAAAATCCGGGCTTTTTTTTCGGTATTTGAAGTGGTCTTTGATAAGGTGGTGCCTGTTTCGTAACTCCGCCATAACTCCGGCGAAAAATCACGGAGAGTGTGTCGGCTGTCAAACAAGTTGAGGCGCTTGGCGGAGCAGGCGAGATGGGTTAGGTTAGTTGAAATCCGAGCATAGCTCAGCGGTAGAGCAGCGTCTTTACACGGCGAAGGTCCCAGGTTCAATCCCTGGTGCTCGGACCATTCAAAGATAGACATCGCACCGATATCTGGGCGGCTACTGGAAAAGCGCTTCACCGAAAGTAATCAGATTGTCTTTCAAGGAAGACGAGTTCCGTTCACGCTCCGGTTGAGTATTTTGGCGTAATTCTCGCGCAATTTATCTACATTCCCCCTGTTTTTGTCCAGGGCAAGCTGGAGAGTGGCTACGTGACTAAACCGCGGGCCACTCAGCCGCGAATTGCAAAGGCTGAGAAGAAAGCCCGGTTAATGCCCGCCGTACTAATCAGTTGGTTGGACGACGAACTGGTCTTTGTACTCTGGCTTCAACTCGGTATCAAAATCGCAATTGAGCTGAGCGGAGTAGAAGTCTCCGCTTACCGTCGGGTCTGTGCTCGCGACCATATCTATCCAATTCCCGGTCGAGCCTTCGGTAAAATCTTTAAAGCCGTTTCCCTTGCCAGTCATGTTGCCGTCCTCGGGGATGAATACGTAGTTTTCCTCGAAGAAGTACTCGGCTCTTAAAATTGGGGAATATCGCATTCTATAGACCTTCCCTTGATCGTCCATATAGGTCAGGGAGTGAACAACTTCGATGCGTTTTATTTTGATTTTGACCTTTATCCAAGAATCCCGCACGGCGCCTTTTAGCTCGAAGGCCTTCTCGTCGGAGTAGTCATTTAAAAGGTCCCAATAGGCAGCATCCTGCACAATTTCAGAAAAGACTTCGGACGGCTGCTCGCCAAAATCAGCTTTCTGTCCTCTCGAAAACTTCAAGTTACAGGTGAGCTGTGCCCGGTTGTACTTGATGCGCAATACCTCCGTGACCGAATTTTCTTCCAGTGAAACCGGAGTATTTTCTTCGCGGTTTGTCGGCGCCCGACCGATTGGAGCTTCTTTGCCGCAAGCCGCCAAAATGACGGCTGCGCAAACGCTCGCCAAAATTCGTCGTGCCTGCGTCATAGTATGTCCCTGGAAATTCATGCGCCGCAGCATATTGGGTTAGTGATAATAAGACAATAGTTAAGTCACATAGGTGGCTGTGCACTCGGGAATTCCAAGAAATGGTCAATAATGCCGCTGACTAAGGCCACGAAGTTTGTCAGTAAGCGTGCCCCAAACATCCGCAGTGACTTTCCCGCTAAACTAGGGCCTCGCTAGGCCTCGTTTAACAATTCGACTGAAGCAGATTAGCCGAAAGATCGATGAACGATCCTTGCAAAAAGGTGTTCGCCCGTCTAAGAAACGAAAAACGGGGGAGTGATGTCGATCAGTACGCTGGTTTTTTGCATACTGGTGCAATGCCAGCAATTTTCAGGCGAGGTGTTCGCGTCTCCAAGGCTTCGTCATGGCAACGAACTCGAAGACGGCCTTTTTCTGGTTACTGGTTCCGACCTGCTCCCGGGGCAGACAACTTTCAGATATCCGGAGCTACCCGATCCCTCACCTCCTTATCTTAACGAAGATGGTCAAGTTGAGATTTATGGTTCGGCACGTTACTTTATTCGTTTCAATTCCTGGAAGGAATTCAGCGAAGGCGGGCCGTACGTCATTGTACCGATTGATATGCGGTACCCGAATAAAGCTTCGATGGACGGAAACTACGCCCATGCCTGGGATGTTCGGAAGTATCGAATCTTCGGCCGCGACGGTTCACGTGAGGAGGTCCTGCTGGGAGGCACCATGAGTCCTCCGGAAGGATCTTCGATGCCAGTTTGGCCTGACGACAATCGCAGCAGACGCATTTTTGCATTTCGAAAGGATGCAAACAACTCGTGGATCAGAGACAGTCTCCCGCTCTTCGGCGATGTGACTACCGGCTGGCTGGAGCATTCATATGGCGGAAATTTTTTTCAACCTGAATCACCGGATCCATCCGTAATCGATGTCGCACATCACGGGAAAACGTTTTTCTTCTACGAAAGAGTGAGCGAGGTTCGGGACGACGGTCCGTATAAGACTGAGATTTTTGCGCGCGAAGTGGCTGAACCGGGTCACCCCAGTTCCGAACCCGAACTCGATATACTCCGCATTGAGCGGCCTCCGTATCCAGCGACTCGACGAAGTAATGGCGGTTATTTGATTGAGGGTCCGCGGCCGATTCAAATTGAGGTGAGTGGGCGAAAATTTTTCTTGATTGGCTTTAGCAGCGGGGATTTTTGCACCGATGGGTATCAAATGAATTATGCCTGGTCGCACTCATTGACGGGGCCTTATCACCAGGCGCTCGACAGCAGCGGCTCAGACCTCCTTGATCTCGGTATTGTTCTTAAAAAACGATACGGACTATCCTGGCTGGGACGACCCGTTTTTTATCGGTCCCCTGATGGCGAATATGAGGTGCTTTTTCATGCTGTTCGGAAGCAGATACTTCCAGATCACGATTATACCCGCTGGCCAACGACTACTTCGAAATATCAGCTCTGGGAATTTTATCGCAGTATTTTTAAAGCGAAGCTGGCCATTGGGCTGAATTCAGACGGGTCTCCGAGAATAGCTCTCGCAATTCAAGAATAGGCTTTCTTGTCAACCGCGGTACTTTACTGAGCTTCGCTCAGCCGCCCTTGTTTCATAAAGAAATATGCCGCCTGTAATCGGTGTTTCATCATTGTCGAATATTTTCCGATAAAAGGGCAAATGGCTGTCATTCATATGAACTTCAAGGCGCATTCAACTGCTTTGATTGTTGCGTCTCTGCTTCTGCCGTACAGTGTTCAGGCGGCCGATGGTCCTCGTTCTTCGCCCGATGACGCGAATGCTCCGATTCTTGATTGGCTCAATCACAAAGAAGAGGACCTTCGTCCCTGGCTCGCGAAAAGAGCCTCTGCAAATCGTCCGCAGAATTACGACGGTGCTCCCGATTACATTGATTTTAAGCTCCATGTTAAACCCATAAAGTTGATCGAGCGCTCTCAGGCAGAAGAATTTCGCGATCGGGCGACGAAGGCGCTTTTTGATGAGTATTTTCCGACGACCGTTTTCGGAACTTTCTTTGAATCGGGTCACCCCGCCATCGAGACTCCGCGGGGGCCGTATCAATGGAATTCTATCGCGGCATCGCATATGGACGACCCGAAGCTTTTCAAACAGGCTGTTCAGGGACTCGTGGATAAGGGAATAAAGAGCATCCGGATCGCTCCCAATTTGCACGAAATCAATCCACAGAATCCCGCGACCTGGAGCCGGTACATCGATCAGCTCGAAACCATCTGGAGAGCGGGGGGGACGCCAACGGTTTCCGTGGCGTTCTTTCCGAGTCTGAAACGCTGGGAGATCAAGAAACCCGGCACCCAGGAAGTGGATTACCTGAAGAGTTATCTCCTGAACCCAGAGTGGCCCTCGGACATGGGAAAGATTGCCGAAAGCCTGATGAATAGGATTTGGGAGCGCGCCGAAGAAGTCGAACGTGAGACGGGGAATAAGGTACGTTTTGTGGTGAACCCCATCAATGAGCCTGAAACTTTAGCGGGCTTTAATCGTCAGTTTTGGCATGGAGCGCATGCGAATTGGTCACACCCCGAAATGAACCGCTATTACGTCAAAAGTGTGATTCGGATCGGCGAAGCGAATGTGGCGATTCGAAACGCGGTGGAAAACACGAGTAAGGGGCGGCGGATTCTCTTCATGCATAACGAAGCGATGACACCCGATGACTATCCGAGCCACCGGGGTGGCGGGAAGTATGCTGTCAGTAAATTCATGCTCGGGGATGACGTTCTGATGAAGGCTGATCTCGAGGCATACCTCAAAGAACCGATCGATCAGCTTGAGGTGCGCCTTGAAACGGCAGTGAAAAACAGAAAATTAAACGAAATTGAATGGGCGATTAACGAATTTACATTCGGGGCGTGGAATACGACTCCAGAGAGTCGTATCAAGGCTCGACAGGAAATCGTACGCGAACTGAGCGACTTGAAGGCGGCTCATCTACGATTCTTCCAGAACACGGGCAAGACAATGAAGACGGACACCATGCTCCATCTCGACTATTACTTGCAGACGGAATATGTTTTGAAACAGAGCCCGGATGAGATTGCCCGCTTTGTCGCGACTAAAAACGGGAAGCCTTTGCGATATGCGCTTGCAGTTCACGATAAAAGGGAACTGGAACGGATGGTCCGGGAAAGCGCCGCGAAGAATTTTCCGGTCGAATCGCTGGACAAAGACGATTATTCGGCGCTCGCCCAGGATGACTATGAAGTTCTAAGTAAGCTCATTGGACTTCGCAAAAACTACACTTTGAGCGATGACCCGGAAATGGTGAACCGGCAAACGCGCGCAGGTTTGCGACCTTTGCAAGGTGAGTACAAGGATACCGACGACGTCCTCCGATCATTGGTGGTGGATGACGGTAAAAAGCTTAAACAGATTTTGGGCATAAATACGGACGCAGAATTGCGTTCTCTGGTGGAGAACGCGGCATCGCACGACGTGAAGCAAAAAGTACAGATACACACTGGCGAAACCATGAAGGATACTCTTGACCGTGACGGTCGCAGGGCGCTGCGGCGTTTGCTGGGAATCGACCGTGATTTCGCACTCGGCTTCGAGCCCCAGCATTCGGCACAGCAGGAACGCCTCAGGCTTCGAAAAGGGCTCTATCCCTTCATCATGGACTACGCGAATTCGCTGCGGCTATTTGCAGTGGGCGTCGGTGAGTCTGGCACCCCATTCCACACCTTTGCACCAAAGCTTCATGACGAGATGGCGATGAGGTACGCCAAGGCCCTAAAGTCCGGGCTCTATGGGACGCTGTATTCTTTCGGACCAGCGGTAGATACGCGCGGCTGGGCAAAAGGTCCGCTTTCGTTTCATTACCTCGATGATCATGAGATAAATCCGAGTGGTATATTCAGACTGGTCGAGGACCAAGATAAGACTGGCGCGGCAGCGATAAAGCTCGAACGACGCCCCTGGGTAGATACGTTCGTCGATCCCGTTGTAGGTTACCTTAAACAAGCAAAAACTTCGAAGTGCTTGCAATTATTAAAGCAAATCAAACTCGGCAACTGAGTGCGGCGATCTCCGGGCTTCTCGTGGTTTGCTGAAGGGTTCAAATCTGCTCCGTTTGGTTCTTCGGAGTGCCCGAGAACCAGTGGCAGAGCTGAATAATTCTCGTCTTTTGTGCGGCACGAATGGTGCTGTATGGGCCGAAGGAGGCAAACCATGAAAATTTCAATATTGTTTCTTGTTTGGGTTCTGTCCGCATCAGCATCAGCATTTGCGGCTCCGCGTGTCTCGGTCCTGCGATTTAATCAGGAGGTCGACCATGTTCTCGAGAATTGTCGAGGGTGGATTTTCAGCAACCAAAATCAGTTGCATACGGTGCTCGAGAGCGAGCTGACAAAACGTGGGCTTAAAGTTTTAGAACGGAGGGGAATCCGGCAAGTCTATTCGGATGAGTTTATGATGGAGAATTTGAGCCAAGCTTCGCGGCCCCAAAAACACAAGTTTCTTTCGGCACAATATGTGGTGACTGGCGGAATTACGGAGCTAGGGATTTGTGTCGAAGGTTCTGATACAGGGGTGCAACTGGGCGGACTGGTGGGACTTTTAGGAGGACCGGCGGTCGATCTCGAGATCGGCAAAAAAAAGGCCGTCTCCACCGTAAAATTGGTCGCGAATCTTGTTTCAACTGAAACGGGAGAAGTCATCCGTACCTTCTCCGCTCAGGCTAACGTTATCGAATCGGAAGCTTCCGTATCAGCAGGGGTTGAAGGCATAGAAGCCCGGCACGCGACCCAATCCATCCCTCCCATCGAGCAGGCTGCAAACAAAGCGATCGTAGAGATTGCCTCGCAGATTGCGAAATATTTAGGCTAAAAGGACTTCAAAAGGACGGTCGCTCCACTTTGTCGGAGCGACCCTCTCGCACGTTTAGCCAGCACGCTTTTTCTTCTCCCGCTCGTCTTCGACGTGGACTTCTTCTTTTCGGGTCATCCCAGAAACGGGTTGCTGCTCAGTTCGCTGCTCCTTGCTTACGTGAATTTCTTCCTTAACAACGGGCCGTTTCGAGACTTCTACGCGTTCTTCGGTAAGCGGAATCGAAATTTCCTCTTCTTTAAACGCTCCTGCCCTTTCCCCCGTGCCTGCCTCCGCACTGCCCGGACTTCGCTCGATTCGAATCTCTTCCTTAGTCACTGGAACGGTGAAGTGCTTGTATTCGGTGTGTACGATCTTTTTCAGCTTAACTTTCCCTGTCTCGTGGACTGTTTTTCTGGCTTCGAGTTCTTCCTCCGAAACTGGAATCGAATAGCGATCTCTGTACTCGTCTCTTGGCTCCGCCCTCAGCTTGCCGCGATTAATTTCCTCGATATTCGACCAACCTGCATATGACGGGTTGGTCCACTCCTGCAGATCTTCTTTTCGGAGATTCAGATAGACGGTGCCGTCTCTTATTTCCTTTACGTCCTCATATCGAACCGCAAAATCCTTCGGGAAAAAGAAGCCTTTCTCAATGACGAACAAATCATCCTGTAATTCCTGTACGGAACCTAGATTTTCATCGTCACTGCTTCTTACTTTTTGACCCTGAGAAAAGTCCGGATATCTTGACAGAAAATCCTTTAATCTCATTTCAAATGCCATGGTTAAGCCCTCCTATTTCTGAACCTGAATATGCTGCAAGGCACGAACCGTTGGAGACTGGCAGCTGTTAAATCCTTACGGCCGACATCAAGAGCAGCAACACTATTAGCCTCCCGCAATCGTCGGAGAGGGGCCCGGCTGCCGTGGGGCAGTCGCGCGTGGCGATTCTGAAATGCTCGGTGAACTACGAGCGAGTGGTACGCCCGGGCTAGTAGTCGGGCTTGGGGCAATCGGGTTAAGCTGAGCTATTTTGATATGCATCCCATCTTCGATCAACTTAAGATTTCGATCAGCCTCCTTCGGACGACCCTCGTCGATGGCTCGCAATGCGGAGTTTAGGTTTCGGCGGGTCCGGTCAACCGGGACTTTGATTTCAGTATAGATGACCGAGGTTCCGCTCTTTCTCACCTCTTCTTGGGCGGATCGGATATTTCCATTCCTTAACTCGTCAGTAGCGCGTTGGAGGTGTTGTGTCGCTCTCTCTGTCGGAGAAAAGCCCTCGGCATAGCTTAGGTTCGAGTAGATGCTGATGAAGGTCGACGTTCGGAACTCACTCACCTGCGCGCGGGCCTGACGCAATTCAGCTCGCGCATCTTTGTACTTCCTTTCTTTGAGCGCTGCGCGCGCGTTGCTGACACGATCGATGACCGTGAGGCGGTCTACCGAAGAGGCCGCCGGAGGCTGTGGAGAAAAGGTCGCGGCGGGGGACGAGCGGACATGGGGTTGGGGGCTGGGCAGCGGTGATGGTACCGGGTCCAGCGGTGGGGCTGGTTCAGCGGGATCTCTTGCGAGAAGCGTAAATATGAGTGTGCTAACCGCGGCAACGGCGAGCAGCTTCGATTTTGCCATGTGACTTGTTCCTGTAAGCGCTCCTGGGCCGATCGACTGCAATTCCCATGAAATGACGGGTGCATGCTCTGGTGCTTCGATTGCAAGTACAGCGGGTTCAACTCATAGCTGATTGGAGGAAACGTGAATTTGAAAAGATTTAGCCTTAAGGATAAAACGAACCGCGTGGCCGAGATCGGAACCAAGTTAAGCGAGCGTCCGCATGAAGGCGCACTTACGCGAGTGGTCGAAATGCAAACGGGCAAACTGCCTTCGATCGCGTATCTTAATGCCGCGGTCGCAAGCATGCTTGTGTCCGCAGGGTTTGCTGTCTTCAGCAGACGGAAAGAATTCGCTACTTTCATAGGGCTGTGGGCGCCATCAATTTTGCTGATCGGCGTTTACAATAAGCTTGTCAAAATTGAACAGGGCGACAGGAGCGCGCTCTTCCGGCGAAGAGCTGCTTAAATTCGGATCATCCCGGACGTAGAAGGGCTGGTCCCAAAGGGACCAGCCTTTCATTTTTTTTTGGCTTTAGAGCATCTGTTCTGATCAGGCAGCCCGAGCTCGCTTGACGCCCTCGACATCAGAGTCACTGAGCGGTCGTTTCAGATTGAATGCGGCGCCCACTCCGCCCCCCAGGTAGCCGGCTAACGTTCCGAGCACCAGCGAGAGAAAGACGACCAGCCCAGCCGCTGTGGCGACTTTAGCAGTACTGTCCGCCACGTTTGTCAGGGTTGACTTCATGTTGGCTTTGACCGTCTTTATACGCTGATCCGCTTGCTTTGAACTAATGCCCGCTTGCTGTGCAAGGTAATTTTTGGCGGCTTCATCGTCGCCTCGAAGTAGTCGGGTCGCCAGACCCTGCAGTACCTGGTCTGGTGGGGATTTCAAGTTAAGACCTGCTGTAGCTTGTTGAACTGTATCTTGGACCTGGGGGTTCTTGGCCAGATCGCCCGATGTCGAAGCAATCGCGCCAATTGTGGAGCCGAGGCCCTTGCCAACAAGCGATACGGCTGTTGCCACCTGTGACAGCATAAAGCCAAAAAAGAGTGCCGCTATCACCATGCCCTGAACTTTTCCGATCCTCGCGGGTAACCTGCCGGCAATTCTTCCAGCCAGATACGACCCGAAAAACAATGAAATAAGGACGCTCGCGATCATCCAAACAGCTGAACCAATACCGATCCCTTGGCCGCCGGAACCGCTCTCAATCGCTGATCGGATGGATGCGCCTCCGACCGCCAGACCTAGCGCCATGAGAATTGAGTAAAACAGCAGCGATAAGAACGCGCCGGCGAATATTGCTCTCCAGCTGATCGACGCACGTTCAACGGCGGTCATGTCTGCAGCGGGCGGAATGTCCCGAGCCCTGATGGGGGGAGTTTCTCGAATTTCCGTTGCCATAAAAATTTCTCCTTTTTAGGAGATGAAGGAAGCAAGTGCTGTGCTGGCAACACGAGTGGTCCAAGACGGCTGCCGTTCAATAGTACGTCTAGTACTCAGAAAGCAGCTTCTTCTTCTCGGCTTGGAATTCCTCCTCAGAAATTGCACCGCGTTCTCTGAGAGCCTGCAGGCGCTCGAGCCGGGCAAGCTTGTCTTGAGGGCTGTTTTTCGTTGCACGAAAAAGTTCACGAAGGGCGCTGGACCATGCGACCATCGCGTCGTGTTCAGAATGGCCAGATACCACGACGGTATCGGCAAGCAAATCATGAACGGCTTGCCGCTTTTCGGTGAAGAGGGCGACGACATGTCCGATAAAGAAGAGCATGGAAGAGAAGGCTTTGACAATGTTACGAATGATCGCCGTTCGGAGCGTAATGCGTTGTCCTTCGGTGTCCTTCACTTGAATCCCCATCCAATATTTGCCGAGCGTCGCCCGAAGTTCGGAGGACTCCAGGATGGGCGCATAGAAAAAGAGAACTGCCAGCCCGCCGAGAAGCGGGATCGCGTGGTTCAAAATGGCGAACGGGATGACGATAACGAGGCCGTCCAGCAACATCGCAATAAATCTTTGGCCGACTGATGCCAGCTGATTGTTGTCGTTCATTGGATTCTCCTTTTCTGGCCAAACGAAAGCCTATTTCACTTTAGCGTTCATGATCCTTGCTTCCAAGTGAAATGACGAGCCGCCCGTCTGCCCACTTTGAGGGCATTTAGCCTCGAAATCAGTGTTTCGTTTAAGCTAGAGTGGCGCTGTCAGTGAATCGAAGGAATCGAAATCGCGGGATCGGCGGGAGAGAGGGCGATGAAGGTCGTTGAAGAGTCTTACGCGGGTAGGTGGTCGAAAAGGACCAAATACGGCCGATTTCAGTGCGGCTTGTGTCCGCGTCGGTGTTCGTTGAGGCCGGGCCAAAAAGGATTCTGCTTCGTTCGGGAGGCGACGGACACCGGGATAAGGCTTTCAGCCTATGGCCGGGCCAGCGGATTTTGTGTGGACCCGATCGAGAAAAAACCCCTTTACCATTTTTTACCAGGAACGACGGCGCTCTCGTTCGGAACTACCGGTTGCAATCTTGGTTGCAAATTCTGCCAAAATTGGCGAATCACCAGGGCGCGTGATGGCGGCGCACGTGAGTTGAGTTCAGTGCCGCCGGCGGGTCCGGAAGCAATTGCATGGACGGCTCAGGCTGAAGGCTGTGCCAGCGTGGCTTTTACGTATAACGACCCGGTTGTATTTGCTGAGTACGCCATAGACACCGCGCGCGAGTGTCGGAAACGCGGAATTCGTACGATCGCCGTGACGGCGGGATACATTTCAGCCGAGGCTCGGCCCGAGTTTTTTTCTTTCATGGATGCGGCGAACGTTGATTTGAAGGGTTTCAGCGAAGCATTCTATCGTCGATACTCCCTGGGAGAAATGAAGCCGGTTCTCGAGACCCTGGTATACCTGGCTCAGGAAACGGACGTCTGGCTGGAGATTACAAATTTGCTGATTCCGGGTTTGAATGACACCAAGAAGGGCCTTGAAGATATGACGGCCTGGATCGCTAATAATTTGGGGCCGGATGTGCCGGTTCACTTTTCCGCTTTCCATCCCGATTACAAAATGTGGGATTACCCAGCCACTTCGGCGGCCACCCTGTCACGCGCTCGAGAAATCGCGATTGGAAACGGCTTGAGATACGTTTACACGAGTAACGTGGCGGACCCCATTGGGTCGGCCACCTTCTGTCCGAAATGCTTGGAGCCGGTGATCAAACGAGACGGTTTCAGAATCGGATCGATGAAATTGAATGGAAGCAATTGTACGGATTGCGGTCAACGGATTGTCGGGCATTTCACAGGAGGTCACGAGCTTTTCGTCCCGGGACCGAAAGATAGTCAGTCTTAAGAAGTGTGAGAACTTCATATTTTGGAATTCCCAGAATCAACAGATATTGCCCCAGTCTGCGCGAGCGTTCCTCGAGTGAGAGATGATTGGTCTTTTGAACCACGGAGTGGAGCCAATCCGAGAAGCAAAGAAACGAGTGAAATAGGCCTCCGTCTGCGGAACTCGCTTGAATAAATGCGGCCATCGAGGCGTTAAGCTGGCCTCGATTATAAAAAAGCTCCCAGTATTTTCCGAATATCTTGAGGCGATCCATCGTTTGACGATCGAGCAGTTTGGTCTGAATAACTTCGAAAGGAGGTGCTTTGGAATATTCCATGCCCCAGAATTCATCGTGCCGAGCCAAACTCGTCCCCTTGAGTTTTTTCAGAATTCCGACCTGGAGTTCGTGCGGGCCGATGGTCATCAGTTCATTGAACCCGGAAGCAATGCTTTCGATGCCTTCGCCGGGCAAACCGAAAATCAGATCAGCGTGAAGGAGAACCTCGGTCTTTTGGCGTAAAAGTTGAATATTTCTAAGGGCGGTTCTGCTGTTCTGCTTTCGTCCGATACGGTTTGCGACTTCGGCGTTGAGGGTCTGGACCCCTACTTCAAATTGGAGGACTCCACGGGGAAACTTCGCGGCCAGAGCGATGAGATCCTCAGATAGGCGGTCGGGAACTATTTCGAAATGAGAAAAGATCCCGAGGTGAGTGTACTCGAGCAAAAACCCGAGGATTGAGGCAATCGTTTTGGGGTTCAAGTTGAATGTTCGGTCTACAAACTTGAATCTTCGTGCGCCGCGCGCGAGCAAACTGCGCATCTCTTTTAAAAACGACTCGAGCTCAAATGAGCGAACTCTCGGATCGCGTGAAGAAAGACAAAACTCGCAGCCGAAGGGGCAGCCACGAGACGCCTCAACATAAACGAGGCGGTTCTTAAGATCCTCGTCCGTATAAAAATCGTAAGGAAGTGTTAGTTTATGGAGATCAGGGCTAGGCGGCAGAAATACCTTCGGCGGTCCCTGTAAAGAATGGTCGCCTTTCAGAATCTGGCCGCAGAGTTCACCGAACTTCAGGTCGGCTTCCCCGCAAATCAGATAATCGGCTCGGTTGAAGAGTTCGGTATGTTCAAATTCGTAGCTGATCTCCGGGCCTCCCAGGACGATTTTCAATGTGGGGTCTTGTCTCTTGAGTAGTTTGATGAGTTCGAGAGTCTGCGACGCATTCCAAATATAGACTCCGAGGCCGACTATTTTGGGTTGCTCCGCGATGATCCGCGAGGCGATCTCCGAACTGGGGGTCGACAGCGTGAATTCCAAAAGGCGTGTTCGTTCGCGAAGCGAACCCATGTTGGCGAGCAAATATCGCAGACCGAGGGAGGGATGAACATATTTCGCGGTGATCGTACTCAGAACTATTTCTGACATTCAGCGGTTATACTTTCCCGCCGAGCAGGTCCCGACAATCCTTCGCAGTGGCTGACCGGCCACCGCAGTCAAGGTCCAGCTCCCGTTTTCGGGGTCGTAGTGCGTCGTCAAGCTAACTTTATTCCCGAACGCTTCGATCGTGCGTCCGTCGGGAGAATACGAAGGGCCGGCGAGAATGGTTCCCGCGGAGCTGACGGAATGGGACCCGGTCGTGGTCGTCCCGAGAGTGAACTCTGCACGCTCGTTCAGCGCGGGAATCGTGCAGGACCCCGGTATCCATGCATTTTGTGAAAAAAGAAGTTTGCCACTTTTACATAGAATCCCCATGATTCCTGGCTTGAGCGGAACGCGAAGTCCCTTCCATGTGCACGGTTCGGTTTCCTCGAGTCTTGAAAGCCGGCGAGAATTCTGGGGCGGGCCTGCCGCGGAGTTGCTCACGAGCGAAAATTCAGGTGCCTGTGGGAATCCGAGCGTGGCGATAAGAAGGATCAGGGTGATCATGGTAGTGACCAGGCTACCGTGCCCCGTGCCAGCGAGACAATTTAAAAAATGGGTACTGTGCGGCACAAGTCAAGCGCTCGCAAACCCTCGTTGACATCGCGAGATCTCTACCCATCGTTTTAATCAGAAGGTTAACCAGAACGGCAGTTAGACAGAACAGTAATTCGAAGGAGGAATGATCATGATGACACATTTGACCCGAAAATCGGAGCTTGCGAGCGGCTATTTTCCCGCACTGTTCAGTGATGGGTTATTCTCTGAGATCCTTAGGCCCGTTGCGCCCTTCGCGCCCCTCGCAAGTGAGAGTAGGGGGAGTTCGTGGCCAGCGGTTGACATCCGAGAGAGCGCGGACGGCTATGTTCTTGAAGCAGATGTTCCTGGCGTGAATGAAAAGGATATCAAGGTCGAGCTAAACGAGGGCATGCTCGTGCTCGAAGCGGAGCGTAAGGGGCAATCTGACAGCAAAAATGAATCGATCATTCTGCTTCAGGAAAGATCGAGCTTTCGCTTTCGCCGCACGTTTGAACTCGGCGAGTCTATCGATCCAGAGAAGATCCAGGCTGTTTACAAAAACGGAACTCTTACGATCACTTTACCGAAAACCGAGCGCGTGAAGCCGAGGGCGATTCCGATCTCGGTTCGATCAAACTAGGAGTTAACGACCGCGTGGCCTTATCCACGCAAGGTCTTGCTCCGCTTGGCAGCGGCAAGCACCGCTTTGATGAGGGTGACACGGAGTTTTCCTTCTTCAAGGGCCATGAGCCCGTCGATCGTACACCCTGCCGGAGTCGTGACTTCGTCTTTGAGGGCGGCAGGATGCGCGGCGCGGTCCAGGACCATTTTGGAGGCTCCGAGGAGTGTCTGGGCGGCAAGGAGTGTGGATATTTTTCTCGGCAATCCGACTTTAACGCCGGCCTCGCTGAGTGCTTCGATAATCAGATAGATGTAAGCCGGACCGCATCCACTCAGCCCAGTCGCGCCATCCATCAGGGACTCTTCGATGACGGCTGTTTTTCCGACCGTCTCGAAAATTTGTTTTGCCTTCGCCACATGGTTTTGCTCCGCGCCTGGGCCTGCGCAGAGGACAGTCATTCCTTCGCCGATAAGGCATGGCGTGTTTGGCATCGTTCGAATGATTGCTGCGGGGGTTTTTCCCGACCAATCATGAAGTTGTTCGGTGGTAATCGAAGCCACAATTGAAATCAGAAGTTTCCTCGAGTCCAATTGTTCCGAAATCGATCTGAGGACCTTCTCCGATTGATGCGGCTTTACGCAGAGCAAGATAACATCGGATGCCGTCGCGAGCTTCTGGTTGTCGGTATGGCATTCGATGTTCAGCCGCTTAGAGGCTTCGGCAGCGCTTTCGGCTGATCGTGTCGTCCCAGAAATCGAAAGCGCATGCGCGTCTGGCGAGCGTCTCAATCCCTGCACAATGGTTTCGCCCATTTTTCCGAGTCCAATAATCCCGATCTTCATGATCCTTCCTTTTAGTAGCGTTTGCTGACTGTTTGAGTATTTAAGCATATCACGCGTCTGGCCGGCTGATAGGGGCCTTTTTTGCTCAGGAAACCGTCTGGATGACTTGTGGCGTTATGTGGGCCAAAAGAGTTCGCGGAAAGCTTGAAAAGTGGGCTTTATGGGGTAAGCTGTCTGGACTTCTACGCAAAATTTCAGGGGAAAAAGGCCTCAAAGTTGTTAACCAACTTTCTGGCCAAAATTCTGGTCGAACTTCTGGAGGGTTCAAAATGGCAAAAAAGAAAATCATCATCTGCGGGGCAGCGGGACGCGACTTCCATAATTTTAATACGGTATATCGCAATAATTCGGAGTACGAAGTCGTGGCTTTCACGGCGACCCAGATCCCGGACATCGACGGCCGTGTTTATCCCTCCGAACTTGCCGGGCCGGGCTACGCCCAGGGTATTCCGATTATCGACGAGTCACGCCTTGCCTCGTTGATTAAAGAGAAGAACGTTGATGAGGTGGTTTTCGCGTATTCCGATGTTACGCACGGACATGTCATGCAGCTCGGATCCATTGCTCTTGCGGCCGGCGCGAGCTATTCGATGCTTTCTCCGACGAAAACGATGATTCAGTCCAAGAAGCCCGTCATTTCGATCTGTGCCGTCCGCACAGGATGCGGAAAATCACAAACGACGCTTGCCGTCGCAAACGTCCTGAGCGGAATGGGAAAACGGGTCGTTTCAATCCGGCATCCCATGCCTTACGGCAATCTCGTTGAGCAGAAATGCCAACGGTTCGGTTCGAAGGCCGATCTTGACCGTTACAAGTGCACGATCGAAGAGATGGAGGAATATGAGCCGCATGTTGACGCCGGACGCGTGATCTACGCCGGTGTTGATTATGAGGAAATCGTTCGTCAGGCCGAAAAGGAAGCCGACGTGATCCTCTGGGACGGCGGAAATAACGATACGCCATTCTATAAGTCGGATCTCGAAATCGTGGTTGTCGATCCTCATCGCCCGAATCACGAGCTTCTGTACCATCCGGGAATGACGAATTTCCTGCGCGCGAACGTGATCGTCATCAACAAAGTGGACAGCGCTGACCCGAAAAACGTCGAAATAATCGAAAAAAATGCCCGCAAGTACAATCCGAACGCGACCATCATCCGGGCGAACTCCAGGATCGACCTCGACAAACCTGAAATGGTCAAAGGAAAGCGAGTGCTGGTCGTGGAGGACGGTCCGACCCTGACCCATGGTGAAATGAAATATGGAGCGGGGGTCGTCGCGGCAAAACGCTTCGGCGCTTCGAGTCTTGTTGATCCAAGAAAATGGACGGTTCGTTCGATCACGAAGACCTTCGAGAAGTACCCCGAAATCGGGACACTTCTTCCGGCAATGGGTTACGGCAAGCAGCAGATCACCGATCTCGAGGAAACGATCAACCGCGTTGAATGCGATGTTGTCATTTGCGCCACTCCGATCGACCTCACTCGTATCGTGAAGATCTCGAAACCGACCGTCAGGGTTCGTTATGCCCTCGATGAGATTTCGAAACCCAGCCTGAAGGACATCATCACGAAAAAGTTCTAGACACAAAGACCGCAGGAAAGGACGAGTTTATGGCTATCAATTTGAAGGGGAGGAGCTTTCTTACCCTGAAGGACTATTCTCCGTTCGAGATCCGATATCTGCTGGATCTTTCGAGAGACTACAAGCAGCTGAAGCGGGCCGGTGTTTTCCCGCAACGCCTAAAAAACAAGAGTATTGCGTTGATCTTCGAAAAACCCTCGACGCGAACGCGTTGCGCATTCACGGTTGCCTGCTATGACGAAGGTGCTCATTCTGAATATCTCGGAAAAAATGACATTCAGATGGGTAAAAAGGAATCCATTCCCGATACGGCTCGAGTTCTGGGCCGGATGTTTGACGGAATTCAGTTCCGCGGCTTCGATCAGAAGGTGGTTGAGGGGCTCGCCAAATGGTCGGGCGTTCCTGTTTGGAATGGGTTGACTGATGAGGATCATCCGACGCAGGCACTCGCGGATCTTTTGACGATCGAGGAAAATCTCGGGGCGGTCAAAGGCAAGAAGCTTGTTTACGTCGGAGACGGGCGAAACAATGTTTCCAATGCCCTTCTCACGGCCTGCATGAAAATGGGCATGCATTATACGATCGCCGCTCCTGAGTCGCTCTTTCCGGACCGTTCGCTGGGTGACTGGGCATCCAAAGTGGCCCGGGAAACGGGTGCGATTCTCGAAATCGAAAAGGATCCCTTCAAAGCGGTTAAGAACGCGGACGCGATTTATACCGATGTCTGGGTCTCGATGGGAGAAGAAGACAAGCCGGGGATTCGTGAGCGAGTGGAATCACTTCGTCCTTATCAAGTGAATGGCAAGCTCATGGCGGCAACGGGAAAGAATCACACATTGTTTCTGCATTGCCTGCCCGCCCACCACACCGACGGTGTTCACGACATGGAAGTGACCGAGGATGTGTTTGAGTCCTCGAACTCGAAGGTATTCGATGAAGCGGAAAATCGCCTCCATACCATCAAGGCGGTGATGGTCGCGACTCTGACCTGACGTACGGCTCTCATGGATTTGAGTCACGTCCGAACCCTGCTTTTTGATTGGGGAGATACCCTGATGCAGGATTACGCCCTGCCTGGTCCCATGCACGAATGGGCAAAGGTCAGGGTGTATGAGGATGTTCCAGAAACGCTGAGTTACCTGGCGCGGAAGTACACGCTCGGGGTCGCGACGAATGCGGGTACGTCAGATGCTGAAGCCGTTCGAAAAGCGCTCGAGCGTGGGGGCATCGGCCGCTACATCGGTCCCATCTTCGCCATGAAGGAGGTCGGGTTCATGAAGCCTCAACCTGGCTTTTTTGATTATGCGATGAAAAAACTTGGGCAGACCGAGTCTGAGATCTGCATGGTGGGTGACAGCTTTCAAAACGACGTGCTGGGAGTTGTGCAGTTAGGGATAGCGGCAATCTGGCTCAATCGCGGGGGGCCTGAAATTCGCCGAGGACACGGATACTCGACTATTCACAGCTTTTCGGACTTGAAAGACCTGTTCTAAAAAAAATGGGGGTCGGCCGAAGCCGCCCCCCATTGTACATTTTTGAAAATCCGGATCAGGCCAGGATCTTTTTCATGCGCTCGACAATCCAGTCGATGTCTTCCCGTTTGATGGTCAGCGGCGGAGCCAGCCGGATCACCTGATCGTGTGTCTCTTTCGCGAGCAGTCCTTCAGCCATCAGCCTTTCGCAGAACGGCCGGGCTTTGCCGGAAGATTGTTTGATCTCGACGCCGATGAAGAGGCCTCGACCACGAACTTCCTGCACGTGCTTTGAGGGGATACCTCTGAGTTGATTCAGGAGATAGTTGCCGAGTTCGCGCGAGTTCTCGACGAGCTTTTCGTCGACGATGACCTCGAGTGCGGTGCGAGCAACAGCGGAGCCGAGCGGGTTTCCGCCGAAGGTGCTGCCGTGATCGCCCGGCTTGAAGACCCCAAGAACTTCCTTTGATGAAACCACGGCCGAGACCGGGTAAACGCCGCCACCGAGGGCTTTGCCGATGATCAGCATGTCGGGTTTCGCGTTTTTTTCGTGCTCATAGGCAAACAGTTTTCCGGTTCTTCCGAGACCGGTTTGGATCTCATCCGCGATAAAGAGCACGCGGTTTTTTGTGCAGATCTCGCGCGCTTTTGTCAGATAGCCTTCGGGCGGCATCAGAATACCGGCTTCCCCTTGTATCGGTTCAACGAGGAACGCGACGGTGTTCGGGGTGATGGCCTTTTCAAGCTCGGAAGCGTCACCGAATTCGACGACTTTGAACCCGGGAGTGAACGGGCCGAATCCGTCGCGGTACTGATGCTCCGTCGAGCAGGTCACGATGGTCACGGTTCTGCCGTGAAAGTTATTCGCGCAGACGATGATCTCGGCTTTGTCGTTCGGTACTCCTTTGACCTTATAGCCCCATTTTCTGGCTGTTTTGATCGCCGTCTCGACAGCTTCGGCGCCCGTATTCATCGGGAGGGCCATGTCCATTCCGGACATCAGGCAAAGTTTCTTGAGCAGGGCGCCCATTTGATCGTTGTGGAAGGCCCGTGAGGTGAGTGTCACGCGGCCGGCTTGATCAATGAGTGTCTTCATGATCTTTGGATGACGATGGCCCTGATTCAGCGCGGAGTAAGCGCTCAGGCAGTCCATGTATTTCTTTCCTTCAACATCCCACACCCAGATGCCTTCGCCTTTGGCGAGAACGATCGGGAGAGGATGGTAATTGGCTGCACTGTAGGTTTCTGTTTCGTGAATGAGTTCTTGAGTTTTCATAGATCACCGGCGATGTTTGAAAAGGGTTTGAGTTGATTTGGGATCACCCCGAAAAGCTCTCCGAACCGGGCAATAATTTCAAGTCCCGAATACTTGAGCATTACATCCAAAACAGCTTTTTGACGCAACTTGTCTTGCATGAGAGGAACTTATGAGTCGTTCTGATTCACGATTCGCGATTTTTCTGCTCCTGATTTGCACGTCCGCCTGTTCAACGAGCCGGGAATTAGTAAGCTCTTATACCGGACATGGCGCTTCGAGCGTAGATCCTGCGGTCCTCTCCCGGTTTGCTCCTCCCGTTTTGGCGCCCGAGGTCAGCGGGAGAATTCAGTCGTTTTTGGATGTTCGCGCCCCTGGACTCGGAATGCTCGATCCAAGTGGCAGTAAAATGTTCTTTGGTTGGAGCGTAACAGGTCTTCCACAGGTTTGGCGGATTGATGGACCTAAGGGCTTCCCGGTCCAAATGACGGGTGGACAGGACAATGCAAAGCTGATGGACATCACCCCTGACGGGAAGTGGCTGGTTCTTTCTCGAGACCGGAATGGCGAGGAGTACCCTGGCCTTTATCTTCAGGAACTTTCGGGTGGGGCTTTGAGGCGGATTCAGCACAAGCCGCGGGTTCGAACAGAGTTTCAATTTGTTTCAGATGATTCGCGGTACATTTATTTTCGCGCGAACGACCTGAAGCCGGATTCTTATGTGCTTTATCGTTATGAAACGAAAACGGAAAAAATCGAATTGCTCTTCAATCAGGACGGATTGTGGAGGATTTCGGATTTCACGGAAGACGGACGGCTGCTCCTGGCCCGTGACACCGGTGCGCTGACGGCGGAGTACTTCGAATGGAATCCCGTCAGTCGCGCGCTTACTCCCGTGGTCGGTCAAAAAGAGCTCGAAGAATACTACGTCAGATACGGAGTGAAGTCGGGCGAATTTTTTGTCTTAACACCGAAATTCAGCGATTTCAGGCGTCTCTATTTGATGAAGGCCGGGAAGTTTTCACCGGTATCTCCGGAGATGGAAAGTGACGTCGCGGCTTTTGATTTGGATCGTGTTCGTAAGCACCTCCTGTATGAAGTCAATGATCGGGGCTATACGCGGCTGCGCGCTCTTGATGCCGGGACTTTGAAGCCGCTTGCCCTGCCTGGATTTCAGGACTTCGGGAACGTCGACCACGTTTATGCCGGGACCATGGCCCGGAATGGGCGTTCATTCGTGATCGGGATTGAAACCGCGAAGGCGCCCAGGACGAGTTATGTTTACGAATGGAATACACGCAAACTAACCCAGTGGGTGATCCCGAGTGCTCCAGAAATCGACACCAGTAACTTCGCGCAGGCGGAGCTTGAATCCTATCCTGCACGGGACGGAACGCCGATTCCGATGTTTGTGCGGCGTCCGCGGTCTTGCGAGACGAGCAAAAGTCCCTGCCCGGTTGTCGTTCAGTTTCATGGCGGTCCGGAAGAGCAGGCTCGCCCCGGATTCTCAACGCGAGCTCAAATGCTCGTTGAAGCCGGCTTTATTCTTGTCGAACCGAATGTGCGCGGGAGTGATGGCTACGGTAAGACCTGGATCAATGCCGACAACGGGGCAAAGCGGCTCAACATCATCACTGACATTGAGGACTGCGCGATTTTCATTCGCAAAGCGTGGGCGAAAGACGGCAAAACGCCTAGAATCGGGGTCCTGGGCGGGAGCTACGGGGGTTATTCAACTTTGATCGCCATGACAAAGTTCGCGGGGGCCTACGACGCGGGTGTCTCGATCGTCGGCATCAGCAATCTGCTGACTTTTTTGAACAACACCGCCCCTTATCGCCGGATCTTGCGAGTGACCGAATACGGAGATCCAGACAAGGACCGTGACGCTTTGCTTCAGCTCTCGGCTACAAACTATCTCGATCGCGTAAAGGATCCTTTGATGCTGATCCAGGGTGCGACTGACCCGCGAGTTCCGGCTGGCGAGGCGATTCAGGTTCATGCGGCCTTACAGGAGAAGAACATTCCTTCGGAGCTCATCATCTTTTCTGATGAGGGGCATGGTGCTGAAAAACGGCAGAACCAAGTGCTGATGCTGGGGCATATGATCAGGTTCCTGAAGGAGCATTTGTTGCCGTGACCCCATGCGCGCCGCATCAATTCCCAGTCGCTTTCGATGCTGCTTTTGGTGAATAAGTAAGTCTATAATTTAGCTTCCATGCTCGCGCAAAAAAGAACGCTCATCATCGTTCTTCAGGATAACGCACCGGTGCTCAAGCAGCTCGCTGACCTCGTCAAAAAAGACGAGACTTTCGAAGTCGGGGTTTGCCGATCATTGGGTGAAGTTCATGCGCACTTTACGGACGAGAAGAAATATTTCGTACTTTATGCCGTTTCGAGCGTGGACGACCTAAAGCGTCTCGTCCCTTTCACGAAAATGACTGTCCGTCAGATTGCTCAGGGCCACGTGGCTTTAGTGGCGCTCAACCGGCTCGGGCTAGAAAATGCTCCGATGATTCTAAAGGCGATGGGATTTGCGGATGTGATCTCATCGGTTTCGATCAAAGCAACGGGGCTGCGGCGTCGGCTCGAGAGTCTTTCTGAGTTGCTGAACCGGCCGAGGCAAGAGAACGTCGACCAAAAGCCGGTAGCGGAGTCGGCGCAGCAGCTCGTTTCGCCTCTGCGAGAAATTCACGTTCTGGAGCCGCTGACCATTGCTTCGGATTGTTGGCTTCTCAGGTCAAATCAGGACGCAAAAAAGATCAAGGACCAGTGGGTCGTGAATCTCATGGGGCCGGGCCCCCCGGCCGGCCATTGGGAAAGGCGAAATCGGGAGCCCGTTGTTCCGGATGGTGACAACATGGCTTGGGAGTGGCGGCCGAACGACGCCAAAGATGGGACATTCGTGGAGCCCGGGGGCTCGTGGATCTTTCAAGGCAAGCGTCCGCTCTTCGCCGAGTTCCACTGGATTTTCATCAGTAAATTGCCAAAGCTCAGCTACTTTCTCGGGGGCAAGGAAATCTGCGATTATTTCACGCTGACCGAGGATGGAAACCTCAGTATTCGCGCCAATTCTGAAATTGCGAAAAAGAAATGGCCGGCCATCCATGCCAGTATTTTGAATGAGTACCGTGTGGGTGTTCAGAAATTCGAGAACAATTCGCCAGTCAGGTTCTTCAAGAATACTGAAAACAAGGGTAGGCAAATCAATAATAAGATCGGCGAGGATGAGCCCGCGACGCCTTGGCGCAATTTGATGGGGCTGAGTGAACCCGGTCCCGAATGGAAAAATCAGCTTACCCCCGATATTCAGAACAATATTGAACAGCTAAAAAAAGACCTGAATGCGAAACAAGCGCTATTTTCTCGGATCGCCAATCCTGGAACAAGATTCAGTTATGTCCGTGAGCTCGAGAAAAGTCACCTTCCGGCGGTCCTCTGGACAGCGGGGCAGAAAATAAAATTTTCGGCGAAAATCGAAAGGTTTGACCAGGACTCCGATGCAGTTATTCTCCAGGCCCCCGCGGGGGACGATGCGAGACAGCTTGTTTCCGAGGATGCCTCGGGGCAGGTGTTCGTGAATATCAGTTTGCATCGGGGAAGCCTTTTTTTCGTGACGAATCGCGGTCGGATTCAGATTGAGGGGGCCTGTCTGCGGATTCCCATGCCCGAGACCCTGTACGAAGTTCAGAGAAGATCGCATTTCAGGCTTCCGATTCCGGCCGAGAAGCTTGCGTTTGCGGTGGTTGCCGGGCAGATGCACCCACTCTTGAACTTAAGTGGCGGTGGAATGGCTTTGATGGTGAAAGGCTCCGATAAAGACCGTTTCGCACAAGGCACCATTCTCGAAGATGTCGGCTTTGACTTGTGCGGGACCGAGATTCACTGCGCAGCCGAAGTGCGCTGGGTCAAGCCTGACGCGAACGGCTCGAATTTCACGATCGGCATTCAGTTCAAAGACCTCGACCCCATGCACCAGCAAAAGATCAGCCTGTATGTCCTTGAAGAAGGATTCGGGGCTATGAGCGACGAAACTGTTTCTTAAGCGACGAGTTTAAGAGGCGCGGCGCCCGAGGAGCCCGGGTTGTTCTGTTCATCTTTCGCGTTTTTCTGCCTTTTCTGATTGTTGATGACGAGGTTGAGCGAGGTTACGAGACCACCTAGAACGTTTGCCCGCTCGAGCAAGCGGCTTGCGCTATCGTTCGTCTTCCGGAAAAGTGCCTCATTCTCTCGGTTCGTACACTCGAGCTCCTCGATCGCACTCTTGATCTCGCCACTTCCTTTTTCCTGCTCCTGCGTCGCGGTCAGTATTGAATGGCTCATGCCAGCCGCGTCGACCGATTTGCCGAGTACCTCGCCAAGAACTTCCTGGCATCTTCGCGCGACCACCTGACCCGCGTCGAGTTTTGCTTTGGTCTCGGCAAGAAGTTTCTCGATCCCGACCCGCGTCTCGTCGGAAATCCGCTTCACGCGTTCGGTACTCCGGTCGATAATCGCCCGGATCTCGCGAGCGGAATCGCCGCTCTTTTTTGCAAGCGACCCGACCTCCTCGGCGACGACTGCGAAGCCCCTTCCGTGTTCCCCGGCACGCGCGGCCTCGATAGAAGCATTGAACGAAAGCAGCTTCGTTTGGAATACTATGTCATTGATCATCTCTGTTTTGACCGTGATCTCGTGCATGATCTCAGCGAGCGATTTCATGTGCTCGTTGTTGGTTGTGATCGAGCTCATGATGTTTTGATTGCTTTTGTTGATCTCATCGAGCGCGGAAACCATTTCGGTCATCGTCCGCTGACCGAGCGTGGCAAGTTCGTTGGTCTGTTGCGAAACTTTGTTCGATGTGGCCGCATTTTCGGAGTTTCTCGAAATCATTTCGTTCATCTCGGTCACGGCCGCCGCAGTCTCGGTTATTGCGCTGCTCTGGCGTTCACCGGTTTTGGCCAAAACATCCGAAATCCGGGCCATGCCCTCGGCAGTTTGTTTCAGCTCGGTTGACTCATTCATCAGCTTTCCGATCACCATCGTGATGGGATTAATCACTTTTGTGAGCTGGTTGGTGGCATTGAAGAGCGAAAGGATGATCGTTATGATGGTCGCGATGGCGAAGCCGATCAGGTTCTTTTTCGGGATATCCGCCGTGACCCCCTGGATGTCCTCGACATAGACACCGTTGCCGACGATCCAATTCCATGGTTTGAAAAGTTTTATATACGAGATTTTCGGAATCGGGTCGTTGCCGTTTTGCTTGGGCCACATGTATTCGACGAATCCCGCTCCGTTCTCCCGCGCGACCTTTACCATTTCCACGAAGAACGTCTTGCCTGTCGGATCTTTGTAATCCGTAAGGTCTTGGCCGACCATTTCGGGTTTGTAGGGGTGCATGACCATTTTGGGCTGGAGATCGTTTATCCAGAAGTACTCTTTTTCGTGATAGCGCAGGTTTTTGATGAGCTCGAGGGACTGTTTTTGAGCTTCCGCCTGGGTGAGCGCGCCTGAAGCGGCTTTCTGTTGGTACAGTTCCAGAATGTTGAAAACCGTTTCGACCGCGATTTGTGTCGACTCGCCTTTGCTTTGCGAAATCCGGCTCTCGATCATCGGGAGGCTGTAGAACAGAAACAGCAGGGCGAGCGGGAGTGCCGCGACACCGCTCGCGAAGGTGGCCTGCATGAAGAAACGCCAATGAGATTTCAGATGTGCGAGAATTTTCATTGTAAGCTTGTCGGCTCCTACGACGGCATTTTTGAGTTTTTTGGGATTCCAGTCTTTTGGGCATAAACAGCGGGTTTTTGGTTAAACCGAACTGTGCCTTGATCAGATTCTGCACAGTTTGATGTCAAACATTTCGACAGTTCATTCATGTATTGGCAGGTTTGACACAGGGGGGGGGCGGGAACGTGATTTGAGCGATTTTCTTGAGGCTGGCGGAAATATCACGCCGTTTCGATTGTTTGACTCTGCTTTCGTCCGACGTGGGCTTCTGACCGAGTCTGATTTGCGCTTCTGGAGCGGCTGGTACGGAAGTTGTTATGTACAGGTTACTGACCCATGGTTGTTACCGAGACTGAGGAATTTATGAGTGTCCAAAAAAACGTTTCTATTCTGGTCTGTGTTCTGGCTACCAGTAGCGCGCTGGCGGGAGAGGCTCTTCCGGCCTCCCTTTTACCAGAAAATGCATGTTTGCAGCTCAATGCTCCCATTCAGGTCTCCGCTTTGAACGCCCGAGTGGATGATGTTCGGCTGGTGGCCGGCACCATTCCAGAAAAGAAAAGTGAGGGCGTCGTGGTGATGGGAGATTCCCCTTTGGTGGACGATGGAGCCTCTCTGGTTCTTGAAAAATCTTCCCCGGAGGTGACCGTGCAACTCAGAATTCCTCCGAGCTGCAAGAATGAATCTGGTAAAAAGGGTACTGCTCCTTGCGAAGCGGACATTCAGGGGACGATTCAGATCACTCCTACTTCCGTTTCAAAGATCGCGAAGGAATTCACTGGAACCCTCGAAACCGCCGCTCAGGCTGCTGAACTCTGTGTCAGCGGAATCGCCATTGACGCCGTTCGAAACGGCGGCAGACTCGTCAGCGCGAAGATCTACCTGTATCTGAATGGAACCAATACGGCGGTTGAATTAAGCGCGCCACAGGCCTCGACGAAAGACATGAAAGTGATCGACGAGCCTGTGGGTGAGAGGGTTGCTGTTACCCTTCCTTCGACTGCGGAAGCGGCTCACTGAGCAACGTGATATTTGGGCGCTCGTGCCCGTGCGAAGAGCCCTTGGTGAGGCGCGCAGACGTTCGAGCGGCTTACTCTAAGCTCTTATCCCGACCCCCTAATTCTCTGATATATCTAGAGAAATTACTCATTCATCTTAACGTTTGTTTTGTTGCGCGCAATGATGCGACGCGTTATATTAAGTATTGTAAACACTGTTTCACTGACGAAACAGAGAGGAGCATATGAAACAAAACTTTTTTGTTTTGGCAATGATGCCTTTAGCGTTGTCGCTCGGCGCTTGTAACGCCGAGTTGGCGAACTATTCCAATGACGGATCAGCTCGCATCGCCACAGGGAGTGGAAAGTTGAAGCTCCGTGCGATGGCACGCTCGGCCGCTGGTGATGATTTGGCACGACAGGTTCAGTCGCCACTTGCGTACGCTGAAATTACGATTCGTGAGATTCAGATCCGCTCAGCCCTCGATGGAAACTTCTACGCTTTCCAGATCACCCCGATTGCGCTGGATCTGATGAGCCTGAACGAGGGCTTTCCCCTCGTGCTTGCGCGCGCGAAACTTCCGGCGGGAACCTATGACCTTATCCGTCTGATTACAGATGAGACCGGGCTTGCCAAGCTTGAGGACGGCAGAGTTGTCGATCTCAGAGTTCCAAGCGGACCGCAAACTGGAATCAAGGTCTTTTTCGAGCCCGCCCTGACGGTGGCCGAAGATCGGCTCAGCGTGGCAAGTTTTGAATTTGATGTGGACCGTTCATTTGTGCTGACCGCCAATGGTTATCACTTCAAACCGGTCATACGCCCTGCCGTGATCGCACCGATCGACATCAATAACGGCGTCGATACGGGCATTGATCCTGGCGTTGATACTCCGGCTCCGGGCGGCGATCCTGTTGGAACGGATCCTGTTGGAATCGATCCGGTCAATCCTGTTGATCCAGTGGATGGAACGGACCCGGTGAGTGGCGGCGATTCCGGTGATGGCACGGTCGTGACTCCGCCCGATTACATCGATGACAATTTTCTTCCGGTGATCGGCGTATAAGGGGGCTTCTCGATTCGCGTTTAGAACGCGGTTTATGTTCGCGGTGGGCTGGAATCCGGCTTGCCGCGAACTTATTTTTAAAGTTGTGGGCAGAGCGGCGAGGTAGGCGGACAGAGTGGCCCACACTCTTTGCCTCGTTCGCTTTGAGAGCCGAAGTTAAGCCCCTCCTTAGGAACCATTTGAGAACTTCCCGAGGAAGGGCTTTCCAGTAGCTGAAACAAAATGAGGCTCGTTATTCACTGCGCATGACAATAAACGTTCGCGGAACACTCTTGGTTATTCGTAGCGGCGCTGGCCTGACACTGGCGGATTGCTTCGGACCGTGCCAGAGAAGGGTCACGGCTCTGATCAGTGAAATTGTACCCATTGCTTGAAGTTGTGCATGAAACGAAGGGCGCATAATACTGTCCGTCATTGCACGCTACGTTCGCGGAGCACTCTTGGTTGTTCGTAGCGGCGCTGGCCTGACACTGGCGGATTGCTTCGGAGCGTGCCAGAGAAGGGTCACGGCTTTGATCGGTGAAGTTGTACGCGTTGCTGGTAGTCCCACAAGAAATCATCGGATGATAATAACTGCCGTCATTGCACGCTACGTTCGCGGAGCACTCTTGGTTACTCGTAGCGGCGCTGGCCTGACACTGACGGATTGCTTCGGAGCGTGCCAGAGAAGGGTCACGGCTCTGATCAGTGAAATTGAACCCATTGCTCGAAGTTGTGCAGCTAATCATCGGCAGAACTGGGGGCATCGGACCTAGGTTGGAGGAACACGCTACGTTCGCGGAGCACTCTTGGTTATTCGTAGCGGCGCTGGCCTGACACTGACGAATTGCTTCGGAGCGTGCCAGAGAAGGGTCACGGCTCTGATCAGTGAAGTTGTACGTGTTGCTCGAAGTTGTGCACGAAACGAAGGGCGCATAATACGCGCCGTCATTGCACGCTACGTTCGCGGAGCACTCTTGGTTACTCGTAGCGGCGCTGGCCTGGCACTGGCCGATAATTAGGCGTATGAGAAGCTGGGTATCCCGTCCTTGGCGAGAAAAACTGTAGCCATTGCTCGACGTTGAACATTCAAGTAACGGTGGTGGGAGGATGTCCAAAATATTGGAAGCAAACGATTGGGAAGTGCAACACAACACCGCGATTGCCGTGAAACAATGTGAAAGCTTTCTCATAAAAATAACCTCCGAAGATCGATTTTGTCGCCGAGCGCTGATCGGAGCGAAGGGCAATTATTATTCGAGCGGCTTATGTCACGAGATGCGCCATGCGTCAATAGGATTGAGCAATTCAGTCATACAGCGAGAGTAAGTGGAAGGTAAGTCTTCAGAATCAAAATGGTGGGCAAGGCAACGAGGTAGGCGAACACCTCTCCGGCCGAGGCGCCGCCACCGCGATCGTCATTTTCGAGGTCGAGGCCTATCTCGACCCAAAAGCATTGCTCCCTGACGATTTGGACGCGTTAAAACAGGTTTTGAATACAAACTTGCGGGTAGCTCGGCATATCGGCGGTAGTCTTGGGTTTGTGAGAGACCACGTAACGAAGTAGCGCAGGTCAGAAAACGCCCGAGGCGGTATGCCCTAATTGTGACGCCATGCTATGTAACTTTGAAAAAATCGAGGGCAAAGCAGCAAAGTTCTTCCTCCGGAGACGCCTTAACTACAGCTTTAGTGTTTTCAATTTGCTTGATGAGGTCGGCTTTGATCTTTAGGACGTCGTCATGAGAAATGGAAACCACTGAGGAATAGTGGAGGTCGGAGTCGTTTTGCTGCTCCAACGAGCGCATTGCTTGAAGACGCCAATTGATATGGCTTTTTGCTATGAGTGGAGAGTCACTGCCCAAATGAATCCTGGTCGAGCCAGGCTTATATTTGAGGCCTTCCTGGGTCGCGAGGCCGCTTGATATAAGCAGATCCAGTACCTCGGAAATTACATGCGCCGGCAGAGAGAAGTATTTGACGAGGCTGTCACGTGTTTGTAGCTCCGGAATCGTGAGAGCGATGTGGATCGCAGAAAAGTACCACTGGCTATAGTATCTGAGCTTGTTTTCATCTGAAAGCTGATTGGTTATCTTAAGGCGGTCCTTTAAGACGAGCCGCCGCTGTAATACACCTTCGAGCTGAGCATCGAAATAGCGTCGCAATTCCGGAGTTCCTGCGCGTTCGCTTTGCAACAATAACAAGAAAAAGTGACTTTCCTCCTGATTGTGCCCCAGAAACCGATTGATCGCTTCTCCCTGTTCGAGATTGAAGTGCGCTTCGCCTTGTAAGACCCGAGAAACGTAAGTGTCTTGGCACCGAATTGCTTGGGCCATTTTGGCCTGTGCTCCATGACCATGTTTTGGAAGTGCTCGGAGACGCTCCCGAAGATAGATTCTGTATTTTTGGTACTCAAAAATTAAATCGAGCATTCACTTGTAATATCGTCATGTTCAACTAGAAAGTGAAATAAAAATGGAAACTAGCGTCCAAAAATAATTAGTTTTAAATGGTGAGGCGTAATGCGGCGCGCTATTTATCGTTGCGTCGCGATTATGCGACCGAATTTGAGCCGGGATACGGCAGGTGGGAGATGACCTATGAAAAATAAAATCTTCTTGGTGGTAGCGATGGCATTGGTTTCAGCAACAATTGCGACCGGGGCTTTTGCGTCTGAAGGTGCGGTTCTGAAGACCAGCGAAGTTGACCCGATCGAGCGCTTCACGTGCAAGAATTTTGTACTTCCCAAAATGAATTTAAAGGATAGTAAATTGGCCGATTGCAGGCTTGCCTCCGCAATTTTGCGTCTACAGGAAATGGCGGGTGAAACCGTCCTCACGACGTCTGAAGTGCAACCCGTCGAGGAGTTTGTCTGTAAGAAAATCGCGTTACGTGAACTCAATCTTGAGGATCGAAAAATCGCTGACTGTAGGTTCGCTGCAGCTATCGTGAAGCTGGAGGAACGGATGGGGGTTGATGCGCTTAAGACGGGCGAGCCCAGTCCCGTAGAAGAGTTCCTTTGCAAAGAAAAGGTATTGCCGGAGCTGCATTTCGAAAATCGTAAAGTGGCTGATTGCCGTATGGCCGTCGCAATTCAGCGTCTGGAGTCCATTGTTGAGGGACAGTAAGTCGTGATGGTGAGCACTCGAATGAGAGGTCTCGAAAATAGATTGTGCTGCGTTCATGTAAGATCTTGAAATTAAAACGAATAATAACACATTAATGCAGTCAGGTTTTAGATTGACGAGTACGTCCACGTGGGGCATTTTAGCCCCCGTGGCGAAGGCCACGAAGGGTGTCCGATGAATTCTAATCTGCTAAAAGCATGGGTCGCGCTATTTGGTTCTATTGGGTTGATGGCCTCGAGTGTCGCATTTGGCGGTGGCGATAGTAGCTCGGGCGGTGGCGCTATGGTTTGCCGCGACGCTCAGGGGAATGTCAAATCGGCTGAACTCTTGGATTTGTGGGAAGTTCAATTGGGCTCAGATCACGCAGTAGTGAGTAGATCTGACAAGGAAGTTCACGAACAGATTGCGGATGCGTTGCTAAAAATAAAATCGAGCTTTGGCGATTATACTTCGAAGCAAATTGAAGACCGGGTTGCTTATGTTCAGGCAAGAGTGCGCCATGTCCCGCCGAAAATTAAGATCTCCGCACCTCAAGACGCCATGAATGATTTCTTCCAGGAGGGATGCGCTTTAGAAGGCGTAGCCAAGTTTAGTGATAAACAAGACACGCTTTGGATCGATAACCAAATATTTGAGGCTCTTCCAAAAACGGATCAGGCAGCTCTGTGGATTCATGAGTCCGTGTATTTCGAACGGCGAAACGCCCATGATATCCCAAGATTTCAAGTGATAGATACTCCGGCCGAATATCGAGGTTCTTGGGTTGAACCCACGATCGGTGACACGACTTCAATTCCGACCCGTCTGTTTGTTGGTCGAATCTTCAGTAATTTCTTGTGGACGGCAACGCCCGTACCATCCGGGGAAAGCTACATCCAGTGCTCGAATCCTAACAACTCGCACATCGATTTCTTCCTTGAGGAAGATGATCATTACAACATCGTTCATGTAGATTCTTTCCCCGCCAGCCTTGTACCAATAACATTTGAACTGGGAAAATCTGGTGATGGATCCGAGTGGCTTCGGTTTGTAGATCGCCCCGTAGACAAAGTTGCTTTCGACGAAGCAACTAAAACGCGTCCCTCAATCAGATACAAAGACTATGCCGCCAGCCTTCTTGGAAGCACGCCTGATCGAGGCGCACAGATGACGGGTTATGGGTTGTTCCGTGAATTCAGTTTGCCGAAAGGATATCCTTTCCCGGAATACGCTGAGCCCGTAATTAATGGCAAATATCGCGGTGTCCTTCGCGAAATGTTGCACATGAATGCTTGGAAATACGAATTGAACCCTAAGGGTAAACCTTCGTGCAAGCGTTTCACTAGTGTGGAGAAGCCGTTACCCTGGTGATCTGCACTTGAGGAATTTGCTTCGAAGCCATCCATGTGCCCCGCACACCCCTGCCGATCGAAACATACACGAATCTGTCATCCCACGAAGACATTCCATGTAATTTTGATAGGGCTCTTTTCTTTCGGGGAAAATCGAAATAACGCATTGCCTCTATCACAATGAGAGACAAGGTATCGTAACCTTTTTACAATTTTTCGCGGTCCTGATTGGTGTCACTCCTGAAAAATCAAATTCTTAGCCATTTTGCGCCTCGGCACGACTCTCGCAATTATACAGGGTGTAGGGACACGGCAATGTGCCGACATTCGCTGATCGCGAGATCAGCTTTTTTGAAAGGTTTTGGAGCAGTTCACTGAGAGAGTAACTGGAAAATTTTAAATTAAAAACGGGCCAATGGCCCATGGGAGTAGTTCGATAGCGTTCTATTAGATATCTGCGCGGAGTTCGCGCGATTACGTACTGGTCTGCGCTGGCGCACAACGCCTCAAGGCGATGGTGTGCCCAGCCGGGCAAGCAAATGCGGATGCTCCGGGAGAATCCAGGGAAAGACCGAAGCTGCGATATCGAACGCTTCGCCCTTCCTTGCGAAGGGAGAGGGAGAATTCTATGCTTGAGGAATTCAGGTTCCGAATCATCGGAACGATGGTGATCGTTATCGGCGGCATCAACATGGTGGCAGCCGGGATGCGCTACAACGGATCAGCAAACTACAGAAATCCGGCATGGGTCTGGATTCAGCCGTACTTGCAGCTTCAAGACTTCGTTCTTCGAATGCTGTTTTACGCGGCGGTGCTTGCCGCGATTTGTGGAACTGCCTGGTTCATTCTGTGGCTGGTCGGAGCCGTCCGAAACGCCTTCGAAAATGCTCGTCGAGAGATGGTACGGCAGGAATATGAGGTCCAAAGGCAAGTCGAGCGTGAGGCCGAGTCCGCAAGAGAGGTGATTCGTCGAATGTGCGAAGCCGAGGACTCAAGGCGGGCGCAGAGGGAACGGGAAAGGGCTGAAGCAGTTCAGCGGGCAGCGAGAATCAGGGCCGAAGAGGTGGCTAAGTCTGACCCCGAGATTGTCAGAAAACGTGCCATCGAGCAAATCACAAAGGGGTTTTGAAATATGAGAATGGAACCAAGAGACAGGGATATCTTTTCCCACCTGGACCGCTACGGCGTACTTTCGACACGGCAAATTAGGGAGATCTTTTTTAAGGGAATCGCTAACAGCACCGTTCTGAGGCGACTGCGGAAGCTGGAAAAAGCGAATCTGATTGGAAGAGTTCATGGACTTGAAGAAGGACTTTGCGCCTGGCGGCTCGCACCAAAAGGTGCATCGCTTGTCGGAGCAAAGGACACGTTCCGATATTCGAATCGAAACGCCATCGAGCATGAGGTGACACTGTCGGCGCTCCGAATGTCCTTGGAGTCGGTGGAGCTTGGGTCAGAGTGGGTCACTGAGATGGAATTGAAGCGGAGGAGCTTTGGCCAGAGCCGGGGGCGCGATCGGCGCGAACAAGTGATCCCCGACGGCATCTTTATCGCCACTCACAAGGACAAGCCCGTGGTCGTTGCCGTCGAGCTTGAGCTGAACACGAAAGCATCCAATCGATATGAAAAACTCTTTCGAGAATACGCCGGAAAGGACTCGATCTTTCAGATCTGGTACTTCGTGCCGTCGCATCCGGTCGGTAGGCGGATTCTGCAAGAATGGGAGCAGGCTTGTCAAAAGTACGCGTACGGGCAGCGTCCACGTCTGGGTTACTCGGTTCTTGAGGATGCACTCAAGAATCCAAGGGACATGTCCATTCACCAAAATGGAACGAGTCCTGTTGCAGTCGGACAACTATTTAAACTCCAATCTGTGCGGGAAACCGGTGATTCTCTGTCAAAGGAAGTTGCTCACACCGTTGCTCATACAGTGAGCAGCGAAACCGCGACGGCGGCGTGATCGGGGATGAGGAAAATCGTGAGCAGTTCCGAAAATGTGCCCCACACCCGCACCCATGGGAGAAACCTCCCTTCACCGCTGACCCCTCCCACCCAACGATGTTGTTGTGGAAGGGGTCAGCGCTTACGGTCGGTGAAAACAGGGTGCGGGTCTGAGTCATGGGATTGAGACAGATTGAGACTGGAGAGACTGAAGATGGATTAAGGAAAAAACGGCAGAAAATTGGGCAAAGTCGAGCAAGTTTTATATCAGGTAAATTCTAGGAGGATTCAAAGAATGAGAAATAACACATGGATTACATAGGGAGCGTGAATGAAGACGATAATGCAACTCGAAGGATTTGACGTCGAGTACGTTACCGTAAAGATTCAAGGCAAGGACTACGAAATGAAAATGGCCCAGTTGGCCAAGGCGTTATTGGGATTGTTGGAAAATGATCCTCAGGATATTGAAAACAATGAGGCCCAGAAAGTCACGATGAGCGACGGGCCGGAATTACCGGAGGCGGCATGAACAAGATTGGACTCTACCTGAGGGTGTCCTCGGAAGAGCAAGCCAGGATCGTCGAAGGAAGCCTCGTATCCCAGCGTCTGAGACTCGAAGAGTACGTCGAGAGCCAGAACCGAAGACAGGCTGGCTGGGGGATGATCATCGATGTTTATTGTGATGAAGCCAAGTCCGGCAAGGATATGAACCGCCCGCAATTCCAAAGGCTGCTTGCTGATATCAGGGCCGGAAGGATTAACCTGATCCTCGCAACCGAGCTGTCGCGGCTATCCCGGTCCAACCGTGATTTTTGTGAAATGTGGGATATGTTCAAGGCGCACAACGCAGCCTTCGTCACGCTGAGAGAGCAATTTGACACCACGACGGCCGCAGGCGAAATGATGGTGTTCAATCTGATTAATTTTGCCCAGTATGAGCGCAAACAAACAGCAGAGCGCATCTCTGCAAACTGGGCGAGTCGCGCAAAGCGCGGGCTATGGAATGGCGGGACCATCCCGATGGGATATGACCGCAATCCCGCAAACAAGGGTGTGCTGATCGTTAATGAAGAAGAGGCCAAGCAGGTGCGGATGATCTTCGAGACGTTTCTTGAGGTGGGATCGCTCCGGCAGACGTGTCTGAAGCTGACTGAAATGGGAATCCGCAGCAAGCGGTACGTAAACAAGGCAGGCGCTGAAAAGGGAGGCGGTCACTTCACAGTTCCCACGCTTAACACCATGCTGAAGAACCGCGCATTGATCGGGTTAAGGGAAATCGGAAAGAAGAAGGGCTGCCGCGAGGTCGTGCCCGCCGCCTGGCCGGCCATCGTGGATACCGATATTTTCGAGAATGTGCAGGTCAAGCTTCAAGGGAACAAATCCCGCTACAAGCCAGATGACTGGAAAACCTATCCGTATCCCTTGACGCAGACGCTGGTGTGCGGCGAATGCGGCAAGTCGCTGGGTGGAAAATCTGCCCACGGGAAGCTCAAGACCCATTTTTACTATGCACATTGCAGGAACCTTAAAACCGACGGATTGAATCACCGTAAACGGTGTCGGCTGGAGAGGGTTCAGGCCGCGAGGATTGAGGACATCGTACTCAAGTCCCTTAAATCGGTTTTGAGTTCACCTGAGAAATTCGAGGAAATGATCCGGGCGTATCGGAATCAGGCCACCAGTGACCTTCCCGGCATCGAAGGGCGGCTCAAGGCGATCGCATCAGACATCAAAACCACCGAAAGACGCCTTGAAAACCTGACCCTCAGGCTTGCCGATCTTCCGCCTGAAGTGGTGGCTGGGCCGATCTATGATCAGATGAGGGTCATGAGCGAGAAAATTGCCGAGCAAAAATCTGCAAAAATACGGCTTGAGGCGCAATTGAGCCAAGTCACCGCCAAAGACATTGATGTGGACGGTCTTCGGGCAAGACTGGCCGAGGCAGTGAACCGCCTGGAGTCGGCCTCCGTCGAGAAGCAGCGGCCGATTATTGAGAATATGCTAAAATTCGCTGAAATCCATCCGACCCGGATCAGGTTCGGGCTTTATGCCCCGACGCTACAAACAAAAAACCCCCATGGAGCCGCCAAGGAAGGCGGCCCCGCTGTGGGTCAGTTAATTTCAATTTCAAAATTTCGAGGGAATGTCGCCGGTTCGACTAATGTATTGAATGGTGGCTTGGGGCGGAATCGAACCGTCGACACACGCCTTTTCAGGGCGCTGCTCTACCGACTGAGCTACCAAGCCACATCTAGAGTTCTTATCTGGTATGCGATCTTTGTCCAAAAGGCAACGCTGTTTTGTTGCGATGGCGTACTGTTTTTGGAACGGCGCGCGATGCGACTGCCGTGACCGCATCGATTGCTTGGAGGGCTCCAGTGATGTTCATGTTTTCTGGAGTGAGCCGTTTCTTCTGTTTTTCGCCCGTGGATTCAGAAACCGTCGCAAAGCGTAGGACGGGTATGCCGTCGACATATTCGGTTTTCGGGTCCGAGTCTTCTTGGGAACTTCCGGGGCAGGTGAGCCTTTTCTGGATGCAGGTCAGATTCAGGAGTTTTCGCCACTCCTTCATTGCGGAAAAGCCGGAAACGGCGAGCTGGTTATTTTCCATTTCAGCCAAACGCTCGAGCATCAAGATCGCTTTTGGACGAAAAGGAAGTTCCTTCAACGCCAGATTCAGTGTTGAAAACGGACTCTGGCTGTTTCTGCTCGAATGAATGCCAGCGAAGATATAACAGGTCGGCCGCGCTTTTCTTTTTTGGACCTTTGATCCCGCACTGAGAATTCGCGCTGATTCGATGACCCCGGCGATTCCGGAAAAATCGTCCTGTTCGACCTTGGCTGCGATCACGATCGCGGCCGTATTTCGACAGCCTTCTCCGAGAACGCCCAGAGAGAGGGGGGTATTCTTGTGTTTCGGAAAAAGCTCAGAAAAATCGCGAAGACCGGCTGACAAAAATTCGTCGGTAATCAGCTTGTCCGGCCGGTTTTCGGGGTCCGAGACCGACGAAGTCAATCTCTGCACGAGCGTGGCGAATCGATCCGTCGCTGGAGCGGGAGTGGTCTGGGGGATATCCAGCCATTCCGCGATAAACACATTTGTCTCGTGAGGGCGCCTTGCGTTGCGATTGGATGAAAACGCCAGGTATTTCCCATCAGGCGAAAACATCGGAAAACTGTCAAACGTATCGGAATAGGTGATTCGCTCCAATCCGGTGCCGTTCACCCCGATCATGTACAGATCGAACTTCCGGCCTTTTGGATCGCGCGGGTTGGACGAGAAGATCACCCGCGTGCCGTCAGGAGCAAAATAC